>Ga0315273_10005366_pt1 | contig 15830 bp, 13 predicted proteins | sample YL17G02_0_MG_FD_205753 | JGI IMG/M metagenome (GOLD analysis project Ga0315273, IMG submission 205753) | Sediment microbial communities from Yellowstone Lake, YNP, Wyoming, USA - YL17G02_0 | ecosystem: Environmental > Aquatic > Freshwater > Lake > Sediment | place: USA: Wyoming | collected...
ATGCATCACCTGTTCCTGGGCCTCGATCCGACCGAGCTCGGCGGCGCGCCCTTCGCGCTCGCGACCGATGAGGCCGTTCACCGGCGGGCGCGCGAGCTGGATCTGGCGGCGCCGAACCCCGGCGCGCGGGTGTACCTCCTGCCGTGCATCGCGGGCCACGTCGGCGCAGACACCGCCGGCGTGATCCTGTCCGAGGCGCCGCACGACCAGGACGTCGTGAACCTGATCGTCGACGTCGGCACGAACGCCGAGATCGTCCTCGGGAACCGCGACCGGCTGGTGGCGGCCTCCTCGCCGACCGGCCCCGCGTTCGAGGGTGCGCAGATCTCGGCGGGGCAGCGGGCGGCGCCCGGGGCGATCGAACGCGTGCGGATCGACCGCGAGACGCTGGAGCCCCGCTTCAGCGTGATCGGGACCGAGGCGTGGAGCGACGAGCCGGGCTTCGACGATGCGGCGATCACCGGGATCTGCGGCTCGGGGATCATCGAGGTCGTCGCCGAGATGTTCCTCGCGGGGATCGTCACGACCGACGGCGTGATCGACGGGTCGCTCGCGCCCCGGTCGCCGCGGATCGTCGGCCAGGACCGGACGTTCGGCTACGTGCTGCGCGAGGGCACCCCCCGCGTCGTGATCACCCAGATGGACGTCCGCGCGATCCAGCTCGCGAAGGGCGCGCTCTACGCCGGCTGCCGGCTCCTGATGGACCACCTCGGGATCGAGACGGTCGACCGGATCCGGCTGGCGGGCGCGTTCGGCGCGCACATCGACCCGGTCCACGCCATGGTGCTGGGCCTCGTGCCCGACTGCGATCCCGCCAACGTGACGAGTGCGGGCAACGCGGCGGGCACCGGTGCCCGCATCGCCCTGCTGAACCGCGCCGCCCGCGACGAGATCGAGGCCGTGGTCCGCCGCGTGGAGAAGATCGAGACGGCCGTCGAGCCGCGGTTCCAGGAGCACTTCGTGGGCGCGATGGGCATCCCGCACGCCACCGACCCCTTCCCGCGGCTGGGCGCCGCGATCGACCTGCCGGCGCCCAGCGCCGCCGCGCGACCCGAGCGGTCCGCGCGATCCCGACGATCGAGAGGAGCACGCACATGACCGAGGACGCCCCCAGGGGCCGTCGCACCGGAGGCCGTGCAGGTCGCGCCGCCGCGCGTCTGGCCGCCGTCGCCGAGAAGGTCCCGTTCATCACCCGCGAGCTCACGCCGGTCGAGGTGCTGAGCGCCGAGGGCCAGGAGCTGATCGAGCACAACGCCGACACGATCCTGGAGCAGGTGGGGGTCGACATCCGCGAGGCGCCCGACGCGCTCGAGCTGTTCGCGGGCGCGGGCGCCGACGTCGACGGCGAGCGCGTGCGCTTCCCCCGCGGGCTGGCGCGCAGCCTGGTGCAGGCCACCGCGCCGCGCGAGTTCGTCCAGCACGCCCGCAACCCCGCGAACGACGTGCTGATCGGAGGGAACGCGACGGTGCTCGCGCCCGCGTACGGGTCGCCGTTCGTCCGCGACCTGGACGGCGGACGCCGGTACGGCACGATCGAGGACTTCCGCAACTTCGTGAAGCTCGCGTACTCGACGCCGTTCCTGCACCACTCGGGCGGCACGGTGTGCGAGCCCGTCGACCTTCCGGTGAACAAGCGGCACTACGACATGGTGTACGCGCACATGCGTTACTCGGACAAGGCGTTCATGGGCTCGGTGACGCACCCGCAGCGCGCCCGGGACACCGTGGACATGGCGAGGATCCTGTTCGGCGCCGACGCGCTCGAATCGGGCGCGTACGTCCTGAGCCTGATAAACGCGAACTCGCCGCTCGTGTGGGACCACATCATGCTCGGGTCGGCCCGCGCGTACGCAGAGGCGAACCAGGCCGTGATCATGACGCCGTTCATCCTGGCCGGGGCGATGTCGCCGGCCACGGTCGCCGGCGCGGCCGCGCAGACCCTCGCCGAGGCGCTCGTCGGGATGGCGTACGTGCAGCTCGTGCGGCCCGGTGCACCCGTGGTGTTCGGTTCGTTCGCGTCGTCGATGTCGATGCAGTCAGGGGCGCCGACGTTCGGGACGCCCGAGCCCGCGTTGGTGCTCTACTCGCTCGCCGCAAGTGCGCGCCGGTTGGGCGTGCCGTTCCGCAGCGGCGGATCGCTCACGGCGTCGAAGATCCCCGACGCGCAGGCCGCGTACGAGTCGGCGAACACGCTCCAGCCGACGATCCTGGCCGGCGTGAACTTCGTGCTGCACTCGGCGGGATGGCTCGAGGGCGGGCTGACCATGGGTTACGAGAAGTTCGTGATGGACCTGGACCAGTGCGGGATGATGGCGGAGTTCGCCAAGGGCGTGGACCTCAGCCCGAACGGCCAGGCGGTCGATGCCATCATCGAGAACGGTCCGGGCCAGCACTTCCTGGGCACGGCCCACACCCTCGCGAACTTCGAGACCGCGTTCTTCCGGTCCTCGATGGCCGACAACAACAGCTTCGAGCAGTGGGAGGCCGAAGGGGCGCTCGACACGACTAACCGGGCGAACGCCGCATGGAAGAAGATGCTCGCCGAGTACGAGCCTCCCGCGATCGACGACGCGGTCGACGCGGAGCTCACGGAGTGGATCGAGCGGAAGAAGGCCTCCTTCCCCGACTCGAACGTCTAGGAGGACGAACGGACCGTGGCGGTACGCAAGCGGAAGATCGCGGGGCTGACGGCCGAGCAGGCGGCCTCGTTGCGCATGCTCGTGGCCGCACCCAAGTTCGAGCTGATCCCACTCTCGAACGCGGCCGAGAAGATCGACGAGCTCCCGCACGCGGCGGCCGTGACCGTGACGGCGTCCCCGAGCCACGGGATCGAGGCCACGCTGGACCTCGCGGAGCAGGTGGCCGAGCGCGGCCATGCTGTCGAGCCGCACCTATCGGCACACATGATCCGCGACCGCGCGCACCTGGGCGAGGTGCTCGACCGTTGCCGTGACGGTGGATTCACGAAGGTGTTCGTCGTCGGCGGCGACGCGAAGGACAAGGGCGAGTTCCACGACGGGCTGATGCTGCTGCGCGCGATCGACGAGGCCGGCCACCCGTTCACCGAGATCGGCGTGCCCTCGTACCCGGAGGGCCACCACGACATCGCCGACGAGCGGCTGCTCGAGGTGCTGCTCGAGAAGCAGAAGTACGCGCACTCCATGACCACGCAGATGTGCTTCAACCCTGAAGCGATCGTGTCGTGGATCGCCCGGATGCGCGCGGCCGGCGTGAGGCTCGCGGTACACGTAGGCACGCCCGGTGTGGCCGAGCTGACGAAGCTCATGACGATCTCGGCGCGGATCGGGATCGCGGATTCCGCCCGCTACCTGAGCAAGAACCGCAAGATGGTCGGGTCGCTCCTCACGCCCGGCAAGTTCGGGCCCGACGCCATCTTGCTCGGGATGGCCGACGCGTTCTGCGACCCGGCGGCGCGCGTCGAGGCGCTCCACCTGTTCACGTTCAACCAGGTGGCGGCCACGCTCGAGTGGCAGCAGCGGATGCTCGCCGAGCTGGGGTAACCTGCCGATCTGAACCCCTGGTCACGTCCCGCGATGCCATGATGCCGCAGGTCGTGGCAGACTCCGGCCCGCGACCTTGAGCGGGGGTCACACATGGATCGGCGGGAGTAACCGGATGGCGATCGAGATCCCCTGTGCCCACTGCGGCCCACGGCCGTACACGGAGTTCCGCTTCGGCGGCGAGCTTCGTCCGCTCGACGCGCCCGACGCCGAGGCCGACTTCGCTCGGGTGTTCCTGCCCGAGAATCCAGCCGGGCCGCAAGAGGAACGCTGGTTCCACGCGCTGGGCTGCCGGACGTGGTCGGCCGTGACCCGCGACACGCGCACGAACGGGGTCGGCTGACGTGGGGTCGATCCGGTTCGAAGGCCGCGACGTCTCGTTCACCGACGGCGACACGGTGGCGTCGGCGCTCTTCCGTGACGGGGTCAGGACCTTCTCGCGGTCGCTGAAGTACCATCGCCGACGCGCGCTCTACTGCGGGACCGGCGACTGCCCGAACTGCCTGCTCACGGTCGACGGCACACCGGCGGTCCACGCCTGCCAAGCCCCGTGCGCCGATGGGATGGAGGTCGTTCGTCCGCACGGCTGGCCGTCGACCGAGCGCGACCTGTTACACGTTACGGATTCGCTGCACCGGCTGATGCCGGTGGGCTTCTACTACAAGACGTTCATCACGCCGCGGTTCGCGTGGGAGATCGCCGAGAAGATGATCCGGCGTGCGACCGGGCTCGGCGCGTTGCCGCCCACGACCGCGGCCGAGCGGAGCGTCGTGCGCTACGTGCGGGCCGACGTGCTCGTCGTGGGCGCCGGTGCTGCCGGGCTCGACGCCGCGCGTGACGCAGCCGCCGCGGGCGAGCGCGTGATCGTCTGCGACGAGTCGCCGATCGGCGCCGCGATCGCGCCGGGCGCCGCCCTCGACCGCGTGCGAGCACTCGAGGCCGAGGTGCGCGCGATACCCGAGATCACCGTGCTCGACGGACACACCGCGGTGGGGATCTACGAGGGCCTCGAGGTGCCGCTCGTCGCCGACCGCGAGCTCGTGCGCGTGCACCCCGAGCGCGTCGTCGTCGCGACCGGCGCCGCCGAGATCCATCCGGTCTTCCCGGGGAACGACCTGCCCGGCGTGTGGCTCGGCCGCGGCGCCGCGCGTATGGCGGGGGTGCACGGGGTGCGTCCCGGTGACGTCGCGGTCGTGGTGGCCGGGACCGAGGAAGGTCTCGCGCACCTCGAGACGCTCCGGGCGTCCGGCGTACGGATCGCCGCGGTCGCGGTGCCGACCGCGCTGGCCGACCGCGTGCCCGAGGGCAGTGGCGAGGTCGTCGTCGACGGCGTGGTGCACGAGGCGCACGGCGGGAAGTCGCTCTCCTCGGTCGTGCTGCGCAGGGGCACGGAGGGGAAGCGGTTCGACTGCGACCTGTTGGTGCTCTCGCTCGGTCTCGCGCCGCGGGACGGGCTCGCACGGATGGCGCTACCCGGTGAGGCGGTCGAGCTCGTCGGCGATGCGGCGGGCCCCGACGCGACCCCGCCGAACGGCCACGACGGCACGGTGTGCCTGTGCGAGGACGTCTCGCTGCACGACCTCCGGCAGGCCTGGGACGAGGGCTTTCGCAACGCCGAGATCCTGAAGCGCTACACGACCACCACGATGGGTCCGTGCCAGGGCGCGATGTGCGGGCGGGCGCTCACCTGTTTCGCGCGAGATCGCAACGGGGCGCCGGCGGGCGATGTGGCCGCTCCGTTCGCCGCCGCCGCCCGCACGACCGCGCGCCCTCCCGCACGACCGGTGACCCTCGAGTCGCTGGCCGCCGCGGTCCACGAGCTGATCGACAAGCGGACCTCGCTGCACGACGTGCATGTCGCCGCCGGCGCGCGCCTCGACCGATCGGGCGGATGGCTCCGTCCCTTCACGTACGGCGACTGGCGCGACGAGTACCGCGCGGTCCGTGAACGCGTGAGCGTGATGGACGTTGGCACCCTCGGCAAGTTCACGATCGGTGGACCCGACGCATCCATGCTCGTGGACCGCATGTTCCCGTGCCGGACGGACGACCTGGCGGCGGGCCGCACGCGCTACGTCCTGAGCCTCGACGAGGCGGGCTACGTGATGGACGACGGGCTCCTCTGCGCCGTGGCCGACGGGACCTACTACCTCACGTCGACTTCTGGCGGGGCCGCCCGCGCCGACGCGCGCCTACGGGACCTCGCGGACCGGATGTCGCTCGACGTGCACGTGCTCGACCGCACCGCGCAGTGGGGCGCGATCAACGTCGCCGGGCCGCACGCACGCGATCTGCTCGAACGGCTCTCCGACGTCCCGATCGACGCGTCCTCGGTCCCGTACCCGGGCTTCGCGGACGTCACCGTGGCCGGCGTGCCCTGCCGCGCCGTACGCACCGGCTTCGTGGGGGAGCTCGCGTTCGAGCTGCACCATCCGCGCTCGCGTGGGCCCGAGCTGTGGGAGGCGCTTGTGCGCGAGGGCGCGGCCTGGGATCTACGCCCCCACGGCCTCGACGCCCTGGAGCTGCTCCGCCTCGAGAAGGGCCATGTCTACCTGGGCCAGGACACGATGCCCGACGACACCCCCGCGAAGCTCGGGATGTCGTGGGCCGTCTCGATGGACAAGGAGTGGTTCGTCGGGATGCGTGCGCTCGAGCGGCTCGCAGAGCTCCCCGTCACCCGGAAACTGGTGGGCCTCGAGCTCGACGGGGCGCCCGCCGACGTCGCCGACGTCCGCGGCGCACCACTGCTGGTCGGCGGCGCGATGGTGGGACGGGTGACCTCGGCCGAGCGGTCGATCGCGCTCGACCGGGCGATCGGGCTCGGCTGGGTGCGAGCGTCCGACGCAGGGTTCCCGTCCGTGCTCGACGTCTCCGGGCACGCCGGGGCGCGCGCCCGCGTCGTCCCCACGCCGTTCTACGACCCGAACGGAGAGCGGCTCCGTGGCTGAGCTCCGTTCGGTGTCACCCACGGTGGTCGCGGTGCTCGCGTCCGCGGCCGCGTGCGACGGCGTCGCGGCGCAGGCCGGCGCGACCCTGTGCCGCGTGGCGCCGCGTGAGGTGCTCCTGATCGGCGACCTCGACGCGAGCATCGTCGTCCTCGACGAGCCCGGCGCGATCGTCGAGGACGTGACCGACGGCTGGGCGGCGTTCGAGCTCGTCGGGGACGATGCCGCCGACGCGTTCTCACGCCTCTCGGAATTGGAACTCCCCGAGGAAGGATTCGCGCAGGGAGAGGTCGCGCGGATCGGGGCGAAGCTCCTCGTCGGGCCGGGCCGGCTCACGATCCTCGTCCCCGCGATGCTCGGCGCGTTCATCGAGGAACGGATCCGCACGGACTGCGCGGAGGTGCTCGCGTGACCGGGCTCCTGCGCCGCCGCGAGTTCCTCAGCCGCCGCGAGCTGAAGCCGCGGTACGACGTCGTGATCGTGGGCGGCGGCGTGAACGGCCTCTCGCTCGCGTTCCACCTGGCGGAGTACCACGGGGTGCGCGACGTGGCGGTGCTCGAGCGCCACTACATCGGCAGCGGAGGGAGCGGGCGCAACACCCAGGTCGTGCGCGCCACCTACAACACCACCGAGACCGTGCCGTTGTACGCGACGAGCCTGGGGATGTACCGAACGCTCTCGCAGGAGCTCGACTACAACATCCTGTTCAGCACCCAGGGCAACCTGGACCTCTGCCACTCGACCGACACCCTCCAGGTCGAACGCGAGAAGGTCGCGATCCACCGGCAGTACGGCGTGCACACCGAGATGCTCACGCCCGACCAGGTGCTCGAGGTCTGCCCGTTGGTGGACCTCACCGCCGGAGGCGAGCTCCCGGTGATCGGGGCCTCGTACCACCCGCCCGGGGCGTTCGCGCGCCACGACTCGGTCGTGTGGGGCTACGCGGCCGCCGCCAACCGCCGCGGCGTCGACATCCACGAAGGGGTCGAGGTCACGGGCGTCGACGTCACCGACGGCGTGTGCACCGGGGTGCGCACCACTGCAGGGCCGGTCGCCGTGGGGCGAGTGGTGAGCGCCGTCGCCGGCTACTCGTCGGAGCTCGCTCGGATGGCGGGCGTGCGGCTCCCCATCGAGACGATGGCGCTCCAGGCGTTCGTGACCGAGGCCTACACGCCCGTACTGTGGGGCCTCGTGTCGTCGATGGACCTGTACGTCTACACGCAGCAGACCGCGCGGGGCGAATTGGTGGTGGGCGGCGAGACCCTGCCCTACAACACCTACTCGACGCGCTCGACGTTCGACTTCGCCGCCGAGACCGCGAAGCGCACGATCCAGCTGCTGCCGTTCATGGCGAAGGCGCGGCTGATGCGGCAGTGGACGGGTCTCTGCGACATGACACCCGATTCCTCACCGCTCCTCGGCGAGAGCGAGGTGCGCAACTTCTTCCTGATGTCGGGGATGGGCACCTGGGGATTCAAGGGCGCGCCGATCTTCGGCAAGACGATGGCCGAGATGCTCGCGACGGGGATCGTGAACCCGCTGATCGCGCCGTTCGCGCCCGACCGGTTCCGCAACGATCGGATGGTCCCCGACGCGGCGAGCGCCGGGACGCATCGCTAGTCTGCTACGGACTAGTCAGCACCCGTCGCCGCTAGGAGCCAGTCCACGAGGTAGTCAGCGAACGACGTCCGCACGAGGAGGCCGGTCGAATCGGCACGTTCGTGCAGGACCACATGGGTCTTCGCCAGGAGCGTCTGGGCGCACATCCCCGCCGCCCACGAGAGCGGGTGGAGGTCGATCGGGCAGCCCTTCGAGAGGAGGTCGAACCGGCCCGGGCCACCGAGCTCGACCGCGACCCGGTTCGCGCTCAGGTCCACGACGGAACGGTGCTGACCGGCGAGCGACGCATCGAGCTCCGCGGCGATCTCGGCGCCGGCGTGCTGCGGACCGAGGATCAGCCATTCGTTCGGACCGAGCCAGAGCGCCTCGCGGGGTCCGTCCTCCCACGCGTTGTTCGGCACGAGCGGCAGCGGGAAGGGCACTCGGTCGGCCAGCGCCGGATCCAGCCGGAGCGAGACCTGGGCGAGGAACGGCACATGTTCGACCGTGACCTCGCCGCCGGTGCGCTCCGCGATCGCGGCCAGGTCACCGAGACGCCTGGCCAGGGGGTCGCGGGCGAGCGCGTCAACCGTCACGACGCGTTCCTTCCGGGTCGTAGAAGACCGGGGCGGTGACCTCGGCCTCGATCGGGTCGTCGGTCGTCGCGGCCACGATCGTCGAGCCGATCAGGTCGCGGCCGCCCTTCACCATAGCGAGCGCGAACGTGCGCTCCAGGATCGGGCTGCGGTAGCTCGATGTCACGAACCCGAGCATCGGCACGGGCGGCGTGGCGTCGGCGTCGGCGGGCGCCACGAGCTGGGCACCTTCGGGGATCCAGCGGTCACCCTCGATAGGCAGCAGTCCCACGAGCTGCTTCCGGTCCGGGCGCACGGTGTCTGGCCGACGGAGCGACCGCTTCCCGATGAAGTCCGAGTCGTCCTTGCGCACGATCCACGACATGCCGAGGTCATGGGGCGTGACCGTGCCGTCGGTGTCCTGTCCGACGATCACGTACCCCTTCTCGGCGCGCAGGACGTGCATCGCCTCGGTGCCGTACGGGGTGAGCCCGAGCGGCGCGCCGGCGGCCATCACCGCCTCCCACATCGCGAGGGCGTAGTGACCGGGCACGTTGATCTCGTAGGCGAGCTCGCCGCTGAAGCTCACCCGCGCGACCCGGGCGGCCATGCCGGCGACCTCGCCGTCGCGCCAGGTCATGAAGGGGAAGGCCCCGGCGGCGACGTCGATGTCGGTGCCGAGCGCGGCGAGTACTTCACGCGCCTCTGGGCCGTTGATCGCGATCGTCGCCCACTGCTCGGTGACGCTCGTCGCGTACATCCGGAGGTCGGGCCACTCGGTCTGCAGCCATTCCTCGACGTGGTCCATCACCTTGGCGGCGCCGCCGGTTGTCGTGGTGATGAGGTAGCGGTCGTCGGCCAACCGCATCGCCACGCCGTCGTCGAACACCATCCCGTCGAGCCCGAGCATGAACCCGTACCGGATCGACCCCACCGCGAGCGTGGACATCCGGTTCGTGTAGATGCGATCGAGGAAGGTCGCGACGTCGGGGCCGGTCAGCTCGATCTTGCCGAGCGTGGAGGCGTCCATCACTCCCGCCGTCCGTCGCACCGCGAGACATTCGCGCGCGACGGCCGCGTGCAGGTCCTCGGCGCCGCCGGCCGGGAAGTACCAGGGACGCTTCCACTGGCCGACGTTCTCGAAGACCGCGCCGTGGGCGACGTGCCACGGGTGGATCGGGGTGGTGCGCACCGGGTCGAGCAGAGTGGGCCCGCGGTCGCGTCCCGCGAGCACCGAGTAGGGGACCGGTGTGTAGGGCGGCCGCGCGTTCGTCGGGCCCTGCGCGCCGGGGCCGGCGCCCCAGGCCTGGTTCACGATCGCCGCGGTCAGCACGCCGCTCGTGCGTCCCTGGTCGATCGCGGTCCCGATGTAGGTCTGGCGCTTCACGTGCTCGGTCGAGCGCAGGTCGCGCGACACAGCGTCGAGCACGTCGGCCACGGTCGAGTCGCGCTGCAGGTCGACGAAGTGCCGCGAGAGGTCCTCGGCCGGCGTGAACCAGAAGGGCGTGACCGTCGGCAGTCCCTCGCCGGCCGCCGCGCCCGCGATCTCGAGCCAGCGTGGGCCGGTGCCGTCGGGCAGGAAGCAGGCGAGCGCGTCGTCGTACCGGAGCCCGCCGTTGATCCCGCGCCAGAGCTGGACCGCCGGGTTCCATCCGCCGGCGACCAGCAGGAGGTCGGCCTGGAACGAGGCGGTCGCCCCGCCCGGGCCCGCGGCGTGCACGGCCGATACGCGCGGTTCGCCGTCCGTCCCCGTGACGGCCCACCCGTTGCGGACGTCGACACCGCGTGCACGGGCGCGCTCGCTGACGGGTCCGGCCTCGCCCACGTCCACGATCGCGGCGATCTCGAGACCGGCGATTGCCAGGGCGATGCCGGCCTCGTGCCCCGAGTGGTTCGTCGTGAACACCACCGCACGTGTCCCCGGCAGCACACCGAACCGGTCGGCGTAGAGCCGGGCCGACGATGCGAGCATCGTGCCGGGCCGGTCGTCGTCGGCGAACGCGATCGGCCGCTCGTGCGCGCCGGCGGCCACCACGACGCGCCCGGCACGGACGTGCCACACGCGGGCCATGGGCACCGACCGCTCGTACACCACGACGTATCCGTCGTCGTAGACCCCGAGCGCGGTGGCCTCGGTCAGGACTCGCGCTTCCGGGGCGTCGGCGAGCTCGCCGGCCGCGGCCTCGATCCAGGCGGGCGCAGGTTCGTCGTCCACCCGGTCGTCGGCCGTAGCCGTGCCGCCGAGCCAGTGGCGCTCGTCCACGAGTAGCACGCGGTCGCCATTCCGGGCGGCGTCGACCGCCGAGCGGAGCCCCGCGATCCCTCCCCCGATCACGATCGTCTCGACGTGCAGGTGCCGGTGGTCGGCAGCGGGCGCTCCGGCGTCGTCGGCGGGCAGCCGTCCCACTCCCGGACGCCCCACCGCGACGAGCCCGTCGACGAGCCGGACCGCGGTGGCGGGCATGATCGGCTCGAACCGCGGCGCGGTCACTTCCACGAACGCGCAGGGCTCCTCGACCCCGCCGGAGAACACCCCGCGCGCCCGGCCCAGGATCGGCGATGCGCACACGACGTCGACCCCGTTCGCGAGCAGGGCGCTCGCGAGAGTGTCGCCCTCGAACCCCCGATACGGGAGTCCCTCGAAGGTGAACGAGATCGGCCGCACACGGTCGATGCCGCGGCCGCCGGTCTCGAGCCGTCGCGAGGTCACGCGGGCGGCTCCTCGCCGATCCGGTACGAGCCGCGGATCTCGTGCGTGACGGTCGAGCGCACGGCGTTGAACCACCGGCGGCATCCGGCGGCGTGCATCCACCGCTCCGACCAGTCGCCCCTCGGGTTGTCGCGCATGAAGAGGTAGTCGGCCCACTCCGCGTCGGTGAGTGTCTGGGGGTCGGCCGGGTACGCGACGTGCGCCTGCCCCCCGTACCGGAACTCGATCTCGTCGCGCGGGCCGCACCAGGGACAGGGGATCAGCAGCACGCGCTCACCCCGCCGCCTCGTCGAAGGCCACGACGGCGCGCTTCGGGGCGGTCATGCGCCAGGCCTCTACGACCAGTTCGCGCAGCTCGTCGCCGTCGGCCTTCGAGAGCACGGCCCCGACCCAGCCGCTCGGTCCGACGTAGGGCGGCACGAACCAGGCGTCAGGATCCATCGCGACCAGGGCTCGCTGCTCGTCGTGCACCGACTTGATCCACACGTGGCGCTCGTGCTCGCTGAACATCGCGAAGATCTTGCCCCGCACGCGGAACGTGGCGGTCTCCCAGGTCTCGCGCTCCTCGGCGCCCGGCAGCCCCAGGGCGAACGTCCGGACGGTCGCGGCGCGGATCCCCATCGGCCATCAGTGCGCGACCGCCGCCGCGCCGTGCTCGTCGATCAAGGCACCGGTGGTGAACCGCTCGAGTGCGTACGGCCGGGCCAGCGCGCTCGCCTCGCCGGCCGCGATCGTCTCGGCGTAGACCCAGCCGGAGCCCGGCGTGGCCTTGAACCCACCGGTGCCCCAGCCGCAGTTCAGGAAGAGCCCCGGGATCGGCGTGGGCCCGATGATCGGGGAGGCGTCGGGGCAGACGTCGACGATCCCGCCCCACGTCCGCAGCACCGAGGCGTGCGCGAACATCGGGAACAGCTCGAGCGCGGAGGCCATCTGGTGCTCGATCACGTGGAACGATCCACGCTGCGCATAGGAGTTGTAGGCGTCGATCCCCGCACCCATCACCAGTTCGCCCTTGTCGGCCTGGCTCACGTAGACGTGCACGGCGTTCGACATCACGACGGTGTCGAGCACCGGTCGGTAGAGCGCGGAGACGAGCGCCTGCAACGGGTGCGACTGCAGCGGGAGCCGAAGGCCGACCATCGACGCGAGCACGCTTGTGTGCCCCGCCGCCGCGAGCGCGACCGTTTTGGCGCGGATCGTGCCGCGGCTCGTCTCGACGCCGGTGACCGCGCCGCCGGGACCCCGCAGGAAGCCGGTCACCTCCGCGTGCTCGACGATGTCGACGCCCAGCTCGCTCGCGCGCGTGGCGAATCCCCAGGCGATCTTGTCGTGGCGAGCGACCGCACCGCGCCGCTGCAGGGTCCCGCCAACCACCGGGTACCGCACGCCGGGCGAGACGTTGACGATCGGCACGAAGGCCTTCACCTGGTCGACATCGAGCCACTCGGCGTCGACGGCGTTCAGGCGGTTCGCCTCGACCCGGCGCATCGAGGTCCGGATGTCGCCGAGGTCGTGCGAGAGGCTCAGCACGCCGCGCTGCGAGAACTGCATGTCGAACGCGAGCGCCTCCTCGAGGCCCTCCCAGAGCTTCAGCGAGTGCTCGTAGATCGCGGCCGACTCGTCCCAGAGGTAGTTGGACCGGATGATCGTGGTGTTACGGGCGGTGTTGCCGCCGCCTAGCCAACCCTTGTCCACGACGCACACGTCGGTGATGCCATGGTTGGCGGCGAGGTAGTAGGCGGTGGCCAGACCGTGGCCGCCGGCGCCCACGACGATCACGTCGTAGGCCGGCTTCGGCTCGGCGGCGCGCCAGTATCGGGGTCGGTCCTCGGTCATCGTCTGGGTGTGGCTCACGCACGGCTCGCGAACCCCGGACAGCCTCCGCGACCTTGCCCCTGAGGTCAACGCAACCGGTGCGGCCTCCGCAACCTGGGCGCACCCACCGCGTTGACAGGCCACGGGGGACCGGCGTAGCGTCCGCGGGGTCGCGGCAGGTAGGGGCGGTTGCGTGGGGCGAGACACAGACGGTGGGAACCTCCAGTCGGTCAACCGCGCCCTGCTCGCCCTCGAGCTGATCGCGGAGGCCGGGCAGCTGGGCGTGACCGAGCTCGGCCGGCGGCTCGACGTCCACAAGGCGACGGCCTCCCGGCTGATCGCGACCCTCGCGGGGCGCGGCATGGTGGAGCGCGATCCGATCACCGAGAAGTACCGGCTGGGGTTCGGCCTGATCCGGCTCGCGGGCGCCGCGATGGCGAGCATGGACATCGTGCGGATCGCCAGGCCGATGCTCGAGGACCTCGCCGACCGCACCCGCGAGACGGTGAACCTGGGCGTGCTCTCGGGCGACGCCGTCGTCTACATCGACCAGGTGACGGGCACGCGCTCGATCGTGGCGGTGAGCTGGGTCGGCCGGCGCACTCCGCTGCACTGCACGTCGAACGGGAAGGTGCTGCTCGCCAATGTGGGGCAGGCCGAGCGGGCCCGGCTCCTCGCGCACCCGCTCGCGCGCGAGACACGCTCGACCGTGACCGACCCGGCCACCCTCGAGTCGCAGCTCGAGGAGATCCGACGCCGTGGGTACGCCTCCACGATGGAGGAGCTCGAAGAGGGGCTGAACGCGGTGGCGGCGCCGATACGTCGTGCCGACGGAGAGGTGGTCGCCGCCCTCAGCGTGAGCGGCCCGGCCTTCAGGATGCGCCCGGTGGACCTACCGAGGGTCGGCAGGCTCACGATGGAGGCCGCCGGGGCGATCTCGCGCCGGCTGGGATATGTCGAGCGGCGGCGCCCGGCCGCCGGCTGACACCGCGCCGACGGGGCGACGACCCCGCGGTACTTCGACTTGGAGGTGACACACGTGACGATCGAGTGGGACGCGAACCGGACCGAAGCGCCGACGCTGCTCGGCGCGATCGGACGGACGCCGCTCGTGCGGCTCCAACGCGTGACGCCCGAAGGGGTCGAGCTCCTCGCGAAGGTGGAGTGGTACGGGCCGACCGGGTCCGTGAAGGACCGGATCTACGCGCACATGCTCGCACGCGCTGAGGAGCGCGGCGATCTTCGCCCAGGCATGACGATCATCGAGTGCACCACCGGGAACGCCGGCATCGCCTGTTCGGCCGCGGCCGCGATCAAGGGCTATCCCTGCGTGATCGTGATGCCCCAGGGCATGAGCCCCGAGCGCAAGAAGATGATCGCGGCCTACGGCGCCGAACTGGTGCTGACGCCCGGCGCGGGAACCGACATCGACCTCGCGCTCGAGAAGATGCGCGAGATCCGGGCGACCGACCCCGAGCGCTTCTTCTTCCCCGGGGAGTTCGAGAACCCGGACAACCCCGAGGCCCAGCTCGTCTCGGGCGAGGAGATCTGGGAGCAGGCCGGCGGCCGGGTCGACGCCGTGGTCGGCGCCCAAGGCACCGGCGGATGGATCAGCGGGGTGGCGCGCGCGCTGAAGGCACATGACCCTTCGATCAAGGCCTTCGCGGTCGAGCCGAGCGAGTGCCCGCTGATCACGGCGCAGACCTGGGGCACGCATGGGATCCCCGGGATCGGCGACGGGATCATCCCGCCTAACCTGGATCTCGCCCTGATGGACGGGATCGTGACGGCCTCGACGGACGAGGCGCTCCGGACCGCGCGGCGTCTCGCGCGGGAGGAGGGCATGCTGTGCGGCCCGTCGTCGGGGATCAACGTCGCAGCCGTGCACAAGATCGCGGCCGCGCACCCCGACCTCCGACGCATCGTGACCGTGATCTGCGACACGGGTCAGCGGTACCTGTCCGGTGAGCTGTTCGGTGACAAGCCCGAGGTCGAGGAGCCCGAGCGCGACCACGTGATCGACGAGCACACGCTCACGCAGCTCGCGCTGCATCGGGACCGGCTCGAGTTCATCGTCTGACCATGGCGCGCGTGGCGACCTACCGCCTGTACCTGGACCACGGTCCGAAGCGCAAGACCACGATGGTGCACGTGATCGACCTGATGGGTTGTATCGCGAACGCGGGGACCACCGAGGAGGCGCTCGAGCTCACCCCCGACGCGATCCGACGGTTCGCGCGGTTCCTCGCGGCGCGCGGCGACGGGATCGACCCGGACGCGCCGTTCGAGACCGTGATCGCCGAGGAGGTCACCGAGGGACCGTGGCTCGGACAGGGCGTCGCTATCTTCGGCCCCGACCACGACCCGGTCTCGCCGAAGCAGCTCGGCGCGATGCTCGCCCGCCACGCATGGATCCGGGAGGCGACGCTCGATCTCGTCCGCGACATGACCCCGGCGGAGCTCGCGGCCGAGCCGGCGAAGGGACGTCCGATCGGGTCGATCCTGCAGCACGTCCTCGGCGCGGACGGCGGGTATCTCTCTAACGGTCTCGCCACGAACCGCACCTACAACAAGCTGGGGCGCGATGCCGAAGCCGGCGATGTCGACGTCCGCGAGGCGCTCTCCGAAGGAGCGCGCCTCTTCGCCCAGGACCTGCGCGCGGCGT
>Ga0315273_10005368_pt1 | contig 15827 bp, 8 predicted proteins | sample YL17G02_0_MG_FD_205753 | JGI IMG/M metagenome (GOLD analysis project Ga0315273, IMG submission 205753) | Sediment microbial communities from Yellowstone Lake, YNP, Wyoming, USA - YL17G02_0 | ecosystem: Environmental > Aquatic > Freshwater > Lake > Sediment | place: USA: Wyoming | collected...
ATCCCATCGCTGCCCGCCTGGTCGTAGCTTGACCCACCAAAGACCCAATGAGATATTGAGCCTTGCAGATGAACGACGAGGCCTCGGAATGCCGTGAAGAGATGCCGCGTTTTCTTGGCTCGTCATGAGTTCCAACCTGGTCGTCGAGAGGAGTATGTACGATGGAGAGTGAAGATAACTACTTAGGCAAGCATGCCGTTTCCCGAATCAGTCGCCGCGAGTTGCTGGCCGGTGCCGTCGGCGTTGGCGTCGGCGCGGTCGGCATGACGCTTGTGGGCTGCAGTGACGATGGTGGGAAAGGGGCCACGGTCACAAGCGCTGCCCCCACGGCGAGCACGACGGCCTCCGCCTACAAGCCACAGACGATGGCTTCCGCTCGACCGAGCCAGCCGATCGACAAGTCGCAACCGCCGAAAAACGCCATCGTTATCCTTCTCGACAGCCTCAACCGCCACATGGTAGGCGCTTACGGCGGCACGGAGTTCGCCACTCCCAACCTCGACCGCTTCGCCCAGCGCGCCGTCCGTTTCGATTCGAACTTCGCCGGCTCTCTCCCCTGCATCCCTGCCCGACATGACCTCCTTTGCGGCGCCCTCGACTTCCTCTGGAAACCTTGGGGCTCAATGGAAATCTGGGAGAACTCCCTCACCGGCCATCTGAGCGAGGCCGGCATCGTCTCTCAGCTCATATCCGACCACCCGCACCTGTTTGAGACCGGCGGCGAGAACTACCACACCCACTTCACCGCCTGGCAGTACGAACGGGGCCACGAGACCGACCCCTGGAAGACACGCCCCGACCCCAGTTGGATCGGGGCGCCCTCGTTCGGCCGTGGCACCATGCCCTACGACAATTCGCGCGGCTACTTCCGCGACGAGGCCGACTTCCCCGGCCCGCGCACCATGCAAGCAACCGCTGAATGGCTCGACCAGAACGCCGGCTATCATGACCGCTTCCTCCTCGTCGTCGACGAGTTCGACCCCCATGAGCCCTTCGATACGCCGGAACCCTACGCATCGATGTACGACGACTCCTGGGAAGGCCAGCATTTGATCTGGCCGCCTTATGTGAACGGTGGGATTCAGAAGGGAACGCTTACGGAAAGAGAGGGGCGCCAAGTCCGCGCCTCCTACGGCGGCAAGCTCACGATGATCGACGCCTGGTTCGGCAAGGTGCTGGACGCCATCGACCGCAACGGCCTCTGGAATGACACGGCGGTCATCGTCTGCACGGATCACGGTCACTATCTCGGCGAGAAGGATATCTGGGGAAAGCCGGGAGTCCCCGCATTCGAGCCCATGAGCCACACGCCCCTGATGATCGCCTGGCCCGGTGTCGCGCCCGGCGTTACCTCTGCCCTGACGACGACCGTCGACCTGTTTGCCACCCTGGCGGAGATCTTCGGCGTGCAGCCCAAGCACCGCACCCACGGGCGTTCGCTGGCCCCCCTTCTTCGCGGCGAGGCAAACTCAATCCGCGACTACGTGTTGTGTGGAACGTGGGGCCGCGAAGTAAACCTGATCCACGGCGACTGGAAGTATGCTTTGGCTCCCGTAGGAGCGAACGCCCCCATCTCTATGTGGTCGAACCGCTGGTCGACGATGCCGGTGCCGCGTTACCCTGCGCTGCGCATCCTACCTCCGGATGCCCGCGCCTTCCTCGACCGAATGCCCGGGTCCACCGTGCCGGTCATCCGTCAGCCCTACGCCGCCGGCGACATGCTGCCGTATTGGGCGCTCGGCGACTTCAATGGCAACCACCTCTACAACCTCAAAGATGACCCGCATGAGGAGAGGAACCTGGCGGGCGCCGATATCGAGCGGGAGCACGCCGACAGGTTGCGGCAAGCGCTCAAGGAGATCGAGGCGCCGGACGAGCAATTCATTCGGCTCGGGTTGGTGTAAGCAGCCCCGGTTGACGGAGGCGGATGCGGCGACAAGGGAAAGGTAGAGAGAATGCCACGCCCTGATCTTCCGGCAGAGACGGTCGCTCCCAGGCAACCTAAGAAAGACAACTCCGGCGATCAAGCGGGCGCGGACAAACCGAACCCCGCCAACGCCATCGTCATCCTTCTCGACAGCCTTAACCGCCACATGGTCGGCGCTTACGGCGGCACCGAGTTCGCCACTCCCAACCTCGATCGCTTCGCGCAGCGCGCCGTCCGCTTCGATTCGCACTTCGCCGGCTCTCTCCCCTGCATCCCTGCCCGGCATGACCTCCTTTGCGGCGCCCTCGACTTCCTTTGGAGACCCTGGGGATCTGTAGAGATATGGGAGAACTCCCTGACCTGGCATATGAAACAGACCGGCGTCGTATCTCAGCTTATCTCCGACCACGAGTGCCTGTTCTACACCGGTGGCGAGAACTACCACACTCACTTCACCACCTGGCACTACGTGCGAGGTGGCCAATCCGACCCTTGGAAGACATTACCCGCACCAGGCTGGACCAGCGCTCCATCGTTCGGTCGCGGCACCATGCCCTACGATAGATCGCGCGGCTACTTCCGTGGCGAGGCCGACTTCCCCGGCCCGCGCACTATGCAGGTGGCCGCTGACTGGCTCGACCAAAACGCCGGCTACCATGACCGCTTCCTCCTCGTCGTCGACGAGTTCGACCCCCACGAGCCCTTCGATACGCCGGAGCCCTACGCATCGATGTACGACGACTCCTGGGAGGGTCCCCACCTGATCTGGCCGCCCTATGTCGATGGCGGAGTCCAGAAGGGCGTCATCACCGAGAGACAAGCGCGCCAGATCCGCGCATCCTACGGCGGCAAGCTCACAATGATCGACACCTGGTTCGGCAAGGTGCTGGACGCCATCGACCGCAACGGTCTCTGGGACGACACGGCAGTCATCGTCTGCACCGATCACGGTCACTACCTGGGCGAGAGAGATATCTGGGGAAAGCCGGGAGTCCCCGCATTCGAGCCCATGAGCCATATACCCCTGATGATCTCCTGGCCCGGTGTCACGCCCGGCACAACTTCCGCCCTAACGACGACCGTCGACCTGTTCGCTACCCTGGCAGCCCTGTTCGGTGTCCAGCCGCAGCACCGCACCCATGGCCGTTCCCTCATTCCGCTGATCAAAGGGGAGTCCCAGTCGATACGGGACTACGTGTTGTGCGGCCTATGGGGACGAGAAGTGCAGTTCATCGACGGCGCGTGGAAGTACGTCCGGGCCCCGGCAAGAGCGAATGCGCCTCTTTCCTTGTGGTCGAACCGCTGGTCGACGATGCCGGTGCCTCGCTTTCCTGGGCTGCGCCTGCCTCTCCCTAATGAGCGCGCCTTCCTCGACCGCATGCCCGGCTCCACGGTGCCGGTCATACGCCAGCCCTACGCCGCCGGCGATATGCTACCGTATTGGGCGCTTGGGGAATTCAATGGCAACCACCTCTACAACCTCAAAGATGACCCGCATGAGGAGAGGAGCTTGGCAGGCGCCGACATCGAGCGAGAGTTCGCCGATAGGCTGCGGCAAGCACTCAAGGATATCGAGGCGCCGGATGACCAATTCGTCCGTCTGGGTCTGACCTAGACGCTTGTGCTGGCGCTCACGAGACCGTCGCCCAATTACCGTTGCAGTCCGAAGTAGTACATCCATGCCCCTCTCGATTGCAGAGCCGGTCAGGGCGCACGAGTTTGACAGCGGCGGCGCAGGTGAGCCAGAAAGCGCAGGTAGGTTAGAATACAAATAGAGATTTCTGACCAGGGCAACCAGGAGAGCGGCGGAGATGAGTAGAATCCGGCGACAGGAGGGTAAGCACTGGCCCAAGGTGCTGGCGAGTCGAGTCTCCCGACGGCAACTCATGCAGATGAGCGCTCTGGGCGCCGCCGGCGCAGCCGCCGCCGCCTATGTCGGCTGTAACGACGAAGGGACAGGCGAGAAGGCTGTGTTGACCGGACCACGCGCAGTAGCGACGGCGTCCTCGAGCAGACCTTGGTCGCCGACCGTGACTCCCACTCCCTTTCACCTAAAGGGGGCTGCCGGAGGAGAACGCCCGAACTTCATATTCCTGATGGCGGATGAATTGCGGGCGGACGCCGTGCATTGCATCGACGGTCAGCCGATCCAAACGCCGAACATGGACCGGCTGGCGGAGCAAGGGGTAGTCTTCAGCAACTGCTTCACCGTTCACTCGGTCTGCAGTCCCTCGCGCTGCAGCTTCATGACGGGCTGGTATCCTCACACGCTCGGGCATCGAACCCTCTACCATCTGCTGCGCCCCCATGAGCCGAACTTGCTGAAATACCTGAAGTCCAACGGCTATTTCGTCCAGTGGAACGGCAAGAATGACCTCTTAGCAGAAGCCTCCTTCGCCGACAGCGTCTCCCAGCGGGCGACGAACACTGCGCCTTCTCCGCTTTGGCCGGCAAACCCCTGGCCGGCGGACCACCGCTTCTTCAAGAGCTTCTACTTCGGCCCTCGGGGCGAGGCCGGTCAGTTGCCCTACCAGGACTTGGACTGGGTATGGACTCAGGAGGCAATCAAGTTCCTGCAGTCGCCCCCCGACGAGCCTTTCATGCTGTACCTGCCTCTCGTGTTCCCTCACCCCCCGTACAGCGTCGAAGAGCCGTATTTCTCTATGTACGATCGCAGCTCAGTCAGACAGCCGCTACCGCCGCAGTTGGACGACAAGCCTCACTTCATGCGCGAGCTACATCGCCGAATGGGCATGGACCGCCTCGACGAGGCGGACCTGCGGGAGATCGTCGCCACCTACTGGGGGATGGTCACCCGCTTCGACGACCTGGTCGGACAGTTGATGGCTGCCCTTCAGACCTCGTCCGTACGCGACAACACGGTCGTGATACTGACAAGCGATCACGGCGACTACGCATGCGACTACGGGCTGACCGAGAAGTGGTGGACGGGCTTCCAGGACTGCATTGTGCGCGTCCCGTTAATCGCTCTCCTGCCCGGCGAGAGAGGCGGCCGCCGCATAGAAGCGCTTACCGAGACCATCGACGTCTTCCCGACTATCATGGAACTCGCAGGCATCGCACCGCAGCACACTCAGTTCGGACGGAGCCTCCTGCCGCTGATATTGGGCGAAACGCAGGAGCACCGTTCCGCGGTGTTCGCCGAGGGTGGCCAGGTACCAGGCGAGCAGCAAACCCTTGAAACCCCGTGGCCAAAGGGCACCATATACTACGACAAGACGAATCTTCAGCACGAAGACCCGACCACGCTCGCCAAGGGCACCATGATCCGCACCGACCGCTGGAAGTACGTGGCGCGGCTGGAGAGTCAGGAGGAGGAACTGTACGACTTGAAGGCCGACCCCGGAGAGCTCGTAAACCTGGCCGGCGACAATAAATACGCGGACATCGTCGCGGACCTGCGGGACCAGCAGTTGCAGTGGTTCCTGGCCACAGGCGACGCGGTCCCATTCGACAAGGACGGGCGCTAGACCCAGCTAGCCGCTTCCCTGTGGGAGGTCCGATGTCTACTGAGATGCCCCGGCCGAGGTCTTGACGATGCCACCCCTGTCTGTCCTCTTCAAAACGGTCTCCACCGACTGCAACCTGGACTGCAGCTACTGCTACTACCGCGAGTCTCTGGAAGGGACGCGCGTGCGCCGCCGGATGGAAGAACCGGTGCTGGCCGCTTTCATGCGGCAGTATATGGAGTACGTCGCCGACGCCCATGTCGCCAGCTTTGCCTGGCAGGGTGGAGAGCCGACGCTGGCCGGCCTCGACTTCTTCAAGCGGGTGGTGGCGCTGGAGGCGGAGAGTGCGTCGGGCGGTATGACCATCGCCAACGCGCTCCAGACCAACGCCATTCTGCTGGACGACCGCTGGGGCGAGTTTCTACATCAGTACAGTTTCCTGGTCGGCGTGAGTCTCGATGGGCCGGAGGAGGTACACGATAGTATCCGCCGCGACCGAGGCGGTCACGGGTCCTTCCGCCGGGTAATGGCAGGAATCGAGGCCTTGCGGAGGCACCAAGTCGAGTTCAATATCCTGTGCGTCGTCGGCCGGCACAACGTCGGGAGCGCCCGTGACCTGATGCGCTTCTTCCGCACCGAAGGCTTCAGTCATCTTCAGTTCATCCCCGCGATGTCTTTCCAGTCCGTAGAGCCGGATGTGCCGGCCGAATACCTGATCACCCCTACTGAGTACGGTGACTTCCTCGTCGAGCTCTTCGATGAGTGGTACCAGCAGGGTTTCCCGACGGTCTCCGTGCGCATGTTCGACTCGATCATCCAGTCATATCTTGGAATACCGAACGACCTCTGCATCTACAGCGAGCGTTGCGATAGCGGGATAATCGTCGAGTACAACGGTGATATCTACCCCTGCGATTTCTACGTTCACCCCGGCTGGCGCCTAGGGAACATCATGGAGGAATCGCTGAGAGTAATCCTAGCGAAGCCGGAGATGACTGCCTTCGTTGCCCGGAAGCTGTCACTGCCGCCGCAGTGCGAGGCGTGCGAATGGCGATGGGTGTGCAGGGGCGGCTGTCCCCGGAATCGCCTGGACGGAATCGACAGCGGACCGCCGGAGTACTTCTGCGAGAGCCACCGGCGTTTCTTCTCCTACGCTGATGAGCGCCTGCGCTCGCTAAAGGAGCGGTTGGATCGCCGTCTCAAGACGGTAAGTATTGCCGGAAGAGCGTCCGTAGCCGGAAACGCGGCCGCGGGACGCAACGATCGCTGCCCCTGCGGGAGCGGCCGCAAGTATAAGGCCTGCTGCGGCGATCCCCGCGCCGACCAGAGCTATCTCCTCAGAGTCTAAGGCACTGCCGCGAATCTAGGGCGAAGTAAGAGATTACGTATTATCCTTACGTGGTCTACTGTCTGAATATCGCCGTTCCCCTCTTAACCGCCGGCTCGCCCTGCGAATTGAGCACCTCGAAGAAGGCGAAGCGCTCTCCTCTTTCACCGGCAGGGGACGATACCCCCGAACAGACGACGCTGATGTCGCTGCCCGGAATGACCATCGCCCGGAACTGACCGGTCAGCCGCGCCAGGCGGGTTGGGTCACCGGATGCTACGCGGTTCACCAGCTCCCGCGCTGCGATGGCTATCGTCGCGCTGCCCTGGAGGATGATGTCGGGAAGACCGGCGGCGAGGGCGACTCGTCGCTCCGTGTGTATCGGATTCCAAATATCGGCGCACTCTGTGTAGACGTGCGCTGCCTCGCGCGCGATTGGGATTGTGACTGACCAGCCGCCGGTCTCTTGGCCGCTCGCGATGGGCAGTGGCGGTGTCTCGGCGAGTGACACGTCAGGGCCGTCGCAACGCGCCCCCCGTGCTATTGCGCCGTCATCGACCGTCGCTACCAGGGCGCCGCTTGGATCGCGCATCTCGAAGCGAGTGAGGATGTATACGCCGGGTGGGCGCTGTACCACGGCGACGAGCCGGCCCTGCACCGTTATCGAATCGCCGGCGCGAATCGACCGCTCGAAGCGGAGGTCGGTGGCGGCGTGGACGAAACGTATGGGCGGCGTGGTCCCTAGAGACACCTGCGGCATCTCTCTCGCGTTCCACTGCAGCGAGTAGACAAGGCAGGGCGGCGCCAGAATGCCATCCGGCGAGTCGTCGTAGAAATAGCGAGAGTTCCAGTCGCCGACGCCGGCGGCGTACGCCTGCGCCATCCGCACCGATACCTCATATGTCCGCGCAACGGTCAGAGACCCTGCCGCTGCCGTCGCGACAGTCCACTCGGCATCAGCCATCGCTATCCTCCTGGCCTACTCGTCCCGTCTCACTGCCTGACTCATCGCCAGAATCGGGGGAAAGAACCCATAATGACCTGGTTCAACCATTGCTCCCTCAGATGCTTTGGTGAGCGCCAGTATTATAGCCGTACCTGTAGGCCTCAAGCACGTATCTGTCCGCTCTCATGCAGTCGGCGGCGAGAGGAGCCTGAAGTCACGTCCAGTCTCTCCGGGTTCGACTTCCTATTCCCCACGTCGCCGCGTTGGGTGGTACAATCGATCTACGACGCGGCAGCAGACGGCCATGGCTAGGAGGTCAACCATGGGAGTACGAGAAACCGTCCTTGAGCGCACGACCAGCCCCTATCTAGCGGTGGTGCTGAAGCTGATGGCCCGGGCATTCAATCGAGGCCCGGACCTCCGGCGCGAACTCTTCCGGCGGCACAACGGGAGACTGGAGCCGTTCGACTCCAGCTACCAGTTTCGCACTGCTGACGGTGCCACCAACCTCTATCTTGTCATCGAAGGTGGGCGGATGCGGGCCGGTGCGGGCACGGTACAGAACCCTCATTTGATCGCCACCTTCCGCGATACCGCCGCGCTGCGGTTGTTCCTGTCGCCTTTTGCCCGTTCCGATCCCCTGAACCTGTTGCTGGACAACAAGCTGTCGTTCGAAGGCAACATGAGCTATTTGGCCCGGCTTGGCCACCTTACCGCCGTCGTGCGCAACCGGCACTGGCGTCAATCGCTGAACGGGGCGGAGAAAGCGGAGGCCGTTGAGGAACGTGGCCACTCCATGCTTGGTACATCCCGAATGGAGAAACGGCGGGAGACCCTGCAGTGCGCCGGCGCGCCGGATGCGGCCGTCCTGGACGATCCCTACCTCAGCCGCTACAGCCTCGACGACTTCCCGCGGCTCAAAGCTATGCGCGCCGAGTTCTTCGGCGCTCGCGGCATCGTTTGCACGGAGCGGCCTCGCCTGATCACGGAGTACTACCGGGAGCACGGCTTCGAGACCGACGCCGAAGGCCACGAGATCGACCGCGAGTTGAGGCAGGCAGGCGCCCTCTACCACCTCTTGATCAACAAGGAACCGCTCATCCGCGACCGCGCCCTGCTGGCGGGGACCACGGCGACCAAGTTCCCCGGTGTCGTCATCTATCCCGAAATGTCGGGCATCAACATCTGGGCGGAACTCACCACAGTAAGTGATCGGGAGCTGACCCCATACCATGTCTCCGCTGAGGATGTCGACCTGCTAAGCCAGGACGTCTTCCCCTATTGGATCGACCGCAACATCCGTGAGTGGACGCGACGGGAGTGGAACAGCCCCCGCTGTCAGCAACTGGACGAGCGATGGGTCCTCTACTTCATGTGGAAGACTGCCGCCGTTTCCCATACCATTCCCGACTACCCGGCGGTGCTCGAACGAGGTCTGCTCTCGATTCGCGAGGATGTCGCCCGGCTTGAGGCGGGCGCTGCCGATGAGCGAGCCCGCAACTTCTATCGGGCTGTGCAAACTGTGATCGATGGGACGCTGCGCTACGTCGAGCGGCTGGCCGAGAAGGCAGAGGCCATGGCAGCCGAGATCGACGCTGCCGATCCGGCGCAGGCCGAGCGGCGCGGCGAACTCTTGGAGATGGCCCGTATCTGCCGTAAGGTACCGGCCGGCCCCGCCGAATCGCTGCATGAGGCGTTGAACGTGATCCTGCTCGTCCAGATCGCGCTGCACATGGAGAATATGAATGCCGGTCTCTCCCTAGGCCGCCTCGATACGTGGCTCCAGCCCTACTTCCTCCGCGATGTCGCAGCCGCGTCGACCGATGAGGAGCGGGAGGCGGTCGTGCGGCGCGCTGTCGAGCTGACGGCGTCGTTCTTCCTCCAGTGCAGCGACCATCTTCCGCTCGTGCCGGGGGCCGGCCTGCGGCTGTTCGCCGGTAGCTCGTCGGATATGGCGCTGACTATCGGCGGCGTGGACCGCGAAGGCAACAGCGCCGTCTGCGACATGACCTACATCATCCTCAAGGTATCCGAGATGCTGACGCTGCGCGATCCCAACCTGAACGCGCGCTATCACCCCAAGGTCAACTCCCTAGAGTACCTGCGCCGTCTCTGCGAGGTGAACGTCATCACTACATCGACGCCCTCGATCCACAACGACGAGGCGGTTATCGCCACGCTGGTCAACCAGGGATTCGCGATTGAGGACGCGCGGGACTGGGGCGCCACCGGCTGCGTCGAGCCGACCAGTTGCGGCCGCCACATCGGTCACACCAACTGCATGCTGCTGAACACAGTCGCGGCTATGGAGATGGCCCTGAACGACGGCTATCATCCCCTTATCCGCGAGCAGGTCGGCCCTCATACCGGCGATGTCACCGATACCTCTCGCTTCGACACGTTCGACAAGTTCCTCGCTGCCTACAAAGAGCAACTGGGCTACCTGATCGGGCAGTCGGTGGAGTACAACAATCTGCTTGGGCAGGCCCATCAGCACCTGCACCCGACGCCGCTGCTGTCGTCGCTGGTCCAAGGATGCCTGGAGAGCGCCCGCGACGTCATCGACGGCGGCGCGAAGTACAACAGCTCCGGCGCTGCCCTGGTCTCCGTCGCCGATGTGGTCGATAGCCTCCTGGCGATAAGACAACTGGTGTACGAAGAGAAAGCGGTCGACTTCCCGACGCTGTTGCAGGCTCTCCGCGATGACTTCGTTGGCCACGAGGCGCTTCACGCCCGCATAATGAAGAAGGTGCCCAAGTTCGGCTCCGACGCTCCCGGCACGCGGGAGATGGCCGAGGACATCATCAACTTCATCTATGACCAGTACCAGTCGAGCACGAACTACAGAGGCGGCCGCTACACCAGCGGCTTCTGGAGCATGTCGAACCACGTGGTGTTCGGGTCTCTCTCCGGCGCTCTTCCCAGCGGCCGTAAGCGCGGCAAAGCGTTCACCCCCGGCATCACGCCGTCGGCGTCGGCGTCCCCCAACTTGCTGGACAACATCCGCACCGTCGCCGCCCTCGACCCGCTGAAGATGCCGAACAACATCGCCTTCAACGTCAAGCTGACCCCGGCGACCGGCGAGCCCCATGCCGAGTTCGTCGAGCATGCTACCACCTACGCCAAGACCTACTTCGAGCTGGGCGGTATGCAGATGCAGTTCAACATGGTGACGACGGAGACTCTCCGCGACGCCATGGAGCATCCCGAGAACTACCGCAACCTGATGGTGCGCATCTCCGGCTACAATGCCTACTTCGTCGAGCTCAACCGCGAGATGCAGATCGAGCTCATCGAGCGGGCAGAGTACCGCTAGTCGTTATGGCCGGGCCCGACATCACACTGGCTGAGCCATCATCTCCCGAACTGGAGAACCGGCGGCCGTTGATCGTCGATGTGCGGCCCAACTCGCTGGACGATGGGCCGGGCATTAGGACGACCGTCTTCTTAAAGGGCTGCCCGCTGGCCTGCGTCTGGTGCCACAACCCCGAAGCCATAAGCTCTCAGCCGGAGATCGCTTTTCTGGAGAAGGACTGCATCGCCTGCGGTGAGTGCATGCCGGTGTGCGCGCCGCGGGCGCTGGGAAGCGGCCCCGCCGCCTCTTTCGACCGCTCCCTCTGCAACCGCTGCGGTCTCTGCGCCGACGTCTGCCCCACCGGCGCCCTCAAACGGGTCGGCCGTTACTGGGAGATCGACGAACTTCTGCCAGTTCTCCTCCGCGACCAGCCGTTCTATCGCAACTCCGGCGGCGGCGTGACGCTCTCCGGGGGCGAAGCGACGATGTTTCCCCGCTACGTCGAGGAACTGCTAAAGCGTCTGAAGGCGGAGGGCGTGCATACGCTGGTGGAGACGTGCGGGCTGTTCCGGCTGGAGACGTTCTGCGAGCGTTTGCTGCCTCATCTCGACCAGATCTACTACGACGTGAAGTTCATCGACGAGGAGTTGCACCGGCGCTACACCGGCCGTCCCAACCGCGTCATACTGGAGAACCTGGCAGCCCTGGTCGAGCGTGCCCCTGGACGCGTGCTGCCCCGTGTCCCTCTGATCCCCGGCCTCACCGCCGATCTGGACAACCTGCGGGCCATCGGCGCCTTCCTGCGACGGCTTGGCATCTCCGACGCCCGCCTTCTTCCTTACAATCCTCTGTGGGCCGGGAAAGCCGTGAGCATGGGTCGGGCCAGCGGCTACCGGCACGAGGGGTGGCTCTCGCGAGAGGAGCAGGCTACCTGTGAGCGCGCCTTCTTCGACGGGCTCTGCGGCTGACGGGATCATCCGGGCCGGCCGTAGCTCCCGGTTGGTAGATTCCTTCTCGTTTGTCGCGTCCTTTAGTGCGGCTTTACCCAGAGGTCAACTCCGAGATATCCCCACTGGCTGAAGACTCTGGCGTAGTCGTCGGTGCCTCCCACCCAGTCCCAATGGGCCATATAGCCCTGGCCGGTGAAGGTGTTGATCACAGGCCCGTGCTCTCGCATCATAGCCCGCTGCGCGTCAAGCACGATCTGGCGTCGCTTCTCGATATCGAACTCCGACCGTTCCTTCCATATCCAGTCGTCCATCTCAGGATTGTTGTAGCCGGTCAGCGAGGCGCCGCTCTGGCCCTTGCTGAACCATTGGCAGAGCGGCCTATCTGGTTCAACGTATCCGAGGTTGTAGAACAAAGCCATCTCGAAGTTCCGGCCGTAGACCTGGGCGATGAAGCTGCCCAACTCTTTCGGCTGAAGATTACAGGTGACATCAATCTTCGCCAATTGTTCCTTGATCACCTCGCCCAATCTGGGCATATCGACCACAGTCATGACCGGTAGGTCAACTTCGAAGCCATCGGGATAGCCTGCGGCGGCGAGGAGTTGCTTCGCCCCGACGAGATCCAACTTGTAGAAGTCGCGTAGCTCCTCCTGGGGCAGAGCCCAGTACTCTAGGTCGGGCGCGATCGGGCCGGCGAACTTACCCGCCCCAAAAGCCATTTTGTCGATCAGATCCTGGCGGTCGATCGCTAGGTCGACGGCGTTCCAGACCCGCTTGTCATTGAAGGGCGGCTTCTCCACGTTGAAGTTGAGCGACTTCTGTACGAGGTTGGGTGTGTCGCGGACGACCATGCCCTTTATTCCCTTCAACTCGTCCGCCTTGAGCTTGTCCAGGCTTGAGCCGTAGATATCGTGCTGGCCTGTGCGGAATGCCTGCATGATGGTCGACATGTCGGGGATGATCAGCCACTGCCGGGTGTCGAGGTATGGCCGCCCCTCCATGTAGAAGTTGGGGTTACGGCGCATCTTCACCCGTTCCGACTTCACGAACTCGTCAAGGAGGAAGGCGCCGCAGCCGATGGCGTGTTGCTGGAGATCGCCGTACTTCTCCACCGCCTCCTTGGGCACAATGGCGTAGCTGGTGTTGCCCAACTCGTCGTAGGCGGGAGAGTATGGCCTGTTGGTCACCAAGCGGAAAGAATACTGGTCCGGAGCGTCGAAACTGGCGGTGTAGTCTCTGAGTAGCTGCTTGTCGTTTAGGACCGCGGGGTCATCTCGTCTGCGGGTCATGCTGTAGACGATGTCGTCGGCGATGACCTCGCGTCCGAATGTGGGGTCTACGTCATGGAACTTGATGCCGGGCCTGAGGTTCCAGACGTAGGTCACGTCGTCCACGTGTTCGTAGCCGCTGGCCATCTGGAGCATGATGCTTTGATCGGCGATGCTTACGTTGTAGAGGTAGCCGTGGAACTGAGCGGCGATCCAGTAGCAGGTGATGCAAATCTGCGGATCGAGGCCACCCGGATCGGCCGTGATCCCCGTTGTCACGCCTCCGCCGTACTGAGGCGTCCCCCCGACGGTGGGCGTTTCCCCGTCCTCATCTTCGCCTCCACCGCAGCCGGCGAGGCCAAGAGCGGTCGCGCCCACCCCCGCTGCGCCCGCTGCCAACACCCTCCGTCGTGATAGGCGCTGCCCAGAGAGACGCTTCCAGTAGTCGGAAGTGCTCATCTTCCCTCCTGTCTATCACTCTTAGGCATGAATTCGACGCTCGCTCGACCGCTTCGTGCAGATGCAGAGGGGCGTCGCACCGCAAGATGGGGCAAGTGTACCGCAGAGCAGTCTATTCTGAACAGTGACAGACTCCTCCTAGTCGCGGGTTCTCCAACCTTGAAAGGAGAGAGGTTGAGCATATCGCCCAGCCTCTCTTTTTCGTATCCAATCTGCCTGACCGGCAGGCGTTGTGGGCTATTTGTCCAGCCACATGGTGTAGGTGATGCCGGTCATCGCCGACGGCACGTTCTCATAACCCTTCAGGTAGCTCCACCGCGCCGTGTACGCGTACGGGGCGAATAGGTAGAGGAACGGCCCGTGCCGGTTGAGGATCGCGCGCGTCGCCTCGAGGACCAGCTTCTGCCGCTCATCGACGTCAGGCGTCGCGAGTATCTTGTCGAGCATGGCGTCGACGGCCGGGTCCTCCTCGATGATCGGAGGTGCCTCGCGCGTCCAGTTGTAGGTATGGTTGAACTGCAACGGGTAGCGCTCGCTCGGGTATGGGAGACCGCCGCCGCAGCCCAATTGGTAGTTCACGTTGCTGCGGTCCGCGAGATACGTGCCCACCTCCTGCGGCACCAGCGTGACGTTGATGCCGACCTCCGCCAGGTGTTCCTTGACCATGGCGCCTATGTCCGCAATGAAGGTCTGGGCGGAATTGAACTTCAGCTCCAGCGACAAATCGCTGACCCCCGCGGCCTCCAGCAACTGCTTCGCCTTGGTCACGTCCCGCTTGTAGAACGCACGCAGCTCCTCCTGCGGCAGGGACCAGAACGAGAGGCCCCACGACACCGGGCCGGTGTAGTTCCCTTCGCCGAAGGTCAGCTTCTCGATCATGGTGTCGCGGTCGAGCGCCTTGTCGATGGCCTCCCGTACACGAATGTCCCGCAGCTCCTGCCTGCTCAACTCATTGACGTCTACCTTGTAGACCAGCAGGTTAGGCTCACGGATCATGACGACGTCACCGCCGTAGCCGACCACCTGGTCGGCGATGATCTTTGAGGGCGGTGCGTAGGTGTCCAGTTGCTTGGCGCGGAACGCCGCCCTGACGGAGGCGTCGTCGGCGATGGTCAGGTAGCTGATGCCATCCAGGTGAGGGATTCCGGCGACGTAGTAGTTGGGGTTGCGGGCCAGCTCGAGCCTATCGCCTCGCGAGAAGCTCTTCACTCCGAAAGGTCCTGAGCCGATGCCGTTCTGTTCGAGGTTCCCCCAAGCCTCCACCGCTTCCCTGGGGACGATCGCGCAGCGCACGCCGCCGACGTCCTCCATCGTGTAGGCGTAGACGCTCGAAAGTTCCAGTCGGAACGTCGAGGGGTCCGGCGCCGACTTGTTGGCAATGTACTTCTTCCAGAACGGCTCCGGCCCTACCTCAACTATCCGATCCAAGCTGTAGATAACGTCCTCAACCGTCACCTCGCGGCCGCTGACAGGCGGCACGTCCTGGAAGCGCACGCCGGGGCGCATCTTGAAGTTGAAGACGGTCTCCTCCGGCTGTTCAAGGGCCGTCGCATGGTCCCAGATCGTCTGAGGCGCGCCTTCAGGCGGCTGGACGTAGTGCGCAAGGTAGCCGTAGATGAAGGGCAAGAACGCCAGCCCCGCCTGGGTCTCGGTGTGCGGGTCGATCTTCAGGATAGGTGTGGTGCCCCCCTGTCGAGAGACGCCGCCTGTCTTGGGGGTCTCGGAAGCGGGAGTGCCGGCGACGGGCGTCTTCCCTTCCTCTTCCTTGTTCCCGCCGCAACCGGCGAGGCCGAGAGCGGCCGCGCCTAGCCCCGCCGCACCTGCGGCCAGCGCTCGCCTCCGCGACAAACGCTGCCTAGAGAAACGCCGCCAGTAATCAGAAGTGCTCATGTCCTCTCCTGTCCGTTCTCTTGTGTACTGCCTAAGCCGATCGAGGGCCGCGCGGTCATTTCCCATATGTGCGGCGGAGCCCAAATGCTGAGATGCTGCAAGTATACAACAGCGGCAGCGCTTCTTAAATAGTGGCGGGCGGCGCGCCGTCGCTATCCTTCTAGTCTGAGAGTCAGAGAGGCCGGGCGATGTGCCCAGCCTCTCTAGATTCGTTTCTGCCGTGAACCGTGAGTCCGAATCCCTACCCGCCTGTCCGGCGGGCGCAGGGGCCTACTTGTTCAGCCAGATGTCGTAG
>Ga0315273_10005369_pt1 | contig 15826 bp, 11 predicted proteins | sample YL17G02_0_MG_FD_205753 | JGI IMG/M metagenome (GOLD analysis project Ga0315273, IMG submission 205753) | Sediment microbial communities from Yellowstone Lake, YNP, Wyoming, USA - YL17G02_0 | ecosystem: Environmental > Aquatic > Freshwater > Lake > Sediment | place: USA: Wyoming | collected...
ACCGTCTCACATGCTCTTCACAACAAAGGATGTCATAAATCTTGGTGTGCAAATTTGTATGGGGACTCGGAATGACACTCTTTATTTGGGACAAAGGGGGGAAGAAGCGGCGATTCGCCAGCGGAGATATAAATTTTACAATTTGATATGGGCGAATCGCCGCTTCTTCCCCTGTCACCTCCGATCTGCCTGTCATCTCGAGCGCCGGCGAGGGATCTCAATCTCAAATCACTATTTAGTCGCGACTCGGGATTCAATAATACATAGTCTACATTTATCTGTCAATATTTACATTATTTTGATAGTTGTCCTTTTTGCTGTCAATAAATCGCATAGCTTATCCGTATTTGACGATTACTATGCTTTGCTTAATAAGGTTACAACATTGAAAAACTGGAGAGAATTGATACTGTACATGCTTAGTACAATAGAAGAAACATCCATATTTACCATAAACAAGATAAATGAAATTGACAGCTTATTCCAAAAGACTTGCGAACTGGTTAAATTGAAATTGCCACATATCAGGAAAGAGGTCATAGAAAAGATCTTTGAACAACCTTATATAAGTCCCAGAAAACTACTTGACCAAAACACTAAAAGCATTAATACAGCAAAAAAATATTTAGAACAAATGGGAGGCCTTGGGATTATGGTTTCAAAAAAAGCAGGGAAAGAGATCATTTATCTGAATATTAACTTGTTCAATTTACTTTCTGAAACGTAAACCAATTCGTTACCGGCACTGTTGTTTGTTGCTTTCCTACCCAACAACTTTCTTCGAGATTCAGGATAGTAACGGGCAGATATTATATTCGATGTCAGTATTGAGACTTGCCATATTAGCTATTCATTGTGATAAAGTTACAAAAAGATTTAAAGCATCCCCTGTTCTTCCAGCCATTTCCTCACCCTCTCATGCTCAGCCTGGTACTTTGCCTCCATCTCTTTCAGGATCTCCTGATACTCCGGTTCATTCCTGATGCTGCCGAATACCCCACCCTCTTTCACGAGTCCAAATAACCAGTATTGGCAAACGCGTGGCCTGGCAAGAATCTTTAAATTCTCATAAACTTTTGCTTTGTTTCCAAGCTTCGCATATACAATTGCGAGATCCAAATTGGCGCCTATGCCCAGATACCTGCCCAGTTTTAGAGACTCCTCACTCATCTTCACTTGCTTGTTAAACCATTTATTTGACTCTTCCTTAAATCCGTTCTTCAGGTAAACATCTCCAATACCACCACAAAAACCTTTAATAGGTGTTACCTGAACGTTTGGAAACTTTTCAATTTTTTTTACATATTTCAATGATTCTTTATACTGACCCAGATTAGAATATTCCCCTGCCAAAGCATAAAGATTCGATATGTTGTTTGAATCCCTGACATAGCTCTCTTTTAAGGACTTTATGACCTCTTCATCAGTTTTGGGATTCTTCAGATAACCTGAATCGTTATCCAGTTTAAAAGCCTCGTCATAATAATATTTCTTCTTTTCAGGGAAACCTATAAAACCTCCATAAGCATCCCCAAGTTTGTCACGGAGTGTCCAGGCCCTGTCCTTCCCGTGTTCAAGACTAACAGCTTTATAGATATACTGTAACCCTTTGACAAAATCTGCATAATTAGAATCCGTGATATAAATATGATATCCCAGATAACTATATGCTCCCGAGAAATTAGGATCGCATTGTATTGCTTTTTCAAAATCTTGAATTGCCTGTTCACTATTCCCGGTTGCTAAATAATAATTTCCTCTGTAGAAATATCCAATAGCCAGATGATCGTCAAATGAGAGGGCGCGGTTTGCCAGCATTAATGCGGAGTCAAGATAGTTTTGAGAGTAAAATGACTTATGAAGGTGCCTTTTAAAGACAACTTCCGATAATCCGCTATAGGCCATGGCAAAAGTGGAGTCATACTCCAAAGCTTTGTAGTACATTTCTTCAGCTCTCTTGAGCGCCTGTATATTATTATTGTCTGAATAGTATTTACCTAATTCGTCATCTCCCCTCTGGTAGAAATCAAGTGCAGTCAGGTCTGTAGTATAAGTTTTTTCGATGAATTGTTTTTCCTCAGGGGTTATTGTCGCTTTTAATTCTGCAGCTATGTTTTGTGCAACCTGGCTCTGGATCCCTATAATGTCACTGGTCTCCCTGATCTCCCGGGTATATGATTCTCCCCAGAGATGCCGCTCGTTATGCACAGCTATCAATTGCACGCGCAGGACAAATTTATTCCCGATTTTTTGTCCACTGCCTTCAACGATAAAGTTGACATTAAGTTTTTTTCCTATTTCTGGCATTGTGGGCCTGGCTGTACCCCTGTATTGTTCAGTGGATGTACGTGAAAGAACTCTGAAATCTTTAATTTTCTGGAGGTTATTAAGGATTTCCTCCATGAGGCCATTGATGAAGTAGGTATTTTCCTGATCAGGACTGTCATTCACAAACGGAAGCACGGCTATTGATTTTTCAAGCTTTGTAATGTCAAAAGACTTGTTGCCACTTTTTACGATCTTATATACAGCGAATGCACCGGCAAAGAACATTACCAATGAGATCATCATTATAAGCCACTTCCTTGATTTTTGGTTACTTATAGCTTTTCGTGGCAGCCCTTTTCTCTTATCACCTTTCCCGGTTTCCCTCTCCGGCTCCCATTGCTTTGTCTTTTCTTCACCAGTTTTAGATTGCCCGGTCGCAAGGCTGCTGATAATCTCCTCAATGGAATTGGCTACCTTATTGATCTGATCGCGATAATAAGTTTTATTGAGATTGTCCTGCGGATGATCTTCATTTGCCCGCAGGGGACGGTTGACGCCGGCAGATTTATAAATAAAGTCAATTCCCCGGAGTACTCCTCCGATTGTGGATTCAAACAGTTCAACATCAAAGGTATTAAAGTCGTGAATACGGACAGGCAATACCCGGTTTGCCACATTCCCCCCGGGCAGTTTTACCTTCAATCCGAACTGATCCTGTAAAGCGCCTTCAATAAACGCTTTGAATTCATGTTCCCAGGCAAATGATCTGGGATCACAATAGGTGCGTGAAAGTATAGGGATGAAAATAAGGCATTTGAGCTTCTCTTTGAGCGAGGCATCTACATCATGGGTCTCTAAAAGGCCGTCATGAGGGCTGATGTCAAAATAGACGCTGATCTCATCTTTGAATGTTGACTCAAGTTCAGTCTTAAGGGCTTCAACAAACTCACTCACCCATCTGTCGCCCTTGTTGTCTTTCTGGCGGTAGCTGATGAAGATGTCGTATTCAAAACCCGGGATAATACTTGCCATGGTAGTTGCTCGTTTAAATACAGTTCTTAAAGATAAAAATCATTATAGTATAAATTTTATCACATAAGATCAGTTCAAGGTTCAAGCTTTGCCAGCCGAAGCTTTCTTTGACCTCCGTAACTTTAGCGAAGGAAGTAGCGAAGGTGGCAGCGGAGGCTGGGTTCCAAGTTCAAAGTTACAGGTTGTTGGAATATAGATCCAGGATCCAGGACCCGGAACCCAGCACCAGTTATTCCTTCATTTCTTCCTGCTCAGAGCCTTTTTTACCTCCTCCAGATGAAAAGATAATTCTGCGTTATCGTAAGTTTTTAAAGAATCACTTTTCTCAAGGATCTCCAACGCTTCCGGATATTTGCCACTTTTATATAATCCCCAGCCTTTGCTATCTAAATATGTAAAATCATCAGGACTCAGCTTCAAAGCCTTATCAACGAGGTCCATACCTTCATTTATGTTTCGATCATTGTCTATCAGGAAATAGCCCAGAAGATTCAGTCTCGCTGCATTATCAGGTTCTAACGAGAGTGCCCGGCGCAGATATTCTTCTGTTTTATCCGGATTGCCTGCCTCAGAATAGATCCCTCCCAGGTCTGTAATAATATTTATCTCAGGGTCTGAATTCTCTTTGCGGACAGAGATGTATTTCTCAATATATCGATTACCCGCAATTGTATCTCCTTCCGTTAACGACAGTATTGCCTGCTGGAAGATTAAACCCTGTTCACGAGGAAAATCTTGTTCTGCCTCAATATAAAGCTCTTTTTCTTTCTTATACTGCCCGGTTTTATGATATGCTGACCCAAGAACAGTATAATACCAAACAACCTGAGGTTTTGAGTCCCATCCTTTATAAATCTCCAGGGCTTTTTCATATTCAGGGATTGCTTTATCATATTGACCTAATCCACTGTAGCAATAACCTGATAAATAATATACAGATGGAATCTGATCATCAAGTTCCTGAAGTTGCCTCAAGTAATTAATTGCGTTATTTGGTGTTTCAAAGGTTAAGGCATACCACAATTCTGCATATAGCTTCTGATACAAGGACAACATTTCCCTTTTTTTGTATAGTCTGAGACACCACTGTCTTGACTGATCAGTCAGACCCTGATTCCCACATGAAGCAGATAGCTGTATATAAGCGTCAGTAAAGTTTGAATCAATAGCTACTGATTTCAGGTACCAGTTCGCTGCGGTGGTGAAATCTCCTTTATAAAAAGCTTTTTCCCCATACAGATAATACCTGTATGCTTCAGGGGAGCCGGTAGTTACATATTTCTTATAATCGGGAGTTAATCCCTGTTCCAATTTAGACATTATTAGAGAATTCTTTACCATCACTGAAAGTGAATCAATGATATGAAGTATATTTTCTGCGGTACCGTCTATTTGAAATGATTTAAAAAGCTCTTCTCTTTTTGAGTCGATTAATTGTGCATTTACCCGTATTGTAGCCCCAGCCTGTTTTATGCTTCCATGGATAAATATATTAGCATCAAGTTTCTGTGAAATTGAACCGGCAACAGAAGGTGTGAATGAAGCATAGTTTGCAAATCCTCTGCTTTGAAGAACGCCGGTGATTGATTCTAAATGCCGGACCTTAAATTCTTCATAGTTTGTAAGACTATTGATCAATTCATTCTGAATTCCACCCTGCCAGATATCCCAGATGGTGTCATTGGTCATATTCTGAAATGGCATCACTGCAATTGAAATTCTTCCGTCTGCAGATATCAGGTTTGCCAGTTTGTCGCGTTTGAATATTTTTGGATAAATAAGAAGTGCTGCAATTATTAATAGTCCTAAGACTACAGCTCCTGATAGCAACTTAATCCTGTTTAGTCTGGCAGGCTTCTCCTTAGTTGTCTGTTTCTTTTCTTCAAAAACTTCCCCGTATGAGATCCTTTGCTGAATGACTTCTTTCTCAGTTACACCTTTATCTGCCTTCCATCCCAGAAGGATCTCCCTTGTTGCAAGAGACACTTTATTTATCTGGTTCCGGTACCTGGTGTTGTTCAGGTTTTTCTTATCATCGTCGGCAGGGGTAAGTGACCTGTTTACTCCGGGCTCTTTATATATAAACTCAACACCCCGCATTACTCCTCCAAGTACCGATTCACATAATTTAATATCAGCGGCATCCAGGTCATGAATACGGACAGGCAATACCCGGCTTGACACATTCCCTCCGGGCAGTTTTACCTTCAATCCGAACTGATCCGTTGAGGCCTGTTCCACAAATGCACGGAACTCATGTTCCCAGGCAAAGGACGTTGGGTCACAATAGGTCCGGGAAACTATGGGTATAAAGATCAGGCACTTTAGCTTATTCTTAAGGGAGGCATCCACATCATGTGTTTCCAGCAGACCATCGTGTGGATTGATGTCAAAATAAATACTTATATCCTCTTTAAAGGTTGATTCAATTTCCTTCTTCAGGTTATCAACAAACTCAGTCACCCAACCATCGTACTTGTTGTCTTTCTGGCGGTAGCTGATGAAAATGTCGTATTCAAAACCGGGAATGATGCTGGCCATAAATGTGGTTTATTGTGATAAAGTTACAAAATGATCAGATTTGAGACAAATAATATTCCATCGTAGGGACACGCCATGACATGTCCCTACTGATAATACCGACTTTAAATACCCTCAATTTCAGGTTCTTTCTCTTTAAAGATCAGATACCAGTTACCATTCTCGATCAGGGCTTCCTTTCCAATAATAAAAAAAAGGGCTTTAAGATAAGAATGATATTCATCTGTCTCCTGCAGGATTGCATTTACTTCATTAATCTTTGCTTCAGCGCGCTGATAAATGACATTCATTAATTCATACTGATTAAGCAACTGATAGTAGCCCTTCATCTTAATAAATGCTTTAATCATGGCGAACAGGCTTAATAATGTCCCGATGGCAACTATCAGAGGGTTCAGGTAGCGATTCATCTCATAGAATTTCTCTAAAAAGAAAACCGATATCAGAAGAGCAGATGCGACAATAAAAGAGGTGTTTGAAATTATATGATTATGGACCAGCTTCCGGGTCATTTTCTTAATTGATGAATCAAAAAAATCCGCCTGGTTTTTCACCCAGTTTTTTGTCAGATTGTCTATAGCAGTTGATGTGAATGAATTCTTAGTATAAGTGACACCATAAATTGATGAAAGAATATGCTTTATCCAGGTGAACTCTTTTCTGTGTATTCTTAGAATATAATCAGAAACATTTTTATTTATCCCTGCAATATTCCAGTAAAACTGAATCCTCAGAGCCTCTGCAAGTGTTCTGTTATATAAATATTTTTTATGATTCTTTTTTATCCGGGAGTTGAAATAAACTATGATTGCAGAAACGATGAAAAGCATGGCCACTCCCAATACCAGATTATTCAACCACAAGTTAGTATAGATCTCCAGGGTCAGAACTAAAAAAAGTCCGATTATAAACAGCCAGACAGCAGTTCGCATATCTCTCTTCTGAAAACGAAGTGATAATACATCAAAAATCGAATACCAGCACAGAATTGAATTTTGAGAGACATCTTGTTTTTCAGAACTATTAAATAAAAAATATTGAGATTTTTCGAATGCCGGTTGCCCAACCTTAAGTGAATCTGAATTGATCTCCTCGATTTTTTCAAGGGCTTCTTTAATTGATGAATCTTTTAAAACCAGTTCCAGAGATAATTTAACCTCCCAATTTTGTTCCTTCAAACCCTGATCCGGGGACCCGATCCTGGTGCATGGCAAAACATAAACACTTCCATCATAATCAAATGTGCTTTCAGCTACATTGTCATCATCCCCGGTTCTCTTATAATTCACTATATCAGCTGTTCCTCCTTTTTTTCCTTCTTCTCCATCCCAGAGGGCAATCAATATTAAAGAACTGTCTGCCACGAACTTCCCGGTTTTAAGATATTGTTGAGGTCTGTCAATTTCTTTGCCGTAATAACCAATGCAGAAACTTCTTTTTGACTGTTTCACCAATTCATCAAACTCTCTATCAGAAACATCATCAAAATCTTTTTTATATTCTGCTGCTTCAAATGGAGTCGGGACGATCAGCTCGAATTTTTGTCTATAATCTTCATTTTTTCTTTTCAGATCTAAAAAAATATTGGCAACAAATCTGTCTGCACCCTCTGCAATTGATGAAAACAGATAGATAGGAGAATTAGGATATTCTGATGCCAGATCTTTAAACAATTGTTCGATTTGCAATCTGTGTTCTTCGGTAGTTATAACATCCAGATGACCTACAACACCTATGGTAATTGGTATCTTATTTAATCCCGTCATTTCTATATCTGATATTGTGTAACATGAAATTGTTTTGTGAGTCTCTGCCAAAGTTAACCCCGGGTTTACTAAAAAACAAATATTTCTTTAGCCCTGATTTAATCTAATCTTAATAATTCACAAATCTAATTAAAATGCTCTATTTCTTTGTGTTACTTTGTGACGAACTTTGTGGATACTTTGTGGTAAAAAAGTTTAACCACTAAGTCACACAAAGGGTTTCACAAAGGCTCACCAAGTTTATTAATTAAGCATGTTAGAAGATTTAAACCGGATGAAGAATAATCAATATACCTGATAAACTGATTACCATGAAAAAAATTCCATTTTTCCTGATTGTTTTTATTATGATGCCGTTAGCTGCATTGGCACAACCTGTCAAATTCCTGCTGCACGATAACTGGAAAGCAAAAAGAGTTACAGATATAATAGCCGATGGATCTGTAATAACAGGGGCTGATTACAAACCTGAAGGATGGCTGGATGCAGTTGTCCCGGGAACCATTCTGACAACCCTTTTACACAATAATCAGATTCCGGATCCTTTTTTCGGATTGAATAATAATCTTATTCCTGACGTGTATATTACAGGAAGGGATTATTATACCTACTGGTTTTATAATGAGTTTGAAACCCCTGAGATTAAAGAAGGTCAGGAGGTATGGCTTAATTTCAGGGGAATAAATTATTTTGCCGATCTGTTCCTGAATGGTAACAGAGTAAATACAAATATACATCAGGGTATGTACCTCAGGGAAAAATATCTGATTACACCCTTTCTGAATAAAGGAAAATCAAATAAACTGGCAGTCTGGGTAGCACCTCCTGATCCGGTTGGGAATGCCTATGCCGGCCAGGGTGGCGATGGGACCATCGGCCGTAATGTAACAATGCAATGTACAGCAGGTTGGGACTGGATTTGTCCCATCCGCGACAGAAATACCGGTATCTGGGACCAGGTAAGTGTGGAAATTACGGGATCGGTCGACATCAGAAATCCTTACATCGAAACCAGGGTTCCGGGAATAAGAGTACCCGGAACAAAGCAGGATCCGGCTTATGTCAAACCGTCGGTGGAATTGAAAAACGCTTCATCGCAAATAGTGCAGGGGACTTTGAAAATTGAATTTGAAGGGCAGACTGGTAATTTAAAAGTTACACTTAATCCTTTCGAAGAGAAGGTTATACAGCTTCCGGAAATTAAAATTGAAAATCCTCTTTTATGGTGGCCCAATGGAATGGGTGATCAGCCATTGTACTACATGAAAATTGATTTCATTGCACCGGGTAAAAATATGGATTCTGAACTGGTTCCTTTTGGCATCAGAGAAACGGGCGACTATTTTGATGAAAAAATTAAAGCCCGGGTATTTACTGTAAATGGTCAGAAAGTTTTCATAAAAGGGGGCAACTGGATCGCCTCAGATGCTTTACTTCGTCTATCAAAAGAGCGATACGAAGCTGAAGTACGGCTTCATGCAAAAATGAATATGAACATGATCAGGGTTTGGGGAGGAGGCCTCACCGAGCGGCCTGAATTTTACGATGCTTGTGATAAATATGGCATATTGGTATGGCAGGATCTCTGGATTTCAGGCGACTGTAACGGGGAATGGAATGATCCGTTAAAAAAAGAGTCACAAGCCAGGCGCAAGGCTTACCCTGACAATCACAGTCTTTTCCTTGAATCAGTTATAGATCAGATTAAAATGCTCAGAAATCACCCGAGTCTTTACCTCTGGTGCGGAAGTAATGAAACTCTTCCCCCTGCCGATATACTTAAGGCTCTTGAAGAAAACATATTCCCTCGCCTTGATCCGGGCAGGTATTTTCTTGAATATTCAACATCCCCGAAGCTTATGACCAACTCCATAGGAGGTGTTGGCGACGGACCTTATGGTATCAGGGAACCGGAAAATATTTTCACAGAAAGATCATTCCCTTTTAATCCCGAGACAGGTTCAATAGGAATTCCAAACTATGATGGATTGAAGAAGATAATCCCCGAAGATGAAATGGTACCTCCTCAGTCATTTAGGGCAGTCAAATCCTGGTCGTATCATAAATATTTACCACTGCTCGATTTTCCTGATCGTTACGGAAAAGTAAAAGACATCCGTGATTTTTGTTTTAAAGCTCAGATTGTCAGTTATGAGCAGTACAGGGCACTTCAGGAAGGCTTCAACTACAAAATGTGGGATTGGTATTCCGGAATGCTGGTATGGAAAAATCAGAATCCCTGGACAGCATTACGTGGTTTTTTTTATGATTACTACCTGGATTACACGGGTGGTTATTTTGGATATAAACATGGTGCAGCCCCTGTTCATATTCAATTTAATTTAAATGATTCGGTGGTATGCGTATTAAACCAGACTGCCGGTAAAATTATCGATATCACAGCAACTATCCTCTTATATGATATGCATGGCAAATTGCTTTCCGAACAAAAGAATCCGGTTAACCTGAACCCTCATGATAAGATATTACTGAATAAGGTTGATTTACCTGAAAATACCAATGAGGTCTTCTTTCTCAAGTTACTGCTGACGGATAGAGATAAGCTGGTGGATGAGAATCTGTACTGGCTGTCAAACAATCAACATTCGTATGAAAAACTGAACGAACTTGGAAAAGTCGATGTCAAGACGACAATCACCAAAAGAGATGAAGGTCATGCAAATATTGTAATCTCCAATCCCAGAAGTGAAACTGCATTCTTCATCCGGTTGAAAATAATGAACCAGAAAGATGAACTGGTTCTGCCTTCTTTTTTCACCGACAACTATTTCACATTGCTGCCGGGCGATGAAAAAAAGATTGAGCTTGACCTTACCTCAAATACCATTTCGGCCGGCAACGATAAGTTGAAGCTGGTAGTTGAAGGATGGAATGTTCTTCCGGAAGAAATAAAATTCTGAAACATTAAATCTTAGCAGTAGTTTCTACGATCGCATCGCCATTTTCAAAAAGTTTAGACCTTATTTCCACCCTAGCCCGGGGCCTTCAGGAGCTGTGATATAACCATCTACAGGTTCCGGAACATTATTAATAAAATAGGGATACTGATGGGTATATTTCCAGTAATTGCTTTCCATATAACAAAAATTAGGTATTGAAGTTGACAGGTGAGCAGATGCGACATACAGTAATGGGCCACCGCAGGTATGAGGTGATCCCGGGATATGGTAAGCATCAGCCATATCGCACACCTGTTTTACGCACTTTTAATAAACAGGTTCTGAAACCCTCAGTTAATGGGGTTTGATTTTTGAATATGCTGTTTTATGGATGACCTTAAGCAATGACTTTGAGCCTCTGGCATCTCCCCCCAGTTGCCAGATCATAATCCCTGAGGCTTTTTCTTTCGAAAGCTCAGTCTTCTTCTTTATGGTATGTATTCCATTATAATAAATAATCATACCGTCATCCATTTTCCACTGATCGACGGATTCAGAACCATGGAATTCGGAGATAATCTGCTTATAATTCATGGATTTTGCCGGAGATGTTATTTCCGGGCCAAATCCATATCCGTAAAAAGGCACGCCCAGTACCATCTTTTCCCTTGGAAGATTTCTTTCTTTTCCAAAGTAATCCAGGTCTTCCACGGCATTGGCATAAGAGGAATGTTGCCCTGGCATCTCAGGCCGCCAAGGACCGGTACGGTCATAAACCATAATATTTACAAAATCGTATTGGGTCAGGGCTTTGTCAGAGAGCTGGTCCTTATAATAAACTGCTATAGCCGAGGTTATAAGTTTTTGTTGCAATTTTAAAGCACTTGCCAGTTCCACTACAAATACTTCATAATTTTCATCAATGTCGCTGCCTTCCAGATCTACATCTATCCCGTCAAGATTATACCTGAGAACTTGTGATAGCAAATTTTGAATAAACATAGCCCTTTTATCGTCTTTCAAAAGGTTACGATAATAGGGGTGTTCACCTCCCCCGGCAATTGAGAACAATACCTTTACATTTTCCCGGTGGGCTTTAGTAATAAAAGGTTCCAGGGCTGAAAAATCCTGTGTAAAATTTCCGAGAGAATCGGGGTTCAGGAAAAATAAATTAACATGAGTTAATCTTTTAAAAGGAAATTTATTAAAATCATTCATTGCGGATCGGAGGGAATAATATCCGACTACTTTGAAATCGGATTTCAAATGCTGGCAATTCATTTGAAAAAACAGAAAACTGAGTACCATTATGATGAAAAATGTTTTTCTTCTCATTTCCTGTGATTTATTGATATAATTGAATCCTGTATTCCTCATCAGATAAAAAAACAAACCGTTTCGATGTAACTGTTTTTAAAGTTTCAACCGGATTCCTAACCTGATCAATAGACCGGTAATAACCGCACATAGCAATGCAAACAAAATGGATTTAATCAAACCGATACCGCCTGTCAGCAGGGCTTCCAGGTGTATATGGAATAATCGAATAGTTGCATAAGCAAAATAGGGTATCAGGTAACAGAGTAAAGTGCTTGTTCCTGCAGGCTTGATCAGGTCAAACCATTTTGCCTTTCCCATAACATCTGCCACCCAGTATATTACCGTGAACGCCAGGATAGTAAATGCACTGCAGAGAAATAACCATGCCGGTGTAGCTCCCAGTTTTGCCAATCCCCAATAAGGCCGGGTGACAATTGATAATCCAATTAATATAGCAGAGAATCCAAGGAATACTAAGGTTAAACGTTTATTATCCTTGCGATTCACAAAATACTGGAAAATTATAGAAGTCAATACGCCTCCCATTGTAAGTCCGGCGAGTGTACCTCCCAAGATCGCCCCGGGGATAAATGAAAATATGGTATCTCGCGGAATGAGTCCTGCTTTTGATACCATGCTTAAAATACAGAAAAACGCCCATCCTCCAAATATTGCGTAAAATTTGTTTCTTGAAAAAATGGTAATCAGCCCACTGGCCAGATATGCCCATCCGATCAAACCCAATATTCCCCACCACTGGGGAGAAAAGTGTTGTATATTTCCATCTTCCCCTCCCCGATAGATAATACTCAATGTCAGTAATGTTAATATACCAATTGACCTGGGAACCATAACCAGATATTTATTCAAAGAGGTACCATAATTATTCCATATCAGGATAAAAGATAAACAGCAAAGCGGGTTCCACAAGGATTCTCCCATACCGGTTGCATTAGCATTGTAGGTTTCTCCGTTAACAAGAAATACTCCCATTACTAACAGCGCTATCGTTCTAAACAACACGTGTTTTACAAGCTGCCAGTCGGTATCTCCCTTTTTCCGCCGGTTATTAATAGCGTATGGAAGGGATAATCCGACAATAAACAGGAAGGCAGGAAATACAATATCAGCAAGGCCTATTCCATCGGCACCCCTTTCAACGTGACCCAGCCATTCAGGTATATGTTTCAACGACCATAAATCATTCACGAAAATCATCAATATCATGGTAAGGGCCCGGAGTATATCAATGGAGGTTATACGTTGTAATGTTATCGCACCTGATTTGTCATGAATACTTTCCATTGCCGGGGAAGGCGAAAAATTCGTTTGTTTCATATACACATTCGGTTAATTGATTCGACTCAATATAAACATTAAGGTCATTTCTGAAAACTACTTTTTTTTATGCCGTTTTCAGTATAAATATATTGAATGGCTTTCTAAAAACCTAATTTTATCGTGTAGGGGAGGATAGAATTAGATATGGGAGTAAGAGGACCCGGACCAATAAATGTCTCCAAGATATACTTCCCAGATTCTAAGGTGTTCTTTCCCAAAGGATTTTACTTTTTTAAGGGCATAAATATCAATTACAAGCATGCTTGAAATGCTTCCCGGTAGATTAGGCTTATCAAAAGGTAAACATTGCTGGCAAAATGAAAGAGCACCTGTGAAAGTGGAATCATTTTCCAAGGTCAATGGAGCCTTAACATTGATTTGAAGGGGCTTAAACCAGCAAGACATTCCCTGCGACAGGCTTCTCTCCAGCAATTGTTCCAGATTATAAAGATTAGGTTCGGGATAGGCCTTGCTCCAGTTTCTGGTGTCAATTTCTCTGGAAACAAAAAGGTTCACGGCCATTTCAACAGCTTGCTGCCTGAACCTTATATCCATTGATGAATCTGAGGTAATTTTCAAATAATCAGCGAAATCAGTAAGTTTCTGCTTTGCGGTTGCCTCATAGGCTACTAGAAGTTGATCTGTGGGAGAATCAACCTCAAATACCTTTTTTATACTATCTTTTGATGCTGAAAGAAGCTTCTCTTCATTCAACTCTTTCATATTTCCATCTTCATTGCAGCTTCTGGCACTACAGATGAGATAGATTAGTATCAGGATAAATATGTTGGTTATCCACTTCATTCTTTATTCATTTTGATCTTGAACCGGAGAATGGCTATCTCATCATGATCATATCTGGAATCAAGGATTTCAATTTGCCTAAGGCTTGAAGCGGACATAGTCAGCTTATCGATGAACTCCCATTTGTTATAAATTTCCATGCCGGTTCCCTCTTTCTGATCAGGAACCTGATAGATCATTGCACCATCATTGAGCATTTTGTCGAGCTGTTCACGTCTTCTCTGCCATGTCTTCACATCGGTTTGCGAAAAATAGTGGATCATAAGAGCATAGCCATCAACATTTAGCCTGATCTGCTCAGTACGGTTGAATTTCTTAAGTATCCTTATGACCGTATCAGCGAGATAATAAGGAGCCCGAACCACTATTTTTATTTTGCTTTGATCGGTTCGCAAAATGACACCTCCCTCCTTGTCAGACATATAGGTCACCGGAGATTAATCTTTCAGTAACAGATCTGCCTGTATATTGCTGTTCAGGATGGGTTCCCTGGTATCGGCATCAATAAAAGTGAACCGGTAATTCTGAGTATTGATTATCTTATAAAGAATGAATAACAGGATCATGGTAGCCAGCAATAGTAAAGGGACCTTGATAAAAATGCTGTTTGTCTTCTTTAATCTTTCAGCCAGGGGGACCTGCGCCGAGTTTTTAAACCTGAAATCATCCCAATTGCCATAACCGGCATATTGACTTAGCATATTCAATACATCGATGCGGGGTAGTGATGGATTTGATGCTTTCATATGTGTATAAAACCATTTTTCACTGAGCCGCCCGTTCACTTTAATCAGCAGGTCTTCCTAAAAGTCGGTAATCTCCTGACCCTTCCAATCTGATATTTCAGGATTCATTCCCGGATAGGATAGCTTCATGGCAGCTGCTATTTCCTTTTTGAGAAGTTTAAAGTATATTTTATCTTCTTGTTGCAAAATTGGAAAGGAATAAGAAAATTTGGTTGTTAAACACTTGTAAAATACTTTGCTGCCAATTTACATAAGAATTACAATTTGTATTGGAGGATCACAAGGTAAATTTAGATCATAAATTTCAAAGTGCCATAAAGCAGGTATTCAGACACAAGTAATAATAAATATTCACTACTAACTGCAGGGCTTAACTTGGGTTATCAGAATTAACATTACCTTTATAATAGATAAATTTACTCATCAATATTTAACGCCATGATAGAGCATATTCATAAACACATTACATCTGAATTGAATCAGAATACCCGCACAGATACTATTTTTATTCTGAGCGCCATTTTGCTGAACCTCATAACCCTTGGTATTAATTCAGGTATGGTAGAAAAATCCCGTACCGATAATTCAATGCTTGTTGTAATGTTCCTTTTTGTGGTACTGATCGTGTTAGTGAACATTGTTGTTATTTTCGGTTTGATCAAGGGGAAACAGACCCGTGAGAAATTAGCGGCAGGATTGCTGAAGATGTACAAGGATAAGGATGTCGACAAGTATTATGATGAATCCCTACTCGGGAATTACAACATCCGTTATAACCTTTTCATTATGGTTGTAACTTTCACAGGCATCATTGCTATAATTGTACCATTTGTCTTGCGTTGATGCAAATATTAAGTTTCTTAATTTCTATTTTGCACCTGGCATAATTATTCTTTCCTGTTTTACGCACTTTTAATAAATAGGTTCTGAAACCCTCAGTTAATGGGGTTTGATTTTTGAATTTGGGTGTTGCAAAAGTATTTTTCAGAACACTTACTCAACCATTTCCAGTAAATTTCTAAAAATCTCTGCTTCATTGACACCATGAACTCACCCCCCATGCCCCCTCTCTGCTACGCAAAGAGGGGGCGTAATGCAATGTAATTCA
>Ga0315273_10005371_pt1 | contig 15824 bp, 10 predicted proteins | sample YL17G02_0_MG_FD_205753 | JGI IMG/M metagenome (GOLD analysis project Ga0315273, IMG submission 205753) | Sediment microbial communities from Yellowstone Lake, YNP, Wyoming, USA - YL17G02_0 | ecosystem: Environmental > Aquatic > Freshwater > Lake > Sediment | place: USA: Wyoming | collected...
GACGTTTTTTTCAGTTCTCTGATGATCTCGTCAGCTTGGCTTTTCGAAACAGTGCTCTCTTCTTTCGTTCGGAGGAGCGGCGGGACGAAAGAGAAAGAGAGAGAAAGGGAGAGAAAGAGAGAGCAGAGGACGAGTCGAGGTCAAGAGGAGTTTCTCTCGCCGCCGTCGTTCGATTCCCTCTCCTCCCGAATTCAACATCACGCACGTTTCCTTGCCCGCCGTATCCTTGGCATCGCCACCGTTATGATCAGCTCTCGCGCTCGAGTGGAAAAGAACAGAAAAAGAGGCTCGTGTAGAGAGAGACGATGAGGAAAGAGACGCCCACGACAGCGGAGCGATCATCGCTCGGCTGTCGATGCCGCCGCCGCCGTTGCCGAATCCTCGCCGCAGCAAAAGCAGGGAAGCGCCTCCCGCGTAGCTGCTAGAGCTTGAGCTAGAGGAGAAACAGCTCGAGCTCGAGCCTGATGTGCTCGCAGAGAGCCCGCTCGCCCGGCGCACCGCGAGGGGCAGCAGGCGCTGGAGCAAAGGGGAGGAAGAGCGAGGCATTGTAAATTTTTGGAGGTGTGAGGCGAAAGAAGTGAAGAAAGACGAAAGGCAGCTCTTCCTGCGCTCGCTTCGCTCTCGACGACGACGTTCTCCCCACAAACTCGATCTCTTTTTCCGAGGAGGCGCTGCGTTTCTCTTTCAGGAAGCTCGTTGCACTCTCCAAGTTCTCACGAGCGGTATTTTCTCTAGCCGAAGAACGCGCTTGAGAGCAAGAGAGAGAGAGAGAGAGAGAGAGAGAGAGCGTGCGAAGAGAAAAAAGCTCCAAGGAGAGCGTCCGTCGACGACCGTCCGATCTCGCGACGTCGCTCCTCGCTCGCTCGCTCTGCATCGATTGAGGTCCTCTTCCTTCTGTTCTCTCGGCGCTCCCGTTCCTGCCCCCGAAACCCCTTTTCTTCCTCCGGTTCCAATCGATCTATAATGTCAGCCTTTGAGCGCCTCTTCTCGGCGCAGGGCGCCGTCGCGGCCTCCCGCGCCGCTCCGCAAGCGACCTCCTCCAGCGCCGCTCTCGTCGTTGTCGCCGCGCTCTGCTCGCTGCTCGCCGCGACCGCGCTCTCCACCTTCCTCACCGGCCTCGCGAACTTCCTCCGCGTGCGCCGCGGGCTCCAGGGAATTCCCAGGGCCCCGGGAGGCAGCAGGCTGCTCGGACATGTTTTACCACTGATGCAGGGGACTCCCTGGGACGTGATGGAGGACTGGGTGAGGGAGACGTCTGCGTTCGCCAGGAGAGGAGGAGGAAGCGGCGCCGAGGGCGCGGGCGCGGGCGCGGGCGAGGGCAAGGCCTCTCTCGCTTCCGCTGCCTCTGCCGTCCCCCCCGCCGCGTCGTCCCTGGGCCCGCCCTGCCCCGACGGGATGTGCGTGGCCACCGTGGGACACCGCAAACTCCTCGTCGTCGGCTCTGCCCGCGCCGCGCGCGAGATCTTCCAGACGAAGGCGCGCCGCTTCTCCAAGGACCTCGACTTTTCCTTCAAGCCCTTCCTGCCGATTCTCGGGACCGGGCTCGTCACCGCCTCGGGAGGCCTGTGGCAGTCGCAGAGGCTACTGATCGCTCCCGCGCTGCGAGTCGACATCCTGGAAGCGGTGCCGCGCATCGCCGTGGCGGCGGCCGAGAGGCTCGCGAGGAAGCTCGAGGCGGCGCTCGCCGCCGCTGCCGCCGCCGGAGGAGAGGAGGGCGAGGCCGCTGCCGCCGCCGCCGCCCTCGCTGCCGCTGCCGCCGCCTCCGCGGGGGACAAAGGAGGGGCGCCAAAGGGGTCCGGGGCGCGAGGGGACGTCTCCCCGGCGTCCGTGATGCTCTCCCCGGCCTCCCGCGCGGGCTCGGCGGCGTCGCTCGCGGGCTCCGCGGCGGCGGCCGCAGCGGCGGCGGCCGCCCCGCCGCCGCCGCTCTCGTCCCTCGCCGACGCCGAAGCCGTCGTCGACATGGAGGAGGAGTTCCGCCTTCTGACCCTGCAGATCATCGGCGAGGCAGTCCTGTCGCTCCCCCCCGCGGAGTGCGACCGCGTGTTCCCGGAGCTGTACCTGCCTGTGATGGAGGAGGCCAACCTGAGGGCGCTGAGGCCCTGGAGGGCGCTCGTCCCAGGGGAGGCGCGGCGGAAGTACGCGCGCGGTATCAGAGCTTTGGACGCGTACATCCGGGCGCTGCTGCGGGAGCGGTGGGCCGAGAGGAAGGCGAGGAGTGAAGCGAGAGCTGCTGCTGCTGCTGCTGCTGCTGCTGCTGGCAAGGTCGACGATGACGACGCTTCTCCTCCGCCTCCCCCCGCCGAGGAACGCGACGACATCCTCGAGACGATGCTCGCCGCGATCGAGCACCGAGGCGAGGGGTGGTCCCACGCCTTGGAGACGCAGCTCTGCTTCGAGGTCAAGACGTTTTTGCTGGCCGGGCACGAGACCTCGGCGGCGATGCTGACGTGGAGCCTCTACGAGCTGGGGCGCGGGGACGCGAGGCTGCCGGAAAGCGCGAAAGTGGCCGCTGGTGCTGCTGCTGGTGCTGCGGGGGAGGACTGCTGCTTCGCGGTGAGGGACGCCGGCGCCGCGGCGGCGCTCGCCCGCGTCCGGAAAGAAGCAGAGTCCGTGCTCAAGCTCTCTTCCTCCCCGCTCAAATCTTCTTCTGCTCCGGTAATCCCCAGCCGTGAGGCCGCAGAGGACGGCTTCGACTTCTCACTGGCCTGCCTGAAAGAGAGCTTGAGGAAATACAGCGTCGTGCCCGTCGTCACGCGTGTCGCGGCGCAGGACACCGAGCTCTGCGGCAGAAAGGTGCCAAAGGGGACCTACGTCGCGATTTGCATCCAGGCTGTCCATAACAACACTGTGGAGGCCGCCGGGGGGTGGAAGAGTCCGGGGTCATGGGAGCCCGAGAGGTTCCTGCCGGGAGGGGAGGCGGAGACGATGCCGGACTCGGCGCCCGTCGAGAAAAAGGCATCGGCAAGCTCGAGCGGGCACGGTGGCGAGGGCGAGGAGGGCGGTGAAGAAGGAGAGGGAGAGCTCCTCCAGGGCCTCCGCGCCTTCAACTACCTCCCCTTTATCCAGGGCCCCAGAAACTGCCTCGGCCAGTACTTTGCGCTCCTCGAGGCGCGCATCGTGCTCGCGAGGCTCGTCGCGCGGTTCGACTTCGTCAAGGCGACGCCCGGAGGCGCCAGGAGGCACCCGGCAGTGATCCCGACAGGGCCCGAGGGCGGGATGCCGATGCGGGTGAGGCTGAGGAAGTGAGGATTATTCATTCATTCATTCTTTCCGGTTGTTTTGCATCAGCAATGCAGCGAGGGAGGTTTCCAGCGATACTGAGAGAGAGAGAGAGAGAGAAAGAGAGAGAGAGAGAGAGAGAGAGAGAGAGAGAGAGAAGAGATAGAGTAAGAGAGTTTTTTTTTCAGTTTCTTCGGGTTGCAAAAAAAACAGCAACGAGCAAAACCATTGATTCTTTATCTTTTTTCCTCTCGTTCCGCCGTTTCGACGCTTCTGATCCCCGTTCGCAGCGACATGTCTGACGACGCCACCGTCGAGCAGACGCTCTACGTTTGCCGCGACGGCGTGAAAATTTTCTCGATCCCTGCTGTTCGCGGCGCCGATGGACGAGTTCTGAGCGCCGAGTGGCGAGTCGATGCCTGCTGCTTCACCGGACGCCTACGGCTCCTCGCCAGGGGTGACCACGCCGAGATTCGGCTCGAAGATGCCAACAGGTACGCTCACCGAGCAAGGGAAAAGAGTAAAAGAAAGAGAGCAACGAGGAGACGGAGAGCGTTGGATGAACACGAGGGTCGACCGATGGGGGAAGGCGAGGGGCGCCTTTTCTTCGGTCCCTCTCACGACCTCCCTTCCTCCCTTCCTCCCTCCGTCCTCAATCCACCAACTCACGACCTCGCTCCCTTCCTCCCTCCCTTCTTGCGTCCTGGACCCCACCGAAACCAAAACGCGCAAACCAAAACGCAGCGGCGACCTCTTCGCCGTCGCCCCCATCCCCCCCGGAACCCGCGCCCAAGTCGTCGAGCCCGTCTCGGACTCGTCGCGCAACTTTGTTCTCCGCCTCGCCGACGCCGCGACGGGGAGGCACGCGTTCGTCGGGCTGGGGTTTGCCGAGAGACCAGACGCCTTCGACTTCAACGTGGCGCTGGGCGACCATGACAAGCACGTCCGGCGGGGCCGGGAGATCGAGGAGGCGAAGGCCGCCGCCGCCGCTGCTGCTCCCTCTTCTTCTTCGGCCTCGACCTCCTCGAGGCAGCAGCAGCCCGACGAAGCCGACTCGGTTCGCTCCGCCGTCTCGGCGCTCTACGGCGCGGCGGGGAGGGACCTGTCCCTGAAGGAGGGCGAGACCATCAAAGTGGCGGTGGTGAAGAGCGGTGGGGGGACAGCGGCGACCGCGGGGGACGCAGCAGCTGCGGGCGGCGGCGGCTTCCTGGCGCGGCAGCAGACGGCGGCGGCGGCCGGAGGTTTCAGCCTGCCCCCGCCTCCAGGAACGGCGCTCGCCCCGCCTCCTGCTCCTGCTGCGAGCAGTGGCGCTCCCGCTCCCGCTGCTCCCCCGGCCGAGGACCAAGGCTGGGCGACCTTTGATTGAGGTGGGGGTAAAAAAACTTCTCTTGCTTTCCCTTTTTTTTCTTTCTCAAATGACGTTGTAAAATTTGCACACACACACAAAAAACAATTCTCTCCTCTTTTTTCTTTCTCTCACGTCTCCTTCAGCAGCACCCGCCTGCGGTACTCCCCCAGCGCCCACACCGGAAAGATGTTGCGGTAATTCGTGTAAGAGATCATGCACGACCGGTTGAACACGCCGGAGATGCGCTCTTGGGGCCAGTCGCCGTCGGGCAGCTGCGCGCGGAGCAGCGCCGCCGCGCCGCGCCGGACGGCCGCGAGCCCGCTCGGCTCGCCGCCGCCGCCGCCGCTCGCGCTCCCTCCCTTCCCGCCGCCGTCGCCGTCGTCGTGCTCGGCCCACCCGGCCCGCAGCAGCGCCAGCAGCGCCCACGCCGTGTTGACGACCTGCGACTCTGCATTGGAGTAGACCTTGTCCATCGAGCTCAGGTAGCTCTCGCCCCAGCCGCCGTCGGCGTTCTGCTTGGAGACCAGGAACTCGCAGGCCCTGCGGAGCGCCGGGCTCGTGGAGGCCGTCTCGCCCAAGGACGCGAGGGCCTCGCAGCCGAACCAGGCCCCGTAGGTGAAGCAGACGCCCCACGAGCCGTACCAGGACCCGTCCGCCCTCTGCTCGCCCAGGACGTACTTCCTCCCGCGCGCGAGGGCGCGCCCGATCTCGGCCGAGCGCGGGTGCGCGGGGAACGCCTCAAGGAAGGAGCAGAGCGCGGTCACGCACGCCGAGGAGCACTCGACGTACGAGTAGTCGATGACGATGTCGCCAAAGGTCTCGGACGGGTTGATGAGCTCGAGCAGGGGCGTCGAGCGGCGGTTCTCGTAGGTCGCCCACCCTCCCTCTGGGTTTTGGTAGCTCAGGATAACGTTGACGCAGTCGGAGAGCCGCTCCTCCGAGACGAGCTCGCCGCCGCAGGCCGCGCCCAGCTTGCGGGCGGCCAGCGCCGCCTTCAGCCCCTCGGCCGAGCAGTCCGAGATCGGCCAGCCGTGGTCGCGCGTCGAGAACGGCCACGCCCCCTTGCTGATGTGGCGGTACCATTTCTCCAGGGGGCCGCGGTTGTTCTCCCGGACCTGGCTCGCGTCGACGTAGGCCATCGCCCTCCTGATCGTCCTGCCAAAGCCCGGGAGCTGCTGGGAGGAGGCCAGGTCGGAGCCGCAGGCAGAGAGGGCCTGGATGGCGAAGGCGGTGTCCCAGAGCTGGGAGCCGTTGTAGCCCTGCATCTTGAGGCCGTCTTTTTTTTTTTTTCGGTTGAAAATTTGGTCGGAGGGTGAGTTTTTCGCTCTTCTCTCTGTCTCTTCTCTCAAAAAGCCCCCCCCACCCCCCCAAAAAGAAAAAACTCACCCTCAGCCACCCAAAGGTAATCCTGCAACCGAGGGATATGTCTCCTGAACCCCTCGGAGCCCGGACCGTCGTGGAAGAACCGCACCAGCATGTTGACGACTTTGTTCACCGGCCCTATGCATATGTGGCGCGTCTGTTCGTCCTCGTAAGAAACGTGCTCCGCAACCTTGTTCAGGGCCATCTTTCGGAGCTTGGTGCCGACGGCGAGGGGCTCGATGCGGCTCATGCACCACCAGAGGAGGTCCTGGACCTGTTGATGTGACGATGGGAGGGGCGAAACGAGGAGGAGAGGAGAGGTGGGTTTTTTTTGAAAAAGGGAAAAAAACCCGAAGAAAAGAAAAGAAAAAAAAAACCGAAGAAAAGAAAAAAAACTCCCTCTTCTTCTCTTCTCCCTCCGCTCTCACCTTTGGATGCGGATAGTACACGTCCTCCTCGGCGCACTTGTTCCTCGCGGCGTCCCAGTCCACGGACGCGAACCCTCCCGCTTCTGTGAACAGCTCCCCGCGCAGCTCGGCGACCAGCGGCGAGAAGCCCGAGGCGTCGCCGCAGCCGCCCACCCGGGCGCCGAACAGGTAGCTCATCGGCAGGTAGACCATGCGGCAGTGGCACCAGTAGCGGCCGGGGTGGATCCAGCCGATGCCCGTCCACTTGGCGTGCGGCAGGAGCCACGCCTCGGGCGGCATGGGGTTGACGCCCGCCCAGGAGTAGCAGCCCAGCACGGCGAGCCAGAACTTGCCCCAGCTGGCGACGCGCGTCGCGCCGCCGCGGGCGCGGATCCAGCGCCTCGCGCGCGCGCACCGCTCGTCCTCCGGCTTCAGCCCGAGGATCCGCATGCTGACGTAGTTGAGCACGGTGCAGAACATCGTCGAGTGGCCCTCGATGTGCAGGCCGAAGCCGCCGTCGTCGGGGTTCTGGTGCAGCGTCAGGTACCTGAGTGCTTCTTCCGTGTGGTGCTTCGTGGGGAAGACCTCCTCCAGCACGCCCGTGACGTGGCAGGCGATCAGCATCCCGGGCAGCAGGAACATGGGCCCGCCGTAGTCCCCGGCCCAGTGGCCGTCGGACTGCTGCAGGCGCGCGAAGTAGGACGCGCCCGCGGCGAGCGAGGCGCGGACGTCGCCGTGATCGGTCGGGTCTCGGCGGCTCGCAGCGATGGCGGCAGCCTCGGGGGTCGAGAGCAAGGGCGGCTCGCCCTGCTCTTTCTCTGCCGCGTACATGCATTGCTGCCTGAGGAGCTCGTCGGACGAGTGCTTCTGCGTGGCCGCGGACGCGGCGAAGCGCGTGCGGGCCGCTTCGACCTGCGCTCGTCGATCGGCGGCGTCGTCGGTCGACGATGCCGCCGATTCGTCAAACCGCCACGTCTGCCTCCCGACGAAGTCGTTGAGCGTCTCGACGGGGCCGGGGGTGGCCGAGGCGGTTTCGAAGCGCCACATCTCTGGATCGAGAAGGAGGAAGAGAGAGAGATGGAGAGAGCGGCAACGGGAGAGAGCCCTCCGTCAGAGAAAGGAACCTTTCTCGTTTGATGCCCCGTCGCCTTCGCGGTGTTTGATTTTTCCCACTTTTTTTCCATTTTTTTCTCGCCTGTGCCTGTAAAAATGGAAAACGTCCCTCCCGCCTCGCACAACGCTGCTGCCGCCGCCGTCGACGCCGCCTGCCCCTCCTCCGCCTCCTCAAGGTCGCCCTCGCTCGAAAGGTCCACGGTCTCAGTGATCGAGGGGGAGCAGCAGCGGCAGCAGCAGCAGCAGCAGCAGAAGAAGCGCGCTCTCTCCTCCCTGCTGTTCCCTCGCCGCGGACGCAGCTGCGAGCAGGCCGTCGTCGAAGCGGCGGTCGCGGCGACGGGCGCCGCAGAGGCCGCGGCCGCCTCGGCGCTCTCGGCGTCGCCGCCGCCGCCGTCCAGCAGCAGCACTTCTTCCTCGTTTCCTCCTTCTCCTCCCGACAACGAGGGCGACGACGGCGACGACGACGTGCGCGAGATCCAGCGCCTCGCGGCGGAGAACAGCGCTCAACCGCCGGCCTCCCCTTCCTCCTCCTCGTCGCTGCTCCTCCGCCTCGCCGCGTCGGCGACGGCCATAGCCGAGGAGCGCGCTCTGCTCCGATCGCTCGTGGAGACGCAGGCGCTCAAGCTCCGCGAGGCGCACAAGGCCCTCGACCGCGCGACCGCCTTTTCTTCCTCCGCTGCTCCCGCAAAGGCGAAAAACAGAGAGAGCGGCGGCGCCGCCTCCTCCTCCTCCTCCGCCGCCGCCGCATCCGAGCGCCTCAGGCAGCTCTCCGCCGCGCTCTCCTCGACGACCAAGCGGCTCCGGGCCGCGAGCGCCGAGCTCTCGTCGACCCGCCGCGACCGCTCCGAGGCGCTCAGGGCCGCGGAGGAGGCCCGCGGAGCCGCCGCGAGGGCGGCGCGCGACAGGGGGGAAGCCGAGGCGACGGCCGGGCGCGCCGCCGCGGCGCTGCGCGAGGCCGCGTCCGCCGTCGTCGTGGCCCGCGCCGAGGCGGCGACGGCCCGCCGCCAGCAGGCGCAGGCCCTCGAAGACGCCAGGGCTTCTGCTAAAGCCCAGATCGAGGGGCTCGAGAGGGAGCGCAACGCCGCCGTGGCGAGGGCGCGGGCCCTCCGCGTCGACGCCGAGGCGTGCCACGGCCAGGTGGCGGCCCGCGCCGCCGCCGAGCTCGCGGCGGAGCGCAAGGAGGCCGCGAAGGAGGTGTCTCGCGTCGAGAAGGAGGCGCAGAAGCGCCAGAGAGAGCTGGAGGCTCAGGTGAGGTCTCTTCTGGAGCAGCAGCAGCAGCAGCAGCAGGAAGAGGCGGAGGAAACGAAGTCGGAAGGAGGAGGAGGAGGGGAAGGAGGAGGAGGAACGCCGCCGCGAGAGGAAGAGAAAAAGGGCCATCAGCCCCCGCGCTTCCTGCGCGTCGCCGCCGGCATGGCCGCCCTTGCCATGGCTGTGGCCGTCAGTGGAGGCTTGAGACAGGCGGCGGGGCGCAAAGCAGAGGAGGACAAGGGCTTCGTCCGCTGCCGCCGCTGCGGGCGCTGCTGATTTTTTCCCATTTTTTTTGTCCCGGTCGTTTTCCCCCCACTTTTCCTTTCCAAGAAAAAAAACTCATGTCAAGTGAAAAACTGCTTTGCAATCTGACTCTTTTGAAAGATCCATGACGCTTTAACCTCATAGTTGGCGAGACTCTCTGCAGCCTCGTCGAGCTGGAAAGCGGACAGGAAGGGCCAGAGAGAAAGAGAGACGCCCGATTCGAATTCGTTTCATTTCGATTTCTAGTAAATCAATAAAAGATGGACTCCTCTCTCGTCCTCCCTCGCACGCTCGCGCACGGGCTCCGCGGGCGCCAGCTGGGAGGCACGGGCTTCCGAGAGGCGTGCCTGAGGGACAGGTTAGGATGGAGATTTGATATCTTCTGGATCAGAGAGAGAGAGAGAAAGATAAGAAGAGCTCGTCGAAATTTGCTCACCATTTCTCTCTCCCCTCTCTCTCGACCTTTCTTCCTTTCAAACTCAGCCTCTGGCGCCTCGCCCTCGCGTCGGCGACCGACGTCCAATTCCCGCCGCGAGGCGCCTGCAACTGGCTCGAGCTCGACCCGACCGAGCAGCGCTACCTGCTCGCCGCGAGTGGCGACGGGAGCGTGTCGGCGTTCGACGTCGGCGGAGGAGGAGGAAGCGGGGAAGCAGCAACGCCGGCGGCACCCGTCGTCGCCGTCCCGCCGCTCTTCGTCATCGGCGGAAGGGCGCCAGCAGCAGCCAGCAGCAGCTCCTCCTCCTCCTCTTTACCAACTGCTGTCGCCCACCGCTTCGCCGCGACCTGCGTGACCTGGTACCCCGTCGACTCGGGCGCCTTCGTCAGCGGCGGGGCCGACGGAGAAGTCAAGGTCTGGGACGCGAACGCCGAGGCCGCCGTCGCGGCGTTCTCGCTCTCGGGCGGCGTCGCCTCGACTTCGAGCTCGGCCTCCGTCAGCGCCGATCCGAGCGGCCTCCCAAGGGTCATGGTGGTCGCGATGTCCCCGGCCAGCGCGTCTCACGCGCTCATCGCCGTCGGGGCCGCCGCGGGCGGGGGCGCCGGGGCGATCTCGGCGGCGCCGGGCGCGGGCGCGGGCGGCGCCTCGGCGCTGCGGCTCGCCGACGCGCGCGCCGGCGCGCTCACGCACGCGCTCGGGGCGGGCCCCGCGTCCACGCGCTCCCCCTCGTCTTCCATGTCCGCCGCCGCGGTCTGGTGCGCGGCCTGGTCGCTGACCGACGCCAACCAGCTGCTGAGCGGCTCCGCCGACGGCACCGCGCGCGCGTGGGACGTGCGCAGGGCGGACGCGTGCGTCGCGACGCTCGACCTCGACGACACGAGGGACGCGCGGCGGGAGGAGCGGCAGCGGCGGCGGCAGCGGCGCGAGGCGGCCGAGGCGGAAGAACGCGGGACGACGACGACGGCAGAACTCCCCATTCCTCCTCCACCGCCCCCTCGGACCTCGGCGGCGTACCGCCGCGCCCACGACGCCGCGGTCACGGGCCTGCTGCCGACCCCGGACGGCCTCGGCTGGGTCACCGCCGGCGCCGACAGCGCCGTGCGGCTCTGGTCGGCCCGCGCCGGCGAGGGATTCCAGCGCGAGCCGCATGCGCTGCCCGACACGTTCAACCGCGCGCGAAGGCCGAGGCAGCTGGCGGCGGCGGCGAGCCCCGCGGCGCTGTTCCACCCGAGCGGCTCGGCGGTGCAGGTGCTGCCGCTCCCGGGGGGCGAGCGGAGCGGGTACTTTGGCGTCGGGGGAGGGGGGGGCGGCGACGGCGGGGGAGGCGGCGGCGGGGCGCGGCACCGCGGCAACCTCGCCGCGCCGCCACCGGCGCTGGGGCGGCGCGGCGGCGTGCTGCTGCGGGGCCACGTCGACGCCGTGCACGCCTGCGCGTGGAGCGAGCAGCGCCGCGAGCTGTACACGGGAGGGGACGACAAGTGCGTGCTGGTTTGGTCGAGCGCTGCGGCCGCGGCGGCGGCGGGAGCCGCGGCGGACGGCGATGAGGAGCAGGAGGGGGGAGAGGAGACCGAGCGGCGAGTGCGGCGGCGGCGCGGCGGCGGCGACGAGGACGAGGACGCTTGGAGCGACTGAGTGGAAGGAAGGGGAGAGGGGTGTAAATTAGGAACAGCACTGCGAATTGGAAAAAAGACTAAAGAGTACAGGTGCGATGTTACAAGGGGAAGAGGGGAAAGGGGCAAGAGGAGGGGGGAGGCAAGTGCGAACCACAGCAAAGCAAAGCAGCAAGAGAGCGAGAGATAGTTCTGTTTTAGTTTTTCCCCGTTTTTTTTTCCTCATCTTGGTTTTCAGAGCGCCACCGGCTGTGCCGCGACGACGCGCCTCCCGCCCACCTCCCAGGTCCTCGCGGGCCAGGGAATCTTCAAGAGCTCTCCCGGGGCAGGAGGGCCGTCAGGGAAGCGCGCGGCGAGCACGAGCGGGGATCCCGCCTCGAACGAAGGCTGCTCGTTGCCGCCGCCGTTGCCGTTGCCGCCGCCGTTTCCTTCGCCGGTCGGAGAGGCCGCCGAAGAGAGAGAGACAGTGCAGGAGCAGACGCAGACCCTGCCGTCGAGCGTCACGGCGTCGACGACGAGGTGCAGAGGAGACCCATCTCCCAGGTCCCTGCAGCGGCCCGCCTCGGCCGAGAGCGCCGGGGACAGGAACAGCGAGTTGAGGCGCCCACCGGCCGCGGCGGCGTCGGCGGCGGCCGCGGCGGCCGGGGCCCCGGGCCCGAAGGAGGAGTAGAGGCCGGAAGGTGTTGCCGTCGCGGCCGCGGCGCCGCCGCCGCCTCCGTCGCCTCCTCCGCGAGAGGCCCTGCGCAGGGCGCGCGTGGGAGAGGGAGGGGGCTGCGCCGCGAGGAAGGCGGCGGTCGCGGTCGGTGCTCCGGCGGCGGCGGCGACGGCCGGCACTGACGTTGTCGTCTTCGTTCTTGGAGCAGCTTCCGCCGCCGCCGCCTCTTCTTGCTCTCTTCTCTGCCCCGCTGTCTCGCGCACTGCCCCACCCTCCTCGTCGCTCGCGATGAGGTCCGAGGGGGATGACGGCGAGGGGGGGCGCAGCGACGCTCCCCGCGCCTCCTCCTCCGGCGCCGCGATCGCTCCCCCCGCCTCTCCTCCGAGGATCAGGCGTCGGACGGCCTCCGCCGCCGGCGTCGCCTCCGCTGCCGAGCAGCCGCCGCGCCGCGCCGCCTCCTGCGCCGCCACTGCGGCGGAAGGGAGCGGGACGCGCTTGACGTGGCGAGAGGCGGCAGCAGCAGCGGGGCGGGACGGAGGTCGGGGCGGAGGCGGGGGAGCCGCCGCCGCCGCCGTCGTCGTCTTAGCCCCTCCTCCTCCTCCTCCGAGAAGGGAGGCGACAAAGGCCGCCGCCGTCGCGGCTCGAGGCTGAGGAGGCTGAGGAGGCCGAGGAGGCGGTCGAGAGGGAGCGGCGGAGGCAGGGGGAACGGAAAGAGCTCCGTCGCGCTCTTCCTCTTCCTCTTCCTCTTGCTCTTCCTCTTCTGTCTGTGGAATGACCAACGTCGACGGCCGAGGCATCGCTCCCTCTTCCGCCGTGGTCTCGCTCTCTATCTGCCTCCGGACCTCCTCGTCCTCCGCCGTGAGGGTCTCCTCGATCACCTGCTCATTGCCGGCGCGAAAGTAAGGGTCATCCTCGTACTCGTCGCGGTAACCGACGACGACGGCGTCTTCGTCGCCGTCGTCCATGACGCTGTCCCGAGGATTTTAAGAGAGACGGAGCGATCGATGTGGCTCCGTTTGTCGTCGTTTGCAAGCTTTTTTCATTTCCTTTCATTTCTTCGACCTCGCCCTTTTCCACGCTCCTCCTCCTCGTCCTCCTCCTCCGCCCCCGCCCCCCCCCGCGCTCATCCTCTTCGCCTCCGACCTCTCCCTCTTTCCCGGACCCGCCAGACCCAGCATCCACTCGGGCACCTCGCACCCGCCGGCGCGCATCGCGCCCGCCACCGGCCTCAGCCGCGCCGCGTCGCGCTCGCCAAACAGCGTCACAGCCACGCAGCCCCGCGACCCGGGCCCCCCGCCCCTCCCCACGCGCCCGACGCGGTGCACGTAGTCCGCCGCCGTCGCCGGGAAGTCGAAAGACACCACCGAGCGCACCCCGACGAAGTCGAGCCCCCGGGCGAGCACGTCGGTGGCCACCAGGACCCAGGTGTCGCCGCGGCGGAGCGAGGCGACGGCCGCGGCGCGGGCGGCCGTCGCCGGCTGCGATGGAGCCCCCCCCGCCCCTCCTCCTCCCGCCGCTCCGGCCCCCGTTGCGGCCGCGGCGCGGACGCCCTCGGCAGCCAGGGACTCGGCGAGCTCCGCGGCGCGCTCGGCGCTCGAGACGAAGACGAGCGTCGGGGGAGGGGCCGCGCCGGAGGACAGCAGCTGCCGCAGCGCCGCGCGCCGCCCGACGTCGTCGGCCGTCGCCTTGGCCTTCTTGGCCCTCTTCTTGCCCTTTTCCTCCTTTTCGCCGCCGCCGCCGCCGCCGACAAAGACGAGCTTCTGCTCCACGTGCGAGGCAGACGCCCCTCGCTCTCCGACCGTGACGCGGGCGGGATCCACCAAGAAGGAGCGCGCGAGGGCCTCGGTGGCCTCGGGCAGCGTCGCGGAGAAGAGGGCGCCAACGAGAGTCTTCTTCGCTTTCTTTCCTTGCTCGCTGCTGCTCTCCCCGACGCCGCAGGCGGCCAGGGCCGCATCGACCTGCGGGAGCATCCCGTCGGACAGGAGCCTGTCCGCCTCGTCGAGCACTATCCAGCGGACGGAGGAGAGCGAAAGCGGGGAGGAGGAAGGGGGAGCAGAAGCCGGGAAGGCCCCGCCGTCGTCGTCGTCGTCGTCGTCGCCGTCGTCGTCGCCGTCGTCGCCGTCGCCGTCGTCGCCGTCGTCGTCGTCGTCGCCGTCGTCGTCGCTGCTGCTGCCGCCTCCCTTCTTCTTTGTTTCCTTCTTGCCCCCCTTCTTCTTCTTCGCCAGCGCCCTCGCGAGCCGCAGCGGCGTCGCCAACAAAACGTCGACCCCCTCGAAGGCGTCCCCGGCCGCCGCGGCCCCGCGCGTCAGCACCCTCCCGCGGACGCCCGTCCCCTCGGCGAGCTTCGAGAGCACGCGAGCCGTCTGCGCCGCGAGCTCGCGCGTCGGCGACAGGACCAGGGCGCGAGGCGACCGGGAGGGCGGGGGAGGCGGGTGACGGGACGCCGCGCCCTCCCTCTCTCCCTCCTTTCGCCTCCTGCGCCGCTCTGCGTCGCGGGCCCTGGCACAGCCGACGACAACCGGCAGCAGGAAGGCGAGCGTCTTCCCCGACCCCGTCGGCGCAATCGCCAGCACCTCCCTGCCTCCCGAGAGCAGGGGGATGGTCTGCCGCTGGATGGGCGTCGGCTCGAGCCAGCCCTGCGAGCGCAGGTTTCGCTCCAGGGCTGCGCGGACGCCGCCGGCCTCGGGCGCGCGGCGGAGCGCCACCGCGAAGCAGTCGATTGGCGGTGGGATGTCGCTGCTGCCGCCGCCGTGGCCGCTGCCGCTGCCGCTGCCGCCGCTGGCGCCTCCTCCTCCTTTCACGCGGATGCCGTGCTTCTTGCGCGCCAGGGCCGCGGCCTCGGTCCTGTCGTTGGTGGTGGTGGTCGCTGGCCCGTCGTCGTCGTCTGCCGCGAGGGGTTTTGGCGAGGGGTGAAGAGAACAGAGGGTTGGGAGGGAAAAGAGGTCAGCGTCTCTTGCTCTTGTTCGCCGCTCGCCGCTCGTCGTCGTTCAATGGCAAAAATCAAGCTCACCTTTCTCTTCCTCTTCCACGTTCGTCTGTTCTATCTTCTTTTTCCTCCTGTCGTCAAAGAGGGCCATCCCGCTCGCGTTGGTCCGCGGGTCGAAGCATCGCGCGCCCGTGCCGGCGAGCAGGGACGAGAAGAGGTCGCATTCCATGGTTTCCTTTTTTTGCTCGACTAGCCGTCGGCGACTCAAAGGCTCTCGCTCTTTTCTTTCTCTTCTCGCTTCCTTTCGCGTGCGATAGTTAACACAGAACGAAGCGAGCGCTGTCTTGAACTGCTCGAAACGCGAATCGGAGCGAATCGGGGAGGAGAAAGAGAGAGAGAGAAAGAGGCGTTGGCAGACTCCTGCTCGTTTTTGAAATGTCGTGTGTGACAACCCCCTCCCCCCCCCCCAAAAAAAAAAACCCCAAAGCTTTTCACAGTGAATTTCACCGCCACCTGCTCTCCTTCCTCCCGCCGCTCCGACGCACCTCCTCAGCCCACTCCCTCAGCGCCGGGTGCACCGCCTCCCCGTTGACCTTGGGAGCCCGTTCCCACTGCTCCTTGACCCTGGCGCGGAGCTCGTCGAATCCCGGCTTGGATCGGCCCGCCACGGGCCCGCAGTCGAAGACGAGCTCGAGCTGGTCCTCCAGCCCCCTCCAGCGCAAAAAGGCGTCGTCTCCTTCTTCTTCATCTTCGCCTCCCCCTTTCTCCCCTCCTTTCTCTCTTCGCGCAGCCGGGGCCAGCGCCGCAGCGGGCACGGCGGTCAGCAGGCCCGAGTCCGGGTCGCGCGCCACGGCCAGCGCCCCGGGGAGGGACGCCTTGCCCCTGTCCCCCGCCGGCGACTTCATGACGTCGAACGAGACAAAGTCCGTCGACCGAGACCCCTCCGCAGCGCCTCCGCCGCCGCCTCCGCCTCCGCCGCCGCCTCCGCCTCCGCCGCCGCCGCCGCCTCCCCCTCCCTCCTCCTCCCCCCTCGACACCACGACGAGGCACAGCTTGGTCGCGAAGGACAGCGTGTCCCTGTTGACGCCCTGCAGCAGCCCGCCCCCCATCCCGAAGGCGACGTTCTCAGCGGCAAACCCCCGCTCGAGGACCCTGCCCAGGATCTCCTCGATCGCGCGCAGCGTCACGCCGTCGCCCTGGATGACGCCGGCGCCCCTGATCACCTCGAACCCCTTG
>Ga0315273_10005376_pt1 | contig 15819 bp, 16 predicted proteins | sample YL17G02_0_MG_FD_205753 | JGI IMG/M metagenome (GOLD analysis project Ga0315273, IMG submission 205753) | Sediment microbial communities from Yellowstone Lake, YNP, Wyoming, USA - YL17G02_0 | ecosystem: Environmental > Aquatic > Freshwater > Lake > Sediment | place: USA: Wyoming | collected...
CCCGGTGCTCTCCCGGCGGAACGTCCCGGTGCTCTCCCGGCGGAACGTCCCGGTGCTCTCCCGGCGGAACGTCCCGGTGCTCTCCCGGCGGAACGTCCCGGTGCTCTCCCGGGAGAGCAATTGTTTGTTCCTCCAAAACAAATCCGGGCCGAAGCCACCTTCCGCCATTGATACAATTAATAATGAAGATGCCCTCGATGAGATCGCGGGAACAGGACGGAATTGTTTGTTCCTCTTTTGTTCCTCAGAAACAAACACCTGGCCGAGGCTTGGTCGAGTCTGCTTTCGCGGTATCAACCCCAGGGAACACCTTCCTTCGTCAATTGTCCATCGTCAATCGTCCATCGTCAATCGTCATCCACATTCCACCGCGCTCTCTCTGCTCGGCCTTGCAGGATATTGGGTGGTAAGTTAACAACAGGTATAATAACTTCTATGTTTGAAATTGTCTTCCTCGGCACCTCCGCCTCCGCCCCTTCTGCCCGGCGCGGGCTTTCGGCGCAAATCGTCAAGCACGACGAATTCCGCTTCCTCATTGACTGCGGCGAGGGCACCCAGCGTCAGATCCTGCAATCCGGCCTCGGCTTCCGGAACCTGAACAACATTTTCGTCACCCACGGCCATCTCGACCACATCCTCGGCCTGGCCGGCCTGCTCTCCACATTCATGCGCTGGGAAACCATCCAAGAATTGAATATTTTCAGCGGCAAATGGGCACTCGACCGCATCCATGACCTGCTCTACGGTGTGGTGCTGCGCGGTGGGCAGGCACCCATGACCCTCAACCTGCACGAGATCAAGCCGGGCGTTTTCTTCGAGACGGATGATTTCACGGTGACGGCCTTCCCGGTCTTCCACCGAGGCTCAGACTCGTTCGGCTTCAAATTCGAAGAGCGCTCCCACCGCCCGTTCCTGCCCGAAAAGGCGGAAGCGTTGGGCGTACCATTTGGCCCAATTCGCCGCGACCTGGTGGGCGGAAAAACCGTCACACTGGACGACGGGCGCAAGGTCGAGCCAGAAGATGTGCTGGGACCGCTCAAACCCGGGGTGCGCATGGTGTATGTGGGCGATGCCGGCCGCACCGATGACTTGCTCTCAGTCTGCCAGGATGCCGACGTGCTGATCATTGAGTCCACTTACCTGGAAGAAGAAGCTGAAATGGCCGATCAGTTCTCGCATCTGACCGCCAAAATGGCCGCCGAACTTGCAGTAAAGGCGAATGTGCGCAAGTTGGTTTTGACCCATCTCTCACGCCGCTACCGAGAAAAGGACGTGCTGGCCGAAGCCCAGGCAGTCTTCCCAACGGTGCATGTGGCCCGCGATTTTGACACATATTCTTTCAAACAGGAAGGCTGACCATGCCCCGGATCGAGCTTGACATCAACCCACTCCAACACATCACCGTGGATGCCATCGGACAGCCTGGAACGCGCGTCTTCTACATTCAAGGCTGGCGCGAGACCGACCCCCAGCCAGTGACGATCATCATTGAAAAGGTACAGCTCCAGTCGCTGGCGCTGGGTGTGGACCAGATGCTGGCTGAACTTGCGAAACTGAAGCCGGAGTTGGCGGTGCCTGCCTTGAAATACGACCCGGACAAAATGCGCATCACCCCGCCATTGGACCCACTCTTCCGAGCCGGAGAGATGGGTCTGGGCTACGATGCCGACCACGACAGGATCATCATCATGGTACGCGAGGTTATGATGGAAAACGGAGTCCCGGAAGAGGCCGCCGAGGTGCGCTTCTGGTGCACACGCACCCAGATCCGCCACCTGGCAGACTGGAGCAAGGAAGTGGTCAACCGCGGGCGGCCAATCTGCTCACAGTGCGGTCAGCCGATGGAACCCGAAGGCCACTTCTGCCCCAAAAAGAACGGGCACAAGCACTAAAAAGAATTAACCCAGGCGGCGCGGGTTTCGGGCCTGAAAGTGTTGCCAGAAAAACAGTGACCAATAATCAGTCTTCAGCGATGGACATTATTAAACAAGCCCTGGAGAAGGGAGAAGTTACTCTCCAGGGTCAGTTTATACTTGGCTCGAATTACACCTTTCTCGTCACCGTCAAACACGGAGGGCAGGCAGTCCCCGCCGTCTACAAACCGAGGCGCGGCGAACAGTCGCTGTGGGATTTCCCCTTGGCCTCCCTGGCCGGACGCGAAGTGGCCGCCTGTCTCGTCAGCCAGGCGCTCGGGTTCGGTTTCGTCCCGCTCACGATCCTGCGCGACGGGCCCTACGGTCCCGGCTCGCTCCAGCAGTATATCGAACACAACCCCAACCTGCACTACTTTACCTTCAAGCCTGCCGACCGGCAGCGCCTGCGCCTGGCGGCCCTGTTCGATCTGCTGGTCAACAACGCCGATCGAAAAGGCGGACATATCCTGCTTCAGAAGCGCACCCGCAAGCTTTTCCTGATCGACCACGGCCTGTGCTTCCACGCAGAAGATAAACTGCGTACAGTAATCTGGGACTTCGCCGGGGAGGAAATACCTCCCGAACTGATCTCTGCGCTGGAAACGTTCCGGAGCCTGCTGCGCCTCAACCTGTCCGCGGATCTTCAGCTGTATCTTACCCTGCAGGAGATCGCTGCGCTGAATGCGCGCACCGAGGCTTTGCTGGCGGCGAAAATATTTCCCTTGCCTCCCGAAGACCGACGCTCGTTTCCTTATCCACCCATATAACGTGTTTCAGTGTTATATGCCCACTTGGCATTTGACATGGGACACGGGAGAACTGGAGCCCCTATGCATTACCGTCTCGCCCTGCTCGGCTTCGGCAACGTCGGATGCGCACTGGCGCACCTGCTTCACCGCAAAGAGACTGAACTCAAAGAGAAATATGACCTCACTTTCACTGTGACCGGTATCGCCACCGGGCGTCACGGCATTGCCATAGATCCGCACGGCCTCGACCTCGAAAAGGCTCTCGCGCTGGTCGAGAGCGGTCAATCCTTATCCTTGATCACCCAGGTCCCTGTTACCGACAGCCTTGATTTCGTCCATTCCGTCCCGGCCGACGTGCTCTTTGAAAACTCTCCGGTCAACCACCACAACGGCGAACCCGCCATCACTCACTTGCGGGTAGCCCTGAAACGGAATATGCATGCCATCACGGCCAACAAAGGCCCGGTCGTCTACGCCTACCGCGAATTGACAGAACTGGCCGCGGAAAGGAAGCGCAAGTTCTACTTCGAGTCCACCGTCATGGATGGAGCGCCCATTTTCTCGCTCTTCCGCTCGGCCCTGCCCGCGGCGCAGTTGACCTCCTTGCGCGGAATCCTGAACTCGACCACCAATCTCATTCTGGGTCGTATGGAGAATGGCGAAACATTCAAGGAGGCCGTCCAATATTGCCAGCAAATCGGCCTGGCCGAGACCGATCCCTCCGGCGACGTGGACGGCTGGGATGCAGCCATCAAGGTCGCCGCGTTGGTCACGGTGCTGATGGGCGTGCCATTCAAGCCCCAGGATGTGGACCGCACCGGCATAGGCAGCATCACTGCGAAAATGGTGGCGGAAGCCAAAGCCGAGGGAAAGCGCTGGAAGCTGGTCTGCACGGCTGAAAGAGATGGAAAAACGGTCAAGGGCCGCGTGGTCCCGGAACTGGTCTCCCCATCCTCGCCACTTTACGGTGTGGAAGGTTCCTCGTCCATCGTGGAGTTCCACACCGATACTTTATCCAGCCTTAGTATTGTCGAAGGCAACCCCGGTCCGGAAACCACGGCCTACGGTTTGCTGGCGGATTTTATCAATGCAGTGAAACAATAATTTACCATTCGGGATACAAGACTGGTAACGAATCTCCCACCAACTGGTTTCCTCTTAAGTTAGGGATATAAGCATGTGGACTGATCAATTTCTTCATCTCTTGGACAGCACGGAACAAAGCCTGTTTGAACTTCATGGCGACCGGTTCCTCGCCCAGACCAATTAAATACGAAAAGTGTGTAGTACCGATCCTGCCTACTCTACCAGTGCGCACCCCTTCAACTTCTACGCCTGTGTCCGGGATCAATCTGAAAGCTGGTGAATCTGCATAATCATTCGCAATCATGTCTTTCAATTCGGCCGATAGGACTGACATTTCGGATTTTTCATCGCTGACAACCAAGACCAACCAGCGTGGTGTCCAGACGACAGAAACAATAACCGGGTTGCTTCCACCACTAAACAAACCCTTATTTTTCTTTTTTTCGGAAGTCGTCTCAATACAGATCTCCTAATCTTTCAGGATGGGACCAAGGTTATGGGTTTCGATAAGCAGTTGTAATGCAACGGCTATTTCCGGGCGCATCGCCTCCAAGGTCAATTCCTGTGTGGAACGATTCCATTCTCCCATAACTCACTCCTTTCGTTGTTATTTTGAAAAATCAAGAGCAGCAAACAAAACATGCTCCCATCACCTCATCCCCTTTTGCTGCTAGAACAACAAATGTCCCAGCAGCACCGCCACCAGGGTGACGGTGATATTGTCCACATCTTTGAACGGCAGGGACTCGACCAGCGTCCCGACTACGGCAATGTACGTGATGGGGAGCAGGTAGGCGCTGAAGGGTGCGGGGAAGACGCCCGCCAGGACAAATATGAACAGGATGAAGGCCGCCAGCAGCCACCCACCAAGCAACATCCCCAGCGCCCCAGCCACTGATTTGCTCTTGCTCCACGGAAGTTTAGGGGACTGGATGCCACGCCCCAGGATGTCGGCCAGACCGTCGCCGCCGCACATCAGCATCAAGGCCAGCATTCCGATGGGGGAAGTCTTCCAGTAGACCAGCGTCATGACGACGAAGACGAAGCCATAGAAGAGCGGACCACGCAAAATCTCGCGCCTGTCTCCGCTGCGTGACATGGCTTTGACCGAGGCATCGTCTTTCATGAGCCCCAGCCCGATCAGGGCAAACTGAACAGTGATGGCAAACGGCACCAGCACCGCCAGCCAGCGGGAATACCAGACATCCGGGAAGAGAAGCCAGCACAATACAAACAACGGCCCGGTCAGGATGTGGATAAGTTTGCGGCTCAGGTGGGATTCAATCCAGCCGCGCTGGGCAAAAATGTCCAAAAGGCGTAATTCGATCAGCGCCACAGCGAAGGTAACGATCAGAGCAAGGAAAGGATTCATCATTTTCTCCGTTGAATGGATCAGGATTATTATATATTAAAACACGTCAATGGCAAATTATATACGGGGATGGGACCAATGACAGAACCTTTTCAAATTTTAGTTTTTATTTCCACCCCCAACCCCAAAAAGGGGGATATGCCTTCAGCTCCACGAGGCACCGAAGGCCCCCCCCATGCGAGTGCTCTGCAACTGGCGGCTTGACCCACTGGGATACCTTTGTGGGTACGCTGAGATTCGCGATGACCGCCTCGGCTGGTTTGGGTCTCTGAAACTGCTTTTATTGATTCCGAATAAAATAGGCTGATCATTCGTTATATAAGTGAATACTTCAATCAAGGTAAAAAGGATGTCTGGTGACACAACCCCAACCTGCGGACACTGAAACCAGCCTGATAGAAAAGGCTCAAAACGGTGACCGGAATGCCTTCGGAGAACTGGTCCGCCGCCATTATCAGGGAGTTGTCCTGGTCGTCTATCGCATGTGCGGCGACACCGGACTGGCAGAAGACGCCGCTCAGGAAGCCTTTATGCGGGCCTGGGAAAACATCCCGTCCTACCGGCTCAAGAGTCCCCTGCGCAACTGGTTGTACCGTATTGCCGTCAACGCCGCGCTGGATGTGCTGCGACGCAAGCCGGAAGAAACGCTCGAAGACAAGGAAGCGCGGATAGTGGCAGACCAGGCAGCGGGTCCGGAAGCGGTCTTGATCGAAAAAGAACAGGTGGCCCTCCTCCAGCAGGCATTGAAGTCCCTGCCCGAGGCGGCCCGCTCGGTGCTCATCCTAAGGGAGTACAACGGGCTTTCGTACCAGGAAATTGCCAGCGTGCTAGAAGTGCCGGTGGGCACGGTGATGTCCCGATTGAATTACGCCCGAAACCGGCTGAGGGAAATTCTTAGAGGTTATACGGCAAGAACGGAGGGCGAATATGCATGAAGACATGCGCACCCTGTTGAATGCTTACCTGGATGGCGAACTGCATGGAATGCGCCAGCGGGAAATGGAGACCCACCTGGTCTCTTGCGCAGCCTGCCAGAATGAACTAAAGGAACTGGGTTTCGTCTCGGAGCTGTTACGGGCCGACCCCACCCCGGAGTTCACCCCCGCCGAGCGCTTCGTCTCGCAACTGACCCTGAGCCTGCCGCGCCGCGCCCTACACGAGCGGCCCCCGAAGCCCGGATCTCTGCCCTGGTGGCTTGTACCAGCGGGTTTGCTCGGAGCCTGGTTCTTTTTGCGGACGGTATTCACCCTCACCGACGTAGTCACAGCGGCAAAAATGACCGGCCTGTTGGGGCAGGCCGCCGGTTGGTTGGGCAATGGGCAGGAGACTATCTGGTTCAGTGCACTGACCAGCCTATCCGGCGGGCAGGCAGTTGGAGCGCTGCCGATGCTCTCCATACTGAACAATGTGAGCGTCTTCGGAGGATACCTGTTGAACGGTTTCTTCTGGCAGGCATTGATCGTTCTGCTCTACTGGGCCTGGTTGTTCTTCTGGTGGCTTCGACGCCGCCCGCGGCTGATAAAGATGCGAAACGCGTCGTAATGGATAAAGTAGTGACTGATCCTAAAGGATGCTTCGCAAATTCGCTACTAATTTCAGAAAAGGAGAAAATATCATGATCGACATCGGAAAAATCCTCAAGCGTGCCTGGCACATCCTGTGGAACTACAGAGTGCTGTGGATCTTTGGTTTTTTACTGGCCATCACTGCAGGAGGCAATGGAGGCGGGAACAGCGGTTCCGGCTACCAGTTCAACCGCAACAATGGAAGCAATGGCACTACTCCCAACTTTCAACCCGGCCCATTTTGGCGCGAGCTGACCGACTGGTTTAACCAGAATATTCTGCCCCTATACGAGTACCCTCGCCAACACGTAGCCACATTCATCTGGATCGGCGCGGCTTTCCTGCTTTTCATCCTCGTCGTGGGTGTGATCACATCCATTCTCCGCTACGTCTCGGAGACGGCCGTCATTCGCATGGTGGACGACTATGAGCAGACCGGCATAAAAGTGGGTTTCAAGCAGGGCTGGAATCTGGGCTGGAACCGGCGTGCCTTCCGCATGTGGGTGATCGACCTGGTGATCAGTTTGCCGGCCATCCTATTTATCTCGCTTTTGCTTGGCCTGGGCGTGCTGTGGTTCTTCAGTGTCATCAAAGGCAATGATGCGCTTGCCATCGGCGGGACGATCGCCGCGATCGGATGCGCCTTCGTATTTATCTTTGCCTTCATCGTCCTGATGGTATGTCTCGGTCTACTGCGCCAGTTCTTTGTGCGGGTGGCAGCTCTGGAAGGGGCCGGCATCGGCGAATCCTTCCGCCGAGGCTGGGCCATGTTCAAAAACAACTGGAAGAGCGCCGCGCTGATGTGGCTGGTGATGCTTGGGCTCGGCATTGGTTTTGGAGTTGCTGGAATGATCCTATTCTTCCTGCTGATCCCGGCATACCTAATTCTTGTTTTGCCTGCTATCTTCGTGGCCGCCATCCCCGCTGCAATTGCCTTGGGTATAACCAGCATCTTCTCCAGCGGACCTTTGGCCTGGATCGTGGCAATCCTGGTTGCCCTGGTGCCCTTCTTCCTGGTCGTGTTCGCCCCACTGACCCTGGTCAGCGGCTGGTACCAGATCTACACATCCGGTGTCTGGACTCTAACCTACCGGGAGATGAAGGCTCTTTAAGCAGTCAAACTGGAAGAAATACCCGGTGAAGAAGCCTGACTTTTCCGAAAAACAATTAATAATCCTGGCTGAAGCATTTCAGCCAGGATTATATTGCATGTGGGATCTATAGGACATGTGCACACCAAAAGGTATTGGGAAATTGCCCTCTTCTGTGACCTTCACCCTTCCACTCTTTTTCAATACCTAAATATCTGGAGGCTCCTTTCCATTCTGCCTTTCCGGTTATTTTTGGTAGGGGGGGGAAGCACAAGTAAACATTAGAGAAATGGCCCAGATACTTTTCGGTTTTACATCAGAACATATATGATAAAATCGCGGAACGGGAATATTCCCTCATTTACAATGCACCCGGATGAGACCTTTCCATCAAAGCCGCACACTTTGCTGCTGGTCTTTCATTCGATTGATATCGATCGATCGCTTTGTCACCACTCTTGCTGGAGCGCAGGAAGGCTTTGGAAATTAGCCCAGCCAGTATAATTCGTAAAGAGTATATCGATTTGGTCTTAGGAAATTAAAGCCTCGGGCGCCAGTCAATGCCTGGGAATAATACAATGAATTTTATTCGAACTGGTATTCCGGAAGTTGTCATCATTGAACCACGTATCTTTGAAGACTCGCGTGGTTTTTTCATGGAAACCTATCAATCCGAGGTGTTCGCTCAAGCTGGGATTGGTTCTAATTTCGTGCAAGATAATCACTCCCGTTCAACCCATTTCACGTTGAGAGGGCTCCACTATCAAATTCACCAATCGCAAGGCAAGTTGGTTCGGGTCGCGGCTGGCGAAATATTTGATGCAGCCGTGGATATCCGCCGCTCATCGTCAACTTTCGGCGAATCAATCTGCACTCACCTTTCCGCACAAAACAAACGCCAACTATGGATTCCACCCGGTTTTGCGCACGGATTTTATGTCATCTCCGAGTGGGCGGATGTGCTGTACAAAACGACTGAATATTATGATCCAAAGGCAGAAAGGGTGATAATCTGGAATGATCCAACCCTTGCCATAAACTGGCCGATTTCTATAAACGAGTTACCAATTCTGTCTGCGAAAGATTTACACGGGAAATTATTTTCGGAAGCGGAGGTTTTTGAATAAGGCGGCTTCCAGCCATAATAATTTATCAATGGGCAAGGATGTGCAAACGGGTGTATCGTTGCACCACCATACTGTGGAGCGAAGCAATCCTCCCACAGGCAGGGAAATTGGTTTGCATCAGACCATCCTGGTGGTCGGGGCCTGGGAATAACGCTCGCGGTGGCACAGCAGTAAAGACTTACGTTGGCATATCAAATGGTCAAGGATAATTGAAATGTTCAATAGAATCCTGGTCACGGGCGGTGCCGGTTTCATCGGTTCCAACTTTATTCGTCATATCCTGCAGACCCAGCCGGAAGTTTTCATTATCAACCTCGACAAGCTGACCTATGCAGGCAGCCTGGAAAACCTGAAGGAATTACCATCTCAAGATAGATACAAATTTACCAAAGGTGACATTTGCGATCAAACGCTGGTCGAGGACATTCTGCGGGGCAATAATATTGATGCCATTGTTCATTTTGCGGCGGAGACTCACGTTGATCGTTCCATCCTTGCCCCGCGTGCTTTTGTGCAAACCAATATTTTTGGCACGTTTTCACTGCTCGAGGCGGTACGCAAAGTCTGGCTGGGAAAAAAAAAGGCGGATGCCAGACCTGTCCGTTTTCATCATATTTCCACAGATGAAGTCTTTGGTTCGTTGACAGCAGATGCACCTGCTTTCGATGAAGGGACCTCTTATTCCCCCAATTCGCCGTATGCAGCCTCGAAAGCCAGCAGCGACCACCTGGTACACGCCTATGCGCACACCTATGGCTTGCCGATCACCCTCACAAACTGCTCGAATAATTTCGGGCCATACCAGTTTCCTGAAAAGCTTGTTCCGCTGATGATCTTAAATGCTTTGGAGGGGAAACCCTTGCCAATCTATGGGGACGGAAAACAGATCCGTGACTGGTTGTTTGTAGAGGACCATTGCGATGCCATCTGGCAGGTACTGCAGCACGGGCGGACTGGTGAAGCTTACAATGTGGGGGGAAATAACCAATCCACCAATCTGGAGATCGTGGATGCCATTTGCGATATTCTTGATGAGTTTCAGCCCGGGTCACCTTACCGGCCTCATGCTGGTCTGAAAATATCTGTGGCCGACCGACCTGGACATGACCAGCGTTATGCCATGAATATCAAAAAAATTGGACTGGAGCTGGGCTGGCAGCCAAAATACGCTTTGGAAGAAGGTCTTTTGGAAACCGTGCGATGGTATTTGAAAAATAACATTTGGATCGAGGCTATCCGCAAGCAAAAAGAGTACCAGTCATGGCTCACCAATAACTATACCGAACGTGTGGAGGGCAGGAAATGAAAGGAATCATCCTGGCAGGCGGCAAGGGAACGCGTTTGCATCCTATCACACTGGCGGTCAGCAAGCAATTGCTGCCGGTGTATGACAAACCGATGATCTATTATCCGCTTTCGATGCTGATGTTGGCGGGGATGCGTGAGATCCTGGTCATCAGCACCCCTGAGGAACTGCCGCTTTTCAGGCGTTTACTGGGAAGCGGCCTGCAGTGGGGTATGCAATTCAGTTATGCCGAACAAGCCGAGCCACGCGGCCTTGCAGATGCATTTATCGTCGGAGAGCAGTTTGTTGGTGGAAATCCGGCCTGCTTGATCCTGGGAGATAATATCTTCTTCGGGCAGGGCTTGCCTGCCCTGTTGCGCCAGGCAGCTCAATTAATTGAAGGCGGAATAGTGTTTGCTTACCCAGTGCGTGATCCTCAGCGTTATGGCGTGGTCGAATTTGACGATCATGGGCTCGCCATCAGTCTGGAAGAAAAACCGGTTATCCCGCGCTCAAATTTCGCCATTCCGGGGCTTTATTTTTACGACCAGCGCGTGGTGCCCTTTGCTAAAGAGCTCAAACCATCGGCCCGCGGTGAGATCGAGATCACAGATTTGAACAAAGTTTATCTTGAAATGGGCCAGTTGCAGGTCCTCCAATTAGGACGCGGAATTGCCTGGCTGGATGCTGGAACACACGAATCGCTCTTGCAGGCTGCCAATTTCATCCAGACAGTGCAGGATCGGCAGGGGATCATGATCTCCTGCCCGGAGGAGATCGCCTATCGGATGGGTTTCATCTCCCGGGAAAAGTTAATTGAGATAGCCCGTTCCTATAAGAACAATGGCTATGGTGAGTATCTAATGCGGTCGGCTGAGGCAGATGTACAATGAATATATTGCTTTTAGGCAACGCTGGCCAGCTCGGCTGGGAATTGCAGCGAACCTTGCAGCCTCTTGGCAATGTGGTATCAGTCGATTACCCGGAAGTCAATATGGCCGATGCGGCCAGCATTCGCAGGACCGTGCAAGAGCACAACCCAGAAGCCATTATCAACGCCACGGCTTATACATCTGTGGACAACGCTGAGAGCGAACCAGATCTTGCTGATGCGATTAATGGCACCGGGCCGGGTGTGCTGGCCGAAGAAGCGCGAAAAATCAATGCAGTGTTGGTACATTTCTCTACCGACTATGTGTTTGACGGAAAGAAGGGTACCCCTTACTTGGAGACTGACCTTCCCCAGCCCCTAAATGTATATGGGAAGAGCAAACTGGCCGGGGAACAGGCCATTCAATCTATTGACGTGAAGTATCTGATCTTTCGCACAGCCTGGGTATACACTCTCAGAACGATTTCAGGAAGCACAGGCCGTGAAAGTTTCGTTTCCAAGGTGCTGGGGTGGGCCCGGAAAAATGAAACCCTGCGTATTGTAAATGACCAGATCAGCAATCCCACCTGGGCACGCATGCTGGCTGAGACAACAGCCCTGATCCTTGCCCGCGCTGGAATTGATTTCCATCCCTGGTTATCCGAACGCAAAGGGTTGTACCACCTAGCCGGGGAGGGTTTTACCAGCCGCTACGAATGGGCAAAGGAAATCTTGGTTCTCGACCCTTATCCCCACGAACAGATCACAAAAGAGCTTTTACCAGCCGCTACGGTCGACTTTCCGACGCCTGCTAAGCGGCCTCTTTTTTCTGCAATGGATTGCACGAAATTTAATAATACTTTTGGCTTGCAGTTGCCTGAATGGACATTTGCGTTGGCTCTTGCATTAAAGGAATTTAGTTGATATTGTTTGCGATAATTGCTCCATTAAATGATGTTGATACTATGAATCGTACAGAGGGGTGAATTATCATACGGTAAAACTTTTGACTTCCAACAATAATCGTATGGAAGCTAAATTATGAGGGAATGGACCCAGCAATATTCGGATCACCTCTCTTGCGAGGAACCTGTGTCCAAGCGACTATGACCCCTCAGAGCAAACTGCCATGCCACAAACCCCGGCTCCACAATTATTACACGGTCAGAGCTCTTGGGACGCAAAACGATACCAGCTAATCATGTTTATGGTTAATTGACAATATCGCCCATGCCAATATAGAGTACTGAAATCCGATAATGTTGAGTTCACGGATGTGCAGGGAGGAGGTAACCAGGTTCAAATTCCGGCAATATCCGGAGAATTTCTTTCGCCACTCAAACTCACCTGCAAAGGCAGGAATATTTATTTATCGGGGACGCAGGCGTATTGATAATCATCCAGCACAGCTTGGATCGAGGCGTCAATCACGCTCGCTGGGTGTCGGGGGAGTTTTCCCCTTGGAATTTGATTGAATATATTTGGCGCATACTGGCTCAACAAAGACAGGGGGATGGTGACACTCTCCAGATTTGAAATTAATTTTGTCAATGCCGCTTGCACCGCAGGGTCCGGCCAGTAGTACCGGGATCGGTCGCTCAAACTATACTTGCGCGCAAAAGCCTGCTCGGCAGGAGTGCCATGATAATGTTCCTGCCAGTATTCCGGCTGGCGCAGCATGGCTTGATCGAGGACCGCCAGAAACATCGAGCGCTTCCCAACGGAGAACAGCTCGGCTTCCATCATCGCCAACGCGAAAACTGCCTCACGAAAGGCAAAAGTCAGCGCCGGGCCAACTTTAAGGATTGCGAAATGGTCACGGACAAGGGTCCGCAGGTGGTCGCGCGTCTGGTAGTCGGTAGAATGTGCCTCGTAGACTAGAGGGATTGTCTCGGAAAATCGTGCGAGTTCACGCGCCTCTGCAGGTTTGTAGTCCAGAATAAAATCATTGCCGAACTCCACCCCCGGCTGAACGACCAGAGCGATGACGCGCTCCCAGGCAGATTCCAACCCTTCACGAAGAAACGCATCCCGCGTAACCTCGAGCGTGCACAGGGCATCTTTCACTGTAGTCACTCTGACGCCATCCTCGTGAGCGGTCGCGCCGCCAGGGATGGGGACTTCCGTGCCAATGACGTAACAGGGGGCATTGGCCGGGTCCGCAACCGTTTCGGCGGCTTTCGCAAGACAGGCGGCGCGTTGGGCGGCGCGTTCCACGTCCAGTGGCCTGGATGGATGATCGTCGCCCAGTTTCATGCTGGCATCCAAGTGGATCTTGGTGAAACCGGCCTGTACATAAGCCCGCACCATGTCCGCTGCTTTTCGCATGGCGCTTTCGGCAGGCTCTTTTTGCCAGACATTCGGCCCCAGGTGATCGCCGCCCAAGACCAGCCGTTCAGAGGGAAAACCGATTTCACCAGCAAGACCGTGCACAAAGGCGACGAAAGCCACCGGGGTCATGCCGGTGTAGCCGCCGAACTGGTTGACCTGGTTGCAGGTGGACTCAATCAGGAGCGGACCATCCCCTCGCATGGCCGTTTTCAATACCGCAGGATGGGCGGAACAAATGGAGGGGATTCCGCGTGCTTCTCCCCGCTTCTGGGCACTTTTGATATCATCAAGAAGATGAGACATATTTCATCGCCTCTGCCAGCGTCGGCTGGGATGACGTGCCACCGGCGCGGCGCGTGGAGAGCGACCCGCAGGTTGCCGCCAACGAAAGGGATTTTTCCAAGCTCCAGCCATTCAGCCGGCCGTAGAGGAACCCGGCATCGAAAGTATCCCCCGCGCCGACGGTATCCACAACCTGGACGATGAGGGCGGAAGCCCGGGCGGTTTCCCCGGCATGACAGGCCAGTGCACCCTGCGCACCAAGTTTCAAAGCCACAGTGTCGCATTTTCGACAGAGGACATCTGTGGCACCATCTATGGAGGCCGCCCCGGTCAATGCCTGGGCTTCTTTTTCGTTGGGAAGGAAAACATCCACCTGTCGCAAGAGTTCGTCAAAGCCGCGCCACTCGCCGGAGGGGTCCCAGTTGGTATCGAGTGAGGTGGCCAGGCCGAGGCTGTGGGCGCGGGCGAACAGGCCGGGGAGGCCGGATTGGAGGGCAGTCTGAAGGAAATAACTGGCGACGTGCAGGTGACGGGATCTACTGAGTAAGGCGTCGGTCACATCGTCTGCTTTCAGGGCAGCAATCAAACCGGAATGAGTGAGAATGGCACGATCGCCCTGAATGGAGGGATGAGACCCGAAGATGAAGGGACGAGTCAGAATCACGCTCAAGCCAGTCTGACCACCGGGAACGATGATAACATTCGAGACCTCCACGCCGTGCCTGACCATCTCATCGAGCATGAAGCGACCAAAGACGTCGTCCCCGCACACACCCACAAAGGCCACTTTTAGTCCCAGCTGGGCAGCCCCGCAAGCGAAGATAGCCGACGAGGAACCGATTGTGAGAACCGCAGAGTCAACCAGTTTTTCCACCTGACCAAATTCGGGGGTCACATCCCCGGAAAGGACCAGGTCGGGGTTGATTTCACCAGCAACGAGGATGTCAAAAACGCGTTTCGGTGTCATATGCTCCTATGTCATATCGTCCATTGTCAAGAGCCGTGTACCAGCATCGCTGAAACTGGAACACTTCAGTACGTTCTAAACCAATCGAACGGGGCTTCCGCTGTGTAAAAATCACTGACAGGTTTGCCGAGATCCGAGCATAGTTCGGTGAGACGGGTCAGTCGTTCCCGCCCGGTGGTGCGCAGGAAAGCGAGACGGGCTTCCCCGTTCAAACTGACCGCCTCTTGCCAGATAGCGCGCCCAGCTGCACATCCGGAAGCCCCCGCGAGACAGGCGATCTTCACCTGGCGCAGGTAGATCTCGAAATCCACGGCAGCGGAGAGTAAGATCCAGGGAGCGGTCGAAGCGGTGGAAATCTCCGCGCATGCCGAGGCCCAGGCACTTTCAGCGGGGTTTTCGACGATGTCAAGCGGGAATTCAACCTTGAGCACGTCTATGCCGGGGATCACCAGTCGGCGGGCGGTCTCGGTGATCAAGAATTGCTTTTCGGCGGATGAGGGTTTTTTATTGGCGTCAAGCGAATATGACAATGGCTCGAGCATGATGCCCAGGTCGAAGCGGGTGCACTCGTGCGCTACCAGCCGAATGAAGGCTTCAATCCCGGGGGCGGTGGACGAGTCGGGGTGGTAGTAGACCAGCAATTTGATCATGCTGGCGCCCATGCGTTTGGCTTTTTCGACGCTCCAGCCAGGCAGGATCTGACTCTGACGCGCAGTCGGCTTGCCGCCATAGCCAGTGGACTCAACCGCCACGACGAAGGCTGTTTTGCCGGGGATGGCACCCGCAGCGATGGCCTGGGCCGCAGAAAATTCCGGGTCTAGCAAAACGGCGGTGGACAGGTCGGCGAGGGCGAGGGTGGCATCGAGCTTGAAGCGCGAGAGTTCAACCTCGTTGACAAAAGCCGGGTTGGCTTTGCGCAGGTTCTGTCGATGGTCGAGAGCCAGGCAGGTGAACGTGCCGCGTGGAGAGGTGCATTGTTGTATTCCGCGAAGTTTTCCTATAGTGATAGATTTCATAGGGTGTTCTTCCCTTATGCTGTGCATTGAATATTAATCACGTAACTACTCAATAAAGGGGGGAAGTTGGGTGTTTTTTGGGGGGGGGGGGGCCCCCCCAAAACCCCCCACCCCCCCGGGAATTGAGAGATTATTTAAAAAAAAAAAAATAAGAATTATTGGGG
>Ga0315273_10005377_pt1 | contig 15818 bp, 11 predicted proteins | sample YL17G02_0_MG_FD_205753 | JGI IMG/M metagenome (GOLD analysis project Ga0315273, IMG submission 205753) | Sediment microbial communities from Yellowstone Lake, YNP, Wyoming, USA - YL17G02_0 | ecosystem: Environmental > Aquatic > Freshwater > Lake > Sediment | place: USA: Wyoming | collected...
GGCCGCGAGGCGTTCAACATCGAATACTGGGCGCTCGAGGAGGCCAAGCTGCAGCGGATGCCGCCGCCGAAGGAGTTCAGCCGACGCGTATTCCTCGTCATAGGCGGCGCCAGCGGCATCGGGCGGGCGGTGGCGTTGAAGGCCGCGGCGCTCGGCGCCCACCTCGTCGTCGCCGACCTCAACGCCGCCGCGGCCGCTGAGACCGCCGAACTGGCGGGCCGCGCGGCTGGCGCCGACGCCGTCGCCTCGTGCGCGGTCGACATCACCAGCCGCGAGAGCATCCGCCGCATGATTCTGGAGACGGTTCGCCGTTTCGGGGGCCTCGACATCGTGGTCAACACGGCGGCCGTGTTCCCGTCTCCCGATCTGGCCGGCCGGATTGCGGACGAAGAGTGGCAGTCGACGCTGACCCTGAATGTCACCGCCAACTACCTGCTGGCCGACGAAGCGGCGACGGTGTTCGACGCGCAGAAGACCCCGGCTGCCATCGTGCTCACGAGTTCGGCCAACGCCGTCGTGCCGAAACGCGGCAGCGAAGCGTACGATGTCAGCAAGAGCGCCGTCAGCCACCTGGTGCGGGAGCTGGCGATTCGCCTCGCGCCCACCGTGCGCGTCAACGGGATCGCTCCGGCCACGGTGGTGAGCGGATCGACGATGTTCCCGCGCGACCGCGTGCTGTCGTCGCTGACGAAGTACGGGATCGCATGGCGCGAGGAGGAGAGCACCGACCAGTTGCGCACCACGCTCGCGCGCTTCTACGCAAGCCGGACGTTGCTCAAGGAACCGATCGGGCCAGACGACTGCGCCGAAGCGATTCTCTGGCTGGCAAGCCTCCGGAGCGGACGAACAACCGGCCATATCATGCCGGTAGACGGCGGGCTGCCCGAGGCGTTCCTGCGGTAACCGACATCGCCGCGGCCTTGACCTCCTGGCTGTCGTGGAGGCGCCCGACGTGTGGTTCTGGCGGAGAGCGCCCAGGCCCGGGTCGCCGGGCACGCGCGGTCAACCGAGGTGAAGCTTGACAAACGCGCACCGGAGGCGGAAGAGCGATGTTCTCCACGTCGCGATCGACCTCGGGGCTGGCAGCGGGCGAGCCTTCGTCGGTGGCGCGGGTCCCACCGGTCTGCGGCTCACCGAGGTCCATCGCTTTCATTACGCCCCCCGACGGGTCGACGGACGCCTTCGTTGGGATATCGGCGCCCTGACAGAGGGTGTGCGGGCGAGCCTTCAGCGCGCGAGGGCTGCGGCCGAAGGCCTGCGCGCCCCAATCGCTTCACTCGGCGTCGACTCGTGGGCCGTCGACTACGCCCTCCTCGACGCCGAGGGCCGTCTCCTTGAGGACCCGATCTGCTACCGCGACGAGCGCACTGCCGATGCGATCGCCGAGGTGCTCGCCGTGCTGCCGCCCGAACAGATCTACGCCCGCACCGGAATCCAGTTTCAGCAGTTCAACACCTTGTACCAGCTGTGGGCGCACGTGCGCGACGGCCTGTCGGACCGTGCCACGCACTTGCTGCTGATGCCCGATTTCTGCCACCACCTGCTGTGCGGATCGCTCGTGTCGGAACGCACGAATGCGTCCACGACCCAGTTGCTCGACGCCCGGAGCGGTCGCTGGGACGATCAGCTGTTCGACCGTTTGCACCTGCCGCGCCACCTGATGCCGGACATTGTCGCCGCCGGCACCGTGCTCGGCACGCTGCGGCCCGAGCTCGGCGGCGAACGAGACGTGACGCCTGTGTCGGTCGTCGCGCCAGGCACCCACGACACGGCCAGCGCCGTTGCCGGCACGCCACTCGCCCCGGGCTGGGCGTTCATCTCGTCGGGAACGTGGTCGCTCGTCGGCGTCGAGCGCGACGAGCCGCTGTTGTCAGAGGCGGCCGCCCGCGCCAACCTCACGAACGAGTCAGGCGTGTTCGGCAGCGTGCATCTGCTGGCGAACGTGATGGGGCTCTGGCTGCTCGAGTCGTGCCGGCGCGAGTGGGAGGCAGAAGGCCGGGGGCAGGACCTGCCGTCGCTGCTGAGAGCAGTGGCTCGAGTGCCGGAGTCGGCCGGTGTGGTCTTTCCCGACGACCCCCGCTTCTTCACCCCGAGCAGCATGGCGAGTGCGCTGCGGCTCGCTCTCACCGAATCAGGACAGGCCGACACCAATGATCCTGTTCTGCTCACGAAGCTCGTCCTGGATTCGCTGGCGCTGCGCTACGGGTCCGTCGTCGACCGAATCGAGCAATTGACTGGCCGGGCCATCGAGGGCCTGCACGTCGTCGGCGGTGGATCGCAGAATGACTACCTGAACCAGGCCACGGCAAACGCCAGCGGGCGGCCCGTGCTGGCGGGCCCGGTCGAAGCCACAGCGACAGGAAACGTGCTCGTGCAGGCCATCACGACCGGTGAACTGGCGTCGCTCGAAGAAGGGCGGCGCCTCTTGGGCGGGCCACTCACGCTACGCCGCTTCGAGCCGCGCGATCGCGGGCGCTGGGTCGAGGCCTCCAATCGCTACCGTGACCTCGAAGCCCAGCACTCGCCGTACGGGGAGCGCACCTGATCCTGAGCTCACTTCAGTTGAGCAACACAGGAGACGTCGGGTCGCACATTTCACGGGCCCGGAGTCGACAACGCGACGCTGGACTCAACTGAGTTGAAGCGCAGTCAAGCTGAGGTGGGCCGGACGATCAGATCGTAGTGACGCGCCCCGACGACGACGCCGTCGATGAATTGCCCGGGACGGTAGTCGTTCGGGTCGATATCCGTGAGGTAGACACACGAATCGATGTCGGGAGCCTGGCTGGCCAGCCGCCCGCGCAGGACCAGACCGTGATCGGGAGCCGGGCCCTCCACCAGCACCCGGACCTGCTGGCCGATGCGGCGATGTTGCGCTTTCTGGACCAGCCGCTTCTGCATGGCCATCAGGGCGTTTCTACGCGTCGCTTTGACGCGAGCCGGCACATCATCCTTCAGCGCGAAGGCCGTCGTGCCTTCTTCATGGGAGTAGGTAAAGACGCCCAGGTGATCGAAGCGGATGTCGGCGACAAACGACTTCAGTTCCTCGAATTCGTCAGGCGTCTCGCCGGGGAAGCCGACGATCAGTGTGGTCCGGAGCGCCACGTCGGGGATCCGGGTGCGGATGCGGTCAAGCAGCCGCCGGTACGACGATCCGGTTCCCGGCCGTTTCATGCGCTTCAGGACGCTGCCAGCGGCATGCTGAAGCGGCAGGTCGATGTACCGGCAGACTTTTTCGCAGTCCGTCATCGCGTCGAGCACGTCGTTGCGGATAGTGGTGGGATAGAGGTACAGAAGACGAATCCACTCGATGCCCCCGACCTGGTTCAACTGGCGCAGGAGCCTGGCAAGCGCGCCGCGCTCACCCCGGTCGACGCCGTAAAAGGTCGTGTCCTGCGAAATCAGGATGAGTTCGCGCACCCCGCGGTCGGCGAGCCGGTGCGCCTCCGTCACGATCGACTCGACGGTCCGGCTTCGATAGTGGCCGCGCAGTGTGGGGATGATGCAGAACGAGCACGTGTAGTCGCACCCTTCGGCCACTTTCACGTACGCAAAATGTCGCGGCGTCACCAGCGTGCGGGGTGTGTCGGCGTCGTAAAGATAGCTGGGCGTAGGGATTGGGGATTGGCGATTGGGGATTAGGGGCTCGGGGTTCGGGATTCCCGCGTTCGCCAAGCGGCCTGCCGGCAGGCTTCGGCGTGGCACGCGGGATTCGGGATCTTCCCTGGGATCGCCGGGCTCACCGACTTCGCTCGTTGAGCTTCGTCGAGGTCTCGCCGCAGCACCAGGCGCGGAGGCGGACAGCCCGGCCTGCAGTCCTGGCTGTGTGACAGTCCGCGGGGAGGCCGGGGTCTTTCGATACAGCGTCATCGGCATCGTCGCCGGCCGGGTTGGCGCCGTTGATGAAATCGCCCCGACGATCTCCGGCACCTCGCCTGTGCCCAGCACGGCATCGATTTCGCCGATTTGGGACCGCAGATCGTCGCGGTAGCGCTCCGCCAGACACCCGGTGACGACGAGCCGCTGGCAGCGTCCCGTCCGCTTCAGTTCGGCCATCTCCAGAATCGCGTCGACCGATTCCTGTTTGGCCGAGTCGATAAACGCGCAGGTGTTGACCACCAGCACGTCGGCGCTCTCGGCATCCGCCGTGATCTCATGGCCGGCCTGCTGGATCATGCCGATCATCACTTCGGAGTCGACGAGGTTTTTCGGGCAACCGAGAGAAACGAAACCGATCTTCATCTAGCGCACTTCGGAAGTGGGGGCTGGGGGCTGGTGGCTGGGGACTGGCCTCCCACGCCCGCTTCGAGTGCCCGCCGCAGTCCTCTCAGTTGCCGTCCGACTTGCCCGGCCAGGGCCAACACCGGTTCAACATCGACCCGCTCCGCAAATCCGAGGCGGGCGCTCAACTCGAGTTGTGTTTCAAGCTCGGCCTGGGAGCCGAGCGCAATACCCAGGTGGTTCAGAAACGCCAACTTGGATGGCCGGTTGTGCCCTTCGGCAATGTTGCTGGGAATCGATACCGCTGCCCGGCGAATCTGGATGGTCAGTCCGAACTGTTCCGTTTTCGGAAACCGATTGGTCATTCGGTAGCACCGCTCCACGAGGTCCATGGCGGATTGCCACGTCTCGAGATCGCGGTAGCTCTTGATCTTCGCCATGTCTCTTCCAGCCCCCACCCCCCAGCCCCCAGTCCCTACGGGTACAGCCGATGGATCATGCGTGCGTAGGGGATGGCTTCGCGCAGGTGATCGAGCCCGCAGATCCAGCTGACGACCCGCTCGATGCCCATCCCGAACCCGCCATGAGGCACCGTGCCGAAGCGGCGCAGATCGAGGTACCACTGGAACGCTTCGGGCGGCAGCTTGTGCTCGTGGATGCGCTTGAGCAGCAGGTCGCAGTCCGCGATCCGCTGGCTGCCGCCAATGATCTCGCCGTACCCTTCCGGCGCGAGCACGTCCACGCACAGCGCGACGTCGGGCCGTTGCGGATCGGGCTCCATGTAGAACGCCTTGATCTGGGAAGGATAGCGGTGCACCGCGACGGGCCGATCGAAACTGTTGGCCAGAATCGTCTCGTCAGGCGCGCCGAAATCCCCGCCCCACTCGAACGGCTGGCCCTTCGCGTTCAGCATCGTGACGGCCTCGTCATAGCTGATCCGCGGAAACGGCTTGCCGACCAGTTCCAGCTTCGAGAGGTCGCGCTCGAGTTTCGTGAGCTCGAGCCGCCGGCGATCCAGCACCCGGCCGACGACGTAGACCACGAGATCTTCGGCCAGTTCGATGACGTCGTCGAGCGTCGCGAAGGCCACTTCGGGCTCGACCATCCAGAACTCCGTCAGGTGCCGGCGGGTCTTGGACTTCTCTGCCCGGAACGTGGGGCCGAAACAGTAGACGCGGCCGAGCGCCATCGCGTTGGCTTCGTTGTAGAGTTGTCCGCTCTGCGTCAGATAGGCCGTGACATCGTCAAAGTACTGGACCGGGAAGAGCGTCGTTGTCCCTTCGCAGGCCGCCGGCGTGAAGATCGGCGTGTCGGCCAGGATGAAGCCCCGGTCGTCGAAGAAGCTCCGCACGGCCGCAATCACCTCGGCGCGCACGCGCAGGATGGCGTGCTGCCGCTCTCCGCGGATCCAGAGATGGCGCCGGTCCATCAGGAAGTCGACGCCATGCTCTTTGGGCGTGATGGGATACTCGGCCGAGGCGCCGACGATCTCCAGTGACGCCACGTCGAGTTCATACCCGCCCGGCGCCCGCTTGTCGGCGCGGACTTTGCCGGAGACGATGAGCGAGGTCTCCTGGGTCAGGTGGTCGGCGGCCAGGAACGTCGCCTCGTCCACGGAGGCCTTCGACATCACACCCTGGATGAAGCCGCTCCCGTCGCGGATCGTGAGGAAGTGGATCCTGCCGCTCGATCGCCGGTTGTGCAGCCAGCCGCGGATGACGACCTGCTGCCCGTCGTGTCGAGCGATGTCCTCGATGTACGCAACGGTGCCTTCGTGCTTCATCACACGCTCCCAGGGGGTGAATCCCATATTGTAACGGATTCGCGCGGGCGGCCGTCACAACCGCGTCTCAGCTCATCTCACACCTCTGACGTGTGCCCGATGGGTCGACTGACGACCGGTACCTCAATGAGAGGCCCGGGTGTGTTGGTCGCCAAGGCAGGCGGGAAGGAGCCACGAGCGCGGGGATGGACAGCGTCGCTCCCCCGTCAGGTCAAAGCCGCACGCGCTCGACGCCCGGGTACTGGTCGAATCCAGCATCGAAGCTCATAATCGTCGAGATGCGCCGGGTCTCCATGACAGCCAGGTGGACGGCATCGCGCGCCGAGAGTCGGGGCTTCCCCAGGACGATGCGCTTGGCCCGTTCGACCACGTCGCGATCGATCAGGCAGACTTCGTCTACCACGCCGAGCAGAGCGTCGAACGCCGGCTGAATTGCGCTCCGCCTGCCAATAGCCGTGTACCGGTGGAGAATCTCCTGCAGTACTTCGGCGTCGGTGACCAGTCGCGCGCCCGACGAAATCGACTGTTCGAGCAGCCGTTGCGCGTCGACCTTGTGGGGATGCGGCCCTCCCACCAGGTACATCGGGATGTTCGAGTCGACAAACACCGTGTCAGCCACCGGTGTAGCCTCGTTCGATCTCCACGAGCATCTGGTCGATGTCAGCCGTGGGGAACGCGTGGCGCGCCGCACTCCGAACGACCTCGATCTTCTTGCGGCTGTCGGATTCCGGCTGCCGCTGCCGGACTTCCCGCAGTGCCTGCCGCACCCACTCAGCGACGGTCATCCGGCGGGTCTTGGCGAATTGCCGAATCTCCCGCCACTCATCCTCGGGGAGCAGCACCTGCAATCGAACACTCATGCATTGTAGTGTAAATGACTCATGCTAATGAGTCAACTCGCTCGTCCGCGAGAAGTCCTCCCTGTTCGCGCACCGACCGCGGCAGCGACGACAGCGTGTCGCGCTCGATCTGGCAGTCGATGCCGGGTCCCACGTATCTGCCCAATGCGGCCTGCGTCAGAAGGGCGATAATACGCCTCATGTCCAGTGTGTCCCGTGTCACCGCCCCGCTTCGGTCGCTGTTGAAGACACAGTTTGGCTCCGGTGGCGCCGGTGGCGACCTGCGCTATGCCGTACGCTCATTGCGACGCGCGCCGTGGTATTCGGTGACGGTCATCGGCGTGATCGCGCTCGGCATGTCGCTCGCGACCACCGTGTTTGCGGTCGTGGATGGGGTGTTGTTCAAGCCGCTGCCGTATCCCGATGCCGGCCGCCTCTTCGGCATCCAGCCGGGCTATGCCCGAGGGGTTCTACCCGAGCCTGGAAGGGCGAGCGCGGTCGACATCGCCAATTGGGCCGAAGCCTCCGGTGCCGGCGTCACGGGTTTCTCGGTGGGAAACCAGTTCGGCCTCGGCGAAGGCGCGAACGAGCCGACGTATGGCGTCGCGCAGGTTCAGCAGGACTTCTTCAATGTCATCGGCGTGCATCCGCTACGAGGCGGTTTCTCATCCGCCGATTTCACCCTGCCATCGAATGTCTTTCCCGCGGTGATCAGCTATGAACTCTGGCAAGGTCACTTCCTCGGCGATCCCAACATCGTCGGGCGCCGAGTGATTGGCGATCCATCGAGAGGTAGTGGCTACCAGGTGGTGGGCGTCATGCCAGCCGGGTTCCTGTTTCCTTCGGTCAACACGAGCGTCAGCCTGATTGCACCGTTTTCGGGGGGATTGGATCGCGGACGCAATTTCCCTGAGGTGATTGTCCGAGCGCCTGCCTCGTCGACTGCCGCGGTGCTTCGAGCGCGGATTGAGGCGGGTATGCAGGCGACCGCTTCGCTGTTTCCGAGCGCGCCGCAGCCGACACCAGGTGCGAGGCCGGACGTCTCGGTTGCCGGGCGGCCCTACGATCACGCGGGTGTGGTGCCATTGGCGCAGGTGATGGGCGCCCGTCAACGTCCGCTGTTTGCGGCGATCTTTGCCGCCACGCTGGTGCTGGTGGCGCTGGGCGCGCTCAATACGTCGGGTTTGATGGCCACTCGGGCGCTGGATCGAGCGCGCGAGTTGGGTGTGCGACGGGCGCTTGGAGCCGGATCGGCTTCGATTGCCCGTTTGCTGATTGCCGAAGCCGTCACGCTGATCGGCGTCGGATCTGCCCTCGGGCTATTGGCGGCGCCGTGGCTCTTGCACGTCGGTCTTCTGCTCTTGCCCGTCAACATTCCGCTGCTGAAGATGCCGGCGATTGACTGGCGCGTCGCGGGTTTCGTCGTGCTCAGCGCGCTCGCACTGACGGGCCCCACCACCATCTGGCCCATTCGCAAGGCGCTTCGCGTCTCGGCCGCGTCGCTCGGCGACGGCGGCCGGTCGAGTGAACGCCATCGCTCGGTTGGACGACAGTTGGTGGTCGCGCTGCAGATTGCCGGCGCCGTGGTGCTCACGGTCACAGGTGGACTGCTCGTCAGTTCGTTGCTTGCGGTTTACGCGCATGAGTCTGGCGTTCAGACCGACGACGTGGTATCCATCGGCGTCACGGTCCAAGGGCCGGGCGCGATCAGCTGGAGGTCTCCGGAGCGAACGGCCCGGGTCGACGGGCTTGTATCTGGCCTGCGCGCGATGCCAGGCGTGTCGGCGGTGGCCGCGACGTCGGGGCAAATCCTGCGCGGCACCGGCTGGACCCAGTGGTTTCATCCTCCAGACCAACGCGCCGGCGCGAACAAGGTGGCCGTCGACGTCAGCGTGATGGCGGTGACGTCCGAGTTCTACCAGGTGATCCGTCCGGTCGTCGTTGCCGGGCGGTTGCCCACAGACGCTGAACTCTCGCGCGACGCGAACGTCGTGGTGGTGAGCGAGAGCCTGGCGCGGGCGTTCTGGCCCGGCTCCGCGCCCATTGGGCGCATGCTGGCCTATCGTGAGGATTCGCAGCCATTCACTGTTGTCGGTGTCGTTCAGGACGCGCACTTGTGGCGGCTCGATGACGACACGGCCGCGATCTACGGGCCGTATTCACGTCTCTCGCGCAATTCGTCGCTGCGTGTGTTCGTGCGAGCGACCACCGGCCACGTCGGGGAACTGGTAAACGACACGCCAGGTGCGATCGAGCGGCTGGATCCGATGATGCGGGCTCGCGGCGCCATGACGCTCGACGATCAGCTCACTGGCTCCATCCAGCCACGCAGGCTGCAGTCCTGGATGTTCGGGTCGTTTGCCGCGTCGGCACTCGCGATCGTGTGCGTGGGCGTCTTTGGTCTCACCGCGATGGCCAACGCGCGCCGCACGCGGGAAGTGGGCATTCGGATGGTGCTCGGTTCGACACGGCCCCGCGTCGTTGTGATGCTCGTGCGTGAGCAGGTCGCGGCCGTCGGCGTGGGGTTGATCGCTGGCGCGGTCGGCGCCGCGTGGGTCGGGCAGTTCCTTCGTTGGTATCTGTACAAGTTGAGCGCCTACGATCTGCGCGTGTGGATGCTGGCGACGCTCGCGATCGTGTCCGTCGCCGCGATCGGCACCGTGGTTCCCGGCCTGCGCGCGAGCCGCGTGGATCCGGCGCAGGCCCTGCGAGCCGAGTGACAGCAGGACATCCGGTCATCGGATCATCTGGAGATCTGGAGTCTCGCTCTTCAGATGACGAGATGACCCGACGTCAGGATGACCAGATGACCTCAGGCCGTCTGGCGGCACACGAGGGCGTGATGACCCTCGCGTGCCCGTGCTGCCCGTGTCGTCCGTTCTCGTGCTGCTTGCAAAGGACACCGCCGACGTCACGCTCGCGGTGAGCGCCGTGCTCCTGCGGCTGTATCCCGTATCAGCGCTCCTCTTCGGGACGCTGAGAAGTCGGAATTCGCGATTGATGCAAACCGGGTGGATTCACTGTTCCAGACGAAAAGTGACCCGATCGCTTTTCGCGGGGCGTCGGCGCGCTACCGCAACTCTTCGATGTGCGTCGCGAGCAAATCCCGCAGCCGGGAAAATCGCGGGTACTTCGTGAGGTTGGTGCGCGCGTGCCGAAGCGTACGCGGCATGTACTGAATGTAGACCGGGTTCCGGCGGGTGGCGATCTGATAGCCGAAAGTGCCGAGGGCCTTCAAGTTGCGCTGCAGTGCCATCAGGTCGAATCGTCGTCTGAATTCATCGAGGCCGACCTGCGACGTCGGGGCGCCCTTCAGCGCGAGGAAGTAAGCGATGAACTGCTGGACGGCGTCCTCGCCGATGTCCACGTACGAATCGCGCAACAGGGAGACCAGGTCGTAGGTATCAGGGCCCATCCGGGCGTCCTGGAAATCGATGATGAAGAGCCGGTCTCCGCGCAGCATCAGGTTGCGGCTGTGATAGTCGCGATGGCAGAGGACACGCGGTTCACCGGCGAGTTCCTGCACGATGGCCCCGCACTCCTGGCTGATGGCTTCGCGCGCGGCGGGAGGGATGGTGGCGCCCCGGTATCCGACGACGAAGTGCTTGACGAAGAAGTCGAACTCCCAGGTCAACTTCTCGACGTCGAAGGCGACCGTAAACGGTATGTAGCGGTCGGACGCGAGTCGCCGGCCGTGCTCCTGAATGGCAGCGATGAACTGGATGGCCTGGCGGTAGAGCGCCGCATGGGCCGCCTCGGCGGCCGCGCCCACGTGCGCCTGGAGCGTGACGTCGCCCAGGTCCTGCTGGACCAGGATGCCGAGGTCTTCGGCGTGCCCGAGAATGGCCGGAATCGGGACAGGGACCTGGGCGAGCAGCTTCGCGACGTTCACGAAGGGCAGGGCGTCGTAGCTGAAGGGCGCCGCGTTCAGCGCCAGCACGAACGTCGCGCCGGCCCGCGGAATCACCCGGAAGTACCGCCGGTCGGACGCATCGCCGGTCAACGGCAGCACACGGGCGCCCGCCTCGGTCAGGCCCGCCCGATCGAGATAGGCGTTGATCTGATCCGGGAGCGGGACATCCGGGCCACTCTTGAGCGTTGACATCTCAGCGCGTCCTCTCTGCGATAATCACTCCCGGAGTGATTGTTCTTCGGGTCCCAACGGCGTCACGCCGCCAGGACCGCGTGCCGGGCTGGAGCCCGGCGATCCCAGGGGTGTCACGCTGACCAACCGTCCGATCCGTCGCGAGCCTGGGATCGCCACGCTCCAGCGTGGCACGCGGGATTCGGGATACGTCCGTCAGGGGCGCGATTCATCGCGCCCGCTGACCGAATCCGTCGATCCGCGACACAAGCAAGTCTCCGACGACGCGCTCACCGGCCTCGGCCGGCGGGCCGTCGAGACGCCTGAGTATCGATCGTTCGTAACGCGCGCCGTCCGGAATCGAGACACCACCGGCGATGACCGACCGATCGAGCGTCACGCCCCGTCCGACTCGCACATCATCCCACAGGACGCAGTTGGTGATACGCGCGCCGTCGGCCACGGTCACGCCGCGCCCGAACAAGCCGTCGCCCGCCGTGACGCCGCCCGGGAGCAGGTCGTCGGCCACGGTCACGCCGCGCCCGAACAAGCCGTCGCCCGCCGTGACGCCGCCCGGGAGCAGGTCGTCGCCCACGGCCACGCCGCGCCCGAGCAAGCCGTCGCCCGCCGTGACGCCACGCCGGATCAGGTCGTCGCCCACGGCCACGCCGCGCCCGAACAAGCCGTCGCCCACCTGCTCGATCCGCGCGAGGTCGAGGCACGTGTCGAGGTAATCTGCCGCGGTGCCGATGTCGCGAAACGACGCGCCGCTGACAAACGCGCGCACGCATCCCGGACGTCTCGCGATCATGTCGTGGTAGATGCCATCAATGGTCTCGGCCGGCACATCCGGGTCAAGCGGAGCGAACACCTCCGCGTCCACGGCCTGCACGCCGATGAAGTGCAGGCCCGTGTTCGCGGGCCCGCGTGGCGTGAACCCGGTGACCCGTCCATCCCCGTCAACCGTGACGCCGCCGTAGTGAAGCGGGTCCGGATTGGGGACGAGCGCCAGGGTCACCTGTGCGCCCGACTGCTGGTGGTCTGCCGCCAGCGCGGCGAGACTGACGTCTGTCAACGTGTCACCGTTGACGACGAAGAACTGGTTTGCGTCCACCAACTGGAGTGCTCGGGCCGGGCCGCCCGCGCTTCCGAGGATGGTGCGTTCCCACGAGTAGCGCACCTCGACGCCAAACCCGGTGCCGTCTCCGACCGCTGCCGTCACCGTCGCTGGCAGATGATGCAGATTGAGCACGGTCGAGCGGACGCCCGACCCGGATAGCCACCGGAGAATGCGCCCGACAAGCGGCACCCCTGCGACCGGCAGGGCCGGCTTGGCGCACAGCAGCGACAGCGGGCGCAAACGGGTGCCGAGGCCGGCGGTCAGCACCATCGCGGGCCACGCGGGACCGTGCGCGAATCGCCTGTCGCCAGCCGCCGTCATTGGGAGCGGCCCGAATCGTCGAAGACCATGTCCTGGCCCCTGAATCCGAGCGCTTCGCGCGTCTTCATGAAGAGCCGGTAGTACGAATCGAGGATGAAGTCGCCGGGCCCTTTGCCCATCGCTGCGGCCATCGCGGTGATGCCATCGGAGGTGCCCTCGATCTCAACGAAGGTGCCCACCGGTGTTTCGTCCACGGCAACGATGACGCCCTCGGCCGTGAACTCCTCGCGGTACTTCTCGTACCTGAACCAGGCGCGCAAGCCGAGGCGGTCGAAGATCGCTCGCAGCATGTCGCCGTCGGCCGCGGCGGTTTCGAACTCCTCGCGCAGCTTCATCGGCCCCGGCTGCACCGGCCCCTTATACGTCAGGATGCTCGTCGACCCGTCTCGCCGGATGCGCAGCACGCAACGCAGTTGGCGCAGCGATTCATCGTCGGTGTCGAACAGGCTGTCCTGCTGCAGTCGCCGCGGACGAAGCGGCGTGGCTCCGGCGGCGAGGACCGTTCGGCGGGCCTGGTCGGGCGTGTCGAATCGAAGCTTCACTTCCCGTTCGAGCATGCGCCCACCATCCGGACACGGTTCATGGGTCCTATCTTACCGAATGACACACCTTCTTCGTCATTCCGGCGAACGCCGGAATCCAGCCAGCGCACCTCTCTGGATACCGGCTTCCGCCGGCATGACGATCTCGATGTGAGGTCCCTCTTCTCGCCGGGGCGACCAGGCACGTGAATCAGATGGCCAGATGACACCCATAGCACATGCTAGCTCCCTCCCGCTCGAGCTCTGGTGGCGGTTTCCACGTTCTTGCCGAAGACGAGTACCGAATGGCTGCTGCCGAGCCCCCCGGGTACGAGGAGCGACTTGAGCGCGAGGCGATCGCGCAGCCGATCGGGACGTTCGAGATCGCCGACCAGCCCGCTGCGCTCCACCAGATCGAGCAGGAACCGCGACTGGCTCGAGAACATCAGCGGCGACAGGCCCGCCCGCGCGGCTTCGCGCCTGAGCGTCGTCAAGTCGACGTGCGACGTCAGATCGCGTGTGCCCGGCGCCGCGAGCCACGCCGGCGTGCCCCGGCGACCCGGTTCCGGCGGATCGGCCATGTGCCGCGCGAACGCCGTGAGCGTGGCGACGGCGTTCGGCTGGTCGTACATCGTCCGGGCCTCGTAGCCGTAGTCGATCAGGATCACGAAGCCGCGCGCAAGACGGCGTGATGCCTTCTGAATCCAGTCGACCGCGGCCAGATTGACGTCGACGACGGCGCCAGGGTGGAGCGTGATGCCGAGATCCTCGAAGTACCGGGCCAGTCGTTTCGTCGAGAGCGGTCCCAGGCGTTCGACCAGCGACTCGCCGTCCACGTCGATGTAGATCTCGCCCAGGCCCGTGGGAGTCATCACCACCAGATGCACAGGAAGCGCATCGAGCAGTTCGTTGGCGACGAGCACGCCGGCGCCAATATCATCGGGCAGGTCGGACGATGACGAGGTCAGCTTGCGTGCATGAGGGCCGAGCACGTCGGCTTGCGCATCCCGTGCCGCCGCGCTGCGCTCGACCAGGTGAAGCTGGATCGTGTCGTAGAGCGACGGATCCCGCCGCGCGAGCGCGTCAAGGATGTCGCGCGACAGGCGCCCGTTGCCGGCGCCGGCCTCAACCAGGTGGAAGTCGCCTGGCCCGGCGCCTGGCGGCAGTTGATGAAGCAGTTCGGCGATCTGGACAGCCAGCAGCTCGCCGAAGAGGGGGCTCACATCGACGCTGGTCACAAAATCGCCCGCGCGGCCCGATCGTTGGACCGCGCGGGCGTAATAGCCGGCGCCTGGCGCGTAGAGCGCCACTTCCATGTACTCGGCTACGGTGATCGGGCCCGACCCCCGGATGCGATCAACGAGGACCGCGCGGCAGTCGAATTCCATCGCGTGGCCGTTCAGGTGAGGCTACTCCTTCGTGATGACGACGAACCGCTGCTGCCCCTGACTCCAGAGCAGGATCTGGACCGCGCCGCCCGTCTGCACCGCCGCCAGCGCCTTGCTGGCCTCGGAGACGGTTTCGACCGGCCTCCGGTTAATGCGCAGGATGACGTCACCGGGACGGACACCATCGCGCGCCGCCGTGCTGGTCGGATCGATGTCCGTGACGAGCACGCCCCGCGTGCCGGACGGCACCTGAAGCCGGCGCGCCATGTCCGCGCCGAGCGGGCCCAGCGTGATGCCAAAGCCGCTGCCAACTTCTTCGTCGCTCGGGCCCGCCGCGCTGCGAGTCGTCTCGGCGTCGAGGTTCAGTTCCTCTACGGTGACCGACAGGCTCTTCTCGGCCTTGTCGCGAAGCACCTTGATCGGCACCGACGCGCCCGGCTTGGTGTTCATGACGATGGTGACCAGCGCGTTCCGGCCCGCGACGGGCTTGCCGTTGAATTCCACGATCACGTCGCCGGGCTCGATGCCGGCCTTGACTGCCGGGCTGTTCGCGATGACCTCGGAGACCAGGGCGCCCTTGCGTTCCTTGAGGCCGAAGCCGGCCAGCGCGTTACGCTGTACATCCCTCACGTTCACGCCGATCCGGCCCCGCACGACCTTGCCCTTCTCGAGTTGCGGCAGGATGTCCGTCACGGTGTTGATCGGGACCGCGAATCCGATCCCGATGTTGGCGCCGCGCGCGCTGTCGGTATAGATCGCGCTGTTGATACCGATCACCTCTCCGCGCAGGTTGAGCAGCGGCCCGCCCGAATTGCCCGGATTGATCGCCGCATCGGTCTGCAGCACATCCTCGAAACGGCCGTCCGCCACCTGCATCGGCCGCCCGAGGGCGCTGATGACACCCACGCTCACCGTATGGCTCAAGTTGAACGGATTGCCAATCGCCATCACCCAGTCGCCGGGCTGCATCTGCGTGGAATCGCCGAGCCGGGCCTCGGGGAGCGCATGGCCCACCTTGTCGGTCAATTGGATCAGCGCCGAGTCGGTCAACTGATCGCGCCCGACGATCCTGGCCTGGTAGACCTGGTCCTCGTCGCCGTACAAGCCGACTTCGATCTTGGTCGCACCCTCGACCACGTGATTGTTGGTCAGGATGTACCCGTCCTTGCTGATGATGAAGCCCGTGCCGGCCGCCTGCGTCACTTCCTCACGCGGTTGACGGTTGCGCGGCTGCTGGAAGAACCGGCGGAGCTGATCTTCGTTCCCGCCGAACATGTCGGTCAGATCCTGGGCCTGCCGCTTGGACGTGGTCCGGATATTCACCACCGTGGGCGTCACCGCCTTGGCAATGGTCCGGAACGTCTGCGCGTCCACCGGGCCGGCCGCCGGTGTGCTCGCGCCAACCTGAGGGACAAGCGTCTGCGCGTCCGACCGGGGCGACAAATCGAGACGTGAGGCAATCACCATCCCCACTGCCACCGACGCCACGGCAATGAGCACGGCGTAGAAGAACGTAGTCTTACGACTGGACATACCAACCC
>Ga0315273_10005378_pt1 | contig 15817 bp, 14 predicted proteins | sample YL17G02_0_MG_FD_205753 | JGI IMG/M metagenome (GOLD analysis project Ga0315273, IMG submission 205753) | Sediment microbial communities from Yellowstone Lake, YNP, Wyoming, USA - YL17G02_0 | ecosystem: Environmental > Aquatic > Freshwater > Lake > Sediment | place: USA: Wyoming | collected...
CAATCTCTTCGCCGGGGTCGACTACCTGCGCTATCTCGATGGCGAGAAGCATCTCGTATTCGTCACGCCGAAGGGCCTGACGTTGCCGCGCGGCGAAGACGCCCGGGCGATCGCCCTCGCCGCCGTTGGCCTCCTGCTGGCGGCTGTCGGCGTAGCCGGCGTGACGACACAGAATGTCATTCGCCGACCCCACGAGATCGGGGTGCGACTGGCCTTGGGCGCCCGTCCCCGTCGCGTCGTCGGGATGGTGGTCCGGCAGATCCTGCTCCCGGTGGTCGGTGGCGTCGTCGCGGGCCTCGCCGGTGCCTGGGCGATGGCGCAGTCGCTCGCGAGCCTCCTGTTCGATATCACCCCGCACGATCCGATCACCTTCGCGTGCGTGGCGGGATTGCTCGTGATGGTCTCGCTCGTCGCGGCTTGGCTGCCCGCCAGACGGGCGGCGACGGTCAATCCGATCAATCGGTTGCGCGCGGAGTGAACAGAGCCACTCGGTGATCGACCGCGGCATCCGCGGTGTGGGCCTCCCACTCGAGACGAGCGCGACGTCGGGGGACGTGGCGAGCGACAGCTTGTCGCCGACCGCCCGCTTGAGTTGGAGCGACCGATCGGAGAACGTCGGATACATCCGGTCGTTCTTGACGACGGCATCCACCCAGAACAGATCCCCGGTCGCCGGCGTCGCCACCAGCGAAGTCCGCCGCGACCAAGCCGCACGTGCCTGCGAAGGAGTGGCCACGCCAGACATCGCAAGAACTGCCACGATCGACGCACGTCGATCTGGCAGTTTCTGCAACGGTTCGGGCGGAAACGGGCCTCCGCACAGGCGTTTCCTGCGCAATCCGTGGCGGCATCCATCCTGCAATAGGACGATGTATGATGCAGCCGATGCCGCGCGTTCCTCCGCTCGATCGTCCCGCCACGTACGAAGACCTGGTCGCTCTTCCGGATACGGCCATCGCCGAGATCGTGGACGGCGAACTCCATGCGAGTCCGCGACCCTCACCCCGGCACGCTAGTGCTGGATCAGTTGTCGGCGGGAGACTCGTGCCGCCGTTTCACGAGGGGCGCGGCGGGCCCGGCGGTTGGTGGGTGCTCTACGAACCTGAATTGCACTTCGACCGGAACGTGCTGGTGCCGGATTGGGCTGGCTGGCGCCGCGAGCGAATGCCGCACCTGCCGGACACGGCCTACTTAAGCATCGCACCGGATTGGATCTGCGAAATCCTGTCGCCGTCAACGGCGCAGTTGGACCGCGCGAAGAAGCTCGGCATCTACGCCCGCGAAGGCGTGCGTCACGCGTGGCTTCTCGATCCGCTGGCTCGGACGCTCGAGGTGCTGCGGCTCGACAACGGCCACTGGACGATCGTGGCCACACACATCGACACCGACGTCGTGCGCGTGGAGCCCTTCGCCGACATCGAACTGGAACTGAGCGCGCTCTGGGCAGACTGACGACGACAGCCGGCGCTGTCAAGATTCAGTCATGGAGGTTCATACGGAGTTGGGGTCAGACCCAAAACACAACATTCTCCAAAACGTCGTAGTCATCTGCCGCGATTGGCAGCCGTGAACTCTGCCATGAGCGCGAAGGGGATCCAAGATATCGGAGAATGTTGTGTTTTGGGTCTGACCCCACCCCTGGCGGTCAGCCCGCCACCTTGATCGCGATCCGCTTGGTGGCCGTGCCGCCAAACTTCGATTCCGTCTTCACTTCAATCCACCCGTCAGTGCCCGTGATTCTGACGAGCGCGCGGAAGCGGGCCGAATCCCGGCCACGCAGGCGGAACTCGGTCGTCTTGCCCGTCATCGGCGTGGCCGTGGCCTGGTCGTTGAGCGGGTCTACACGCAGGGCGCCTCGCGGCAACTCGACCAGCGTGACGTTGGGAGACGAGGCGATCGACAGTTTGTCGCCGACCGCCCGCTTGAGTTGGAGCGACCGGTCGGAGAACGTCGGATACACCCGGTCGTTCTTGACGACGGCATCCACCCAGAACAGATCCCCGGTCGCCGGTGTCACCGTGACCGCGTCGATCTCGACCTTGGGGAACTGCGCGGCGCAGTACAGCGCGAAGTGCGTCTGGCGCAGGGCTTCGGTTTCCATGTACGGCGCTGGCGGCGTCCGGCCGGTGTGCTTCTTCGACGTGCCCCCGATCCAGACATCACCCAGGTCGGGGTGATGGAACTTGCGCGGCGTAATCCACCCTTCGCCTGCCAGATCGGTGTCAATCCACGCCAGGTACTCCTCGTCGTTGACGGTGCCGTCGTTGTTGCGGTCTGCGTCGCCCAGCGGTGGGCGCCCCCACAACTCGATCAGGTAAGAAAACGCGCCAAGCATGTTGTACGAGGCCGCCTGCGCCTGGCCCGACAGGCCGCTGAAGGTGGGCGTGTAGTCCTTGAGGATGTGCGCACCCTCGGTGACGATCGCCACCTGTGAGTCCATGTCGTTTTGAAGGTCGGGCGCAACCACGCGCGAGAACCGCTGGGCGTAGCGATCGGTCTTGCGTGCCTCGGCAAGTTGCGCGGCGACGCGCGCGTCATCGGCCTGCCGCTGCTCGGGCGTCAGGTCCGTTCGCGTGTCGGGCGGCGCCATAAACATGATCAGGCGCCCGGTGTTGTGGTAGTGGAAGCTTGCGAAGATGTTCGGGTGCTTCAACTGGAACTCGAAGACATTGCGCGTTTCGTTCTCGGACATCGGGTAGGGCCAGCCGTCCTGAAGCGCCCAGCCGAAGGGGAAGTTGCGGTTCGGGTCGGGACCACCGAGGTCGTCCTCGTTGATCCGGCCGTCGCCGTCGTTGTCGTAGCCTTCCATGCCGAGGCGGCGGAAGCGCACGCCCTCTTCGCGCGGATCGGCCACCGGCACGAAGCGTCGTTTGTCGGGCGACAGCTTGAACCCGCCCTTCGGGTCCTCGATCCACATCATCGAGATCTCTCCGTCGCCGTCCACGTCCTCGGTCAGGTCCTCGTCGTACAGGCCGTCGCCGTCGTTGTCCTCCATCCGATACGGCTCACGCGGGTTGTTCTCGGTATTCGGTTCGGTCACGTACGAGTCGTTCCCATCAACGTTGAGGCCCGGCAGGATGTAGAAGGTGCGGTGATCGACCAGGTCCTTCACGTTCGGATCGTAGTCGTAGCGCGTCAACAGGTACCACGCCAGATACAACGAGCAGGTGACGCCGTTGATCTCGTTGCCGTGGATGGCGCCGTCCACCCACATCGCCGGCTTGGCGTCAGCGGGCCCGGTGGACTTCGCCGAGATCGTCAGCATCCACTGGTCACGTCCCATCCGGCTCTTGCCGATTGACGAAATGTCCGCCAGTTGGCTGTACTGCTTCTGCAGCCCCTGCATGATCTTCGTCTTCTCGGTGTAGCTGAAGTACTGCTTCCAGTTGATCGGGAAGTCGATCTCACCGTGGTTTCCGCCCGGGCTGGTCTGCAGCTTCTGCTGCGGTGCGGGCAGTGGTGCGGCGATGGGTCCGGCCACGGCCGCCCCGGCCGCCCGCAATGGACTCCACCCCGACCCTGCCACGACGAGTCCCAGAGCCAGCACGAGGAGGCAGTTGCGAAGTGTGTGTGTGTGCATTGATGTCCTCCTCAGTGTTACTGAACCACCACGTCCTGGACTGTCGTGCCGCCCTTCTGGGACGTCAGCACGAGCCTCAGCGGCGCGTCGCCCTCGACGGCGACGAGCCACGACACTGTTCTGCTGCTGCCCGACTGTCGCAGCGGCGTTGCCGTCGGTCGCTGCTCCCGCATCTGGGCGAGCGGCGTTGCCCCGGCCTCGCCGCGACCGCCCCGGCCGCCGCCACGCGCGCCGGCCGCGCCACCACGTGCGCCCCTCGCCCCTTCAGCCGCGGCGCGGGGGACCTGCAGCGTGCCCTGGAGCACGCCGATCGACATCCATCGCGAGCCTTCGAGGAAGGTGATCTTCGTGGGGTCGCCCAGCAGCCACACCACGTCCTGACGATTACCGCGCAGTTCGGTGCCTCGCGCCACCTGCGTCGGCAGGGGGCCGACGTTCTCGACGGTCGCGGTGACCTGTACGACCCGGTAGCGGCCAGCCGGTCCGGCCTTCTTGACCACGACGGCGTCAGCGGCCTCGACGACGGTCGCCTTGACGCCCTGGTTCGTGGTGTAGAGGACCTTCGCCGTCGCGTTCTTGATCTGGACACGCGGCAGCAGCGTGCCCTTGTAGCGCTCGAACTGCCACGCTCGGTCGTACGCTCTTTCCACGGTCGCTCCGGCCTCTGCGCCTGAGATCTGCGTGCTCATCGCAAACGCGCCGAACTGGCCGTACGCCCAGTCGAGGAACACACCGAAGCCAGATGGCGCCTGCCGTTCCGCGTTATACGCGCTCCGCCAGAGGCGCGGTGCCGGCGTCTGGCCGACCAGTTCCTGGTACTTCTTGCCGACGACGCCATCGAGAATCACTGTGTCCCGCGCGTCGACGCGTGCGTCAGGCCACCGGGCAAACGGTCGGATCGAATAGCCGCCCGTCATGTCGAACGATTGCACCAGCAGGATATTGGTGTGATTCGTGAAGAACTCCAGCACGCCGCGCGCCTCTGGTAGAGACGAGGGGTAATCGCCGGTGCCTCCGGGTGTGTTGTCGTCTTTCCACCAGCCCTCGGGGAAGTTGTCGTTGCTCAACGTCGCCGCGGCCGCACTCTTGGCGTCCGCCGGGTTGCCCGTGGCCTCGGGGTTCACGATCGGGCAGAGGTAGAACGTACTGTCATCGACGAGCGTCGTGACATCCAGCTCGCTTCCGTAGCCTGCGAGGAGCTTGTCGATGATGTAGAGACACGCTTCGGCGCCTGCGGGGTCCGCGCCGCGCGTGCCCCCGTCGATCCACTGGCCGGGCTTCGCCTGATAGCGCTTCATCGGCACGACGTTGTTGACGGCAGGCGTTCGCGGACGCTGCAGGGGGACGAGCGTATCCATCGGCACGCCCGTCTTCATGTTCGACACGACCAGGACGTAGATGGGGCGGTTCGCGGCGCTCTTGCCGATTTCCACCAACTCGGTGAGGCCCGGGTTGGCGGTCGCCACCTTCTTCAAGTAGTCCACCGTGGCCACGTACCCGCGCGGCGCGGCAAACGTGATCGGCACGCGAACGGCTGAGGGTTTCGGCGCGGCAGCCTGTGCGCTCTGCGCAGGCGGTTTTTGCGCACTAGCCTGTGTGCCCGGTGCAGGCGCCTTCTGCGCGGCGACCGTGACGCCGAGCAGCACGCCCAAAGCAATTGTGATGATCGCGGTGACGGCGCGGGACCAGTGAGCCCGGCTTCTCCGTCCCGCGCCTCGCCAATCAGACAGTGATGATGTCATGCGTGCGGCTCCAGGAAACGGGGCCGAGGCCGGCCCCTGTGCTTCGCAGCCCGGCGGAGGCGTCCGATTCGCGCGCGGATCGTGAAGGGGGAATCCGCATCGCGTCGGCGCGCGAAGCATAGCACGGTTGGCAGGGCGCCAGGCTCCGTCAGTTTCCACGGTCAGTTTCCACGGTGAACGAGGACCGTGACTTCCGGGTTGCCATCCAGTATCGTGTGCAAGACCATGGGATCTCGATCCGTGATGGCTATCAGGCCCACTTTCGTTTCGTCGAATGTCCTACTTCAAACCACCGCCCCCAAACACAAGAGCGCATTTCGGCGGGTGTCTGTCCCGGTTCACACCTGCTCCGTGGCCGCCACATCGTGGCGGCATCTCGCTCCGTTTTTCGAGGGAGGCTGGGCCATGCGTAATCACGTTCTGGTCGTGCTGATGCTCCTGGGGCCGACGAGCGCGCTGCTCTTGGCGACGGCCTGCGGCTCGAGTACCCCGTCCAAGTCGACGACGGTGTCGTCAGTCAACGTCGAGGCCAACGCCGGCTCAGCGGGAGCCGGGGCGGCGACCCCTGCCGCGACACCAGTCGCGGTCAATCAACCTGCGCTGCCGGCGATGTACACGCTCACCGTGACTCTGTCTCAGGGACATCACCTGAGCGGGCCCTACGCGGCGAATCTGTCAGGGCCGAATGGGTTCACCTGCTATATGAGCCAGAGTCAGGACAACGTCAGTTGCCTGGCGGTGTCGTATCCGGCGGGCACAACGGTGCCGATCGTCGTGACCATCTCGGCGCCCGCCTTGGCGAACGACTGGCCGGTTTACGAAACGGTGGGCTGCGACGTGACGTCGATGAATACATGCACCGTACTCATGAATGCGAACAAGACCGTGACGATCAAGGCCGGTCGTCGCGCTCTGCCGTGAGGCCGAAGGCAATCCAAGATGCCGGAGAATGTTCTGTTGTGGATCTGATCCCAGAAGCGCTGGCGTTGTATGACAGTGTCGTATCCGGTATGATGGCGTCATATGGACAAGCAGACCCTCAGCTTTCGACTCGACTCCGACAAGGCGGGCGCGCTCGACGCACTGGCGGAGGCTTTGGATCGCGACCGGAGTTATCTGCTCAACGAAGCCGTCACCGCGTACCTTGACGTCCAGCACTGGCATATCGAACAGATCAAGACTGGTCTCCGCCAGGCCGATGCAGGAAGGTTGGTCGACCACGCGGAGGTCAGAATGGCGATGGCCAGGAAACGACGGCGGTGACGCTGCGCTGGACCCGCCTCGCTGCCGGCCACATCGAGTCCGCCTTCGAATTCCTCGCGCAGGACGACGCGGTCGCGGCTGGCGCCGTGGTCGACCGGATCTTTTCGGTCATCGAGGTCCTGGAACGCCACCCGCAGATGGGCCGCAGCGGTCGCGTGCCTCGCACACGAGAACTCGTCATCACTGGCACGCCGTTCGTCGTGGCCTATCGTGTCCGGAAGGACCGCATCGAGATTCTGGCCGTCCTGCACGGCGCTCGCCGATGGCCAGAGCGCTTCGAATAAGGCGACGTGACGCCGACGCGCGTCGCCTGAACCGGCGGGGACCGCATCGAGATTCTGCGGGGTCCGGGACAATGCGAGGAGGGCAGACACCGGAACTTCTGCCATTGCGAATGAGGGAATCAGGAACCGATGAACACAACCGGTTACGACTCGCGGGACGGGCGCGGCGGACCGCGTCATAGCGTCCAAGGCAGGAACACCGACCGAGCCACCCTCGCCGCCATCGCGCGCCGGGCCATGATCGAGCGCGGCCTGGAGCCCGACTTCCCGCAGGCGGCACAGCAGGAGCTGGCAGCCATCGGCGGGCCTGCCGACGCGGCCGACCTCGTGCGCGACATGCGCGATCGGCTCTGGGCGTCCATTGACAACGACGACTCGCGCGACCTCGACCAGCTGACCGTCGCCGAGTCGCTCGCCGGCGGCCGGATCAGAATCCTCGTGGCGGTCGCGGACGTGGACGCGCTGGTGCGGAAGGACTCGGCGATCGACGGCCATGCGTCACGCAACACGACCTCTGTCTATACGCCCGCCGCGATCTTCCCCATGCTGCCCGAGGCGTTGTCCACCGATCTGACGTCGTTGAACCAGAATCAGGACCGGATCGCCGTCGTGGCCGACATGGTCTTCGAGGCAGATTGTTCGCTCGCCGCGTCAGACCTCTATCGGGCGCGCGTTCGAAACCACGGGCAACTGGCATACCGAAGCGTCGCGGCGTGGCTGGAGGGCGAAGGCGCGGCGCCCCCGCGAATCCTGGAAGTCCCCGGCCTCGACGAGAATCTCCGCCTCCAGGACAGCATCGCGCAGCGGCTCGTGGAGCTGCGGCACCGACACGGCGCACTCAGCCTCGAGACGACCGAGACGAAGGCGGTCTTCGATGGAGACGTCCTCTCGGATCTCGATCTGGATCAGAAGAACCGGGCACAACAGTTGATCGAGGACTTCATGATTGCGGCGAACGGCGTGACCGCGACCTACCTGGAACTGAAGGGATTTCCTTCACTCCGCCGGGTGCTGCGGTCCCCCGAGCGTTGGGACCGTATCGCGCGGCTCGCATCCGGCGTCGGAGACCGGCTCCCCAACGAGCCGGACGCCGTGGCGCTCGAAGCCTTTCTCGCTCGGCGACGCAAGGCTGAGCCGGAGAAGTTCCCCGACCTCTCGCTGGCCGTGGTCAAACTTATCGGCAGAGGAGAGTACGCGCTCGATCTACCCGGCGGCGAGCCGCCGGGACACTTCGGGCTGGCGGTCAAGGACTACACCCACTCGACGGCGCCGAACCGGCGCTTCCCCGATCTGATCACGCAGCGGCTCGTGAAGGCGGCGATCGCGGGAGCGCCGCTGCCCTATAGCCTCCCGGATCTTGCGGAACTGGCAAAACACTGCACAGCGAGAGAGGACGACGCGACGAAGGTCGAGCGGCAGGTGCGGAAGTCGGCGGCCGCGTTGCTCCTGTCGGGCAGAATTGGAGAGTTGTTCGACGCCATCGTCACCGGCGCCTCCCCGAAGGGCACGTGGGTACGGATCTTCAGGCCTCCGGCCGAAGGCAGGCTGGAGCACGGCTTCCAAGGGCTCGATGTCGGCGACAGGGTTCGCGTCAAGCTGGTCCACACCGACGTCGAGCGTGGTTTTATCGACTTCGCGCGCGACTGACGCCCCGGACGGCTCGGTGCCAGGCCCGACCTCATCACCCCTCTCAGTCGCACACCGAGAGGATCTCCTCCTGGAGGCGCAGGACGGCTGGAGCGACCGGCACCGAGGGAGGCCAGGACGCGTTCCGGGGCAGCAGTGACTCGCCGTCCTCGGGCTCGGCCGACGCGACAGCGTGCGGTATGGCAGCCTCGGCCGGCACCCACCTCGCGATCGGCGGATTCACCGCAAGCCGAACCGGCTCCGGCGGAGGGATGGCTGCGGGGAAGTTCTCGTCATACCATCGTCGGTAGTGATGTTTGGCCCAATGGCGATCGACAAACCCCGAGATCATTCCCGACAGACCGACCCGCGTGTCCGGGTTGACCGTGGCCATGAAGATGTGGCCGGCCACCAGCGGAATCGCCACGGCGGCCATCGTGAGGTGAACCAGCCAGGAGAGAAACGCGACTCCCGGGAGCCAGATCAGCACGCCGGTGAGCACGTACATCGGCCAGGTGGCCGTCAGCATCATGAAGTTGATCTTCTCGGCGGCGTTGAACTTGTCCTGATGCGGCAGCGCGATCTTCTTGTTCAGAGTCGAAGGGCCCATGAGCAGGAGCCACTTCACGTCGGCGATCGTCCAGGACCACACGCCGCGAATGTTACGGAAGTGCAGCGCGAAGTCCGCCCGGTGCCGAAGCATCGTCCATGTTGGCAGAACCCCAAGGCAAAGCCCCGACAGGCGATGGATCCAGGAAAGGACCGCGCGATATGGACGAGTTGGATTCGGGTTGTAGACGAAGACCAGGACGGCGGCACTTGCCAGGCAGATCATGAACGGGACCGCGATGGCCCAGTGCACCTGGCGTTCCGACAGACGGAACCTCAGGATCTTGGCAGACTCGTCGGAGGCCGAGCACGCCGTCTCAGTCTCGGCTCTGGCCGGGGCCGGCACGGCTGTAGGGTTGGGGCTTCCTGTTGAGCGATCACGTGTCGACAGGGCCACCAGCCTCCGGACGCCGGGAACAGGATCGACCCCACCGTTACGTTTTTGTAACGTGGACGGTTGACCGCAACTCCCGGCTCTGGAGCGGATCGGGGGGCGAATCCCGGGGGAAATCGGGCCTGAATATGCGAATGCACGTGCTGGCTGTGATGGGGGCATCGCAATCCTCTCCGGCCGGTCGCGCGGGAGCATCGGTTCCACGCGGCCTCGAACCGTGACAACGAGGGTGCAATTCGGGTGCCGGAAGAACGTGAGGCAGGGCCCGCGCCGCGAAGAGGGGGTAGCGACTGCCATCTTCTGCAAGATCATCAGACCGACGACCCCCTCGTCTGTGATTGAATAGAAGGATCATGGACACTGCGGTCGACGCACGGGATCTGACCAGGCACTACACGATGGGGCAGGCCATGGTTCGCGCGCTCGACGGCGTGTCGCTCAGCGTCGCGTCCGGCGAGTTCGTCGGGCTGCTGGGAACATCCGGCTCCGGCAAGTCCACGCTGCTCAATCTCATCGCGGGACTCGATCGGCCGACCAGCGGCACGCTCATGGTGTTCGGCCACGACCTGGCCGGGATGACGCGCGATCAGTTGAGCGTGCATCGCCGCAGCAATGTCGGCATGATCTTCCAGGCGTTCAACCTGATTTCCACGATGACGGCGCTCGAGAACGTGGCGCTTGCCATGATGTTCGCCGGCGTGCCTCGCGCCGCGCGCGACCGCCGCGCGCGCGAACTGCTCGGGCAGGTCGGGCTCGGCGATCGGGCCGCCCACCGGCCGAACGAACTGTCGGGCGGCGAGCAGCAGCGGGTGTCGATTGCGCGGGCGATGGCCAACAACCCCGAGATCCTCCTCGCCGATGAACCGACGGGCAATCTCGACAGCAAGACGGCTCGCGAGATTCTCGACCTGCTGCGCGCGCTCAACCAGAGCGGAAAGCGGACCATCATCCTCGTGACCCACGACGCGGCGTTGGCCGCCCGGTGCGTGCACCGATCCGTGACGCTGGTCGATGGCCGGGTCGTGACGGAGGCGCAGTCATGAGGGCCTCCGACATCATCGCGCTCGCGCTCCGGAATCTGCGCGAATCGGTGCTCCGCACCGTGTTGACGGCGCTCGGGGTCTCGATTGGCATCGCGTCGCTGGTCGGCATGGTCTCGTTCGGCGTCGGGCTGCAAGACCAGGTGATGGGCGGCTTCCTGAGGTCGGGGCTCTTCGATTCGATCACGGTGACGGCCGCACCGTCGTTTCAGGCCAGGAACCGCCGCCCGACCGGTGCGCTGCGACTGCCGGCGATTCCGGCACCAGCCAGGCCCGTCCCGTCGGAACGGCCGAAACTCGACGACGAGGCGCTCAAGGCGTTTGCGGCGATCGCCAGGGTCAAGGAAGCGTATCCGGAGATTCGCGTGCCGGTGGAGGTCAAGTTCGGGTCGTTCTCCGAAATGACCGCGGCGCGCGGCGTGCCGATGTCGGCGCGCAACGAAGGCGTCTTCCAGGAGATCACGGCGGGGCAGTTCTTCGCGAACCAGAATGAGGATGCCTGCCTGATCAGCCTCGAGTTCGCGCGGCGCCTCTCGGACGGTGAGCCGGGGGCTCTGGTTGGCAAGCCGCTATCCCTGGGATACATGTCGGCAGCGCAACCCGGATCGCCCGAGGTGACGGCAGTTCCCGGTCCCATTCCGGGAGTCGTGCCCGGCGGCCTCCATATCCAGCGGACCGAACGACCGTTCAGAATTATCGGCATCGTCTCCCGTCAGGCAGGTCCCGGCGCTGGCCTGGGGATGTTCGCCGCCGTCATGATTCCGCTCGCGACGGCCCGCGACATGGGAGGCGCGGATCTCTCCAGCCCGCAGGCTCTCCTGCGGCAGCTCGCCGATCGGCGTTCGTACGCCACCGTGACGGTCAAGGTCCGGAGCCCGCAGGACACCGAGGCGGTCGAGCAGAAGATCAAGGATATGGGGTTCAGCGCGTTTTCGGTGGCGGACATGCTGCGGAACCAGAAGACAGCCTTCATCCTGCTCGATCTGCTGCTCGGACTGGTCGGGTCCATTGCCCTCTCGGTCGCGTCGCTGGGCATCGTCAACACGATGGTGATGTCGATCCTCGAGCGCACACGCGAGATCGGGGTGATGAAGGCGATCGGGGCCGGCGACGGCGACGTGCGGCGGATCTTCCTGATTGAGGCCGGGCTCATTGGTCTGGCGGGCGGTCTGTTCGGTATCGTCCTTGGCTGGGGCGTGGGCCGGGCCATCAACATCGGGGCAAACTACTACCTGCAGCGCCAGGGCGTTCCGACGGCCAACCTCTTCCTGATTCCGTGGTGGCTGATTGCGGGCGCCGTGACATTCGCCGTGCTGGTCGGCGTCGTCGCGGGCGGCTTCCCGGCCGCGCGCGCGGCCAGACTCGATCCGATCCAGGCGCTGCGGCACGACTAGCCCGGAACTTTCACCCGCCCGGGGACGACTGGGCAGGATCCGGGACCCCACTTACTAACCCTGAGCGTATGTCTTCCGCACCATTAACTCCCTGAGCCGGTCGGGCAGTAGCCGGAGCAGGAGGCAGAGCGTGCGCGCACTCTCGCCGACCGCCACACGCGAGGGCGGGTTCGGCATCCGGCACAGGCGCTCTACCAGGTTGGCGACCCAGTCGGGCGATGGTGCCTCACGTTCCTGTTTTTCGACCGCCGCCAGGCACCGCGCATGCTGCGGCGCGTAGGGCGATGAGGCGACGGCAACCACCTGCCTGGCGCTGGTGAATCCGGTCGCGAAGTCGCCTGGCTCGACGCAGGTGACACGGACGCCGTGCGGGCGCAGTTCCATCCGCAACGCATCGCTCAACGATGAGATGGCCGACTTCGTAGCCGAGTAGTGGGCCTGGAACGGCAGACTGATTCGGCCGGCGAGCGACCCAATCCAGATGATCTGTCCCTTGCGCGCCCGCAGGCCGGGCAGCAGGCGTCGCGTGAGTTCGAGCGGCCCGAAGACATTTGCCTCGAACTGCCGGGCGACCAGCGTCGCGTCGACCTCTTCGATGGCTCCGAACACCCCATGGCCGGCGTTGTTCACGACGATGTCGATCCCGCCAGCCGCCTCAACCTCCACTACCAGGCTCGCGATCGAGGACGCCGACGACAGATCGAGCGACAGAAACCGCAGCGGCTTCGATGTGGCGGCTGCCTCGGCCGTCAGGGCACGGGCTCGTTCGGCATCGCGGACCGTGCCGATCACGCCATAGCCGGCGTCAGTCAGTCGGGTAGCGATGGCATGGCCTATGCCGGTGCCGGATCCGGTCACCAGGACGCTCTTGTGACATGACGGCGCATTCATCGTATACTCCCCATGGCGGATTTCTTGGCCGGCTGGTCTGGAGGCACATCATAACGCGAAGTCTTGCTACCGCTTTGGGCGCTAGAGGCACTATCATAGACAATTCGGCCCAGCGAAGGCACGACCCGCACAGGAATCACGTTGATGGATATCTTTGAGGCTTGTTACACGTATCACGACCCGGACCTGGTGAAGGCCGCCGGCGTCTACCCGTTCTTCAGGGCGCTGTCGTCGTCGGAAGGCCCCGTTGTGACGGTCGGCGGTCGGCAGCTCGTCATGCTCGGGTCCAATAACTACCTGGGGCTCACGCACCATCCCGACGTTGTCAAGGCGGCCCACGACGCGATTGACCGCTACGGCACGGGCTGTACGGGGTCCCGGTTCCTCAATGGCAACCTCGACCTGCACGAGACACTGGAGGCCGAACTCGCCGTGTTTCTCGAGAAGCCGGCGGCGTTGGTGTTCTCCTCCGGGTTTCTGGCGAATCTCGGGGTGGTCGGTCTGCTGGGCAGCGCGCCCGACTCCGTGCTGTTCACGGCGGTGGAGAACCACGCCAGCCTCCTCGACGGCGCGCGCATGGCGCGCAGCCGCCGCGTCCGCGTGTTCGAGGACGTCGCCGACCTGGAACGGCAGCTTCAGAAGCAGCAGAACTGGTCGCATGCGATGGTCTTGACCGACGGTGTGTTCTCGATGACGGGCCGGGTGGCAGATCTGCGCGGCCTCGCGGCGCTCAAGCGGAAGTACGGATTCAGGCTCTACGTCGATGACGCCCACGGGCTGGGCGTGCTCGGTCATCAGGGGCGAGGCACGCCGTGGAGCCAGGGCGTGATGGCGGATGTCGACGTGTTCTTCGGGACGTTCAGCAAGTCGTTCGCCAGCCTCGGGGGCTTCATCGCGGCCGAAGCGGCGGTCGTCAACTACCTCCGGCACAAGACCCGCACGCTCATCTTTTCGGCCGGGCTCCCGCCCGCCTCAACGGCCTCCGCGCTGGCGGCCTTGCGGGTGATGCAGCGCGACCCGTCGCTGTACGAGCGACTGTGGAACAACGTGGCGTTCTTCAAGGCGGGCGTCGAGAAACTTGGGTATCAGACGCTTGGCAGCGCGACGCCGATCGTTCCGCTGTTTATCGGCTCCGAGACGTTGGCGCTCCGCTTCTGTCAGGAGGCCTTCGAACTTGGGCTCTTCGCGACACCGGCCATCTACCCGGCGGTGCCGCCCGGGCATGCGTTGATTCGCACCAGCGTCACGCCGATTCACACGCGCGAGCACCTGCAGGCGGCACTGGACGTGCTGGCCACGCTCGCCGAGCGGCATCCGATTCCAAACGTGGATCCGACGACGGTGCCGCAGGCCCGGGCCATCGACTTCGACGAAGCGCTGGCCGAGCACGTACTGTCGGCCTCGAGCAAGGCCAAGTCCAGAGCCTGACCGCCGCGAACTCGCGAGCGGCACCGGCCTGGTGTTCGAGCAGCAGGCCGAGACGGCGCAGGCGCTATCCTCCTTGCGCCTTGCTTCTCGCGTCTGTGTCCCTCCTGGATGCCGGCTTTCGCCGGCATGACGCCTCAAAATCGCCATTCCGGCGTACGCCGGAATCCAGATCGGGCGCGATCACTCGCGCCCCTACGCGTCTCCCTCTTTGACGCCCCAAAATCGTCATTCCGGCGTACGCCGGAATCCAGATCGGGCGCGATCACTCGCGCCCCTGCGCGTCTCCCTCTTTGACGCTCCTGATGCGCCGCTGCTCCCGGCGGCCGGGGTGGCGTGGGGCGATACGAGGCTGGGCGGCCCAGAAGTGGCGCTCCAATTCCCTCGCCGCCACTTCCTCAGGCGTCGGTGGCGGCGTGCAGTCCTCGTAGAGGAGGCGCGCCTCGGATTTCGGGAGATGCTTGTCGGCCAGGCTCTTCACGAGCACCAGTTGTCGTCGTCCGGCCGGGCGGGTGATCCGCAACTGGTCGCCGGGGTGGACGAGCCTGTGAGACGTCGCGTTCTGGCCGTTGACCTCGACCTTGCCACCGTTGATGGCGCGCTGCGCCTCTGACCGCGTCTTGAACAGGCAGGAGACGTCGAGCCAGACATCAGTGCGGACCCCCGTTGCAGCCGGGTCGCGCGGTGCCACTATCGCTCTCCCAGCGACCACGCGCGCGCCCCCAGGAACTCGCGCAACTGACGAAACGCGCTGCCCCGATGGCTGACCACGGCCTTCTCGGCCTCGGTCAGCTCGGCCAGCGTTCGTCCAAGGGGCGGGTAGAAGAAGATCGGGTCGTAGCCGAACCCGCCTGCCCCGCTCGGGGCATTGGCGATCCGACCCTCAATCGTGCCGCGAGCCTCGAACACGATGCGCGATCCATCCGCGACCGCCAGCGCGCACACGAACCGGGCCGGGCAGCCCAGGGCGCGCCGTTCGCGCAGATGCTGATAGATCAACGCGAACTTCTGCGGGTACGTCTCCGCATCAGCGCCGCCGTACCTGGCTGAGTAGACGCCCGGTTCGCCGTCGAGGCCGTCGATTTCGAGCCCCGAGTCCTCCGCGACCGCGACCATGCCAAGACGCGTCGAGTAGCAGGCGGCTTTCTGCCGGCCGTTTTCGGCAAACGTGCGGCCTGTCTCCTCGGGCTCGTCAATGGCCCGACACGCATCGAGACCGACGAGTGCGACGGGCGCGCCCTCAAAGATGCCGCGGATTTCCCGCAGCTTGTTCCGATTCGTGGTGGCAACCAGCAGCCGCACGCGTTACCCCAGCCGGCCCACGATGTCGCGCTGGATCTCGACGAGGCGCGCAATGCCGGCATCGGCAAGATCGAGCAACTCGGTGAGACGTTCGCGCCCAAATGGCGTCGTTTCGGCCGTTCCCTGGATCTCGATGTAGCGGCCGTCGGAGGTCTTGACGACGTTCATGTCGACATCCGCGCGCGAGTCCTCGTCGTACGCCAGATCGAGGAGGGCCTCGCCTCCGACGATGCCGACGCTGGTCGCGGCCACGTGATGCTGCACCGG
>Ga0315273_10005380_pt1 | contig 15815 bp, 9 predicted proteins | sample YL17G02_0_MG_FD_205753 | JGI IMG/M metagenome (GOLD analysis project Ga0315273, IMG submission 205753) | Sediment microbial communities from Yellowstone Lake, YNP, Wyoming, USA - YL17G02_0 | ecosystem: Environmental > Aquatic > Freshwater > Lake > Sediment | place: USA: Wyoming | collected...
TGATCCGTTCGACCACGCGGAGCGGAAGGTCTGGCTCGAATCCTACCGCCCAGACCCGCGTTTCCGGGCGGCGCTCCGAATCGACGCGCTCCTCAACAACTGGGACCAGAACCGGCAGCGCCTCGCTGGTTGGGGCTACCAGGTAGAGGAGAAGCTCACGCCAAAGACGGTCGGCGAGGTGCGCCGCTTCCTCACGGAGTGGGCACAGCGGATGGAGGCGGTCTACATGGCTGCTTCCCTTCCGCCGACCTTCGTCATCCCGGAGAAATCGGCCCGTGGGCTGCTCGTCACGGAGTGCGTGCTGCCGGTCTCGCAGGAGCTGAACCTGCCGTTCGCGATGATGATCGGGGTGAAGAAGCTGATCAACCCGGACCTTCAGTTGGCCGGCGATGGCATCGGCAAGGCCAGCATCGAGACCATCGAGCATCTGTGCGCACACTACCCGCGCAACAAGTTCCTGGTCACGATGCTCTCTCGGGAGAACCAGCACGAGCTTGCGGTCGCCGCGCGCAAGTTCGGCAACCTCATGATCTTCGGCTGCTGGTGGTTCCTGAACAATCCCAGCCTGGTGGACGAGATCACGCGCATGCGGCTGGAGCTGCTCGGCCTCAGCTTCATCCCGCAGCACTCCGACGCCCGGGTCCTCGACCAGTTGGTCTACAAGTGGGAGCACTCACGGCGACTGATCGCCAGCGCGCTCTACGACAAGTACTCCGACCTGGTCGCCACGGGCTGGGTTCCCACCGAGGACGAGATCACCCGCGACATCGCGAAGCTCTTCGGCGGCAACTTCTGGTCGTTCCTGGAGAAGCGACTGTAAGAGGCGCTATCTGCCACGCCTGTCGCATACCCGTTCCTCACTGACCCGTCGCCCGCCCGTGGCGGGCGGGTAGTCGTGCCATCACATTCACGGAGAACCACCATGATCCCCGGCCTTCGAGACCTGATCTCCCGGCTCCCCGGTTCGCCGTCCCCGTTCGGCGGCACACAGTTCCCATTCCCGGTCAGCCAGACCCTCTTCGGCGCGGCCCCGGACCCTGCGCGCCTTCGGGCACAGGCCGATGAACTCGATGCGGCAGACGCGCAGCCCCAGGACGCGGCCTGGGTAGCCCTCTGCGCGGCCGAAGCTGTCGAGTCCGTCCAGCCGGATCGCGAGCAGTACTTCTCCACGGACGCCAGCTTCCGCGGCGCGGTCTTCGGGGGCATCAAGTGGCGCGCCGGCTGGGCGCTCATCATGGGTGAGAACCAGGAGCCCTATGCTCGCGCCTTCGACGGCGCCAGCTTCATGGTCTATGCCACGCGACCCGACGTCGGCGTCGGCAAGTTCCTGGGCGAGCGCGAGACCGCATCGGTCTACTTCGCGCAGCTGCTCGCCCGCTATGCGCTCCTCTACAGCGACGTGAAAGCAGGTGAGCGCCACGAGCTGACGCACTTCGTCGAGGACCATGGGCCCGGGGTACTCGTGGTGTCTGGGGCGATGGGGCCGACCGAGTCGCTGCTCTGCCTCTCGCTGCTGCGCCTGGGCATGCGTGGGGCGGTCACCGCGAGCTTCCCTTGGGAGATCGGGGATCGCGTCGAGGTCAGCACGCCGTACGAGGCGGTCGCCGCGGTCGCCTCATTCGAGAACCTGCGCATCCGGGCGCAGGATCCGCTCGCGGCCCTGCCGGAGTACGCCAACCCGGCATATGGGCGGGAGAAATTCGAGCCGGGCAGCAGTCTGGGCGGCGGGAGCAGCTTCTTCATCCTCCGCCGCGGGACGGCGACCGAAGGCATCAGCGCTTCTGAGGCCCCGCAGCAGCAGGTCGGCATCGTCGTGACCATAGACGATGGCACACTGGACGCGGTGGCCGAAAAAGAGTTGGAGGGCGCGGCTGTCGGCTACCTCAACATGCTCAGCAGCGTGCGCGTCGAGTCGGAGAACCCGCTGACGCTCGCGCTTCGTGAGCCGAGCATCGTCACGCCCGAGCAGATGGCCGACGTCATCCGGCGCGGCCTGCGGCTGGAGTACCCCCGGCTGGGCCCGATTAACGTGACCGTCATTGGCGACGCGCAGCGAATCGCGGCGATGGCGCCGGGAGTCGCCGCGGAACGTGAATGCCGCGAGGCAGAGATCGCGCGGGCGGCCGCTCTGCCCGCGGATGTCGTGTTCACCTGCGAGGCCTGCGCGCCATTCAGCCGCGAGCATGTGTGTGTGACCCACCCCATCCGGACACCGATGTGCGGCCGGTTGTGGACCGAGATGATGGTGGGCGCGCGCTATATGGGCGTCAGCTCGGGCCGGCCCTGGCGGCGCCGTGGGCGGCCTGAGAACTGCTGTACGGCGGTGCCCCTCGGGCGCGTGCTCGATCCCATCAAGGGCGAGTACGAGGGGCTGAACGAGTTCGTGCGCCAGGCCACCAGCGGCCGCATGCAGCGGGTCTATTTGCACTCCGTCCGCGACTTCCCGCACAGCTCCTGCGGCTGCTTCTACGCGCTCGCCTGGTGGAGCGACCAGATGGGTGGGATCGGCCTCATGCACCGCGGCTTCGAGGGCGCCGCACCCGACGGCTCCACCTGGAACGAACTGGCGAATCGCGCCGGCGGCAAGCAGTCGCCCGGCATCGCCGGCGTCGGCCTCCAGTACATGAAATCCCCCACCTTCCTCCAGGGCGACGATGGATGGGGATCGGTGAAGTGGACGACCAGCAAGCTCCGGGACGAACTCAAGGACGCTGTCGCTGCCGCGGCCGCCGTCCCTACCGAGCCATCGTAGGGAAGGCCTGCGATCTGCCCCGCCGCCTGGCGCAGAGAAAGGTGAACCCCGTCCCCGCGGGGAACCTGCGCGCAACCATTTCCGGGAGAGATGCCATGAAGTGGACCCTCAACACGTACCAGGTCGGCCAGAACTGGGAGCTCGACCACCTAATCGAGATGTGCGTGACGACCGGTTACCCGTACATCGAGTTCCTCATGGACTTCCAGCAGCCCCACGGCCTCGAGTGGGACACGCCCCGTGAGCGCTTCGCGGAGGTGAAGAAGAAGCTGGACGCGGTCGGCCTGAAGTTCGGCTCGTTCACGAGCTGCCAGACGTTCCATGCCGACGACGCGAACGAGCGCGCCGAGTCGGTGAAGCGGGTCAAGCGGGTGATCGACATGGCGAAGGAGTTCGGCTGCGACCACGTGCGCGTGCTCGGCGACCAGCTTCCCAAGGACGAGTCGGCCCGGCCGCCCGTGGTCAAGAACATCGCGGACTGCATTCGCCAGCTTGGCGAGTACGCCGGCGCCGGCATCAAGGTCTCGATCGAGATGCATGGCAGCTTCACCGACCCCCACTACTCGATGGAGTTGGTGAAGCAGGCGAATCTGCCCAACGTGGGCCTCGTCTACAACGGCCAGTGGCCGGTCGGCAAGGAATGGAAGTACACCCTCCCCGCCGACGCCAAGTCCATCAAGCCGTTCTACGATATGATCCGCCCCTATCTCACCGCTATCCACCACCACTCGATGGAGCGGCCGACCGAGCTGCCCTACTGGCAGGAGTTCTTCGGCTACGCCAAGCAGGACGGCTACAGCGGCTACGTGTGCAATGAGTCCGCATACACCGGCCCGGATCCCGAGAAGGTGCTGCGCCTCTACACCGCGCTGTTCGAGGCGCTGACTGGGTAGCACTCGGGGCTGGCAGCAGGTAGGTCAGGTTCCCATGATCGGGCGAAGTCTAGCCCGACTCACGCCGACGGCCCATTTCGAACAGGCCCGTGAGTATCGTGGTCAGCAAGCTCATTACGATCGCGCCGAAGGCGGCCGCCCAGAACCCGTTCACGTGGAAGCCCCAATCGAGCGTGCCGACGAAATAGAAGACGAGAGTGTTGACGAACACCGAGAGAGCGAGAGACCAGAGGCCGAAGGTGAGACACGACAGCGGCACTGTCACCAGCTTGAGGAGGAGGATCACCGGCCGCGCGAGCAGGTTGAGCAGGCCCAACGCGAGTGTCGCCGGCAGCAGGTAGAGGATATTGCGCTCCGGTGTGATCCCCGGCACGTTGTGGATCGTGATCAGGAGCGCCAGTGAAACCAGGAGCCAGCGCAGCAGCAACATGGACTGGCTATTCGTCCTGGGTGAGCGCTTTCCTGCTCCGATAGCGGCGCGACGTTCCTGGAGAACGCAAAGACGCCGCGCCACCCAGCGCCCACGCTAGCGGCCAGGCCCTGCCCGCGCTCTCCAGAGGTCCCCGCCTTCCAACTCCAGCAGCGCGCGCTTGAGCGGTAGCCCTCCGCCGTAGCCCCCCAGAGAGCCATCGGATGCGACGACGCGGTGACAGGGGATGATCGGGCTGATCGGGTTGTGGGCCATCGCTTGGCCGGCCGCGCGGACAGCCTTTGGGTTGCCAGCGCGCTCGGCCAGCCATGCATAGGTTCGCACCTCGCGGTACGGAATCGTTCTCGCCGCGAGCTGTGCGCGGCGCCAGAAGGGGGGCTGGCCAGACAGATCCACGGGGCATCGGCTGAAGTCCACCGGCTCGCCAGCCGCGTACCGCATCATCTCCTCGGCGAGCCGCTGGGCGAGGTCATCGGCAGCGGCGTGTTCTCCGAAGCTCCTGAGATGCTCGGCAGCGGCATCGCGATCCGCGGCCAGAGACGCGGCGATCCAGCCGCCGTTGCGCGCGACCGCCCAGAACCACCCCAGCCTTGTCTCCACCAGAAGCGCCGGCATGATGCTAATACCCGTCGCGGTGCCAGAGCACGGGGATCGGCGACCGGAACAGGTGCTCGACCACCTCATCCGGATTGCGCAAGCCGGCCGAACGGATCCAGTCCATGTTGGGGAAGAGGACCATCAGGCCGGGCCCTACGTCCACCTGCAGCGGCACACGCTGCTCCTCGAGCAGGCGCAGCAGCGGCGTGCCCCCGCTGGTCTGGAGCAGGGCCCGCGATGCGCCCACTGCCAGGAACCGCTCCGCCGCGGCATGCAGCAAGGCGAGCGCGGCCTGCTCGTGGCCGCGGAGATGCGCGACCTCCGACACGGTCATGTGACGCGCCTCGGGCGGATTGTGCGCGGCCAGATAGGCGACGTTCTGTCCGTCCACGATGCCGACTAGGCCGCAGGCGTCGAGCTGTGACGAGAAGCCGTACGGGAACGTGCCCCGCCGCGGCCAGGTCTCCCACGTCCGGAGATCGCGGACCTGCATGCCCGTGCGTCCTTGGCTGTACTGGTGGTAGATGGCGGCGAGCGCCGGCCAGTGGTGGTTGTAGTCGAGCTTCGCGATCTCGCACCTGTCCCTGACCTCGACCCTGGCGAGCGCGGATGTGGGGCACTCGAACCCGTCCACTTTCGGGACTTCACGGAGACCGAACCGGGTGAAAAAGTCGGGCACGCGCGTGGTCAGCATCGCCATCTGGTACCCGCGCCGGCGGATCAGCCGCATGGCGTCCTGCATGACGCGCGCGCCATAGCCTCGCTTCTGATAGTAGGGGTGGGTGCAGACCGCGGTAATGCCGGCCACCGAGACAACCACATTCCCCACATAGGCGGCCCTGTGCAGGATGACCACCGCGCTGGCGATCATGCTGTCCACCAGCCCCACGCGCACGCGCTCGGGCTGGAAGTAGGGGTCGTTGATCAGGGAGTTGCGGACGATGGACAGGCTCTGGTCGTCCACGCCGAAGGCGGCCTGAAAGCAGGTCAGGAAGCCGTCGACCTCGCCTTTCTGCAGCCCTCGAACACGCAGTGCCATGGCTCAGGAGGGTGGCGCTCCCTCTTCGTTGGCCCCGTCTGCCAGGGCGGCGGCGATGCGACCGGCAAGCTCGGCGCTGCACCCGGCGACGGAAGCGATCTTCTCCAGCGGCGCCTCGCGCAGCCGCTTGAGGCTGTGGAAGTGGGTGAGCAGCTTCCGCTTCCGCGCCGCGCCCACGCCGGGGATACCGTCGAGCACGCTCTCGCGGATTTCCTTCGCGCGCAGCGTGCGGTGATACGAGATCGCGAAGCGGTGCGCCTCGTCTCTCACCCGCTGGAGCAGATGCAGCGCGCGGGAGTGCTCGGGGAGTGAGACCGGGACGGGATTCCCAGGCAGATACACCTCCTCGTGCTCCTTCGCGAGCGCGGCCACCGGGAGATGGAGACCGAGCGATTCCATCGCCCTCAGCGCCACGTTGAGCTGGCCGATCCCGCCGTCAACCAGCATCAGGTCGGGGAGATGCTGAAACTTCACGTTCCCCGACACGGCCGCGCGCAGTCGGCGAGACAGCACCTCGTGCATCATGCCGTAGTCGTTGGGCTCGCCCTCGCCTATCTGGATGCGGAATCGCCGGTAATCGCTGCGCTTGGGCTGACCGTTCTCAAAGACAATCATGGAGCCGACGGCGTTGGTTCCCTGGATGTTGGAGATATCGAATGCCTCGACCCTGCGAGGGGTGACTCCCAGGTGCAAGACGTTCTGCAGATCGGCGACCGCCTCCTGCCCGCGCCGCCGCTCCACGCTCTCCCGTTCGAGTTCCACGCGCAGGTGGTGCTCCGCGTTGTCAATCGCCATCCCCACCAGGTCCCGGCTGTCCCCTCGCTGGGGCGCCTCGAGCTTGACCTTCGAGCCGCGGCGGCGGGAGAGCAGCTCGGCGACCGCGCCCGCATCCTCGATCGCGGCCGGCAGCAACACCCGGCGAGGGAGCGAGGCCGTCTGCTGGTAATGCTGCTTGACGAATTCGTTCAGCACCTCTGCCGCAGGGACGCCGGAGACGGCCGTGAGCAGGAAGTTGTCCTGGCCCGATATGCGGCCCGTGCGGACCTGGATGACGGCCATGCACGCGGTGTCCTCCCGGAACGCGTAGCCGATGGCATCGGCCTCGGCCAGTGGCGAACGCTTGTTGCCCGCCGTCAGGACGACGCGCTGCTCCTCCAGGGTGCGCTCGAGCGCGGCCATCTGGTCGCGGCTCCGCGCGGCGTGCTCGAATCGCTGCTCCTCCGCGGCCCGCACCATGTCCTGGCGGAGCTGCTTGAGCACAAAGTCGTACTTCCCGTCGAGGAAGTCGCAAACCTGACGGATGGCCTTGCGGTAGTCCTCGGAGCTGACCACGCCCGCGCAGGGGCCCAGGCAGCGGCCGATGGAGTAGTCCAGGCAAGGCCGCAGGCGCGCGCCCCGCGAGAGCGGGTTCATCTCCCGCCCGCTCGCGGTGCGGAAGCCGTTCGCGCCAGTGGTCTTCTTCGCCGGGATCACCAGCCGCTGGCAGACGCCGAACACCCGTCGGAGCAGCCGGATCGTGTCCCACATCGGCCTGGTGGAGGGATAGGGCCCGAAGTAGCGTGCCCCGTCGTCAACGATCACGCGCTGGCGCACGAGGTAGAGCGCGGGGAACTCCTCCTTGAGGTCTATGCGGATGTAGAGGTAGCTCTTGTCGTCGCGGTTGCGGACGTTGTAGCGGGGGCGGTACTTCTGGATCAGGTTGAACTCGAGCACGATCGCCTCGAGCTCGGAGTCGGCGATCACGAAGTCGAGGTCGCGGACGCGCTCGACCAGCAGACGCGTGCGCGGGTGCAAGTCCGCCCCGGGCTGGAAGTAGGAGCGCACGCGGCTGCGCAGCGAAGCCGCCTTGCCAACGTACAGCACATCCCCTACCATGTCCTTCATCAGGTAGACGCCGGGCGTGGCGGGAAGCTGGTCGAGTTTCTCCTGCAGCGCTGGAGTCATCATGGGCTGGTCAGTCCGGCCGCGGACCACGCCTATTATACCCTGTGCAAGCGGCAGCGAGGAATGGCGGGGCATGTCCTTGCTCGATGCGCGCGGGCGTGTGCGACGGCTGTCGTCACGGAAGGAGTGTCGAATCGCGCCCTGCGGGGACTGGAACGACGGGGGCCTCGGCTGCGCTCACGACGAGGGCGAGAGTGCTCCCGGCCGCCGATGCTTGACCTGCCCCCCCACGATCACGAGGTCCACTCGCGGCGCAAACAGCCGGTGCGGGCGGACCCGCAGGATGTTCTCGGAGAGCACGACGATGTCGGCCAGCCGGCCCGGGGCGAGGGCGCCTTTGAGCTTGGCTTCACCGGTGGCTTTCGCCGGCCAGGCGGTGTAGGCGCGGAGCGCGGCCAGCCTGCTGATGCCCTCCTCCTCGCGGCGCCAGCCGTTCTCGGGCCGTCCATCGAGCGTCTGGCGGCGCACCGCGGCGTAGATGCCGGCCATGGGGTCGGCCGTCTCGACCGGGGCGTCGGAGCCGAAGATCACACTGGCGCCGACCCGGAGTAATGAGCGAATCGGGTACGCCCACCGGCCGCGCGCTCCCCAGTAGCGCTCGGCCGGGTCTATGTCGCCAAGGATGTGGCAGGGCTGCATGGAGGCGACGACCTTCAGGCGGGCGAAGCGCGGGATGTCGGCAGGGCGCAGCAGTTGCGCGTGCTCGATGCGGTGAGGCAGCGCGAACTCCGCGTCGCGCACCTCCTCGAGCGCGTCGAGCGCCTCTGCGTTCGCCCGGTCGCCGATGGCATGAATGGCGCAGGCGAGGCCGCCGGCGGCCGCCTGCCTGACGGCCGCGCGCAGTTCCTCGCCGTGGAGCACTGCGACGCCGTAGCTATTCGCCGACTGCGATACATGCTCGTACGGTTGGAACATCCACGCGGTCTGGCTGCCGAGGCTGCCGTCAACCAGCATCTTCACCCCGCCGATGCGCAGCCACTCGTCGCCGAGTCCGCTGCGGATGCCGCTCGCCACCATGTCGTCGAGACTACCGAGGGGCCTGTACAGCGTCACGCGCAGCGGCAGCCGACCCGCTTCCCGCAGCTGCTGCAGACCGGTGAATGTCTCGCTCTCCTCCATCGCATGGACGGAGGTGACGCCCTGCCGCAGCAGCGACCGAAGCCCTGTTAGCAGCTCCCGGTCGCCGGCGCCTCTGCCCTGGAGATCGGGGCAGGCGTAGATGAGCGAGGTCGCCCGCTCCTGGAGGATACCGGTCGGCTCTCCCGTCGCGTCGCGCGCGATCACGCCGCCCTCGGGCGTCTCGGTCTCGCGGCTGATGCCGCATCGCTGGAGCGCGAGCGAGTTCACCCACACCGAGTGGCCATCGCGGGTGTGGAGCGCCACGGGATTCTCCGGCGCGGCCTGGTCGAGATCGGCGCGATCGGGGAAGTCATCGCCCCAGCGGTTCTTATCGAAGCCCCCGCCGGTGATCCATTCGCCCGGCGGGGTGCGCCTGGCGCGCGCCGCCACCAGCTTGAGAGCTGCCGAGAGTGTGCGCGCGGAAGAGAGATCGACGCGGGTGAGCACGTGGCCGAGGGCGCGGAGATGCACGTGGCTGTCGGTAAAGCCCGGCATGGCGAGTCGCCCACCGAGGTCGAGAACGGTCGTCTTCGGGCCGCGCAGGTGCAGCAGGTCGCGGTCGTCTCCGGTCGCGAGCACGCGGTCGCCAAGTACCGCGAGCGCCTGCGTGGTGGCGCCGGCCATGGTGAGCACCCGGCCGTTGGTGAGCAGCAGTGAAGCGCGCAGGGATTCCGGACGCTCGCGCACTCTTGGCGCTCCTACCCGGCCGGCACCGCGGCGGGCGCGCGCCTGCGAGCGGGCTGGCGGGCCCGGGTGCCCCCTGGGCGCGGCTCGGTCTCCTGCCGGCCCTGCGCGAGCACCTTCCGAAGCACCTGCCCGGTATACGAGCTGTCGACCTCGGCCACTTCCTCGGGCGTCCCCTCGGCGACGATGTAGCCCCCCTCATCGCCGCCCTCGGGGCCGAGGTCAATGATATAGTCCGCGCACTTGATTACGTCCGGGTTGTGCTCGATAACTAGCACCGTGTTCCCCGCCGCGGTCAGGCGGCGGAGTACCTCGAGCAGCCTGTGGATGTCGGCGAAGTGCAGGCCAGTTGTGGGCTCATCCAGCAGGTAGAGCGTCCGGCCGGTGTCGCGTCGCGAGAGTTCGGTCGCAAGCTTTACGCGCTGCGCTTCGCCGCCGGAGAGCGTGGTCGCGGGCTGGCCGAGTCGGATGTAGTTGAGGCCGACATCGTTGATGGTCGCGAACTTGCGCGCCATGCCGGGGATGTTCTTGAAGAACTCCAGCGCCTCCTCAACAGTCATGTTCAGCACGTCCGCGATGGACTTGCCCCGGTAGGTCACCTCTAGCGTCTCGCGGTTATAGCGGGCGCCGTGGCAGACCTCGCAGTTCACGTAGACATCGGGCAGGAACTGCATCTCGATCTTGATGATGCCATCGCCCTTGCACGCCTCGCAGCGGCCGCCGCGCACGTTGAACGAGAACCGGCCCGGCTTGTAGCCGCGCATCCTCGCCTCTGGGGTCTGCGCGAAGAGATCGCGGATGCGGCCGAACACACCCGTGTAGGTCGCCGGGTTCGAGCGCGGCGTCCGGCCGATGGGAGACTGGTCAATGTCAATGATCTTGTCCAGGTACCGCTCGAGGCGCTCCGGCGCCGCCTTGCCGTTGCTGGTGACCAGGATGTCGTCGTGCGCGCCCCAGATGGTCCGGGCGCCATGCAGCTTGTTCGCCAGCCGCCGGTAGAGGATGTCCTCCATGAGCGTGGACTTGCCCGATCCGGAGACGCCGGTCAGGCAGGTGAAGACCCCCAGCGGGACGTGGACGTCGATCTTCTTCAGGTTGTGCTGCCGGGCGCCCTTCACCGTGAGATGAAAGCCGTTGCCGAGCCGGCGGGAGGGGACGGGGATGGCGCGGCGGCCGGACAGGTAGTCTCCGGTAATGGACCGGGGGGAGTTGAGGACATCGTCCAGAGTGCCCGCCACCACGATCTCGCCGCCGTGGTCGCCCGCTCCAGGGCCGATGTCAATGATCCAGTCCGCGGTCCTGATCGTCTCCTCGTCGTGCTCCACGACGATCATCGTGTTGCCGAGGTCGCGGAGGTTGCGCAGCGTGGTGAGCAGGCGCCTGTTGTCGCGCTGGTGCAAGCCGATGCTGGGCTCGTCGAGGATGTAGAGCACGCCCACCAGGCCCGAGCCGATCTGCGTGGCGAGCCGGATCCGCTGCGCCTCGCCGCCCGCGAGCGTGGCCGCGGCGCGGTCGAGGGTGAGGTAATCGAGCCCGACATTTATCAGGAACCCGAGGCGCGTCCTGATCTCTTTCAGCACCTGCCTGGCGATCTGCTGTTGCTTCGAGGTGAGCGGGCCGTCTCCCGACTCGCCCGCGAGCGTGGCGAAGTACGCGCTGGCCGCCCGAATGGACATGGCGGCGACGTCCGCGATGTTCTTTCCGGCGAGGGTGACGGCCAGGCTCTCCGGCTTGAGCCGCTGGCCCTTGCAGGCCGGACAGGGCTTGACCGCGGTGAACGCGTCCAGGTAGTCGCGGGCGCTCTCCGAGTCGCCCTCCTGGTACTCCTGTTGAAGGTAGTGCATGATGCCGCGGAAGCGCGTGTCGTACACCCGCAGCCGCCCGCCCCTGCCCCGGAAGCGAACCCGCACGGTCTCATCCGAGCCGTGAAGCAGGACGTCGAGCTTTCCCTTCGGCAGCTTCTCGATCGGCGTGTCGAGGTCAATGCCGGAGTGATCGCAGACCGCGCGCAGCAGCGCCTTGTGGTACTGCGCACTCAGGGACCGCCACGGCAGCAGCGCGCCCTCGTTGATCGAGAGGCGCCGATCCGGGATGATCAGCGACTCATCCAGCTCGTTGCTCGTGCCCAGGCCCATGCACTCGGGGCACGCGCCGTAGGGCGTGTTGAACGAGAACATGCGCGGCTGGAGCTCGTCGAAGCTGCGCTGGCAGTAGAGGCAGGCGAACTTCTCGCTGAACTGCATCTCCTCTCCGTCTACCACCTGGACCAGCGCTACCCCGCCGCCCACCTTCAGCGCCAGCTCCATCGAGTCCGCCAGCCGCTTGCGCGCGCTGTCGCGAACCACGATGCGGTCAACCACGATGTCGATCGAGTGCTGCTTGTACCGGGCCAGCCGCATCCCGGCGGCCTCCGCCACATCCATCACCGCGCCGTCCACGCGCACGCGGGCGAAGCCCTGCCGACGGATATCCTCGAGGATCTGGCGATACTCGCCCTTGCGGCCCTTCACCACCGGCCCGAGGATGAGCACGCGCGTCCCCTCGGGAAGCTGGAGGACCTGGTCCACGATCTGCTCCGCCGTCTGCTGCACGATGGGGCGGCCGCACTGAGGGCAGTGGGGCTGGCCGACGCGCGCCCAGAGCAGTCGCATGTGATCGTAGATCTCGGTGACGGTCGCCACCGTTGACCGGGGATTGCGGGCGGTGGACTTCTGGTCTATCGAAACCGCGGGGGAGAGGCCGTCGATGAAGTCCACGTCGGGTTTGTCCATCTCGCCGAGGAACTGCCGGGCGTAAGCCGACAGCGATTCCACGTACCGCCTCTGCCCCTCGGCGTAGATGGTGTCGAACGCGAGCGACGATTTGCCCGACCCCGACAAGCCGGTGATGACCACCAGCCTGTTACGAGGAATCTCGACCGTGATGTTCTTGAGGTTATGCTGCCGCGCGCCGCGGACGATTATCTTCTCGGTGGCCATTCGCCAGGACCCCGCCTCACTGGACTGCAGTAGAACTCGATGCCCCGCTCAGCGCCGACGCCGAGCCTTCCGGTTATTGCCCCGCACCGGCTTGGCCGGCGCGGGCGCCGCCGTCCCGCCCTCGAGCGATTGGATTCGATCGCGAATCTTCGCCGCATCCTCGAACCGCAACTCCTGCGCGGCCAGCTTCATATCGTATTCCAGCTCGGCCAGCAGGTTGGGCAGATGCTCCCCAGGATCTCCCTCGCCCGCGCTGTAGACGGCCGACTCCTCCGCCACCTCATCCACCAGCAGGTCGCGGATGCCCTTGCGGATCGACTCCGGCGTGATGCCGTGCGCCTCATTGTGCTCGACCTGGCGGCGTCGGCGGCGGTTGGTCTCGTCGATCGCCCGGCGCATAGAATCGGTGAAGTGGTCGGCGTACATGATCACCTGACCGGAGACGTGCCGGGCGGCCCGTCCGGTCATCTGGATGAGCGCGATCTCGGACCGCATGAAGCCCTCTTTGTCGGCATCCAGGATCGCCACCAGGCTGACCTCCGGCAGGTCGAGGCCCTCTCTCAGCAGGTTGCAGCCCACCACCACGTCGTACGCGCCCAGCCGGAGATCGCGCAGGATCTCGCTGCGCACCAGGGTCTCCACCTCGGAGTGAAGGTAGCTGACCTTGATGTCCATCTCCTCCAGGTACTCCGTCAGGTCCTCGGCCATCTTCTTGGTCAGCGTCGTCACCAGGGCACGCTCGCCGCGCTCTACCCGCGCCTTGACCTCGCCGATGAGGTCGTCAATCTGGCCCTTGGTGGCCTTGACCACGATCTCCGGGTCAACCAGGCCGGTTGGCCGGATGATCTGCTCGACCACCTGCTGCGACTTCCCCGCCTCGTACGGCCCCGGGGTGGCGGAGGTGAAGATCACCTGGTTGACGCGTTCCTCCCACTCCTTGAAGGTGATCGGGCGGTTATCGTAGGCCGAGGGCAGGCGGAAGCCGTAGCGCACCAGGCTGTCCTTGCGCGAGCGGTCGGCCGCGTGCTGGCCGGCGATCTGCGGGATGGTCTGGTGGCTCTCGTCCACCACCACCAGGTAGTCGTCGGGGAAGAACGAGAGCAGCGTGAAGGGCGGCTGGCCGGGGGAGCGACCGTCGAAGTGCCGGGCGTAGTTCTCGATCCCCTGGCAGTACCCGATCTCGCGGATCATCTCCATGTCGTAGCGAGTCCGCTGCTCGAGGCGCTGCGCCTCCAGCAGCATGCCGCGATCGTGGAAGTACTTCAGCCGCTCCTCCAGCTCGGCCTCGATGGCGGCGAGGGCGCGCTCTTGCTGATCCACGCTGGACATGTAGTGGGTGGCGGGGAAGATCATCGTCCGCTCCCGCTCCTCCATCACCTCGCCGGTGAGCGGGTCGGTGGACATGATGCGCTCGACCTCATCGCCGAACATCTCGACCCGAGTGATGCGCTGCTCGTCCACCGGGTAGATCTCGAGCACGTCTCCCCGGACGCGGAAGGTGCCGCGGGTGAGGTTGACGTCGTTGCGCTTGAACTGCATGTCCACCAGCCGCCGCAGCAGCCAGTCGCGCTCGTACTCTCCGCCTCGCTCCACCTGGAACGTCCAGCGCTCGTACTCGGCCGGGGAGCCGAGGGCGTAGATGCAGGACACGCTCGCCACCACGATCACGTCTCGCCGCTCGGACAGCGCCTGCGTGGCGAAGTGCCGCAGCCGGTCGATCTCCTCGTTGATGGATGAGTCCTTCTCGATGTAGGTGTCCGTCCGCGGCATGTACGCTTCCGGCTGGTAGTAATCGTAATAGCTGACGAAGTAGGCCACCGCGTTGTTCGGGAAGAACTCGCGGAACTCGCCGCAGAGCTGCGCGGCGAGGGTCTTGTTGTGCGCGATCACGAGCGTCGGCTTCTGGACCCGCGCGATCACCTGGGCGATCGTGTAGGTCTTCCCGGAGCCGGTGACGCCGAGCAGCGTCTGCCGCTTCGTGCCGCCCAGCACGCCCTCTGTCAGGCGCTCGATGGCCTCCGGCTGGTCTCCCTTGGGTTGGAAATCGGAGATGATCTCGAACTGCTGAGCCACGGAATCGGCCCCTCCCAGGCCGCGTCAACCTCACCAGCGGTCTACGACTGGCATTATAACATACACACGGACGTTTGCACAGGCCGCGGAGTGGCACGGCGACATACAGATTATAGCACGAGGAGGGACGGCGCGATGGTCCGGCGCGGCCAACGCGTCACTGCTGCCGCGGGGCGAACTCCAGCCAGACATGGCGGCCGCCGGAGTAGGTGTAGCCGTAGCCGAGGGCATTCAGCCAGGGCTGGCCGCTCAACTGGCCCACGCCCTGGGGCGAGTAGCAGAGCGAGGCCTGGAAGCGGCCGATGGCGCGACCGAGGGCGAGCTTCGTGTTCGAGGCGGAGAGCGTCTGGAACCGCGAGAACACCTGGCTCAACTCGAAGTTCCACAGCGGGCGGCCCAGGATGTCCTCTCCAAACGGCAGCGGCCGCGAGAGGAACACCGTGCCGAAGCGCCGCTCTCCCGCCAGGTCCTGCGAGATGCGCAGGCGGGTGAGCGTCCCGGCGATGGTCGTCCGCCCGGAGAGGGTGAAGAGCTGCCGTCCCGATCTGAAGAGAGAGGTGTCCAGGATGCTGCCGGACGAGTAGCTGAAGCCCAGGCTGGCGGAGCTGGCGCTCCCGAACTGGCGGTCGAGGAAGACGCGGCCGTCGAGCAGCCCGCGCGACCCGCCGCCCATGTTCCATGCCCAGCCGGTGGTCATGCCTGCGCTAAGATGGAGATCGCGCCCCAGGTCCTTGGTGGGGAGGCTGACGCTGGCGTCCACCCCCGGAGAGGTCGTGCTCCGCGACACCGGCGCCGTCTGGAGCGGCTCCCCCGTGTCCGGGTCAACGACGAACCCCTGGTACTCGTTGTGGAGGCTTGAGGTGCGCAGGTGGACCGACGGCGTCACCAGCACGCCGTTCGAGGCGCGCAAGCTCTGTAGGCGGTACTCGAGATCGCTGCCGACCTGGTTCGAGCCGGCGAAGCTGCTCCGCGTGACGTTGAGCGATGCTCTGCTGCCCGATCCCACCGGACGGAAGAAGCTCACGCCGCTGGACCGAAGGCGCGGGCCGTCGTGCGCGAACTGCATCGCGCTGGCATCCGCGTTCACGCTCATCCCGCCGCCGAGTTCCTGGCGGTGCTCCCAGCGCAGCCCGCGGTCCGGGTGAAGCAGGTCGTCGAGCTCGAAGGCGCCTTCGCCCCGTCCTTCTCGTATGTACTCCTCCCGCAGCCCGAGCGACCACCCGGCGTCCGACTGGAACCCGCCGAGGGTGCGGTTGCGGCCGATGTGCAGAGAGCCCACGTGCTTGGCGCTCGCACGGTAGTACAG
>Ga0315273_10005381_pt1 | contig 15813 bp, 14 predicted proteins | sample YL17G02_0_MG_FD_205753 | JGI IMG/M metagenome (GOLD analysis project Ga0315273, IMG submission 205753) | Sediment microbial communities from Yellowstone Lake, YNP, Wyoming, USA - YL17G02_0 | ecosystem: Environmental > Aquatic > Freshwater > Lake > Sediment | place: USA: Wyoming | collected...
GCCGGGGAAAAAACGGCCCCTCCGGCGGTTTCGACTAAAACCGAGCCGGGCGAAGTCAAGGTGGCCGAGGCCGTCTCCTCGGCGGGCGCGGAGAAGGTCGTCATCTCGACCTCTCTCTATCAAGCGGTCTGGTCCAACAAAGGCGCCGTTCTCGAGAGCTTCAAGCTGCGTCGCCATAAGGACGACAAGAAGGAGGATCTGGAGCTCGTCTCGGCGTTCGGCGGCGAGATCGGCGTTCGGCCTTTCGCCCTTCTCGAGGAGGTCGATCCGTCCAAGGCTTCCCTGGATTCGATCAAGGCCGATCCGGCCAACCTCGCCCTGTATAAGATCGAAGGCGCCGGCGCCGTTCTGAAAGACGGCGAAAAAGCCGCCGTCACCTTCACTTACGCGGACGGCCGGGGCCTCGAAGTCGTTAAAGCCTTGACCTTCTTCGGCGGGCGGTACGATTTCGAGGTTGCGATCCGGGTCCGGAGGAACGGCCAGACCGTCGAGCCGCGCATCCTCTGGGGGCCGGGGATCGGAAATCCATCGGCCGCCGACTTGGCCAAGCGGTTCGGGGCGGGCGGCGGAGTGAGCGTCCTGGCCGGGACCAGCGTCTATCGGGTGGATGAGCGGAAATACAAGCCCGAATCGAGCGCCTTCAACTTCCTGTCCTGGGTGGCCTATGACGATAATTATTTCGCCTCCCTATTCGTCCCCTCGACGGGAACGGGCTCCGCGGCCTTCCTCCGCTTGCCGGGTCCGAACAACACCGTGTTCTTCTATCTCGCCGTCGCCGGCCCCGGGCGGGCTTACCTCGGGCCCAAGGAGATCGCCACCCTCGCCGCCTTCGGCTTCAACGCCAAAAAAATCGTCCGTTTCGGCCTCTTCGGGTTCATCACCGAGATCCTCTATGTCTCGATCAAATTCATCCACAAAACCATCCCCAACTGGGGCTTCGCCATCATCGTCCTGACCTTCCTCATCAAGATTCTTTTCTTCCCGCTCACCTACCACAGCACCAAGTCGATGTCCAAGATGGCCGGTCTGCAGCCCAAGATCAAGTCCCTGAAAGCCAAGTACAAGAAGGCCAAGACCGATATCCAACAACGCCGCCAGATGAACGAGGAGATGATGAAGCTCTACAAGGAGCACGGGGTGAATCCGGCCGGCGGGTGCCTCCCCCTCCTCATCCAGCTTCCGGTCTTCTGGGGATTCTTCCGCCTCCTCACCGTGGCCATCGAGTTCCGTCAGAGCCCCTGGATGCTCTGGATCCAGGATCTGTCGGCCAAAGACCCCTATTACATCACCCCCATCCTCATGGGCATCACCCAGTTCATCAGCCAGAAGATGACGCCCACCTCCGCCGATCCCTCCCAGGCGCGGATGATGCTCATCATGCCGGCAGTCATGACCCTTTTCTTCCTGAATTTCCAGAGCGGGCTGGTCCTCTACTGGCTGACCTCGAACGTCCTCCAGATCGGCCAGCAAGCGCTGATGAATAACCTGATGAAAAAGAAAAAGAGTGAGTCCGATGGAAAACGAAGAACGGTTTGACGAAAACGAAAACGGCGCGGCCCCGGAAGCTGAGATTCCGGAGTTCAAGGGCAAGAACCTCGAGGACGCGATCCTCCACGCCGAGCACAAGCTCAAGCTCCTGAGGACCGAGTTCAACTACGAGGTCGTCACGGAGAAAACCCGGCTTTTCGGCCTCGGCAAGGAGATCGTCATCCGGGTCTGGCCGAAAAGAGCGGCCGGAGAGGGCCTCATCGCCGACTTCCTGGACAAATTTCTCGAGGTCTTTCCCCTGGAACTGACTTACCGGGTCCGGGACAAGAGCGGCTTCGTCTTCGTGATCTTCGACGGCGCCGACAAACAGCTTTTGCTCTGGAAGGACGGGGCGCTCCTCCTGGCCCTTCAGCACCTCCTCAACAAAGTTTCGGACCAAAAAGTCCAGGTCGACTGCGATTTTTTCCGCAAGCGTAAGGAAAAGAAGATCCGCGAATATGCCCAGCAAGTCGCCCGCCAGGTTTCAGACACGGGCCGAAACGAGATCCTCGACCTCATGAACCCATACGAGCGGCGGATCGTCCATATCGCCGTCAACCAGATCCCCGGGATCACCAGCGAGAGCTTGGGCGACGGCTTCCTCAAGCGGGTGAAGGTGTTTCCCGTCGACCGCCGTTCCCGGTAATTCCTCGGCTCTCTTCCGTTTCGTGTGGATTCTAAAGGGCCATCGTCGGCATTCGTATTCCGCCTCCGACCCCCCGGGCCGTTGACTATTTTCGGGGCTCCCCCTTGTTCAAGGGGGAGTAGAGGGGGTGAGTATCAATAAGGCCAGAGTCTTAAAAACGGCTCGGAATTTGCCCCTCGTCGCTCCTTCTCGGAGCCTCGGGTCACTCTTGGGGAAAACCCTTATACTGGGTTTTCCCCAACGGGCACCGGGAAGACCCGGTCGCCCTGAGGCTCACGGAAACGCTGACGGATTTCGGGGCCTCCCCTTTTTCGAGGGGAGGCAGGAGGGGTGAATATCAATAAGGCCGAAGTCTGGGGAGCGTTTCCGTCATTAGAACATCATGCGTTGCCTTCGCGAACTCCATGATCAACGGATCTCGCCGATGTCATCGCCTAATGTTCCGGGGAAGGGGGGCAGGGAGCGGAGCGAACGTTGGGGGGGAACCCATTCAAGGGGTTGCTCCCCCAAGAGTGTCCTGCGGGGCGGCAAACCCTCATCACGTTCCGGCGGATCACGAATGCCGCAGAAACGACCCACCCAAAACGAAAGAGAGCCCCTCATCTTTACTCAAAGGGGAGGCTCCGTTACAATCGGGGCGCATGTCTTCCCTTATGCCCGACGATACGATCATCGCCGTTTCGACGCCGCCCGGCTCCGGCGGGATCGGGATCGTCCGGTTGAGCGGGCGGGACGCTCTGGCGATCGCCCGGAAGTTCTTCCGGCCGCGATCGAACGTTCGAACCTTCGCTCCGCGGACCGCCGTCTTTGGGACGTTGCGCGACCCGGACCGGGGTGAGTCGTTCGACGAGGGCTTCCTGACGTATTTTAAGGCTCCGCACTCCTACACCCGGGAGGACATCGTCGAGATCAGCTGTCATGGAAGCCAGGCCGTGCTTGAGGAAGCCGTCCGGCTGGGAGTCAAGCACGGCGCCCGGCTGGCCCATCCGGGAGAGTTCACCCGAAGGGCTTATCTTCGCGGGAGGATCGACATCCTCCAAGCCGAGGCCGTCAACGACCTCGTTCGAGCCGCTTCGTTCGAGCAGGCCCGATGGGCCTTCCGGACGGTCGAAGGGCGGTTGTCGAGAAAGATCGGCGGTTTGCGAGACGAGGCCGTCCGCCTCATCTCCGAGATCGAAGCGGCCATCGAATTCCCCGACGAGAATCTCCCCGTTTCGACTCGGCGGATCCTGGCCTCGATGAAGCGGATGGCCGGTTCGCTCGAAACCCTGATCGCGGGTTATGAAACGGGACGGGCTTTGGCCCACGGCCTGACCCTGGCGATTCTCGGCAAAACGAACGTGGGCAAATCCACCCTCTTCAACGCCCTCCTGGATGAGCCCCGGGCGATCGTCACTCCCTTTCCGGGAACGACCCGAGACTATCTTCGGGAGAAGGTCAAGATCAAGGATGCCGTCTTCAACCTCGTGGATATGGCCGGATTGGGAGTCCCGTCTTCAGCCGTGGAAAAGGAGGGAATGAAGCGGGGCCGGAGAATCGCTTCCCAGGCGGAGGGGATTCTCTTCGTCTTCGACGGTTCCAGGCCGGAATCCGCCCTTGATATGGCCCTCCTCAAGAAATATGAAAATAAGAATAATTTATTTATTATCAATAAGATAGACGCAGGATGCCGGTTCCGGACCGGCCTTCTTAAGAGCCGGTATCCGAACGTCCCGGTTTTGGAGGTGTCCGCCCTCAGGGGGACCAAAATCGGCGAGCTCAAAATGATGATTTATCGTCGCTTCGCTCCGAAAATCGGGCCGGGAGATGAGGTCATTTATCATCTGCGGGACAAGCTCCTGCTCGAAGGGGCCTTGTTTCATCTTGACGAAGGCCGGAAAGCGCTCGAGGCCGGTTATCCCGAGGAATTCTGCGCCGAGGAAATCCGGAATATGATCGAGGAAATCGGCCGATTGACCGGAGAAGTCAAGGCCGATGACGTCATGGAAAGCGTGTTCGGCCGTTTCTGCGTCGGCAAATGAACGAGCGATACGAAATCGTCGTCGTCGGAGCGGGCCATGCCGGCTGCGAGGCGGCTTTCGCCGCCGCCGCCATGGGGCTCAACGTCTGCCTCCTGACGATCCATCTCGAAACCATCGCCCAGATGTCCTGTAATCCGGCCATCGGCGGCCTGGCCAAAGGGCATCTCGTCCGGGAAATCGACGCCCTCGGCGGCCTGATGGGCGTTCTGGCCGACGAGACGGGAATCCACTTTCGCCTCCTCAACCGGAGCCGCGGCGGCGCGGTTCAGGCTCCCCGGGCCCAGTGCGATAAGGCCCGATATCGGCTGGCCATGAAAAAGCGCCTGGAAGATACTCCGAACCTGTCCGTTTCTCAAGCGATCGTCTCCGGGATCCTGGTCGAGAAAGGCCGCGCGGTCGGAGTGGCCACTCTGGAGGGGCGCGAGATCATGGCCGGGGCGGTCATTATCACGCCCGGGACGTTTTTAAATGGGGTCATCCATATCGGATTTTCGAGCTATCCGGCCGGGCGGGCCAACGAGCCGCCGTCCCGCGAGCTCAGCGAATCGATCCAGAAAGCCGGGCTCAAAATCATCAGGCTGAAAACCGGAACGCCCATGCGCCTGGACGGCCACACGATCGATTGGGCGAGGTTCGAGCCCCAGCCCGGAGACGACGAAGCTGTGCCGTTTTCGTTCAGGACGATCGGGAAACTCATCAGTAAAGTCGTCTGCTACGTCGGCAGCACGAACAGCGAGACTCACGAAATCATCCGCCGGAACCTTCACCGGTCGCCTTTATATTGCGGCAAGATCAAAGGCATCGGTCCCCGCTATTGTCCCTCCATCGAGGACAAGGTCGTCAAATTTCCCCATCACCCCCGCCATCAATTCTTTTTAGAGCCCGAAGGCCTGGAAACGTCCGAGGTTTATGTCAACGGCCTCTCCTCGAGTCTTCCGTACGAGACTCAAGTCCAGATCCTTAAAAGCATTCCCGGCTTGGATGAGACCAAAATCCTCAGGCCGGCCTATGGGATCGAGTACGACGCCGTCTCCCCGACTCAGCTCCTGCCGACCCTGGAGACCCGGGAAATCAAGAACCTCTTTCTGGCCGGCCAGATCAACGGGACTTCGGGATACGAGGAAGCGGCCGCCCAGGGCCTCTTTGCCGGCATCAACGCCGCCCTCAATCTGAGACGGAAAAAGCCCTTCGTCTTGAGGCGCGACGAGGCTTATATCGGAGTCCTCGTCGACGACCTCGTTTCGAAAGGCGTCGAGGAGCCTTACCGCCTTTTCACGGCGAGGGCTGAGCACCGGCTACATTTGCGCATCGATAACGCCGATTTGCGTTTGACGGCGTATGGCCGAGAGTTCGGCCTGGTCTCGGACGAGGTTTTCTCGGCTTTTCAAGGGAAACGGGAGAAAATCAAATCCGTTTTTTCTTTTCTGGAAAAAAACAAACTCAAAGACGATCTCCGACGGCCTGAAATCCGGTTGAAAAATATGCTAGAATACGGCAAGGTTCCGGTGTCTTTGACGGACGAGGAGATCCGCCACGTCGAGTCCGAGGTCAAATACGAAGGCTATCTCCGCAAGCAGGAAAAAGAGATTGCCCGGATGCTGAAGATCGACGGCCTGAGGATTCCCCCGGGCCTCGATTTCAAGACCGTCCACGGGTTGACGAGGGAAGCGGTCGAGAAAATGGAAAAAAGAACCCCTCGAACCATTGGAGAGATGAAAAAAATACCGGGAGTGACGCCCGCCGATGTCATGAGCGTTTACATTCATCTGGATTCCCGCGGCCGGAAAAGCCGGGCTCCGGAAAATGTTCCACGTGGAACATCCGAAGGAAATGAATAAAACGATCGCCGTCGCCAATCAGAAAGGGGGGGTGGGGAAAACCACCACCGCGATCAACCTTGCCGCCGCCCTGGCCCTTAAAAAAATGCGCGTCCTTATTATCGATTTCGATCCCCAGGGCATGGCCACGGCCGGGCTCGGACGATCGAAGGAGCCTCACCAGGGAATTTATCAGCCCCTGATGAACGGCCGGGATATTCTGGAATATATCCATGGGACGGAGATGGACAATCTTTATCTCTGTCCCTGTTCCCCGGAGCTGTCCGGGGTCGAGGTGGAGCTTTTCAACGCCGAGCACCGAGAGCGGAAACTTCGGGATGCCCTCCAGAAGGCCCTCCCGAAGTTCAATTTCATTTTCATCGATTGCCCTCCTTCCCTTGGATTCCTGACTATCAACGCCTTGACGGCGGCCGATTCCGTTCTCATTCCGGTCCAGACCGAGTTCTTTTGCATGGAGGGAATTCCCGATCTCCTCAACACCCTGAACGAAGTCCGGACTTATTTCAATCCGGAATTGAAAATCGAGGGAATTCTTCTGACTATGTATGACGACCGAACGAACCTCTCCCGCCAGGTCGCCGAAGAAGTCCGCAAATCTTTAAAGGCCGTGACCTATTCCGTCCTCATCCCGCGGAGCGTCCGCTTGGCCGAGGCCCCTTCGTTCGGGAAGCCGGTCGTTCTTTATGAACCCCGGTCGAAAGGGGCCGAAGCCTACCTCAATCTTGCCCAGGAGTTCCTCCAGAAATGAAGAAAGCGCTCGGCAAAGGCATTAAAGCGTTCATTCCCGAAGAATACGGGATCGTCAGAGAGGAGCGGCTGACCGAGCTCGAAATCGATCAACTCTCGCCGAGCCCCCTTCAACCCCGGATGAAATTCGACGAAAAAAAGATCGAGGAGCTGGCACAATCGATCCGGGAAACGGGCATCCTTCAGCCGATTGTCGCCGTGCATGAGGACGGCGCGTACAAAATCCTGATCGGGGAACGGCGCTGGCGGGCGGCGCAAAAGGCCGGGCTTCGAAAAGTCCCCGTCCTTGTCCGCCATATCCCCAAGGAGCTGCAGCTCGAAGTTTCGCTCATCGAAAATCTGCAGCGGGAAGAACTCAATCCTCTCGAAGTCGCCTTTTCGTTCCAAAAGCTCATCGATGAGCTTGGTTACACCCAGGAGGAGATCGCCGAAAAGGTCGGCAAAGACCGAGCCTCGGTCGCCAATTTCCTCCGGCTCCTCAAGCTCCCGGCCGAGATTCAGGAACTTCTGCGGGACGATGAAATCTCGATGGGACACGCCCGGGCGCTCCTGGGCCTCGAAGATCCTCGCGCCCAGATCGAGGCGGCGCGCAAGATCGTCAAGGCCGGTCTTACCGTCCGCGATATCGAGAATTTCGTGGCCCGGCTGAGAAAGCCCGTTCTCCGGAGGAGAACGAAGCTCGATCCCGACCTGGAGGCCGTTCAGGAAGATTTGATCCGAAAGCTCGGGACGAAAGTCGCGATCTCGGGACATCCTAAACGGGGGGTCATCAAAGTCTTCTATTTCTCGCTTGAGGAATTGAACCGCATATTCGAATTGATCAAAGGAGGGCGTTCATGAAGGACGTCAAGAAGAGGGACTGGGAAGAAGCCAAAATCTCGGGATATTTCGACGAAGGCTCGGAATTCGACGGTAAGCTCAAATTCCGCGGATCTTTCCGGATCGACGGCACGTTCAAGGGCAAAATCGAATCCGAGTCCGTCTTGATCGTCGGCGATAAGGGCAAGGTTGAAGCCGAGGTCAATGTCGGCTACGCCGTCATTAACGGGGAGTTCCGCGGCAGCATCAACGCGGCCGAGCGGGTCGAGATCCATGAGAGAGGCCGGGTGTTTGGGACGATCATCGCCCCGAAGCTCATCGTTGTCGAGGGCGCTTATCTCCAGGCGAATTGCCAGACTTCGGAGTATGCCGGAACGGCGCCGGAATCGTCCGAGAGAAAGGAAAACTGAGCTTGCGAAAAGCCCTCGGCGTCATCCCCGTCCGCTGGGGATCGACCCGATTCCCGGGAAAGCCGCTGGCTCCGATCCTGGGAAAGCCCATGGTCCAATGGGTCTGGGAGAAAGCCCGGAAGGCGGAACATCTGGAGCGTCTGATCATCGCCACGGACGATCTCCGCATCCTGGACGCCGCCGCCGGATTCGGCGCCGAAGCGATGATGACTTCGGCCGACGCGGCCTCGGGCACGGATCGCGTCGCTGAAGCGGCGGCCCGCTTCGAATCGCCGATTGTCCTCAATATCCAGGGCGACGAGCCCCTGATCGAATCTTCGGCCTTGGATCGGCTTGTGACCGCCCTTCAGGATCCCGACGTTCCCATGGCTTCGCTCATGTCCAGGGTTCGCGACTTGACTCTGATCGGCGAGGCCCATATCGTCAAGGTCGCTCCGGATGCGTTTGGAAACGCCCTCTATTTCTCGCGGTCGGCTCTCCCCTGGGGCGCGGCCGATTATTTTTTCCAGCATATCGGGATTTACGGCTACCAGAAAGAATTTCTCCGGAATTTTCAAACTTTGCCCGTCTCCCGGCTCGAGCAAACGGAGCGTTTGGAACAGCTTCGCGTCCTAGAGAGCGGCCGGCGGATCAAAATGATCGAAATCGAGCGGCCGACCTTGAGCGTCGATACGCCGAGCGATATAATCAAGGTCGAAAAATTCCTCGAAGAGAGGGCCCGTGACTAAATATATCTTCGTGACCGGCGGCGTCCTGTCTTCGCTCGGCAAGGGGATCGCCGCGGCGTCGATCGGGCGGCTTCTCGAGAGCTACGGTTTCAAGATCACCCTCCAAAAACTCGATCCTTACCTAAACGTGGATCCGGGGACGATGAGCCCTTTCCAGCACGGAGAGGTCTATGTTACGGACGACGGCGCCGAAACCGACCTTGACCTCGGCCATTATGAACGGTTCACCTCGACCCGGACGACGAAATATCATAATTGGACCGCCGGCAAAATCTACGACATCATCATCCGTAAGGAGAGGCGGGGCGAGTATCTCGGCAAGACCGTCCAGGTCATTCCCCACGTGACGGACGAGATCAAAGCCGCCTTCCGCTCGGTGTCCGAAAACAACGACATCGTCATCGTCGAAATCGGCGGCACCGTCGGCGACATCGAAAGCCTTCCCTTTCTCGAGGCGACGCGCCAGATGCGTCTCGCTCTCGGCCCCGAAAACACCCTTTTCGTTCATCTGACCTTCGTCCCGTTCATCAAGACGGCGGGAGAGCTCAAGACCAAGCCCACCCAGCACAGCGTCAAGGAGCTTCGGGCCATCGGGATCCAGCCCGACATCCTCCTTTGTCGGTCGGACCGGTTTCTGAGCCAGGACCTGAAGGCCAAAATATCGCTGTTCACGAACGTCCCCGTCGAAGCCGTCATCACGGCCAAGGACGTGGACAATATCTATGAGATTCCGATCGTATTCGCCGAGGAAAGCTTGGAGAAGATCATCTTCCGCCAGCTCGGCCTTTCCCCGGGCCGCCGGGATTTTTCGAAATGGCGCTCTTTCGTCACCCGGATGAATAATCCCAAGGGCGAGGTTTCGATCGGGATCATCGGCAAATACGCCGGCCTTCAGGATTCGTATTTGAGCCTCAAGCAGGCCCTCGTCCATGGCGGCGTGGCCAACAGCCTGAAAGTCGATATCGACTGGATCGAGGCCGAGGACCTGGAAAAAGTCCGGCCCGAAAAAATCCTGGGGGAGAAGGACGGGATCCTCGTTCCCGGCGGATTCGGGCTTCGCGGGATCGAGGGGAAAATCAGGGCCGTCACTTATGCCCGCGAGCACCGGGTCCCGTTTTTCGGGATCTGTCTCGGGATGCAATGCGCCACGATCGAGTTCTCCCGCAACGTGGCCGGCCTGAAAGGCGCGAACTCGGCGGAATTCGATCAGGACGCGGGCCACAAAATCTTCATCAAGTGGCGCGAGCTCAAGGGCATCACCGATTTGGGCGGGACGATGCGGCTCGGCCAGTACCTCTGCCGGCTGGAGAAAGCGTCCTTCGCCTACAAAACCTATCGGAACATCGAGATTTGGGAGCGCCATCGCCATCGTTATGAATTCAACTCCGAATACGAAAAAGCCCTCGAATCCGCGGGCCTCATTTTCGCCGGTAAAAATCCCGACTACGGGCTTGTCGAAGTCGTCGAGCTCCCGAACCATCCCTGGTTCCTGGGCTGTCAGTTCCATCCCGAGTTCAAATCGCGGCCGTTGAGGCCGCATCCGCTCTTCAGCGCCTTCATCGGAGCGAGTTATGCCCACCGCCGCGAGAAGCTTTAGCTCGGGATTGTTTCTCATCGCCGGCCCCTGCGTCCTGGAGAGCCGCGGCCACGCCCTCAAACTCGCGAAGCGGTTGGGGATCATCTGCGCCCGGCTCGGGGCGCCTCTCATCTTCAAGGCCTCGTTCGATAAGGCCAACCGGTCCTCGCTTCAATCTTACCGGGGTCCCGGCCTCGAAGCGGGGCTCGCCATTCTCAAAGCCGTGAAAGAAGAAACGGGCCTTCCCGTTTTATCCGACGTCCACGAGACCGGTCAGGTCGAGCGGGCGGCCGAAGTCCTCGACGTCCTTCAGATTCCGGCCTTCCTCTGCCGCCAGACCGATCTGATCGTCGCCGCCGCGCGAACGGGAAAACCGGTCAACATCAAAAAAGGCCAGTTCATGGCCCCCGCCGAGATGGGCAACGCCGTGGCCAAAGTCCTCAGCGCCGGGAACGCCTGCGTCCTTCTCACCGAGCGGGGCACGACCTTCGGCTATAACAGCCTGGTCGTCGATATGCGTTCGATCCCCCTCATGAAAAGCTTCGGCGTTCCCGTCGTCATCGACGCGTCTCACAGCGTCCAGCGGCCGGGGGGCGAAGGGATTTCTTCAGGGGGAGACCGGGCGTTCATCCCCGTGATCGCCCGGGCCGCGGTGGCGGCCGGCGCGGACGGCGTCTTTCTCGAGGTCCATGACAATCCCGCGCGGTCCTTGTCGGACAAGCATAATACATTGATAATAAATGAATTAGAAGAATTGTGGGAATCGCTTCTGCGGATCCGCGAAGCCCTGTGAAAGAGGCGCCATGACGAAAAAAGAAATCCTCCAGACGGCCCGCGAGGTCCTCGAACTCGAGTCCAAGGCCGTCGCCGCACTCGCCCCCGGACTGGGCGACGAATTCGTCCGGGCGGTGGGCCTCCTGACGAAAGCGACTTCCCGGGTTATCGTCCTGGGGATGGGGAAAAGTGGGCTCGTCGGCCGAAAAATCGCCGCGACGCTGGCCTCCTGCGGAACGCCGGCGATGTTCATCCACCCGGCCGAAGCGGGCCACGGCGACCTGGGCATGATTCTCAGCGGCGATGTCGTCATCGCCGTCTCCTATTCCGGCGAAACCCGGGAAATCGTGGACCTTCTCGGGTTCATCAAGCGGATCGGCGTCAAGCTCATCTCGATCACGGGCTATCGCCACTCCCGCCTCGCCCGTTACAGCGATATCGTCCTCGACGCCCGGGTCGAGCGCGAGGCCGGACCGAGCGGGATCGTCCCGACGGCGAGCTCGACGGCGTCCCTGGCCCTCGGGGATGCCCTGGCGGTCGCGGTGATGAAAAAACGCGGCTTCAGCGATCGGGACTTCGCTTCCGTCCATCCGAAAGGGGCCTTGGGACGCCGGCTTCTCCGGGTCGAAACGCTCATGCATAAAGGGCGGAAGATCCCGGTTGTCCCGGCGGGCGCGCCGATGGCCGAAGTCATCGAGGAAATGACGGCCAAGAAGTTCGGGATGACCTGCGTCGTCGGGGCCGACGGTCGACTGGCCGGGATCATCACCGACGGGGACTTGCGCCGGATGGTCCGGAAGCATCGCGAGGCCCTCCTGGCCAAAACGGCGGCCGAATGCCTGACCCCCGATCCGGTCACCGTCGGCCGGACCGACCTGGCCACCGAGGCGCTCAACATCATGGAACAGAGAAGGATCACCTCGCTCATCGTCCGCGACGAGGCGGGCGGAGTCGCGGGCGTTCTCCACCTCCACGATCTCTGGCGGACGGAGATGTTTTAATGCGCCCGAAAGCCGGGGCCCGCCGGATCGAAATGATCCTGACCGACGTGGACGGGACCCTGACGGACGGAAAGCCGGCCGTACTTCCCGACGGCCAGGAAGTCAAGTCCTATCATGTTCAGGACGGCCAGGCCGTCCTGTTGGCCCAGCTCGCCGGCCTCAAGCTCGGGATCATCACCGGCAAAACTTCGAAAGCGTTCGAACACCGGGCCGCGCGCCTCAAGATCGAGGAGGTCCACCAGGGCGCCCTCGATAAACGCCCCGTCTTCCGCCGGATCCTGAAAAAACACGGCCTCCGGGCCGACGAGGCGGCCTATATCGGCGACGATCTCGGCGACCTCGCCGTTCTCAAAGAAGCGGAGCTCTCGGCCGCCGTGGCCGATGCCCATCCCTCCGTCAGGCGCGAGGTCCACCATCTTTGCAAAAAAAAGGGGGGCGAAGGGGCTTTCCGCGAATTCGCGGATTTCATCCTCGGGGCCCAAAATAAAGGGGGCCTCATCACCGAAAAATTCGCCGACATTTTCGACCGCAAAGGGCCCTTATAAGAGATCCGTCCAAGGGAGGAACGAGTGGACATCAATCCGAACATTTTCCGCGAGTACGACATCCGGGGTATCGTCGACCGGGACCTGACGCCCGCCGTCGTGACGACTCTGGGTCGCGCCTTCGGGACTTATGTCCGGCGTCAAGGCCGGCGCGACGTCGCCCTGGGCCGGGACTGCCGGTTGAGCTCTCCCGATTACGCCCGGGCGATGGCGGCCGGACTCCGGGCCACGGGCTGCCGCGTCACCGATATCGGCACCGTCCCCACGCCTCTGCTCTACTTTGCCGTTTTCACTAAGGAGAAGGAAGCGGGAGTGATGATCACCGGTTCGCACAATCCGCCCGAATACAACGGCTTCAAGTTGATGGTCGGCCGGGATACGCTTTACGGTCCGACGATCCAGGAGATCTACAAGATCATCCGCGACGACGTCTTCGTCGCCGAAGCCGAAGGAGGTTTCGAGACGTACGACCTCATTCCGGAGTATGAGCGCTACGTCCTCGACATTATCAAACTCGCCCGGCCGCTCCGGGTCGTGGTCGACGCCGGCAATGGAACGGCGGGTTTCGTGGCCGTCCCGATCTTCCGCAAGCTCGGCTGCGAGGTCATCGACATCTTCTGCGATATGAACGGCCTCTTTCCGAACCACCATCCCGATCCGACGCTCCCGGAGGCGATGGAAAGCCTGATCCATAAAGTCCGGGAGACCAAAGCCGACGTGGGGATCGCCTATGACGGGGACGGCGACCGGATCGGGGTCGTGGACGACGAAGGCCACCTCATCTGGGGCGATCAGCTCCTGATCTTCTTCGCCCGCGACATTTTGGCTTCGCATCCCGGCGCGGCGATCATTTCCGAGGTCAAAGCGACGAAAGTCCTTTATGACGAGATCGCCCGGCTGGGCGGGCGGCCGATCATGTGGAAGACGGGCCACTCCCTCATCAAGAAAAAAATCAGGGAGGAGAAGGCCCTCCTGGCCGGCGAGATGAGCGGCCATATGTTCTTCGCCGATCGATGGTTCGGGTTCGACGACGCCGTTTACGCCTCGGCCCGCGTCCTCGAGCTCTTGGCCCGGGTGCCCCAAAAGCTCTCGGCGATGCTCGCCGCTCTCCCCAAAACCTATAGCACGCCTGAAATCCGCGTTTACGCTTCCGAGGAAGTGAAGTTCAAGATCGTGGAGGAGGTCCGCCGGGAATTGGCCGAAAAATACCCCGTGATCGACATCGACGGCGTCCGGGCCGTCTTCCCAAGAGGTTGGGGGCTGGTCCGGGCCTCGAACACCCAGGCCGTTCTTGTCCTCCGCTTCGAAGCGGAAAGCCCCGAAGATCTGGAATCCATCCAGGCTGAGGTCAAGAACACGGTCGAGCGGGCGATCCGGAAGCTCGAGCATTCATGAAGCGCGGGCCGGACATCCGCGCCGTGATAATGGCCGGCGGGAGCGGCACCCGATTCTGGCCGCTGAGCCGGCGCTCGACGCCCAAGCAGTTCCTCCCGATTACGTCCCAAAGGACGATGATCGAGGAGACCTTCCGCCGCATCCTCCCCCTTATCCCGCCGCGGAAGATCTTCACCGTCGCGAACGCGGCCCAATCCCGGACGATCCGGCGGCTCGTTCCGCGCCTTCCCGAGGGCAACCTCCTGGTCGAGCCCACGGCGAAGAATACCGCGCCCTCGCTCATCCTGGCGACGGCCCATATCTTTCTGAGGAATCCCGAGGCCGTCGTCGTCGTCCTCGCCTCGGATCATCTGATCGCCCGGCCCGAGGCGTTCCTCCGGAAACTGGCCGCGGCGGCCGAGGCCGCGGCCCACACGGACGGCCTGATCACGTTCGGGGTGAGGCCGACCTTCGCCTCCACGGGCTACGGCTACATCCATTACGCAAAAAGCGGAGCCCGACTGTTTAGCGGGGAATCGTTTTATCCGGCTTTGGCCTTCAGGGAGAAGCCGACGGTCGAAACGGCCGCGGATTTCATCAAGAGCGGAGATTACGCCTGGAACTCGGGGATGTTCCTCTGGCGGGCCTCGGCCTTCGCCCGGAAGCTCGAGCGGCATGCTCCCGCCTTTTTTGTCTATTGGGAGCGGACGCTTGAGGCCCTGAAAAGGCGTTCCCGCGCAGCCCTGACAAAAATTTTCGCTGAGATCCCGGCCATGTCGATCGATTACGCCCTCATGGAAAAGGCCGAGGGGACGCTGGTTTGCGAGGGCGATTTCGGATGGTCGGACGTCGGGGCCTGGTCGGCCCTCGCCGACATCTGGCCGCGGGACGGCCAGGGCAATTCTTTCAAGGGCGAAGCCGTCGCCGTCGAGGCGACGGGGAACATTTGTTACAACCCCGGAAAAATCACCGCCCTCGTCGGCGTCCGCGATCTTGTCGTCATCGAGACGAAAGACGCCTTGCTTATCTGCCGCAAGGACCTCGACCAGGACGTGAAGACGGTCTTGGAGCGATTGGCCCGGACGGGCGGGACCAAATATCTTTGAGCCTCCGGATAAAAAAAAACCCCGGAAACCATGCAGGTTTCCGGGGCTAAGCCTTGGCGCTTAATGGCCGGCAGAGGTCCGCCCGCTCATGAAGCTTCGGTGGGATATCCTCGCCTCATCCGTCGGGACGGGCGAGGCTTCGAGATAAGCGATGTCTTCGGTTTTGAGTTCGGCCGGCGAAGGAAGCAGTTCCAGGTCGCCTTCATGGATGGCCGGATAAGCGGCCGGATAGGCTTCGAGGAAAAGTTTTACCGGGCGCATGCGATTGTTTTGGCCCGGCCGAGGAGCCGGTAATTGTTGGAGACGACGTAGCCGAGGGCCATATTGGCGGCCAGGGAAGCGACCCAAGCCAGGGGCTTGCTTTTCTTGCAGAGGCTCTTCATGTTCCAGTAGGTAAAGGCGGTTACGGCGATCTTGGCGGCAGCGAATACGTAGGGATCCTTGACGAAGGGCTTCATGAGCGGATTGCCCTCGGAGAGGCCTGGGTATTTGAGACATTCCTTGGTGCTGAGATAGTCGGCCACGTTCAAGGCGACCATGGTGACGAGCGAAAGATCGAAAAGGGTGTCGCCCGCCTTGGAAATGCGGATGGCGGGACGGAATGAGGGGGAGATGGTGCTCAGGGCGGCCGCCTGGGGATCGAGGTTCATGGACAAAAAATCGCGGTCCGGTTGGGTCTTGATGGGCGTCGGATACAGGTC
>Ga0315273_10005382_pt1 | contig 15810 bp, 11 predicted proteins | sample YL17G02_0_MG_FD_205753 | JGI IMG/M metagenome (GOLD analysis project Ga0315273, IMG submission 205753) | Sediment microbial communities from Yellowstone Lake, YNP, Wyoming, USA - YL17G02_0 | ecosystem: Environmental > Aquatic > Freshwater > Lake > Sediment | place: USA: Wyoming | collected...
CCCAGGCGGGCGTCTCGGCGATCTCGCGCCGAGACGGCGCACGGCCCCCCTTTTGGAGAGGGACAACCGTGAGGTCGCAGCCGATGCCGTACTCGGCGTTCACCCAGCATGCGATCTCGCCTGGCGTCATCCCGTGGCGGACCGGTACCGGGTAGAGGCCGACGAAGGAGAGGAGCTCTTCCTCGGGCAGGTTCCCCTCGACGATCTCCCCGCCGAGCGGGTTCGGCCGGTCGAGGATCCAGACAGGGATCCTCCGCCTCGCGCACTCCTTCATGACGAGCGTGATCGTCCAGGCGAACGTGTAGTAGCGGCTCCCGACGTCCGGCAGATCGCACACGACGGCGTCGAGACCCTCGAGATGTTCGTCCCTCGGTGAAAGGTCGTCGAACGTCTCGCCGTAAAGCGAGATCACGGGCAGGAGCGACGGCTCCCCTCCGGCGACCGCCTCCATGTCCTGCGCGGCTCCGGTCAACCCGTGCTCGGGCCCGAAGAGGATGCGCACGTCGAAACCCGCGGCGAGGAGCGCCCGCGGCGCCGGGACGAAATCGAGCGTCACGGAGGCGGGATTACAGAGGAGGCCGAGGCGACCACGAGGCGGCCGGGCCTCTTTCATTCTCAGAAGAAAATCCAGCCCGGCCTCGAGGAGCGCCGGCTGCTCGTGCGCTCGCGTCTTCACTCGCGCGAGTCTAGCCGGTCAGCCTCACGAGGTCCGCACCCCGGTAGTAGAGCGCGAGGATCGCGTCGCGGGTCTCGCCGCGCTTCGCGCGTATGATCGCCCCGGCCTGGCACATCCCGGCGCCGTGCCCCGTGCCTCGTCCGGAAAGCAGGTAGGCCGGCCGCGTTTCCTCCACCGTGAAATCCGTCGAGCGTACCGAGGCCCATCCCCAGATCTCAGAGGCCGCCTTGCGGAATTCGAAGCCGCGCGCCACACGCGATCGGCCGCCCGGCGCCGCGAAGCGCACCATCGACACGCGCCCGCTCGCGTCGCGCCCGTACACCTCCAGAAAGCGCGCTTCCGGGAAACCGAACGAGCTCGAAAGCGACGGGAGGGCGGCGCGCGGAATCGCGAAAGACCACGTAGAGCCCGGAACTCCGGGACACGCGTCGTCTTCGACCGAAGCGAGCTCGGGAATCTCCTCGTCGTCCCAGACGTCCCGGGGGCGGGCCGTTCGTCCGCCGCAGACCGCATGGAACGGGGCCGCGATGACCCTGCCCTTCTGCGTGAGCACGAGGCCCTGGGTCGCGGCCGCCGCCCGGCGCGAATCTTCCGTGGCCGCGGCGAGACCGCGAAACACCTGGCAGTGCGTGCCGTCGCACAGGTCCGCTCCGTCCTCGAGATGGCGCTCGGCGCGCGCGAGCGCGTATGAGCGCGCGGCAACGGCTTGCGCCTCGAGGGCCGCCGCCGGCGCCCGGCCGATCTCCGGCGGCAGGACGGCCGCCACGTAGTCCTCGAGCGGGACCTCTTCGACCGTGCCGTACTTCAGTCGGAGGATCCGGCGGGTCCGCGCCCCCGCCACGGCCCGAAGCGGCGCGGCGAGGCAGAGAAGAACGGTGAGAAAGAGCCGCCGGTTCACGCGAGACGGATTGTAGGGTTCAACGGCGCTCCTCCCGGACGCCGGGATGATCGTCGCCCGCCTCGCCACGAAGGGTGGCCACCGCGTGGCCGAGAACGGAAGCCACCGCCTCGAGGCACTCCACGGCGCCGCGCGGCGAGCCCGGGAGGTTCACGATGAGCGTCCGGCCGCGCACGGCCGCGACCTGGCGCGACAGAATCGCGGTCGGAACGGACGCACGCGTCGCCTCCCGCATGACTTCCGCGAGGCCCGGCACTTCGTAATCGAGGATGTCGAGAGTCGCCTGCGGCGTGACGTCTCGCGGGGAGAGTCCCGTCCCCCCCGTCGTGAGGACGAGATCCGCCGCTCCCGTGTCCGCCAGCCGTTTGAGGTTCCAGGCGATGTCGTCACGTTCGTCGGGAAGGATCGTCTGTTCCACGACCACGGCACCGGAGAGGAGCCGGGCCACGGCGTCCGCGACGGCCGGTCCTCCCTTGTCGGCCCGCTCGCCGTGATACGAGCGATCCGAGATCGTCAGGATCGCGACGCGCACCGAAAATCAGCCGCCGATCTCGCTCATGTTGCGCGAATGCAGCGGCAGGGTCGACTTGTTCATGCCGACGAACATGGGATGCCGCTCTTCCTTGATCGCCGCCGCGCGCGAGACGAGGGCGCACAGTTCCTCGTCGGTCGCTCCCGCCCGCATGGGCTTCAGGAGGTCGACGTCCGCGTGGCCGAACAGGCAGCCCTTGAGGAATCCGTCCTGCGTGAGCCGCATGCGGTTGCAGGTGTCGCAGAAACGATCCGAGACGGGCGTGATGAAACCGACGGTGCCCGTGTGAGTGCCCGCGGGCGACGCGACGGAATACTCGTCGGCTGGCCCCGCCACGAGCGTCTTCTCGATCGGCGTCAGCACGTAACCGGCGGCGGCCAGGCGGTCCCAGACCTCCGACCAGCCCACCCAGTCCGATTCCTTCCAGTCGTTGTCGCCGAACGGCATGAACTCGATGAACCGCACGCCGAGCTTCTTGTCTTTCGTCATCGCCGCGAGCGGCAGGATCTGGTCGTCATTGAGGCCGCGGATGACCACCGCGTTGATCTTCACCGAGTCAAAGGGGAGCGACAGCGCGAGAGTGATGGAGTCGAGAACCGGCTGGAAGTGGTCGCGCCGGGTCATCTTCCGGAAGTGCTCGGCTTCCGCGGCATCCAGGGAGACGTTGACCTTCGTGAGGCCCGCGGCCAGGAGGTCGTGCGCCATCCTCGGGAAGAGAACGCCGTTCGTCGAGAGCGCGATGCCGCCCGGAAAGCCGATGGCGGCGAGGTCGCTCACGATCCCGACGAGATCCGGGCGCGTCGTGGGCTCTCCGCCCGTGATGCGGATCTTCTCGACCCCGAAATCGGCGAGGAGGCGCGCGGAGCGCCGGATTTCTTCGCGCGAGAGAAGGTGAGCCATCGGGCGGAACTTCTGGTCCTCCGGCATGCAGTAGAGGCAGCGGAGGTTGCAGCGGTCCGTGACGGAAATCCGCACGTAGGTGATCCGGCGTCCATGCCCGTCGATGAGCGATTTTTCCATGCCGTTCCCTTGCGACCGAGTCTAGCTCAGAGGGCCTTCCCCCGGCGCCAGCTTCCGCTCTTGCCGCCCGTCTTCTCGAGAAGCGTGATCTCCCGGATCTCGATGCCCTTGTCCGCCGCTTTGCACATGTCGTACAGCGCGAGCGCCGCTGCCGTGGCGGCGACGAGAGCCTCCATTTCGTACCCGGTCTTTCCCGCCCCCTTGACCTCCGCCGTGATCTCGACGGCCAGCCGGGCGGGGCGCGGCGCGAGCGTCACGGCCACCGAGTCGAACGCGAGCGGATGGCAGAGCGGAATCCACTCGGCCGTCCGCTTCGCCGCCTGGATCCCGGCGAGCCGCGCCACGGCCAGCGCGTCGCCCTTCCGGTTCGTCGCGGCGTCGAGGGCCTGAAAGGCAGTCCTTCCCAGCACGACGACAGCGCGCGCGCGCGCCGTACGAGGCGTGACCCGCTTCCCCGAGACGTCCACCATGCGGGCCCGGCCCTCAGCGTCGAGGTGGCTGAGGGGCCGCGCCGCCGCGATCGTCCGCCCTGTCTTCACTTTCGAGCGCTTCATATTCCTCCGGAGTGTTGACGTTGAAGAAATTCGCAGGGGCGCCACCCGGCATCGCCGCCGTCATCTCTTCGGGGATCAGCACGGCGTGGAAGGCGTGAAGGGCGGCCACGAGAGAGTAATCTCCCGCGTCGATCCGCGCGCGGAGGGGCGCGAGAGCGGCGCGCCGCCACACCGCGCACAGGGGCTGCGGCCGCCCGCCCGAAACCGGGACCACGGCAGGCGCGTGGATCGCCTCGGCTACTTCGAGGAGGGCCGCCAGAAAGGCCTCCGGACAGCGCGGCATGTCCGCCGCCAGGACGAGGTTCGTCTCCTCCGGCGAGAACGCGAGCGCCGCGGCGACACCGAACGCGGCCGCGGTTCCGGGAGCTCCGTCGATCACGTAGGGAACGGCCGCGCCCGCGAACGCCGTTGGATCCTTCCCGACGAAGGCGACGTGCCCGCAGACGACGGCGAGCTTTTCGGCCTGGTGGAGCGCCATCGGCTGCCCGCGGTAGGGCAGCAGCGTCTTGTCGCGGCCCATCCGCGAAGACTGCCCGCCGACGAGGACGAAACCGTACGCCACCGTGACATCATGCTAACGAAACGCGCGAAACCGTGCGGCCGAGTATTTCCTTGGATTCAAAGCGTTGCCCGTAGCTATAGCGGTCATTGCCCCCGTGGCGGCCGGCGAAGCGCCCCCACCGGCGCTTTTCTTTGAAAGGGTCATGGGCGCGGAGCCGCCCGTCTTGCTTCTCGCCGCGGCCGACGCACGCATCCCCGAGGGGACGCCACCCGCCTACTACCGGGGGGGGGGCACCCTCTTCACCTTCACAAAATCCCCCCGCGGCGCGCGCCTCGCGCGCGCCGCTCTGGGCTCCCCTTCTTCAGCAGAAATCTTTGTATTTCTTCACGCCGACACGATTCTTCCCTCGGGATGGGACAAGAGTGTGCGCGCGGCGATCTCTTCCGGCGCCGCGGGCGGTGCGTTCCGCCTCGGCTTCTCGGACGGAGGCTGGCGGATGGCGTGGGTTGCTGGCTGGGCGAACCTCCGCAACCGGTTCACGCGCATGCCCTACGGCGACCAGGCGCCGTTCGTGAGGCGCGACGTCTACGAACGCCTCGGCGGCCACCGCCAGTGGCCGTTTCTCGAGGACTGGGACTTCTCGCGGCGGCTCGTGGAGGCGGAAGGCCGCAGCCGGATCGCCCTGCTGAGAGAACGCGTCGAGACGTCGCCGCGGCGCTATCTCGACAGAGGCGTCGCGAGGACCGTGACGGGGAACTGGAGAATTCTCTGGAAGGTGAAGAGGGGGGACTCGCCGGAGCGGCTGGCGAAGCTCTACCGCACCTGACGGCCGCGTGCCGCCGCCCTATTACCTTCCAAGAAATCCGAATCCCCTGTCTCTCGTCCCCTCCCCCGGTCGCTCAAGGCACGCCGAGCGCATTGACAGCGGTGTTGTTCGCCTCGTTCGTTTCCGCGACGCGGCACGCCGCGGGAAGCGCCGGCTCGAGGGCCGGGAAGCAGCCGTCCGCCATGAATTCGACCTTTTCGGTGGAGCCCGGTTTGTGGTCGGCCGGGAACGTCACCCAGCCCGCGTACGTCCGGCTCGCGCCGGCGGCGAGGGTCCCCGATTCCCACACGCTCGGGCAGGAGGCGGACCCGCCGCGGCTCGTCTGCGCGCAGACCGTGAAGAGCAGCTGCCAGCGCTTCGGAGAGAGCTGGTACGCGTCCATCCGGAAGTTCGTGGCGGGACCCGCGCCCGCGTTCTTCACCGTGAGCTTCACGGACCGGCTGACGCCGGTGACCCCGCCGACCGAGACTCCGGTGACCATCAGATCCGGGAGGCCTACCGCGACCGGGGCGCTCGGAGGTCCGGCGCTTCTGATGGCGCCCGTCACGGTCAGGGGCTTGCAGCGGCGGTTGTTCGACTCGTCGCTCTCCGCCACGAGGTGGTCGGCGTCGACCTCCGCGCACACGAAGTAGGCACCGGGCGGCTTCGACGCGGGAATCGTGAAACGAGTCGTTATGCGAAAAGGCGTTCCGGGTGGGATGGCCACGAGCGGACCCCAGCCGGGAATCTCGTCGCCGCCGGCGACGTCCGCGGCGCTCCTCACGAGGCGGAGATGGACACCGGCCGAAGCCGATGTCGGGCCACGGGAGGGCACATCCACGGTTCCGACGTTCCGGATCTCGGACACGATCTCGATGGAGCCGCCGGGCGCGACGCTCTCCGGCGTGACCGCCAAGAACGAGATGACGAGGTCCGGGCGCTGGGCTTGCGCAGCGAGCGGCGCAGCGAGCGGCGCGGCGAGCACCCCGACGAGAAACGCATCACGGAAGAAACGGCTGTGGCGCATCGGGTACGTCCTTTCGATGAAACGCGCGGCTCAGACCAGCTTGAGGAGATGCCCCATCTTCGACTTCTTCGTGGCGAGGTATTCCCGGGTCCCCTCCGTCGGCGGGATTTCGAGCGGGACGCGCTCGACGATCTCCAGGCCGTACCCGTCGATGGCGACGTACTTCGACGGGTTGTTCGTGAGGAGGCGGATCTTCCGCACACCCAGATCCCGAAGGATCTGGCAGCCGATGCCATAGTCCCGGACATCCGGAGCAAAACCGAGCTTCTCGTTGGCGGCAACCGTGTCGAGGCCCTGCTCCTGCAGCTCGTACGCCCGGAGCTTGTTGAAGAGACCGATCCCGCGGCCCTCCTGCAGGAGATAGAGCACGACGCCCTTGCCCGCCTCCCCGACGAGATCCATCGCGCGGTGGAGCTGAGCGCCGCAATCGCAGCGCTCCGAACCGAAAACGTCTCCGGTGAGGCAGGACGAGTGCACGCGCACGAGGACGGGCTCGTCCTCCGTCCACGTGCCCGCCACGAGGGCTACGTGCTCTTCGTTCGTGACCTCGGACCGGTACGCGACGACGCGGAACGTGCCGTGAGCCGTCGGCAGTATCGGGGAGGCGATCCGGTGCACGAGGCGTTCCGTGCGCATCCGGTGGCGAATGATGTCGGCCACCGAGACGATCGGAATGCCGTGCTTCCCCGCGAAGATGAGAAGGTCGGGCACCCGCGCCATCGTGCCGTCCTCGTTCATGATCTCGCAGATGACGGCGGCGGGCGTGAGGCCCGCGATGCGCGCGAGGTCGACCGAGGCCTCAGTCTGTCCCGCCCGCTTCAGGACGCCACCTTTGCGGGCACGGAGCGGGAACGTGTGGCCCGGCCGAAGGAGGTCCTGAGGCTTCGTCTTGGGGTCGATGAGCGTCTTCACCGTCACCGAGCGGTCGGCCGCCGAGATTCCCGTCGTGGTCTTGCCTCGAGCCTCGACGGAGACCGTGAAAGCCGTGCCGTAGTTCGACGTGTTCTGCTCGACCATCGGGTGGAGGTCCAGCTCGTCGCAGCGCTCCTCCGTGAGCGAGACGCAGACGAGCCCGCGCCCCTCGCGGGCCATGAAGTTGATTCCGGCGGGCGTGACGTGCTCCGCCGCGAGGCAGAGGTCGCCTTCGTTCTCGCGGTCCTCGTCGTCGACGATGATGACGAAGCGGCCCTCCGTGTAGGCGGCCGCGGCCTCGGTGACGGAAACGAATCCCACGTTGCAGGTCCTTTCGGATCGAGCACGGCGCGATGCGCCGCCCCCGTCAATTGTAACGGGAGGCGCCGGGGCCGCCGGCCCCGGCCGGAGTCCCGCCTGTCCCGCCCTCGAGGCGGAAGCCCTTGAACGGATGATTCGCGAGGACTGACCTCTTGCCGATCTCCTTCACGAGCGTCTTCAGGAAGCCCTCGAACTGGTGGGCGGCCGGCAGGAACGAGCGCGGAGGGCGTTCCCGGGAGAAACCGGCGAGGAATCGCTCGAAGAGCGACCAGTCCTTGAACATGAGATGGCGCATGCCGCTGCGGCGGAAGGACTCGAGCTCGCCGACGAGCGCGCGGAGCGCCTTCTTGTCGGGCGCCTTGACGAATTCGTGAGTCGCCTTCACGAGCTGGGCCAGCTCGTCCCGGAGAACGAGGCTCTGGTCGAGCCGCGTCCGGTATTCGGGGAAAAGCGTGCGCTCGTCGAGGCCCGACGAGAAAGTCTCGGCCAGCGCGATGACGCTCTGCTGATAGAGATTCCGGACGAGCGCGGCCGCGTCCTCGAGGCGCGTGAGGACGAGTGCCGAATCCTTCATGAGGACGACGTCCACGAGCTCGACGTCCATGACTTTCCGAACCTCGGCGTCGAACGCGGTCACGACGCGGCGCAGCCCTTCGGCCTGGGCGGATCCCTCGGGGAAACGGGGTGCGAGCCGCTTCGAGATGAAGGAGGCGATCGAATCGCTCTCGCCCTTGAGGAGACTGAAGATCAGGAGCGCGCGCTTGCGCGTCGCGGGCGACTCGGCCGCGGTTCGCGCCCGCTCGGCATAGCGCAGGCCCTTGAAGAGAGCGACGAACAGGGCGGCGAGGGCCCCCCGGTGCGCGGGCTCGGGCAGGCTTCCGAGCACGCGGCCGAGCGACTGTTTCGACTCCTTGTCGAGGACGGGACGCAGGTTCTCGCGAAACAGGACGCCGAGGTTGGGGTCCTGCCGAAGCGTGCCGACCACGATTCGCCCCAGGGAGAGATACGTCTGGAGCGGGACGAACGGCGCCCGTGAAAGCTCGTCGAGGATCTTCGCGAAATCGTCGAGCTTCTCGACGACGAGGGCAAACTCGGTCTCGGCATTCCCTCCGCGCCGCCTGGCCGGCATCTCACTGCTGCCCGGCCGTGTCACCTGGCTGTCGAGATAGAGCAGGAACGATGCGAGATCTTCCTTGCCTTCCCCGAGGAGCTGGGTGGCGAGCATCGCCATGTGGGCCGCCCCGGCCCGCACGGCTCCCACCTCTTCGACGTAGTTCTTGAGGGAAGCGTGCGACCGTTCGAACGCGGAAAGAGGCAGGCAGTCGATCTGGAAGAAGCGCTCGAGGCCCTTCAGCCACATCTCCATCTCGAACAGGTAGTCGTACTTGACGCGGTTCGAGAACAGAGCGGACGTCTCGAGGACCGTGAAGCGGGGCATGGACCATTGTAATCCCACGCGAGCGGCGTCCGGCGCCCGCGAAGCCTCGCCGAGCCGCCCTCAGAAGGGATAACCGATCGAGAACGCGAAGGCCCCGGCATCCTCGCCCGGCTTGCGGTCCAGCTTCAGGCCGTACTCGAGCCGGATCGGGCCCACGGGGGTCTGGTAGTGGAGGCCGAGACCGGCTCCGGTCCGGAGCAGCGCGAGGTCCACGCTCTTCGGATCGGCCCACACGTTTCCGACGTCGAAGAAGAGCGCCACCTCGAAGCTGCTCACGACGGGAATGCGCCATTCGGCGTTCGCGACGAGCATCACCGTGCCGCCCTCGCCCACCCCGTCCGCGTTCAGTGTTTCGCCCGGGATGCCGAGATTGTCGCGCGCGAAGGCGCGGTGCGTGGACGAACCACCCGCGAACAGGCGCTCCGGCACGGGGACGATCAGGTTGGGGGTGCAGAGAGCGGCGTCGTAAGGCACGACGTCGCACGCCTGGTAGTTCCAGATCACGCCGCCGCGGACCGAAAAGACGAGGCGCGTCGCGCCATAGGGCCGATACAGGGCCGCCTGAAGCAGCGCCTTCAGGAAGTCCGCGTCGGCCGCGAGAAACGGAAACGCGTACTTGACGTCGGCGGCGAGAAACGTGCCCGCGCTCGGGTTCAAGGGGTCGTTGCGGCGGTCCCAGGTCACGCCTCCGGAGAAGGAGCTGATGCGGCTCGGCTGATTGAGTCTCTGGTCGGCCCCGAGCCCGGGATCGGAACTGGGAGTGACGAGCTCGTACTGATAGCGGAGACCCGTCCTGAGTGACGCCGAAGGGCGATATTCACCCTGGAGGAACCCGCCGGTCCGCTTGACGAAGATGTCCGAGAAGTAGTCGTTCGTCTGGTAGGCGGCCAGGGAGATCGGGATCTTCCCGCCGAAGAGCGACCGATCGCGCGCCGACAGGATGACCCGCGGATCCCGGTTCGAGATGCGTCCTTCGCCGCTCAGCTCGAGGGCGCGTCCGAAGACGTTGTTGTAGGAGACACCGAGGGAAAGCCGCGCCGAGAGCTGGGGGGCGGGCGCCTGCGGCGCGTACTCGGCGCCGACCGCGTACGTGAGACTCCACGGCCGCGCCTCGAAAACGGTGACGAGGACCGCCCGCGAGAGCGTCTCCGGATCCGTCGGGAACGTCGAAAGCTCGATCTTCTGGAAGATCCCGAGACGCGCGAGACTCTGCTGCGTCTCGAGGAGCTTCGTGAGCGAGAACGGCGAGCCTTCCTTGTTCGCGAGGCGGTCTTCCACGATGAAGGGCTGCGTGCGCCGGTTGCCGCGCAGGATCGTTTTGCCGAAGACGACGGGCGTCCCCTCCGTCACGGCGTAGTGCACCTCGGCGCGCTCTCCCTCGGGCGGCACGGGGTCCGGGAAGCGCGTCGTGGCTTCCACTTTCGCGTCCACGTATCCGCGGTCCACGTAAAGCGAGTGCAGAAGCGCCGCGTCGTCGCTCACGCTCGACCCGGAGAACGGCAGTCCCGCGCGGACGGCGAGCCGGGGCAGGAGGACATCCTCCGGCACTCGCGCCACGCCGGACACGGTCCGCGCGCCCACGATCGTGCGGACTCCCTCCTCGACGCGGAACGTGACGGTCAGCGTGTCACGTGAAGCGCCCTCCGTCACCTCGGGCGGCAGGACGCGGGCGTGCCGGAACCCGCTCGCGCGGTAGAGCGACTCGAGGGCGTCCCGGTCCGCGGCGGCTTCTCCGTCCACGTAGCGTCCGGTCTCGAGAAGGCCGCGGGCGCGCGTTTGAAGCGCCGCCAGGACCGCGTCTTGTGACAGGCCTGCGGTCCCGGTCACGGCAACCCCCGAGATCGTCCACCGCTCTCCCTTTTCGATGGTAAACGCCACGAGCTCCTCGTCCGGCGACGTTTCGAACGTGACGTCCACCTTCGCGCGCGCGTAGCCTCTTTCCTGATAGGTGCGGCGGAGAGCGTCCTTCAGGAGCTGAAGAGAGTCCTCGTCGGATGGCTCCCCGCGCGACCAAGGCGAATCGGGGTGCGCCCGAACAACGCTTTCGCTTTCTCCGGTGACCTTGAGGACGACCCGCGGCCCGACGAAGAGCGCGTAACGGGGCGCAACGGTCGCCGTCGCGGAGTCGTAGCTTTCATCCTCGAACCGGACCTCCGCCCGCGAATACCCGAGGCGCCGGTACGCGGCCGTGAAGCGCTCGGCGTCTTCCCGAGCCGCGGCGCCGCGATACTTCTTTCCGGGCTTCGCCTTCGCTCTGGCGAGAAGGGCCGCCTCGTCGAGAGGAGGGAGCGCGGACGAAAACCGTGGCCGTCCGGCCGTCGCTCGCGGGCCCTTCCGCACTTCGAAACGGACGCGGACGCTCGTCTCGTCCTCCCCCGCCTCGACGACCGTCGCGACCTTCGGATCGAAGTAGCCCTGGTCGCGGAGAACGCGCCGGATCGCCTCTTCGTACCGGGGCTTGAGGTCGTTCTGCCAGGTATCGCCCGCTCCCAGACCCACGGCGTCGAGAACGCGGCCGGAGGCCGGAACGCCCGGCGAGATCGCAAGGTGCTCGATCCGGGGCGCCGCCGCGAAAACGACCACGACGATCGCGCCGGCTGGGGAAGGGGATGCCTCGACGGCGAGGTCGGAGAAGAGCCGGGTCGCAAAAAGGTTGCGGAGGCTCGTCCTCACGGCTTCGTCCGTGAGGGTGCGGCCCGGCTTTAGCTCCGTGAGCGCCTCGAGCCGGTGCGTGTCGACTGGAGCGTCGCCGCGGAACGACAGCGACGCGATCCCCGTCCCGTAAGATGTCGCCGCCAACGCACGCGCCGCGAGACACAGCGCTCCGGCGGCGAACAGAGCGGCGCCCAGGATTCTCATCGCAATCGCTGCCGGATCCGGAGTTCGAGAGAGTAGACCCCGGTCTCGTCGAGCTTCGCCTGGATGGCGGCGGCGGGAGACAACTGATAGTCGAGCGTGATGATCTGCTGCTGGTTGCTCGACAGCACGAAGGAGACGGTTGCGTTGAAATTGCTGCCGAGACTCTTGCCCACCGTGACGCGCGGCGCGTCGAACGACGTGCCCGTGATCGTCGGATCGATCTGGAACCGGTCCAGCCGGAAGAAGTCCTTCGTCCGGCTCGTGACGGCTTCGGTCGCGAGACTCGCGAGGAGCTCGCGCGCGGCTTTCGAGACCGATTCGTCGGACGAGCTGGGGGCCGGCCCGACGGGCGCTCCCGCGCTCTGCGGGATGTCGCCCGTGGCCATCAGAGAGACGATTTGCGCCTCCGAAAGCTGGGGGTCCGACGAGAATCGGGGCGCGAGACGCGAGGGCGTCCCCGTCAGGCCGAACGTGACCTGGTAACGATTGACCGTGCCGCGCGCCTCGATCTCGAAGAAAGGCTCGATGCGGAGCGGATTCGAGAAAAGGATCCTGCCGGAGACGAGCTCGTATCGCTGTCCCTGCAGCGTGAGACGGCCGCCCTCCTCCGCGACGACCTCGCCGAACAGGAGGGGGTGGCCGACCGTGCCCCGCACGAAGAGCTCGCCCGAGAGCTTCAGGCGGGCCACGTTCGCGCGCACCTCGATCGAGGACGGCGGCGCCTCGACCCGGACGTCGAGGGCCACGCCGTCGAACGACGTCGGGGGCGCGCTCGTGTCTCTCTTCTTTGCTAGGAGCGATGCGATGTCCAGAGCGAAGTCCCGGTTGTATAGCGCCCGGTCGAAGACGAGGTCGCCGCGCACCATGCGCAGGGTCGTGTCGCCGAGAAAGACGAGATCTCCGGAGAACGTGCTCCGGAAGCCGTCGAAGGGCAAATACCGGACATGCCCGACGTGCGCGCTCAGTCTGATACCGATGGGCCGGAGGCCCGAGAGCGCCACGAATCCACCCACGTCCACCATGCCGCCGCTGTAGCGAACCGTGAGGTCCGAGAGGGTGACCCGGTCTTCCGAGAACAGGAGCGTTCCCGTGATCGCCTCGACCGCGGTGCCGCCCGGATTCGACAGGTCGACTCCATCCAGCGCCGCGCGCCCCGTAAGCGCCGGCGCCGCGGACGTGCCGCCGATCTTCAGGTCGACGCTGGCGCGCCCGGCCGCGTTCATCCCCGAGAGCACGGGTCTGAGGAGGGCCGCGTCGAAAGAGCCGATCACCGAGAGGTCGAGCGCGTGCGGCGCGACGAGACCGCCGCTTCCCGAGATCGTGAAGGCCGTCGCCGTGCCCGCGGGGAGATCCGGACGAGGCGCTTCGGCGAGCGTGAGCCGCCCGAGGAGCAGCTTTCCGTCCGCGACGCGCAGCGGCGCGGCTCCCCTGAGCTCGAGCGTTCGTCCGTACGCCGTGACGCGCGCGGCCGACACCGCGCCTTCGCCGCGCCACGCCGCGAGGTCCGTCCCCGCCTTCAGAGACGCCTCGGCGACGAAGCGCCCGTCGAGTCGCGCGTCCTCGGGAGCGCCGAGCAGCGAGGCGAAAGGGGCCAGCGACGCGACGTCGAGCCGGGCCCGCCAGCGCCCCTCGGCCCCGTCGGGCGCCAGTGCGATCTCGGCCGCCTCCGGGGCGCGGACGAAGAAGGTAAAGGCGCCGCTATCGGCTTTCGCGCGCACCTCGACTTCCGTCCCCGCGCGTCCGAGCGGACTCCCGCCCCACGCCGCATCGACGACGCGCGCCGCCACGTCGAGGTTCGGGCGGTCGACGGTTCCGGTGCCCGTGACGTGCCCCGAGAGCGAGCCCGTCAGCCCGAGCCCCGTTGCGGCGTCCAGCCGGTCAACCGGCAGGGATTGAGCGTCGAGATCGAGGGCGTACGCGCCGTCTCGGTAGCGGAAGAAACCGCTCCCTTTCGCCGTTCCGGCCGCCAGCCGCGCCGCGGCGTTCTCGATCACGATCCGGTCTTTTTCGAAGGCCACGACGCCTTCCAGACGGTCGAGCTTCTGCCCCCAGACGCTCCCGCCCGTCACGACGAGCGGGATTCGACCCGACAGGGCGGGAGTCACCCCGTCGAGGGGCAGCCGCCCCGTGGCCGCGCCGGTGATCGGAAGGTCGAAGTCGAGGAACGCCATCACGCGCTCGATGGGCCACCGCGAAAAATCCGCCGTGAGGCCGTCGAGGCGATACGCGCCTTCGAGAGGCCCGCCCCAGCCTATCTTTCCGGTGAGTGAGAGCCCGGCATCACCGTCCTTCGCCGCAAAAGGCGAGAACGTGGCCACGTTGCGGTCCACGAGAAACTCCGCCGACGCCGTCCCGAACGGCACGCCGCGCAGCACGAATTGGGACGCCGTCAGGCGACCCTCGATCCGCGGATCGCCGAAGCTGCGGGTCAGATGAGCGACGACGCGGCCGGCGCCTAGCAGCTTCAACGGAGGCGTCAGCGGCTCGTTCTGGATCGCGGGATAGAAGTTGTCCGCGATCCGCTCGACCTCGGCGAGATCGTCGGCGGCTATGTCGAGCTGGAGATCGGGTTCCCAGGTCCCGAGCCGGAGGCCGCCGTCGAGCCGGATCCGGGCGCCTCCGGCCGTCGCGAACGGCACCTCGGAAAAAAGAAAGTGTCCGTCGCGAATCCTGATCGGGCCGCCTCCGGAAATCGGCAATGCGAAGCGCCCGCGCACCGCCGAGCGCCTGCCGTCGTCGGCCGCGACACGGATCCGTCCGATGCCGTCCGCGTGCTCGATCCCTCCCCGCCCGAACGTGAGCGACGTGTCGAGGTCCGCCCTTCCCATGAGTCCAGTGCCCTTGAGTCCGAGATCGGCGAAGAACTGCTCGAAGTCGATCCCGTGGCCGCGCACCGCGATGCGCACGGGAAGCGGCGGGTTCTTGAGCCGCTCGAGCCGGATGACGGCCTCCAGCGTGCCGCCCGCGTAGTTCGCGCGCGTCACGTTCACGAGAAGGCCTTTCGGATCGACGCGAATCAGGCCCTCGCCGCTCATCGGGAAGGGCCCGAACGCGGCCGCGGGCAGATCGAAAGCGCCGAAAACACGAAAGCCGCCCGGCTCGCCGAACCGCATCGTGCCGTGCATCCGGATGCCGCCCGACAACGGGAGACCTAGCCCGAACACTCTCGACAACGATTCCCCCGTCGTCTCGGCCCGCGCGACGAGAGCGAGCACGGGCTTCCCGAGGTCGTCGACTCCGCCGGAAGCGTCGACCTTCAGGCGCTCGCCGCGCAGCCTGAGGCCCGTCAGGTGGACGCGCCCCGGCGCGAGCGTCAGCTCCGCGCCTAGCGCGAATTCGAGAGTCTCGTTGTTCTCCAGCTTGAAGCGGCCCTTGCGGCACGCGAGCGCGAGGTGCGTCACCGTCCGGCTGCGCCCGGACTTGGCCGTGACCGCGGCGTCCTGCAGCAGGGCATCGATTTCGGCGTCCCATTCCCGGAACCTCAGCGAGGCCCTCTGGACGATCGCTTCCTGAAGGTGGAAGTCGAGACCCCCGCCTCCGTCTCCCGTGAAGGCCTTGAGCGGCCCCGTCAGATTCGTGGTGCCGTCCGGGAACGCCTCGACGACCACGCGCGGCGAAACGACGCGAAGCTTCGGAAGGTCGATGCGGCTCCTCGTGATCGTCGGCAGGCCGCGCACCTCGATCTCGGAAGCCGAGAACATGGCGCCCGCGAGGCCGCGCGGATCGTTGGCCACCGAGACGTCGCGGACGAGGACGGAAAATGGGACGAGAACGAGGTCGAAGCCGCCGAGCCTGACGGTCCTCCCGATCTTCGCGGTCAGCAGCTTTTCCGTCCTCTTGCGCAGTAGCTCCTGGAAGCGCGTCGAGCGGAAGACGCCGTAGAGAACGAGGAGAGAGAAGACGAGTAGAAGTGTGAAGAGGCGGAAGAGCCGGACCTGAGTGAGGGAGAGCTGCGGAAGGCGGTGCATCTCTCCGTTACCGCGCCGCGTTCTCCCGCTCGCCGCCGAACGAGAGCTTTCCGGCGAGAACCTCGAAGAACGAGGCCTCCGAGGCCCGCACCAAAGAGACGGTCTCGGAGGAGCGCGCGATCGAGATGCGCGTCGTGGAGCTCACGGGGAACCCTTCCTGTCCGTCCAGGGTCAGGAACACGTCCGTGGGGTCGTTCTCCACCGAGAGATCGAGCCGAACCGAATCGGGGAGCACGAGGGGTCGAAGCGTCAACGTGTGCGGGCAGACCGGCGTGAGTACGAGCGCCCGCAGCGTGGG
>Ga0315273_10005384_pt1 | contig 15805 bp, 15 predicted proteins | sample YL17G02_0_MG_FD_205753 | JGI IMG/M metagenome (GOLD analysis project Ga0315273, IMG submission 205753) | Sediment microbial communities from Yellowstone Lake, YNP, Wyoming, USA - YL17G02_0 | ecosystem: Environmental > Aquatic > Freshwater > Lake > Sediment | place: USA: Wyoming | collected...
TCCTCGAAGTCGACCTCGGCGAGCTGCGCGAGCAGCCGCCGGCGGCCCTCCTCCGGCAGATCGCCCCAGAACCGAAACACGTGGTCCTGGCCGGCGTCGGCGGCGCGGCGGCGCAGCACTTGCTCATCGGGAAGCTCTGGCGGCACGGTGTTCCTCTCGTTCCCTTGGCCGGCGATCTGCCGACGCCCCGCCGGCGCCCACCCGTATGATACCCTGTCGGACGGCGCCAAGGTTACCAAAAGCCACACCGGGGCGGCAAGGGATTTGGGGCCGGGTGGTAAACGGCGTGGAGGGGATTGTGCGGCCCATTGGGCCGCCCAGCAAGCCCAAGGCGGGTCTTCGGCAAGTATGGCGACCCGATGGCGCTGCGGTTGCCTTGCGCCTTTCACTTCGGATTACACATTTCGCATTGGGCCACGCGGTCGCCTTCGGCTCCCCGCTAAGAAGCTGTTTCAGAACCGGCGATAGCGCGGTGGGCAGTCTTGCCCACCGCGCGTACGCGCCCGCATTCTCGCGGCGGGCAAGACTGCCCGCCGCGCTTTGCAGCGCTGATGGGCGTTTGTGAAACAGCTTCTAAACGTGGCGAGCTAGCGCCGTTCGGTTTCACTCCGCATTTCCGCTCGGGATTTCCGTTTGGGATTTATTTGACACCGCCCCTCAGACAGTCCATAATATCCATGGTAGGAGCCTGCCAAGCGAAAGACCGTGCCCTGCATGGGGGGTGGGAAGGAGGGCTATGGGACCCAGCCAGTAGTGCCGCTGTTAGCTGTGAATCACAACGTCATTCTCTATACCTTATACCCGCTGTCGGAAGCGCCCGCACGGCGCTACAAACTTGGAGGATGAACCATGAAGCGTAAAGGATTTACGCTGGTTGAGTTGCTGGTGGTGGTCACCATCATCGGCATGTTGATCGCGATTCTGATTCCGGCTGTGTTCGGCGCCTTGGAACAGGCGAACCGGGCCAGCTGCGCCAACAACCTGAGCCAGATCGGGAAAGCGGGCCGGACCTACGCCTCGTCGCACCGGCAGAGGTGGCCCAACGTCTTTATTCAAGGCTCGTCGAACAGTTGGGACGACGTGGGCAACACGCGCCAGGACCAGGTCAAGACGCTCGACGATCTGGCCAGCGGCACCGGCCAGACGAAGCCCGATGACAAGAAGGGCCAGGCGCCGGAGTCGAACACGGCCAACTTCTGGGTCCTGGTTCGCTTGCAGGGGTTGACGCCCCAGAACTTCATCTGCCCGTCCTCGAGCCAAATCTTCCAGCCCGACCGGTCGGTCGTCCGCTTTGACGATGTCCGGGACTTCCGCGGGCCCATGTTCTGTAGCTACTCGTTCCAGAACGTCTACCCGGCCCGCACGTTGACCGAAACGGCCAGCGCCCATTCGTCGAGCTTTGCCATCGGGGCCGATGCGAACCCCCTGCGGGCCCTCTTCAACGCGGACCCCGGCCAGACCACCGACAAGATGAAGGAGAACGGCGGCAGTCCGAAGTTCGAGGAGTCGGAGGATGCCCAGGCTGGGGGGTGGACCACCATCGAGGGGCCGCATGAGTTGAACAGCCCCAACCATAAGTTCAAGGGGCAGAACGTCCTGTACCTCGACGGCCACGTGGAGTGGAGGGAGCATCCGTACTGCGGGCCGCAGGGCGACAACATCTGGGTCGGCCAGGTCAAGACGCTTCCGACCTCAACGACGTTTGACCCCCGGAAGGTCGAGGATCTCCGCACCCTCAACGAGAAGAGCAGCTACCAGCCCAAGCCGCAGCCCGGCGGCCAGAAAGAGTCCTCCACGCGGGATGACGACTCGTTCCTCACGCCGTAACTTCGCCTTGGCAGGCGCCTGCGGGCGACCCCGAGTTTTCGGGGTCGCCCTTCTTTTGTGTTTCGGCGCCCCCGCGCGGGCCTATAATGCCGCGCCATGACCTCGAACCCGCGACACCCGGCGCTCCTGGGCATCGACATCGGCACGTCGAGCGTCAAGCTCCTCCTCTATCTCCTGGGCGACCTTCCCGCCGGCGGGCCGGAGCGGACCCGCCTGGCCCGCGCCCGCCTGACGGTGAACCATCCGGCGCCGGGCTGCCGCGAGATGGACCCGCGCGGGTGGTGGCGCGGCATCCGGCGGGCGGCGGCCGAGCTGGACCTCGCCGACGTGGAGGTCCTGGGCATCGGCACGAGCAGCCTCTTCCCGGCCCTGGTGGCGATGGATGCGGCGGGCAGCCCGCTTCGGCCCGCGATTCTTTACGACGATCGCCGCAGCGCGGCCGAGGTCGAGGCGCTCGAGCACTCGCCCCTGGCGCATCCCGAGGTGCACCACCTCTTGACCGGCAACCGCGTCCGCCCCGGCACGATCAGCCTGTCGAGCCTATTGTGGATGCGCCGGCACGAGCCGGCGCTCTTTCGCGAGGCGCACCTCTTCGGCCACGCGGGGACGTTCGTGGGCCGCCGCCTGACCGGCCGCTTCGCCATCGACGCCACCAGCGCCAGCCTGACCGGCCTGTACGCGACCGCCTCGGGCGAGGCGTGGCTGCGCGGCGTGTGCCGCCTGCACGGCGTCTCGCTCGACAAGCTGGGCGGGCGGCTGGAAGACCTGACCTACGGAAATTATCTCGAACTGTTGACCTCCAACCGGCCGGGCCTGAAGGAGCAGATCCTGGCCGACCTGCCGCCCGGCGCCGGGCGCGACGCGCTCCTCGCCCAGCGCGTGGAACTGCCCGACGGCGGCTGGGTGAGCGTGCTCCTCGACGTCTCGGGCATCGGCCGGGCCCGCCTGCCGGAGGTCATCTGGCCGGGCGACCGGCTCGGCGCGCTGACCGATGAGGCCGCCGACGCGCTCGGCCTGCCGGCCGGCGTCCCGGTGGCCGCCGGCGCCGGCGACACCGCCTGCGGGGCCCTGGCGATGGGCCTGACGGACGAGGGCGAGATGGCCGTGACGTGCGGGTCGACCGACAGCCTGGCGTCGCTCCAGCGGACGGCCGTCTTCTCGCCGCGCACCATCAACATCGCTTACATGGATGGACATTCCTGGCTGGCCATTGCGCCGATGAACGCGACGGGCTCGGCGGTCGACTGGTTCGTCGAGACGTTTCTCGGCCGCGCGCCCGGCCGGTACGACCGGTTCTTCGCGCTGGCGGCCCGGGCCCCGGCGGGGAGCGGCGGCGTGGTGTTCCTGCCGTACCTGCGGGGCGAGCGGAGCCCGGTGTACGACCCGTCGGCCCGGGGCGTGTTCTTCGGCCTCACGCCCCAGACGCACCTGCCCGAGATGGCCCGGGCGGTGCTGGAGGGCGTGGCGTTCGGGCACCGGCAGATCCTCGGTATGGCCGACGTGCGGCTGGGGCGGCGCGTGGAGCGGGTCATCGCCTCCGGCGGCGGCACGCGCAGCCCGCTCTGGCGTCAGATCCGGGCCGATGCCGCCGACCGGCCGTACGTGTACTCCGATTGCACGGAGGCGTCGGCCCTCGGCGCGGCCCTCCTGGGCGGCGTGGCCGCCGGCGTGTTCGACGCGTGGCCAGCCGCCGCGGCCGAGGCCCGCCGCACGGCGCGCTTCGAGGAGGTCCGCCCCGCCCCCGACGCCTGGCACTGCATCAAGCGGAACTTCGAGGTCTACTCCAGCCTGTACGACGGGCTGCGGCACTGCTTCTGAACAACGTGCGGGCAACGATTGCTTCCAGCCCCGGACGCAAGAATGTCGATATTGCATTTGCCTTGACCGCCGGGGGCGGTTAGACTGCATAGAGAGAGGCCGCCGTTGGCCGGAGGTTCGCAAGCCATGACTCGCACCATTCCGGGAACCCTGCCCAGGCAGTTCCTCGATCTCGCTGTCATCTACCCCAGCGAAGAGGAGAAGGGGAAGTGGGTTGCCCACTCGATCCTGACGGACCAGATTGGCGTTGGGGACTGCGTATTGGATGCCTTCGTTGAGCTCCGAAGGGCCATCAAGGCCCTGCTTGAGGCCGCGCAGCAGGACGCCGATATTCAGGTCTTCAGGCTCGCACCAGACAATGTGAGGCAGCGCCTGCTGAATGCCGCGAGGTTGCCCGATGAGATCATCGAGATCGCCGACATGCAGTTGGCCGGCCGCTTTGACGTGAAGCTCGAGAAGCCGTGGAAGCCAAGGGCCAGGACCCTGTCGGTTGCGATACCTGTGTATGCATGAGTAGGAAGCGTGTCATCACGTGGGGAGTTCTGCGCCGCGCCTGCAAGGCCAAAGGCGTTGCGGTGGCGGACCGGGGGAGCGAGGCCCTCCTGATGATGCCCTTGCCCGACGGCAAGAAGGTTGTTCACGTCCTTTCCCACAAGTGCTGCAAGAGCAAGAGCTCGATCATCTGGCCCGACCACTTGGCGGCCATCAAGCGCAAGTTCGGATTCACGGATGCCGATTTTGAGTAGTCCTCAGCGGCCCGTCAGTCCTTCGGCGGCTTGCTGTTGTCGTCGCCCGCCTCGGTCGACGCGGGCGGGGCCTCCTTGACGGGCGGCAGCGTCGCGCCCGCCAGGCCCTTCTCGGGCGCGGGTTTCTCGGGAACGGTGAAGGTGACGGTCACGGGTTCCTTCAGGTCGGGCGTGATGTTGAAGCCGCCGAGGGCCGGCTCGAACTGCCAGCCCCACGTCTGCCAGGCCGCCCGCGAGACGCGGTGGCGGTAGAGGACGCGGGTTCGGAACGTCGTCCACGCGTCGTACTTCTTGTCATAGAACCATTGCTCCACGCGCCAGGTGATCTCGTCGCCCTTCCTGCCCACGAAGTCCTCGTCCATCAGGAGGTCCACCAGCACCACCGCCCGGTCGGCCGCGCCGCCGATCGCCAGCACGCGGATCTTGTTCTCGTACCGCTTGACCTCGTGGATGATCCGCAGGATGGCCTTCTTGTCGTCCTCGGCAAACGTGCCCTCGGCCGCCTTGCCGATCTCCTCGGTCCGGTACTCCGGCGGAATGAGGGCGTCGTACTCCGAGAGCTTCGGGTCCATGTCCACGCCTTCGAGGCGGCCCCACGGCGTGATGACCACGAGGTCGTACGTGCCCATCTTGAGGCCGGCGACCTCGAACGCCCCGGTCTTCGGGTCGACCTTGACGGGGATCTTGAGGTCCATCGCCCGTTCCACGAGGTACGCCTCCTTGACCCGCTCGGGCGGGGTGAGCTTGCCCCGGACCGCCCGGATCGCCGGCGGCGGCTGGTCGGGCTTCTTCGCGGCCGGCGGGAGCTTGGCGGGCGTTTCAGCGGCGGGCGACTTGGCCGGGCCTTCCGCGGCGAAGACCATCGGGCCCAGGGCCAGAACGGTGGCGACAAACGCGAGCAGGCTTGCACTCCAGCGCGACTTAGCGCGGCGGGTCTCTCGCCACGGCGAGTCTTCGACCTGACCTGCCGCGTGCGTGCGTGTGCCGCCCGGTGCGGGGCGCTTTCTGCGCGGGGGGTCAGGGTACATGTTTAGCGTGTTGCTCCGGAAGCCGGGTGGCATGCCCACGGCGTCGTTCCGTGGGCATGACTTGGCCGTGCCCCGAGGAGCATGCCCACGCGAACAGCGGCGTGGGCATGCCACCCTGCATATGGACGTCGACACGCCAAACACGTACGGGTCGGGCGACCCACCGCGCACGGGGTCAAGTGGCGCTGGAGTACGAGGTGCGACGGAACGTCTCATGGCTCTCCTCGCTCAGTGGCAGCAGGGGCAACTCCTCCCCGGCGCGTATCATTGGACCGCTTCGGGCGCGTTCTGGCAAGCACTCAATTGTTGCGAAGCGCCGCGCGGCGGGTCAGGGTACGTGTTTAGCGCGGCGCCCAATTGCCGGGTGGCATGGCCACGCGCCGTGGTTTCATGCCGTTGTTGACGTAATCCTTATCCCCCCCCCGGTTGCCGGTTCCCGATTCCCGCCTTTCGTCCGTTCGGCCCTTGACGCCGGCCCATATACACACTATAGTCTGCGGATTGCCCGACCCCACGCCGACGTCCGGGGAGCAGCCTATGGCAAAGCACAAATCGCAGTTGTATGAGATTCTGGCCAAGCAGCGCGGTCGGGAAGAAGTGCCCCCGGTCAGCGGGGTGAAGCCGGCGCCGATCATCCGGCAAACGCCGGTCGTGGCGGCGGCACGGCCACAGCCGGCGCCGAAAGCGGCGGAAACCCCTCGGCGCGAGGTGCCGACCGGCCCGGTCCTCAGGCCCGCGCCGTCGAAGGCGCCGGTCGTCATCGGCGGCGTCGGGCTGACGTACGTTCACCTGGTGTGGATCGGCCTGGTGATCGCCGGCCTGTGCGTGTTCTTTTACTTGCTGGGAAACTGGATTCGCGGCAACGGGCTGCCCCCGACGGTCAAGCACCCGACGATGGACGAGATCAAGGGCGGCCCCGTGCAGCCCAACCTCATCGTCCCCGGCGTCGAGCGGCCTGCCCCCCGCGGCATCGTGGGTCAGCAATCGGGCGGCCCGGGCCCGGGCGAGAAAGCCGGCGGTCCGACTCCCGGCGGCATCGAGAGGCCGGGCGGGGGAAAACCCGGGCCGGTCCCCGGCGGCAAGAAGATCGTCCCGCCGGAGAAGGCGGGTGGCCCGGGCGTCGAGCCGCTGCCGTGGCCGCCGGAGAAAGCGGGCGGTCCCGTGAAGGGTGGGGCCGAGAAGGGCGGGCCGGAAAAAGCGACGGTCCCCACCGGGCCGCGCTACAGGGTCCGCATCCAGACGTTTGACATCGGGCAGCCGAGCGCCGTCGATCAACTGAGGGACTTCCTTCAGAAAGACGGCATCGAGACCGAGGACGTGCCCGGCCGCGGCGTGCACATCCTGTTCAGCCAGGAGCAGTTCGCCGACAAGAAGAAGTGCGACGAGTTGGCCGCGAAGACCAGGAAGGCGCTGGAAGCGTTTGAGAAACAGACGCGCCGCCGAACCTCAAAGGATGCATATTCCGAACTGGTAAAGGAGTGACGAGATGTCGTTGGATAAGAGCCTCAAGAGTCATGGCGCCCTGGTCCGGCATCGCAACGTCCTGTCGCGCGCCGAGCGCCTGGAGAAGCTGAAGGACGCGGGGAAGTGGAAGGACGGCGACACCGTGTTCGGCCTTCCGAAGGTGCCTCATCGCAAGGTGGTGACCAAGAAGATCAAGGCCACACCGGTGCCGGGCGCCGAGGGCGCCGAGGCGGCGGGTGCGGCGGCTCCGGCGGCGGGCGCGGCGGCGGGCAAGACGCCGGCCGTCGCGGCGAAGGCGGCTGCCGCTCCGGCCAAGGCCGCCGGCGGCAAGGGCAAGGCCTGATACGGTTGTGCGCGAGAAGGCGCCGTCACGTAGGCCGGGGCCCGCCCCGGCCTATGTGCGTTTGTGACACCAGGCGTGGAGGAATCAGGGAGCACACCCATGGCTGCATCCGACATCCCCCTCGCCCAGCGCATGGGTTGCATCGACGCCTCCGGCATCCGGAAGGTCTTCGACCTGGCGGCCAAGCTCAAGAATCCCGTCAACTTCAGCATCGGCCAGCCCGACTACGACGTGCCGGAGGTCTGCAAGGAGCGGGCCATCGAGGCCATCCGCACCGGCCACAACCGCTACACCCCCACGCAGGGCGACGAGGCGCTGCGCGAGGCCATCGCCGGGCGCCTTCGCGCCGAGTTCGGCGCGTTCGACGGCCCCGTCCTCGTCACGAGCGGCACGTCGGGCGGACTCCTGCTCGCCCTCTTCGCCACCCTCAACGCCGGCGACGAGGTCCTCATCCCCGACCCATACTTCGTTATGTACAAGCATCTCGTGAACCTCCTCGGCGCGCGGCCGGTCTTCGTCGACACGTACCCGGACTTCCGCCTGCGGGCCGACCGCCTCGAGGCCGCCGTCACCGAGCGCACGCGCCTGCTCATCCTCAACAGCCCCACGAACCCCACGGGCGCCGTCTACACCCGCGAGGAGCTCGAGTCGGCGATCGCGGTCGCCCGCCGCCACAACCTCGTCGTCATCTCCGACGAGATCTACAACGCGTTCGCCTACGACGGCCCGTCGCCGAGCGCCTGGCCGCTCTACGACCGCCTCATCCTCCTGCGCGGCTTCTCGAAGACCTGGGCGATGACCGGATGGCGGCTCGGCTATGCCGTCGGCCCGGCCCACATCGTCCAGGCGATGACCACGCTCCAGCAGTACACGTTCGTGTGCGCCCCCGCGCCGTTCCAGGCGGCGGCGGTGACCGCCCTGGAGGTCGACGTGGCCGACTCCATCGCCGACTACCGGTCCCGGCGCGACCTTGTGTACGAGGGCCTGCGCGAGCGGTTCCGCGTGACCAGGCCCGGCGGGGCGTTCTACATTTTCCCCGAGGCGCCCGGCGGCTCCGGCACGAAGTTCGTCTCGCGCGTCATCGAGGCCGGCGTGCTGATTATTCCCGGCGGCGTCTTCAGCGAACGCGACACGCACTTCCGCATCGCCTACCCGGCGAGCCGCGAGACGATCGAGCGCGGCCTCGACGTGCTGAACCGCGTCGCCCGCGAGTTCGGCGCGTAACGACCGTGCGCCTCGTTTAGCCGTCGCCGCATACGGCGACGAGAAATTGCGGATTGCGGATTGCGAATTGCGGATTGAAAGGCCAAAGAGGCCAAGGGCTTACGCAAACTCGTTTAGCGGGGAGCCGAAGGCGACCGCGTGTCTTTTCGCCGTCGCATCGCTTAGCCGTTGCCGAGTCGCATCGTTTAGCCGTCGCCGGTACGGCGACGGTCGCCGCAATCCGTTAACCTTATTGCCTTGTCTTTTCAACGGAGCCCATGATGAACGTAACGCGGCGGACCTTCCTCGGGGCGATGGGCGCGGCCGGGACGGCGCTGGCCCTGGGCGGGCGCGGCACGCAAGCCCGGGCGGCCGAGAAGCCCGACCTCGTCGTCGCCTTCGTCTCCGACACGCACCTGGCCATTGAGGGCCGCGGCGACGCCTCGAAGCGGATGGCCGACATGGTCGAGGAGATCAGCGCCTCGCCCGCCGAGCTCGTCATCTGCCTCGGCGACCTCGTCGACACCGGCCCCAAGCACGAGCCCCAGTACGCCGAGTGGATGAAGATCGCCAGGGGCCTCGCGCGGCCGTTCTACGCCGTCCCCGGCAACCATGATTCCGTGGAGTTCTTCAGGAAGTACGTCCGCCCCGAGACCGACTACGTGGTCGACCACGGCGGCTACCGGTTCGTGCTCTTCCTCGACGTGGTGCCGCCGTCGCACGACGGCTCGATCGAGGCGGCGCAGATCGAGTGGATCGCCGCCCGCGTCGACGAGGCGGCCAAGGCGAAGCGCCGCGCCATCCTCTGCGCCCACGTGACGCGCCATCCGAACCAGGCGCCCGACGTCGCCTGGTACGTCAAGACGCAGGAGAAGGAGTTTGCGGCCCTGCTGGAGGCGAAGCGCGCGACCATCCTCGCGATGTTCTCGGGCCACCTGCATTACGGCCTGCGCGGGTGGAACGACACAGCGGGCGTGTTGGAGGCGGTCGTCCCCTCGGCGTGCTGGAACGCCGCCCGCGACCTCTCGAAGGCGCCGGGCTTTGCGTTCAAGGAATACCGGCCGGGGTATGTGCTGGCCGCCCTGCGCGGCGACCGGATCTCGCTCGCTTATAAACCGATCGGCGCCGCCGCGATCGAGGCGCCCGTTCCGGCAGCGCCGGCGGCGCCAGCGCGCTGACGGGTGCGCGGCGGGCACGCCCTTGTTTCCGAGGGCGCCATGCCCTCGCGCCGCCGCGAAAACACGGTATGCAGAACGGAGCACCAAGCCATGGGCGATCCTCAACCTCAGCGTCTGACATCCTTTCAGAAGCTCCTGGCCTGGGCCATCCTGGGCGGGTTCTCGGTGTTCTTTGCCGAGATCGTCCTCGGCTCCTACCCGTTCTCTTTCTTCGATGCGTGGGGCATCCTGGTCGTGTGCCCGCTGTACACGCTGCATCTGCTGGTCTTCGCCCGCATCGCCTTTTGGCGCGGGCCGCCGCGGTTCTCGACCCTGTTCTTTGCCGGCGTGCTGATCGGGCTTTACGAAGCCTACATGACGAAACAGTTGTGGAGTCCCGACTGGAGCCCTCACCCGGCGGTGCGCCTCGGCGGCGTCGCGGTGATCGAGACGATCATCCTGATCCTCTGGTGGCACCCGTTCATGGCGTTCCTCGTGCCGCTGCTGCTGGGCGAGACGGTGCTTTGCCGGTCGCGGCACATGGCCCGCGCGTTGCCCGAGCGCCTCAGGCGGGTACTCTTCGGCCGGCGCGCGGCGGTCGTCCTCGTCGTCCTGGCGGTGCTGGCGGGGCTGCTCGCGAGCAGTGCCAACAATACGCGTCCATCAGTGGTTCATATCCTCGTGTCGATCATCCCGTCGGCGGCCGTGCTGCTCGCCCTGGTGTGGCTGTGGCGGCGGGTGACGCGCGGCGTGCGGATGTCGCTGCCCGACCTCCTGCCGACGAACCGCGCGTTTGTCGTGCTGTGCCTCTGCCTCGGCCTCCAGTACGTGGTGTTGGGCATCAAGCTTCTACCCGACTCCCTCCCCGGCCTGGGTCCGCAGGCGAGCATCTGGCTCGTGTACGCCGTGATGATCGCCGGCCTGTGGCTTGCCCTGCGGCGGCCGCGCCCGCCGTCGGTGCTCGAGCTTCAGGACCCGCCGGACCGGTTCTCGTGGAAGCTGTGCCTGGCCCTGGCGGGGGTGCTGGCGGTCACGGCCGTAGTCACCCGGCTCGCGCTGGGGCCAGGGACGCAGGCCTTCATGATCGCGAGCCTGGTGGTCGGGGCGCCGATCGGCGTGGCGACCCTGGTGCTGTGCATTCGAGACTTGGTCCGGCGCTGGCCCGCCCAGGGCGGCTCGAGCAGGGGGAAGCAACCGCCGCCGCAGGTTGCGCCGATTATTCCTTGATTCTTGATAGGCCTGGCGCCATCATCTTCTCTTGCCGCCGCGTCACGAGACAGGCCGCGAAGGATGCGGCGCCCCGGCTCATTTGGCACCACAGCGCCACTTGGCGCGGCGGGCAGTCTTGCCCGCCGCGCGCATGCGTAAACTGGCAAGTGCGACCGACTTCTCGCGCGGTGGGTCAGGGTAACTGTTTAGCGTGCGGACGTTCACTTGCAGGGTGGCATGCCCAGGCCGCCTTTGCCTGGGCATGTTCGCCGATGTCCGGCGTGCATGCCCACGCGAACAGCGGCGTGGCCGTGCCACCCGGCTATCGGAGCAACGCCCTAAACACGTACGGAGACCCGCCGCGCACGGGGTGAAGTGGTGCGAGGGCGTTAAGTGCGCGCTACCCTGGCGAAAGGCGACAGACATGAATCAGACGCGACGGGAGTTCATGAGCGCCGCCGGAGCGGCGGCAACGGCCCTCGCCCTGCCTCAGGTTGCGCGGGCGGGCGAGAAGAAGGCGGGGGCCAAGACGCACATCGTCACGTTGAGCTTCGATGATGGATTCAGGAAATCGTCGATCCGCACGGCCGAGATCTACGAGAAGCACAAGCTCTCGGCCTGCATGAACGTGATCGCCACGGGGCACCTCAAGGATTTCCCGGCTCCCGACAAGTACCAGCAAGCCACCGACCGCGGGGATTTCACGCTCTGGAACGAGCTGAAGCAGCGGTCTCACGAGATCATGCCGCACGGCTACAAGCACGCCAACAAGGCCACCCTCCCGCTCGAGCAGGCCCAGGACCTGGTCCGGCGCTGCCTCGACATCTTCGCCAAGGAGCTCAAGGGGTTCGACGCCAGGGAGGCCGTGTTCAACTTTCCTTACAACGCATCTACACCTGAGGTGGAAGCGTGGCTGGCGACCCAGGTGAAGGCATTTCGGACCGGCGGCGAGTCGATCAACCCGTGGCCGCAGAAGGGGCGGGCCCGGCTCACCTGTCGCAGCGGCGGCCCCGAGAACTGCGAGAAGATTCTGGACCGCGACATCGAGCGGTTCCTCGCCCGGGACTCGGGGTGGCTCATCTTCAACCTTCACGGCCTGGACGAGGAAGGCTGGGGCCCCGTCCGCGCCGCCTACCTCGACGCCCTGCTGGCCCGCCTGTCGGCCATCGAGTCCGTGGACATCCTCCCCGCCGGCCGTGCGCTGGCGAAGTACGCGATCGCCGCGCCCTAGCGCTCCGCCACCTGCCCATTGGGGGTGGCATGCCCATGCCACAGCGGCCCGCCGCGGGCGGGGTACGTGTTTAGCGTATTGCTCTGGATAGCCGGGTGGCATGCCCACGCCGCCGTTCGCGTGGGCATGCATGCCGGACATCCGCGAACATGCCCAGGCAAAGGCGGCCTGGGCATGCCACCCTGCAAATGGACGTTGGCATGCTAAACAGGCATGTGGCGGGCAGGCTGTGAGCAAGCCACCCGCCATCCCCCCCCAAGCACCCGAGGCTGAGGGGATACTGATAGTGTGTTTCGCCGGAACTCCCGAGGAGAACTTGGTACAATCATCTATGGACAGCTTGCGCCCATTGTGGGCGGACAGCGCTATGAGGAATCCCGGCTCAAGGAGACGAACATGAAGACGTTGCTGGTTATGTCGACGGTTCTGGCGGTGGGCGCCATGGTCTGCTGCGCCGAGGAGATGGTGGACAATGCGGCGTACAAGATGTGGACGACGTTCAAGCCCGGCGCGATGGTCAAGACGGAGATGTCCACGACGGCCGGCGACATGAAGTCGCAGGTCGAGCAGACCCAGACCCTGAAGGAGATCACCGCGGAGAAGGTGGTTATCGAGATCAAGACCGCGATGGTCATGGCCGGCACCAAGACCGAAATGCCCGCCCAGAACATGGAGATCCCGGCCAAGGTCGAGAAGGCCAAGGCCGCTCCGAAGCCCGACGCCGAGGTCAAGGAAGGCGAGGAGGAGATCGAGGTGGCCGGCAAGAAGATGAAGTGCAAGTGGGCGGAAACCAAAATGAAGCAGGGCGAGATGATCATCACGAGCAAGGTCTGGACCACCCCGGCGATCCCCGGCTCGATGGCCAAAATGGAATCCAAGACCGAAGGTCAGGTCAAGAGCGAGTCCACCATGAAGGTCGTGGAGTTCAAGACCGGCGGCTGACGCACCGGCATTGTTCGACGCGCCAGGAAGGCCCGCCCATACGGGGCCGCCGCCCAACCTGCTTGTTAAGACGGGCGGCGTCCCTGTATCTCCCATCCGCGCCATCGCGCCTCGCCCTGCGAAGCAAGCGTGCGCAAGCCGTGCTCCCGGCCCCTCGGCAAACCTGACGGATGCCGAGCCCGAAGTCGGTGGCCCACTTCAGAATGTCCCCCTTTCTCCCAGATAGGTATCACGTCCCCCGAATTCCCCGCGTTTCACCCGGCCGGCTGCCTCGCCGGTCGCTTGCTTGGCCGTAGCGGTAAGCGACGCCTGTATGGCCTCAAACAAGGTCGTCGCATATCTCATACTACTACTCCAATCGCTGTGCCCAATGTCCGAAAGAGCCGCTCGCACCACTTGCAGTGCTTGCGTACCTCGGCAGGGTCAACCTTCTCCAGCAGCTTCGCCCCGTCACGAATCTTCTGGTATTCCTTGGCCTTCGTGTTTCTGGTGGCCTGTTTCAGCACATCGTTGATGTCGGTCGTTGTGCGGGTCTCAGCTAGGTTCGCAGCGGGGAGTGCTCCGGTGTCGAAGTTGCCGCCGTAATGCCTCTTCATCCCAGCCGGATCAGCCAGGAACCACGCCTCCATGCACACCACCATCATTTGGCACTGCGAGTCGTCTGAGCCGGGCGGCTGCGTCCAACCGTCGTCCTTGCGGTTTCGCAGGTGTGTCCACGGCGACACCGTGATCACCGGGTCTTCCGAGTCCACTAGCAACACGTTGAAAACCTCTGGCTCGTTCAAGAGGGCATCCACGAAAGCGTCGTACGCCTGGTGTCGCCCCCCGCACGCGATCACTCGCCACCTGCTTTTCCCACGCACCGCATCAACCACTGGCTTCAGAAACGCCAACATCCCTGTGCGCAAGAGGGCACGGCCTTCGCCAGGCGGGCCACCACCTTCCATGTAGATTGCCACGGACTTGCTCACAGGTTCCCTCCGATCTTCCCCGACCGCCAGATGTCGCCCAAGCGATAGTCCTTGAGCCAATGCTGAAGCTTCTCAGGCTCCAGCCGCCGCAACTCCGTCCCGTTCTCCAGGCAATCGCACACGAGCACCGATTCGGCCTGTTCGGTCAGGGCAGACACCAGTACGTCCGAATGCGTCGTCACGATCAACTGGGTCTTCTCCGCAGCTTCCGTCAGCAACTCTGCCAACAGCGACATAGCATCCGGATGCAGCCCCAGTTCCGGTTCTTCGATGCAGACTAGTGACGCCGGTTCAGGATTCAGCAGAATGGCCAATAGCGCCAGGAACCGTAGCGTTCCATCGGACAGCCGCGTTGCCGGCACCGGCACACTCAGCCCATGCTCATGCAGAAACACCTGGACCGAACCGGCCGACACGACCGTGCCCAACTTCTTGAACCGCGGGAGGAACTTTCCCATTAACTCGCAGAAGCGCGTCCACGCAGCGGTATGGCGATGCTCCATGTTGTTGAGTACGAGTCCGAGGTTCACCAGTTGCGGCAACAACACATCTGTTGGCAGATTCGCCGGTTGAGGTGAACGAAGCGCTGCTGAGCGCCCGAATCCCCACTCGCGGAAAATCTGGATGTCCTTGAACCTCGCACCGGCCACCGTGACTTCGGGGTACAAGTCCACGTCTTTCTTCTGAGAGAGGATCGACTGTTGAGGATCAATAGTCTCGCGCTTCAGCGTCCGCTGCTTGTACTTGCGTTTTGTCACTTGGTCCGCGACCGTCTGGACCATATTGATCGCGGGATGCCCGTTTTGATAGCGGTAGTAGAAGCGCACGTCTTTTTCATTGGGATAGTCCTTCGCCGTCTTCTCCAAAACCTCATCCACGATCTCCAGCCGGCCGGCGCTGTCCGTGAACTCGATGCCGTAGCGCAACTCCGGCGTGCCGGTCACCGGCGACAGCGTCGCTTCGATGCGCGCTGCCGACGCGCCTTTTCCTCCGTGCCAGACCCAATCGCTGGGCAGGCCGCCCAAGCGGATCACACTGCTGAAATCCGCTGGCGTGGCGTGCAGCAACTCAATCGCCTCGATGAAGTTCGACTTGCCCACTCCGTTCGGGCCGATCAGTACGTTCAGGCTTGTCAGCTTCACCGGTTGGCTTTCTGGTCCGAAGGACAGGAAGCCCTTCAGATGCAGACTGTTGAGCAGTGTCGCGCTCATGTTTTTTCCTTCGTGCGCCGGGTTGAACCGGCAAGGTGCAGTGAATGAAAGAGTCATACGTTGAAGGTCTGGCAGGCCACAACGGCCCCGAGTCATGTGTCGGCGCCCGCGAGGGCGTCGGCGAAACGTTGACAGGGGTACGCGCAGGCCGGGTATTCAGCCGCGAAAGGTCGCTCCCTCCGGGGTGCCGACGCCGTAAGGGAAGGCGGAAGGCAACACCGGGTGTGCTGCCAGTGCCAGGCACGCCGGGACCCCACGCGGTCGTAGACCCCCGTAGTTCCGGGGACACATATTCATCTCCGTTTGCCTTTGCGGCCGGCCGCGGGGTCGCAAGGCGGCCTCCAAGCCCAGACACGCCGCCGTCCGCAGTACCCAGCCGCCCACGGAGGATCGGGCCGTGCGCGCCATGCCGCCAAGGTACTCCCTCGGCATTACCCGATGCAACAGAAAAAGTTCAACGTCTTATATAGCTGCCAACGCTTCGAGGCGTTCCTGGGGCGGTTGGCGGTGAAGGGACGGGCGTGCGCTGGGCGTAATCACGAGCCAGACGGTCGCCGCGGCGACCTGGAAGGAAAGGAGGGAGTGGGTGGCCCGGCGCCACCACCTCGGCCTATAAGGCCGAGGCTACACCCCGCTTGCGCGGGGCAAAGGCCCA
>Ga0315273_10005385_pt1 | contig 15803 bp, 23 predicted proteins | sample YL17G02_0_MG_FD_205753 | JGI IMG/M metagenome (GOLD analysis project Ga0315273, IMG submission 205753) | Sediment microbial communities from Yellowstone Lake, YNP, Wyoming, USA - YL17G02_0 | ecosystem: Environmental > Aquatic > Freshwater > Lake > Sediment | place: USA: Wyoming | collected...
GGGCGGGCTCGCGAGCTGTTGTCTGAGCTGCTGGCCACGGGATCCGCAGTTCGTAGGTGATGGCGCCGTACCTCTTCGCGTACCTGTCTCCGTATATCTTATTGTCCTTCTTGCTCTGCTTCTTCCGCTCCCAACCGTGTCCGTGGTAGTCGGACAGGAATCTCTCCAAGCTCCACGGGTTCGTGAACGCACCGCTAGTCTCTATGGGCGGCTCCCTCTCCAGCGTGTACCGCTTGTAGTAGGTCGCCAGATCGCGGATCAGGTCGCGTGGTCTGGCTCTCGGGAACTTGCGGGCGCAATCGGATCCGACCATCGCGACAGCGCGATCGATGACGACCGGATGGCGTTTGGTGCATGGCGTGCCGCAGTGGTCACATCGCATGATCGCTCTCCGTTCAGAACGCGACCGAATCGTCGACGCGCACTTTGCCTTTGACGATCTTTGACGCGTAGAACCTACTGATGCCAAATTCGATCGCCAGATTGACGACCGATTCTCCAGACGCAAACCGCTCACGGATCAATCGAACGTCATCGTAGGATATTTTTATCTGCCTCGGTGGTGGTGGGTTCTGGTGAAGTCGCGGTACGCCAACGACTGCATTTCGCAATGTGTGTAGACTAACTTTGTATTCCCCAGCCAGTGCGTCGACTCTTTCTCCCGCTGCCACGCGCTCACGGAGAGAACGAATGTCAGCGTCCGACAGCTTCTTTGATCGTCCACGCAGAAAGTGACCGATCCCTACGCTGGAAAAAATCGTATCGGTGTGGACTCCGTACTCATCGGCTATTGCCTTTACTGTCTCTCCTGCGGCTGCGCGCTCACGAATGGATTGAACGTCGGCGTCAGATAGCTTCCTGGGTCGTCCGCGGGGCCGATCGTGTGGTCGCGGTCGCGGCTCTCGCGGCTGCGGTTGTCCCGGCCCTCGCCAAGACCCAAATCGTTTTGAGGATGACCCATCTGGATTGGCCAGTCTCACAGTGCAACGTTGCTCGATGAGCTTGTTGGCCAGCTCCTTCGCTTTGACTAGCCGACTCCCAACGCCAAGCTCGCTCGCTCGACGACACTCCTTCGATCCATCGGGGTTGGTCCAGCACACCCGCCATACGGCGGTGTACTTCCATTTCCCCTTTTCGGTGATTCCCTCGATCCACACTCCAGGATCCGCAGTGGTTCGATAGACCGTTGGCGTATCGTAGAAGCCACTGGTCTTCTTCCAGACGATCTTCGCTGGCTCAGCGCTCGCGTCGTCTGGAAGTCCAAACCGACCAGGCTCGTGCAAGCTCGGATGCCACGGACCCGGCCCCTTGAAGATCATTCCGAGTCGCTGCGCCGTCTCATAGTCGTAGCGCTTCAGCTTGGTCGGCTTCCAGAGCTTGTAGAACTCGTCCACGAACAAGACGTGGCCCTTCATGCCGAGCGCCATACCCTGCCAGTCGAGCGCTACGCCCTTGCGCTCGATCCACGCGTGCGCGAACTTCTTGGGACGGATTTTGCGCAAGTGTGGATCCGCGTGGCGAATCATCGCGTGGACGAGCGTGTCGGTTGGGAGCAGATTGTCGAACGCCCATCGGAAGCAGTCGCCGCATGGTTCGATGTCCACGGGCGCGATCCGGTCCAGCCCAGCTACCACGAGAGAGCCTTCTGGATGTGAGGCTTCGGATCCGCTAGCCCACCGCACGCGCACGTAGGCGCGCGAGACGCCATCGCTCATCAGGTAGCGCAGCGGAGTGACCTTCACGACATGACCAAGCATCGTGGCGCCACGAAGATGAACGGTGTCACCAATCTTGAAACGCCTGCGTTTGCGCGATCCTGGCTTCGGACGAATCAGATCCGATGTCCTGGCACGCTTGAACCTACGAGCACACGCGGAGCCTACGTCTGCGATACTCCCGTCCAGCAGTACCACTGCCACGCGCGTAGCGCAGTCCTTGCCGCAGTGGTCACAGGTCTTCATTAGCTCAGCTCCTCATGATCGCGACGATGGGGTTGTCCTCGACGCCTACGATGGCCGGGAGCGTCTTTCGTCCAAGGACTAGCGCCGTCACGTAGCGATGGTGCCCATCGACAAGTTCGAGTCGACCATGAAAGAAGCGCACGTTGACCGGCTTCTTCAGTGCACTGATCCAGCGTCGCGGAAACTCCCAGACATCCGCGTAGGCGCCTTTCAGATCGCAAACGAATGGCGTCGCGAGGCGCTTGAGCGAGACTTGGATCAGGTCTCCAGTCGTGAAGCCGAACGCGGCTTTGTCCAGTAGCTCGATAGGGAGCTGTTCCAGCTCACGCTGGCTGAGCTTCCTGAGCCTCCTGAGTAGCGCTGGCCGCTTCATCTAGTTCACATAAGTGAGTGGATCAGATCCGCTGCCCTGGCTCGCGGAAAGCTCTTGGCGCAAGACGAGCCGACCATGGCTACCGCGCCGTCGATGCGAACAGGGACTCGACGCGTACAGTCGGCGCCACAGTGGTCACAAGTCGCGCGAGCGATGTCGTACGTTCCGATCCTACCAAGGCGAGCGTCTCGACGCCGAGTCTTACGTGCCTCTTCGTGAGCCTTGGCGGTCTCGCGGACCTGCTTGCGTAGCCCACGAAGCATCATGTCACCAGCTTCTCTGCTGATCTTGTAGGCAGCCTGGACCGCCTTGATGTCCTCCAGCGTGAGCCCTTGGAGTTGTTTGGCGCTGGTCCTGCTGAACGGCGAAATCGCTCGCGAGTACGAGGCGCCGCTCACGTTTCCCCTGGTGAGTGAGAGAACCGTGAGCGGGTCACCTGGATCGGTTTGGATCTCGAAGTGATCGGATTCGGCGCGATAGCCGTAGCTGCCTGCCACGCTGCCGCCGCCTACTTTGCTGTAGACCGGCAGTGCTGGGTTCTCTTTGACTACCCTCATGTGGCGAGCGATAGCCCGACCCATCTCGTGGGGTCCAACCCTTCGCTGCGTGGTCCGATTGCCGGTGTCAAAATCCTCGTACAGAGATGACGCCACCTGCTCGGCGAACTTCTTACTGCGAAGCCGGCTTGTCTTGACACTTGTCTTGGACATCGGTTGCTCCTAGTCGTCGTGCGCGTGGTTGACGTGCGAGAGCTGGAGCTTCTGCTGGATCTTCTTGCGGATGTCGCGAGACCTGTTCGCGAGTGGGATGTCCGACTCCGGCTTGAGCGCTTGACGGATGTCCTCGATCAGCTCAGCGCCGACCACGTCGCCCGCCTCGCCCTCGTCCAGCGTTGCCGCTTCCGACATGAGGCGGCTCGCCGTCATGGCGTGCTTGTTCATGCAGTCGGGGCACGGGTCGTTGATCATGTGGTCTTCGAGCAGCGCCAGCTCGGCGGCGGCCTTGAAGCGGCTCGCGTTCGCGTGGTGCAGGCTGTAGGGGGAGCGGCCAACGGAAGCTCGTGCGACCGCTGGCTTTGGACGACTGCACGAGCAGCCCTTGGTGGCAGCCGTGCCTGGCGCGACGACGGGTTGTACGCTTTTGGCGTAGTCGTACCCGAGAGCCGCCACGTCTCCGATCACGAGTCCGGCGATAGGGCCAAGCCAACCTGGCCTGATCAGGTACCCGATGATTGCACCAATGATGGGCTCCACGACTGGAGTGTGAAAATTTCCAGCCTTCAACTGTCCGAGCGGCAGGTTGGTATCGCGACTCCATTCAATCATGGTCGTTATCCTTTCACGCTTCGCAGGTGCGCCGACAGATCACCGACACCAGCGACACCAAGCGGTAAAAGCGGTCCGAGCGCCTTGCCTCGCTCCGCCATTTCCGCTTCGTTTGTCGCAACATGATCGATCTTTGGCGCGAGGGCGTCTCGTCCGCCTTCCGCCACACTGGCGGTAACGATCACTGGACCGCTGGGACCGCCTGGGAAGCCTGGGGCGCCTGGTGTGGGCAGGTAGCGGTAGCGATCAGACGTTGCGCTCCATGCTCCACCCTCGAACTGCACTGTCCAGACTGAGCCATTTTTGTCCGTGTAGTGGCTCTCGTCGGTCCAGCGATCCGTATGCGACTGCCGCTTGGTCCACCAGTCGCCTGCTCTCTTCGACAGTCCCAGACGAACAGCAGCCCCGAGGGCCGCGATCGCGCCTAGGAACCCGAACGCAGCGCCGCCGGCCTTGTAGCCAGCGTAGGCACCAGCGCCAGCGCTAGCCGCGAGGACGCCAGCGGACGCTGGGTTGATGCCTGTCGCATGCGAAGTCGGCGGAGTGGCGGGAGTTGCCTTCGCGCTCGCAGTGAACGAATCGATCGTGGCCGCGAGGCCAGCCATCGTGGGATTGGCGAACGGGTTGCCTTCGCCGGTCGGGTAGCCCTTGGAGTAAGCGTTGAAGCCTCCGCCTGGAGCGTTGCCCACGTCCCAGAGGTTCCCTGCGGCGTCCCTGTAGTTTTTCTCGTCGATCCAGGTGCCCTTGTCGATCTCGACTACGGTGCCCGTGTGAATGCGGTGGTACATGATCATCCTTTCACGCTTCGCAGGTGCGCCGGCAGATCACCGGGCCTTGGATAGAACATGCCCGAGGTCGACGGCGTCATCAGGCTGTAGAGCTGATGAGCCTTGAACGTCGGCTTGTGCAGGTTGATTCGGATCCGCTTCATCTCGGATCGGTTGTGGAGCTTGCGCGCGATCCACTCGGCTTCTTCGTAGGAGGCAGTCGGGAAGATCACGATGTTGATCTTGCCTTTGGCTCCTCCCCAGCCGGACATGAAGCGGTCCTCTGCGAGCACGTAGAAGCGCGCCTTCGGGATGGAGGTCGAGCTATGAATGACGGGCATCGGACTTCTTCTCCTATCACGGAAGCCTTGCGTGTTTGCGCTCGTAACCCTCGACCCAATCGCCCATCGTCGTGACACGGAAGCTCCGCGTCGTGTGGTCGTAGAGGATGGTGGTCGTGTAGGTCTCGCCCGTGTTCAGGTACTCGGCGACCGCGTGACCGTTGCGATCGCGGATCGCTTCGACGCCGTACGTCTCCAGAAGCTCATTGAGGTAGCGCATCGCGCGGCCAACGCTGCCAGCGGTCGTGAGGATGCGTCGCGCTTCGCGAGCGGCCTTTGATGGCTCCGTGTGCAGCTTGTTGAGCCATTCGATTCCACGGAGCGTCTTGGTCGAAGGAACGCGACCGAGAGAGCCTGCGCAGTTGCGCTTGGTACGAGGTGCCGCGGCACGCGCGAGCTTGGCGAAGTAGTTGGCGATCATGACTTACTCCTTTGCCTTCTCCCACTTGAAGAGCACTTCGTCGCGAGGGTTCACGAGGATGGCCATGCGAAGACGCGACGTGATCCACGCCTTGGTGGTACCGAACCATCGGTGGTGTCCGTCTGCGAGCGTGGCCTTGACGGCGATCACGTTTGACACGATGGGTGTGCCGGCGGGGTGCTGCCCCGGAGGGAACGTCTCCACGCGCACGACGGGGCTCTTTCCGTACCTCGTCATCAGCACCTTCGGGATGAGTCTTGGAACGTCTTTCGGGCGAGAAGTGGGCGGCGCCGCCGCCTTCATCAGCTTGCCCACACCCTTCGCGAAGTAGTCGGCGACGCTCATCGGTTTACTCCAAACTTTGACGGTAGGAACTTCATGGCTGATCTCCACGCATCCACGCGGCGTAGGCGATGTAGCTTACCAGCGCGACAGCTCCAGCAACGATGGCAACGCCGCTCCACTTGATGCTGACGCCCGCGCCCGTTGCGTTGGAAATTTCAGGCGGTGGTTCTAGGACCCGCTTGGAGGGGTCAATCTCTTCTGCGTAGCTTGTGACGGCTTCTTTCGAGAAGGTCGCCTTCTCGCCTTCGAGTCGGCTCAAGTAGCGATCAACCGTCTTCTTGAGCACGTCCTTGCTCGGCGCTGGCCCCACCACTGTGCCGTACTGGAGCCCGAAGTAGCCGAGAGCTTTCCCGTCGCGCATGATCCAGTGCACTTCCCACGTATCGTCATTGCGATCCTTGAACGACGACTGCGGGTAGTGCGTCAGATTGGGTGCCTCCAACGAGTCGCGAAAGTGTCCCTCGACAAAATTGTCAATCATTCGGATGACTGATTCCAAGGACGAGGCCGTAGTAGTCGAATCTATGGTTGTTTTTCCTGACCTATAGACAATCGAATTGGCGCTCGCCGTCTCCGCACTTCCGAATACTTCGCCCGTGATCGTGATGATCCACGGAGCGCCGCGAAGGTCGATGTATTCCATCGTCCTGGTGAACATGAGACCCACGTGAGCCGCCCCTGGGTACGCTCCCTTGTACGCGCGCTTCGCAGTCTCCACGTCAGGGAACATGGAAATCACGCCGTTCGGCATGGTCACGCACGTGGGCCTGGTCATGGGCACGTACGCGCCGGGCGCGTCACGGGTCACGTAGCTCGGGACGTGGTAGTCGGTCATTTGCACTTCACGGTGCCGCAGGCGACCGCCTCCGCTTTGGTTTGTGCCATCGCGAGGCACGTCGGCTTGAGATCAGTGAGCCCGCTCGCCTGCGCGTGGCGACACGTGACCTCGCACGAGTCGCCGCCATCGTTCGCGTCCCCTTCGGGACACTTGATCATGCGGAGGTTGATGCAAGCCTTGGCGCAGCCGTCGAGGCTCACTACATCCGTACCGTCTATGCCCATGCTGCCATCGGTGGCAGGTGTCGGGACCGGCTTCGGACAGCCCTGGCAACCGCCCACGATGCAAAGGACGAAGCACAGCAGGTTGAGTGCGGCTTGCTCTTTTCTGATGTCAGAAGGTGGCATTACTCCACTTTCCCTTCTCCCAACGCCCAAGCATCTGCGATCGCTTCGTTCCTTGACGAGAGAACTCGACGACCTGGATCAGATCCCAGCGCTTCGCGCGATCGATTGCGGTCTCGAATGCCTTGGCCCCAGCCTCATGCGTTCTCGCGCTTTCGCTGTATACGAGCGCGCTACCTCGATCGAAGTAGTCGATATGGTATTCGACGTTCATGGCTGGGCTCGATGCAGATTCATCACGTAGCGGTCGACCGTAGCGAGGACCCACGTCTCTTCGCAGCGTCCGAAGCCGCTGTCGCCCCAACCCGTGCCCCAGCTATTGGCGATCTCGATAATGGCCTTGCCGCTGCTCAGCGTGTCGTAGCCGATTGCACACAAGTAGTGGCCACCAAGGTCTCCCAACGGTGCCGTGATGGTCCCGTGGCCGTCGTAGTCCTCGAACGCCTGATCAACGCGCGTCGCGAGCGGGATCGCGTAGCCGCTCACGATGGCCTGCTTGATGCGATCGATGACGGTGTCGTCGTCGTCGATTCGGTAGTAGCCGAGGAGCTTGAGGCGCGACGCCTTCATCAGCTCGTCCAGGTTAGGCTCGGCGTTGATGGTGTCCTGGTCGAACGGCCAATCGGTAGCGAGAGGGACGCCCCACTCAGTAATGCTGCGCATCGCCTGGTTCGGCATCGAGCCGCCATCGTCGAGCGGGATTTTTTCCGAGAAACGGTCGACCGCGCGAGCGAGTGTGTAGATGCCGTGTGGGCTCGGGAACGATGGCAACATCATCCCTGCGGACTTGAGCGACACGTAGATGCCCTGGCTAGTCGCCCATCCGACGCACGAGCTAGTAGCTTGCTGATCGCCGATGATCACGTGGTCGCGAAGAGACGCGCGCCTTGGGAGCGATCCGATCTTGCCGAGCATCCGATGAGCACCCGTGACCATGTGCCCGATCGGATCGGGTACGTGTCCGTAGTAGTACGTCGGCATCACGTTGCGCCCTACTTGACTTCGCAGACGAGGGTGAGAGTAGACGGGCTCGAACCTGCGTCGCCCGCTGCGCCGCCGTCGCTCGGAGCGGGCGCTGCGATGGACGCCTTGGCCTTGCGGAGCGCGACGAGGTACTTGAGGAGTGGAGCCAGTTCCTCTTCGGTCGCGCAGATGGAGTCCACGACGCCGTTGGCGACCACGCCGCGCAGGATCACGCACGTAGCTGTGGCGATGTCGATTGTGGTCTTGACCACTTTCTTGTTCTGGTCAGCCGAACACGAGATGAGTGCTAGCCCCAGAGAGAGAGCTACGGGGCGAAGTGAGCGAAGGCAAAGTTTCATGACGTTATCCTACCTCTACTAATGGGTGGCGTGTGCTTGCGGCGCGCGTCGACTCGTCCTTGAACGACCTTGGCCAAGTACATCAGAGCATCTTCGTTCCCTTGATCCTCATGGCCACTCCTTTTCCATCTTCTTTTCCGACCACGTCTCGTACCCAGAGTCGAGGTTGTCGTACCCGTGGTAGCCACCGATGGCCTCATAGGCACCCGCGCGCGCGCTCGGGTCGTCCGATGTGAGAGCGTCGATGAGCGATGCCTTCGTGTCTCCGATGGAGCGAGCTACGTCCCCCAGATCCTTGATGAACCACTCTTCGTAGTGATGGATCGGGTCGTTCCAGGTTCGGTCCCACGCGTCGGGAACGACGAAAGTTTTGCCGTACGGATCTTTGACGATCTTCTGCTTGTCCACGGAGAACCGATAGACCTGGAACTCGGTCTTGCCCCTGCGGTCTTCATACTCCTGCGCGATCATCAGCTCGGGCTCGTACTCACCCGTCTGGTCGGTAAAGAGGGCGCTGTAGTCGGTTGACCAGAGGAGCTTCCAGTCCGGCTGCTTCGTAGCTTTGTGCCTCGTGCTGTTCGCGTCACTCGCGAGAGAGCGGATCAGATCGGACGGCCGTGCCTGCGGAAAGCGCTTGGCGCAGTGAGCCCCAACCATGGCGACCGCGCCGTTGCGCTTGACCGCGTATCGACGCGTGCAAGTCGTGCCGCAGTGGTCGCAGGTCTGCATGTGGCGCCCTTGTCTCCAGCGTCAGTTGTTGGGGCTCTGGCGCAACCGCTCCAGCTCGCCCAGGGTGCACCCGTCGGATCGCTGAGCGAGTGCGATGAAGCACTCGGGTGAGCACGGACACTTGACGCCGTCGCGGGTAACGACGCCTCCGCTCACACCGCGGACGCCCTCGACGAGCTTTCCGCAGTGGTCGCAGTTGTACGTGCCCACTACGTTGCTCATCACTTACCTCCGTTGCTACCGTTGCCCGCCTTACCCTCTTGCCAGGCGTGTGCGCCGAGCCACACGGGCAGCACGGTGCCCAGGAACGCGAGGAGCTTGTCGAGCTTGCTCGGGTCTCGGAGGTAGACGACCGTGCAGAACGTGACCGCGGTGAGCATCATGACGCCCTTGCGGCTCTTGAGCAGCGCCAGGAACGGTCCGATGATGGGCGCGAGCGCGGGGATCGCTGGAGTTAGCGCTGGCGCTGGTACGGGCGTGGGGGCCGGCGCAGGCTCAGGCGTAAGGACTGGTTCGGTCGTGGTTTCAGGCATTTCACCCGAGAGAATACCACTCAACGCCGATCCTTGTCTCCAATGCTCGGATCCGATGCCGGGCTCGGGAATCTACCTTGCGAGTAGCGCGTAGATGGTTGAAGTTGCGAGAGAATTTGCTGGAGCATGCGCTCGATGGCAGTCATGCGCAGCTCGAACTCCTGGCGGGTAATCATTGTCTTTTTGATGTCGTCGATGTCGTTGTTGAGGCCGTCGTGAGCCTGGTTGGTGAGCTTTAGATCCCCTTCCATCTTGACAGTCTTCAGCTCTTCTAGGCGTAGCCGCTCCAGCACGGCCTTCACGTCGTTGCTGTGTTCGTTGGACTGCGACTCGCGCTCACCGAGACGGCGGTTCACTTCCTGATCTCGCTGCGCGATGGCGTACTTCAGCGTGAAGAGCAAGATGCCGAAGATGATGGTCAAAACTCCACTGAGGAGCGCAGTCGCGACGGCTGCTAGCATGGCTGGCTCACTCACTTTCCTTTTCCCCCTTTGGCCACTTTGGCGGAAACAGCCTCTCTAGCACTTCGTCGCGGGACGGGACCTCTACAGGGAGGAAGGTTGGCAGCGTTGGAACGGTTGGTGCCGCCTGTGTACCTTCGATGAAACGGATCAGCGCGTCTTCATCGCCAAGGAAACGGTTGAAGTCGTAGTCTACCGGCTTTCCCGTGTCGCCGCACTCGGCGGGCAGGTAAAGGCCCTTGTCGCCGTCAAATTGCCAGAAAGCCTCGTCGATCGAGCGTGACGCCCACGGCTTCGGAAGGTGCGCGGACTCACCCTCGCCTGGAATGCGACCAGGGTACTCGGAGTGCCACAACGGACGGCGCACGATCCACTCGTCATCCAGATCGCCGATGAGCTGCCAGAACCACTTGCCGGTGTAGACGAGAACGCGTCGCCCGAGGCGGTCTTCGATGCGCTCGCAGCACGCGCGGAACGGATCGAGGATCTGGCGACCCGAGACGCGACCACCCGCGTTGTCTTCCAGGTCCATGCCTGGTGGAAGATCGTTCTCCTGTTGAAACGGCAGAATCGCATCCACGAATTTGTCGGCTTGCGAGACAGGATCCTGCGTAGGCACGAACCACGCGTAAAACCCGCGGAAGGGCATGACGATAGAGCCCTCTGCGTTCGCAAGAAACTGCTCGTCAGTGCCGCCTGTGCCGTGGGTCGCCTTCACATAGGCGAACCGGATGCGGAGGTCACTCTGCGTAGCTCCGGTCGCGTTGACAGGGTGCGCGTTGAGGACTTTCGGCCAACGGATTTTCCGTTGCCAGCGAGCGCAGTCGATGCCGAGGACTTGAGTCATGAGAGCACCTCCTAACTCACAAGAATGGCGGCCAACGCTCCGCTCGGAGTCAGAGTGTAACCGCCGTTTTTTCCTTCTTGAACGAGCCCTGCGTTTTGGAGCCTAACCATGAGGCGTCTCTCTCTGCTGGACAGATACTCTCCAGGATCGTGAAACCGAACCGGGTCCTTTAGGATCAAGGCGAGTAGCTTGGCTTGTCTCTCGGAGAGCATGACTCACCTAATCTGGTACGCAACGACTGCGCCGTCTTCATCCACCATGCGCCACACGCGCGTGATGGCGCTCGACGGAACTGGTTTCCGCGCCTTGAGGTAGCCGTCTCGCGGATCCTTCTCCATCAGGTCAAGCCGCTTCACTTCCACGAGGTAGGTCGGACGAGCCGTCTGCCGAGGATCGTCGCGACCAAAGTTGACGTAGCTCTCTGCGGTCTGGATGTCTTCCGCGAAGCTCGTGCCTTCCGACGGAAGCGAGTAGCGCATGGTGCTCTGGATGACGCCCTTCGCGATGACGGAGTACCACTCGTCCTGCGTCATGCCGCGGTAGACGTGACCGGGCCTGTTCCACGCGGCAAGCTCGTCACCTCCCGTCTCTTCGCCGACGCCACGAACGACCGTGCCCGTGGTACTCAGGTGGCTCCCGAGACCCATCGCGCTCGCAGCGTCTTCTTTACACGGGAACTTCTTGCACTCCGCGAGCTTTTCAAGGACCCGATCTCCCACGTCCTTTGGGACGGTACCTTCGTGCATCTCGCGTCGGATGTAGAAGCTGTAGTCCTGTGGTGTTTCGAGACCTGGATCGATCTCGTCTTCGCCCGACATCAGGTCCACAGCCTTCTGGACCAGCTTCATACCCACGCGATGTGGCATCGAGGCGTCTACGAGCACCCAGTTACTTCCCGTGTCGCCAGGGAGAACGTAGCTGTCTTCCTTGTACTCGGGCGCGGTCCAGCCTGACGGGACCATCTGACGCTCGATCTCGCGGTGGATCTCCCAGATACCAGAGCTTCCCCATCCGCCAGCTCTGCCGCGAACGTACTCGCGCTCGATCGCCAGCTCACTCGGGTGGAAGGCAATGATCTTCGCGACGTGATCGCGGACGTACGGGACCTGCTGGGCATCGTGGAGCCATTCCGCTTCTTCAGCGAACGTCTGCTGGAGCGAAGATGTCGTGCGCCTGGCCACCTTCCAGGCATGCCCCTGGGTGTCGAGGAACACGAGGCCCGTCATGCCTGCGCCCACGAACTCCAGCGGTGGTTTCGCACCCGCGGTGAGCGCGCGCTTGAGCACGCCTGGAAGTTCGTGACGCACGACGGTCGGGACGCGCTCCAGCTCGCCTTTCTTGAGAGCGTGCAACACGCTGCCTTCCGCTAGATCGCTGTCGGACAGACCACCTGCGCGTTGTTCTTGCTTATGCGCTTGCTGCAAGTGCTGACCTGAAAGATGCGCAACGCGTTCTCTTCGGATCTGGTCGGCGCAGTCGGTGCCGAGATGGACCACGCGACCCGAGGGCATCTGCACCGCGAGGGTCTTGGACAGGTCTTTGCGCCCACAGTGGTCGCAAGTAGTTACTTTTTTGGAGAGCCCGAGCACGCGAGCGCCCTTGTCGCCAGCGCGGTGCTCCGCGAGGCGACTTGATAGGTAGCGCTCGGTCTCCGGCTTCATGGCCTACGCGACTCTCGCGATGTCCAGTCCAGACCTACGGAGCGAAGCGATGATGTTTTTGCGCGCACGAACGTCGCTTGGCGTCGAGCTGGTGATGATGATGGGTTTGGTCTTGTCGGGCGGGATCCACTTCAGGTGATTGCCGCCTGTGACCTCGATCCTCCAGCCGGCCATCACGGCTGCGGCCTCGGCATCTTGCAGCTCCTTTGGGACCTTGCCCGCCATGTAGGACGAGCGTGACGCGCGACGTGTGCGCTGGAGTGGCGATCCAACCATTTCGCACATGCGCAGCGCAGCGTGTGCGGTCAGCGAAGGAACCAGCTTCTGCCAGCGCTTGACGCACACGGGCTTCTTCGCTCTGGCACCGAACAGCGTGGTCTGCTTGTTCGCTCTGGTCTTGGCTACGCGCCGTGCGGCGCGGCGCTTCGCTTCGAGTGCTCTTGCTTCGGCGATGATATCTTTGCGCCGAGCCTCACCCATGAGGTGGTACCAGTTGTTCGCACAGATGGCGGCGGGTCCACCAAGGCTCGGTCTGGTTGTGCCCTCACGAGCGACCGCCTTCATACATCTCTCCAGCCAATGCTTGGGCGGACGACCGAGCTTGCGTGGCTTGGTTACCGCCCCGAAATCACGGTAACCAGGTAATCGGGATCTTGAAGCGCAACGGGAAAACGTCTTCGGTTGCTTGTACTGTGGACGCAGCCTGCCCATGATGGTCGTGCAGTTGTTGATGGCCCACTGAGCGGCGGTCTCTGGATCGTGGCCCATCTGGTACGCGTCGCGGATATGATGGGCGCAGTTCTGCATCACCGCGTCGACCAGATCCGGCGCCGCACCATGGCTTGCTATGGCGCGCGCGACTTTCTTGACGTAGTACCCGAAGTCGGAGCCGACTGGGTAGCCGTGGATGGTCTCTTTGGTGCGCTCTGCGCGGTTGGGGCTCCGCTCTACCTGCTCACGCAGGCGCTTTACGCCCTGCTTTGCCTGAAGCTCGCGTAGGCACTTCATGAACGCCTGACGCTGCGTGAGCCCCTGTCGCGTGTGCTTCTCCAGGCACGTCTCTTCCCACGTAGACGTGCGCTTGAGGCTTGGTCGCCAGTGCGGCGTCAACGGGTGCCGCGCACTGTTGTGGTGAACCTTGGCGAGCTTCTGGTAGTAACGCACGTCTTCGGTCAGGTGATCCATCGCGATGCGCTGCGCAATGAGCTTGTTTCGCACGTGCTCCAGCTCGATCTTGGTGCCCCGTCGAAGCTGCGTAGGATCAAAGTCCGACGGGCGCCTGCCGCGCGACATACCTGGCCACTTTCTGGGGGAAGTATCGATCTTGACGACTACCCTGTCCGGCTTGGCGGCGGCACACAGCAGCTTCGCTAGGTAGCCTTGGCTCATGGGATCCGATCCTACCAGGGGTCAGGCTCCCCGGCGAGCGCTAGCCGCCGACGCTCTTGGGCCTAGCCAGATACACTTCCGGCCCAATTTCGCGTGGTGCTCGGATCACCTCCACGGGCTTACCCGCTCTCTGAGCACGAAAAATAGTGTTCTGCGTCCCGCGCGACACCCCATCATGAAACGCGACCACGCGATCGCAGTTCTCGACGATGGTACCGTTGCGAACGATGCCTGCGCCGCGGCCGAGCTTGTCCCAGTCAGCTCTATAGATTACTACGTGAAGCCCTAGCCTCCGAGCCTCGCGCTCGGCAGCGCGGTCTACACCTGGAGCGCCGCCGGAGAGGATGGTCACGTTCTTTGGTAGCCCACGGATGTACCTGCGTACGGCTTCGAGGTCCGAGTACCCGCGGGATCCGACGATGGCGATGCGCTCCATTGCTTCTTCCGTTACATCGAGGGGTCGACGTAGCTGCCGTAGAGTGCTGCCTGCATGAGCACCGGCTTGTCGCTGTCGTTTCGCACATCCAAGATCGCCTGCATTCCTGGGTACATGAACGGCATCTCGATTTCCCCCATCTCGGAGAGAGAATCAAGCGCGTCTCCTGGAATCGGTCCATTGAAAACGCGGTGATAAGAGATCGAAAAGCCCATGAGGGTCACGTCCTTGGCGATCTTCTTCGGGATCGCAAGTCGGATCGGTTGAAACGGCATATTGGGCGTGAGGGTGACGTTTCCCATGTTTCCTGGCATGACCTGAGCTTCGAGAAAACCAACAATGGTCTTCGGACCCTTCGGTTTGGCCGGATCTACCGCTGAAGCGCGACCGTATCGAGCGAGTGTGGGTTCAGACCACCGGGCAGATTCAACGCAGTCGCCGGGATGACCGGGGTCACGATTGAGCTTCCCGATCGCCTTCTCGAAGAGCGGTAGCGCGCCGAGTAGCTTGTCGAACATCGCCTCCTTGGCGGCATCCTTGATCTGCTGATCGTTCTTTGTGGCTTCTTCGCGGAAACAGTCGAACTTTGGAACGTACCGACGAGAATCGACTTGCAGTGCGCCGCTCTTGAGCTTGGCCGTCACCTCGTACTTCTCGGCTACGAAGTCCGAGAACTCGGCAAGTGCAAGCAGCACGCGCGCGTGCCTCGCGCGTACGACCGGATCGAAGTGGTTGACCCACTTCTCGTCGGCCACGAGTGAGAACATGGATCGGATCGCGTCGCGATCCGGTAGGACGCTCTTGAGTCGCGCGGTGGTCCAGGCCACCACGTGCTTGCCCGCGGATCCGAGCTTGCTGAGCGGGTCATTTACGCCTTCGACGAGACGGATCTGCACGCTCTTCTCGCGCATTTTCGCGCGCTCTTGTTCCTTCTCTTTGCGCTCGACCGCGTCAGGAAGGCACTCGCGATGTTTGGCGTAGACGCGCTCGGTGGCATGGCGCGTGGGCTCGTTCTCCCCAGCGGAGAGCGCGTCGCCGCAGCGAACGCAGTAGCCGTCGCGCTGGATCTCGTCCCAGGCGACCCAAGCTGGTCTTGTAAGTGCGTCGGTCATCGTGTCGCCTCTCCTCGCGCAGCCCTCATCGCCGCGAGTACAATCTCCTGCTCCGCCCACTTTTCCAAAATCGTGGGCGGGTCGTTGGCGGAGAACGCCTTGCGCACATTGGCAAGTCGACGCACCGCTTCGGCGCTGATCGCGAGGTCTGCTTTCTCACGCATCGCTTTCTAACTTCCGCAGATCTCTGGCAGGGAACGCAGGTATCGCTCGCGACCCGGGAGCACGATCATCAGGTGAAGAGCAAGCAGCTCTTCGGCCGCCGGCACTGTCCAGTCGTGTACGCACAGCGGACCGCTGTAGAGCCCGCGCGCATCGTCGGATGGGTCGAGATCGAGGACGCTGCGGAAGCTCTGGTGACGTAGACCACCATCGGGCGCGTTACGCAGACTCAGCAGGTAACGACGCCCCGTGTCCTGACCTTGCGACACGAAGCGGCCGGTCTTGCGAAAATCCGCGCGCTGCTGGTCGTCCAAGAAAACTTCGAGGACCCGCTTCGCACGGATCTCCGCCTCGCCGAAGTCGGGTGAAGGGCAGCCGATCGTGGGAGCTGCCACCGTGACCGCCGCTTTGGTCTCTTTCTTCGGAGCCGTAAGCG
>Ga0315273_10005388_pt1 | contig 15800 bp, 13 predicted proteins | sample YL17G02_0_MG_FD_205753 | JGI IMG/M metagenome (GOLD analysis project Ga0315273, IMG submission 205753) | Sediment microbial communities from Yellowstone Lake, YNP, Wyoming, USA - YL17G02_0 | ecosystem: Environmental > Aquatic > Freshwater > Lake > Sediment | place: USA: Wyoming | collected...
GGGGACCGGCCAGATCGCCCATCGGACCACGCGCTGGGCCGACCGCTTCAACGTGCAGGCGCCGACGCAGATCGCGGGGCTGCAGCGCTACAGCGACTATGTGCTGCCGATGGACTACCTCGTGGACCCGGCGGGCAGCGACCAGCAGTTGCACCGCCCGCTGCTGCCCGAGGACACGACCGCTCCGCAGTTCTCGGACAAGGAGTTCGGCGTGGACCTGGTCTTCCGCATCGAGGACCAGCCGCGGACCTACTCCTTCCGCTTCAAGGTCGTGAGCGTCATCCCGAATTGACCTGCGGGCCCTCCCCGCGGCCACTCTTACGGGTTGCTGCGCGTCACCACCCGCAGTCCGCTGCGTCGCGCCCGCAGGCGTCGCCCCAGGTCGTCGAGTCCGGCGGCGGCGAAGAGGACCACCAGCGGCTCGATCGGCACGCGAAACCGGAGCGCGCCGAAGAACACCACCCCGAGCCAGGTGAAGTAGAGGATCACCCACAGGCTCAGGGACTGGAACCACCGCCGCGGACCGCGCAGGGAGAGCCCGAGGCCCCAAAGCGCCAGCGGCAGGACCACCACGGACCAGAGGAACCATGGGTCCAGCGCGCGCACCAGATCCTGCAGCGGCAGGGCCACCCACCGCGTGCTGCGGGCAGGCCCGGCGTCGGTCGAGAGCCGCCAGAAGCGCGCGACCTTCGCAGCCGCCATCGCGGGCCACTGGGAGAAGTGCTCGCGCAGGAAGGCGACCGTGCGGGCGCGGGCGCGCACGTCTTTGTCCGTCTCGGAGAGCCCCCGATATTCGGTCCGGAGCAACTCATCCCATAGATCGTTGGAACCACCTCCGCGGGTGGCAGGATCGGTCCAGGCCCCGGCGTTGTTACCCACCAGCAGGGCGCCGCCCGATCCCGTCGTCACCGGGACGAAGGCGTGCATCACGAGCGCGTTGCGCAAGGTCCAGGGTCCCACCGTGAGCGCTAGTCCGAGCAGCAGCAGTGCGATCTGGCGTAGCCGGCCGCGTGCGGGCAGGGCGAACCCGAGGGGCACCCAGGCCCACGCTGCGACCAGCGCCGGCAACGCGAGTGCGGTGGGACGCGTGAGTGCGGCCAGTCCCCAGGCGATGCCGGCCCCGAAGGCGCGACTCGAACGTGGCGTCTTCACCCACTCGACGCTCAGGAGCAGGGCGAGCAGCAGCGTGACGGTGAACGGGGTCTCGGTCAGCAGATCACCACAGAAGAACACGAGCAGCGGGTGCACGACGGCGAGCCAGCCGGCCAGCCGGCCGACCGCGCTGCCGAACACGCGGGTCGCGAAGGCCGCCAGCAGCAGGGGGGCCAGGCTGCCGATCACGCAGCCGAGCAACACCGCAGCGAAGTAGTCGTGGCCGACGGCGCGGTAGAGCAGGCTCGTGATCCAGGGCAGCAGCGGCGGCACGATCGCCGTCGGGTAGCCCCCGCCCCCGAGTGAGAAACCCGCCCCCCGGGCCAGGTTCCAGGCCACGGTGTCGTAGATCACAGGGTCGGACGTGGGGCGGGCGTGAGGGCCGGTCGCGAGCCAGGCGTAGGCGACCCGCAGGCTCAGCGCGACCGCGAACATCAGGAGCCGCGGGCGCACCTCCAACCAGGGGTTGCCGCGAGCGGCCATCGCAGGGCTGTGAGACATGGCACACAGTGTATCAGAAGGTGGGTGTCCGGATCCGTGCAGGACCACGCGTCGTCCCCGCCTCGCATTGCGGAGTGCAACGTCGCCCCGGACGGGCATTCTGCGTTTTGGACCACAGCAGGGGAGCGCAGGCCGGCTGTGCGCGGGTTCCGCGCGTCCGGGTGGTGGTGGGCGCTGGCGGCAGGCCGGTTGCATAGAGGTGCCGCGCCCCGTCTTGACGAACGCATCCATGCCACACATCCCGGCCCGGGAAGGGCTTGGCGAGGTCCACGATGGATCACTACATCCCGAAGCGTCGCGTGTCCGTCACCCTCTGGGCCCGGGAACTGCAGGGCGTGGTCGGCTCGATCTTCCTCGATCTGGACGCCTCCGGCGCCCGGCACCAGACCATCCTCGAGAAGCTGAATGAATCGTCGCCGTTCCTGCCGGCCGCGGTCGGCGAGGACGGGCGTATCCACCTCTTCAACAAGTCCCGGCTGGTGCGCGTCACGCCCGGGCGGCTGGTGCTGCAGACCGATGTCTTCACGCGGGGCTTCCAGCCCTGGCGCGAAGAGGAGACCGAGGTCGTGCTGGCCGACGGGTTGACCCTGCAGGGCAAGGTCTGGATGCCGCTGCAGCGGGAGAGCCAGCGGCTCTCGGACTTCATGAACCATCAAGTCGGAGGTTTCTTCGTGGTGCTCACCGCGGTGGGTCCGCACCTGGTCCATCCGTCCGGCGTGGTCGGACTGCGCCTCTCGGAGAGCGCGGGAGCGTCTGTCGCGAGCCTCGGCGAGGAGCCCTTCCGGGACGGCACGGAACGGGTCGCCTAGCAGACGCGGCGATCGCGCCAGCACCCGCCGCGCCTTGGCGGGGCGGGTTTCTGCTAGGATTCCCGCCCGATCCGCTGGCCCGCCGGGCCCGCCGGGCGTGACGCCGTCCCCGTTCCCGGGAGGAGCTTGCGTGGAGACCGCGAAGACCACCGTCGAGGAACGTGAGCAGGTCCTCTCGGCGGCCATCGGGCGGCTGGTGGCCGAGATCGAGCCGCTCCAGGCGCAGCACAACCTGGCCTACTGGCAGGCGAGCGTCACCGGCGACCCGGCGGCCGAGGAAGAAGCGGCGCGGCTCGATACCGAGATCCGCACCGTCTTCTCGCGCCCCGCCGAGTACCAGTCGCTACGCGCTCTGGCCGCTGCGGGCGGTGTGGCGGACCCGCTCCTGGCGCGCCAGCTTACGCTGCTGCTGAACGCGTACCAGGGCCAGCAGCTCGAATCCTCGATGATCGCTCGGCTCGTGCACCTGGAAAAGCGGCTCGAAAGCCGCTTCAACGCCTTCCGCGCCGAGTTGGATGGCCGGCACGTCCTCGACAACGACCTGCGGCGCGTGCTGGTCGAATCGCACGACTCCGCCGCGCGGCGCAGCGCCTGGGAGGCCGCGAAGCAGATCGGCACCGAGGTGGCGCCCGAGCTGCTCGAGCTGGTGCGGTTGCGCAACGAGGCCGCACGCTCACAGGGTTTCGACAACTACTACACCATGCACCTGACGCTTGACGAGCTGGACGAGACGGAGCTGTTCGACCTGCTGGACGAACTCGAGCGCGGCACACGAGCGCTCTTCCAGGGCTACAAGGGCGGCCTCGACGCCCGGCTCGCGGTCCGTTTCGGCGTCACGCCCTCGGAACTGCGGCCCTGGCATTGCGCCGATCCGTTCTTCCAGGAGGCGCCGGCCGCGGAGCTCGACCTCGACCACCACTTCGCCGGCCGCCCGCTCGAGCAGTTGCTGGAGCGCTCCTTCGCGGCCGTGGGACTCGACGTGCGCGACCTGCTGGCGCGGGCCGACCTCTACGAGCGGCCGGGCAAGAGCCAGCACGCCTTCTGCATGTGCATGGACCACGGCGACGATATCCGGGTGCTCTGCAATCTGAGGCCCACGCAATACTGGATGGGCACCCTGCTGCACGAGTTCGGGCACGCGGTCTACGACCGAAATCTCGACCGCGCGCTGCCGTTCCTGCTGCGCGAGCCCGCGCACATCCTCACGACCGAAGCGAGCGCGATGCTGTTCGGACGGCTGCCGAAGGACGCTGCCTGGCTCGAGCACCATGCCGGGGTGCCGGCGGACGAGGCCCGTGCAGTCGGTGCCGCCTGCGCGCGGGCCTCGCGCGATCAGCTGCTGGTGCAGACACGCTGGATGCTGGTGATGTGCCACATGGAGCGTGCCCTCTATCGCGACCCCGGGCAGGACCTGGACTCGCTGTGGTGGGACCTGGTGGAGCACTTCCAGCAGGTGAGGCGCCCCGAGGGCCGCCATTCGCCGGACTGGGCGAGCAAGGTCCACTTCAGCACCGCGCCGGTCTACTACCAGAACTACATGCTCGGCGAGATGATGGCCTCGCAGCTCCAGGCCCACCTGCGGCGCGTGGTGCTGGGCGGCGGGCCGGACGTGGACGCGCGCTACGTCTCGAGCCCCGAGGTCGGCGCCTTCCTGGTCGAGCAGCTCTACCGGGGGGGCCGGTTGCACGACTGGCGGGAGACGCTGCCCCGGGCGACCGGTGGAACCCTCTCGGCCGCGGCCTTCGTCGAGGAGTTGGCCACCGTCGTCTGAAGACGGGCCTTCGTCACCCGCCCTGCGCTCCGGGCGAAGTTTGCCCGCCTCTCCGGCGCGGTGCGATAGTCCCCGGCATGGTGATCGTGATCGGGATGGTGCTCGCGGTGGGCGGTGCGCTCGTCGTAGGCGGTGCGGTGGCCGGGGTGTTCGTGGTCGCAGCCCTGCTCGTGGGTGGGGCCGTGTGGCTCGGCTTCTTCCCCTTCCTGCCCCGTGACCTGGGCGGTGCTCCGGACCTCGACCGCGTGGCGCGCCGCGTGCGCGTCCCGCTGGACGGGGGCGATGCGCTCGACGGCTGGCTGCTCCCCGCGCGCGAGCGCGCCGTCGTGCTTGTGCTGCACGGCTACGGCCGCGAGCACTCGCGTGCCTGGCGTTATGGCGCGTTCCTCCACGCCGCCGGCTTCGGTGTGTTTGCCGTGGACTTCCGCTCCTCGCGCGGGAGCCGGCGGCTGCCCACCACGCTCGGTCACCACGAGGTGGTGGACGCGCAGGCCGCGCTCGACTGGCTGCGCGCGGAGCCCTCGCTGGAAGGTTGCGCCGTGGGTCTGCTGGGCGAGTCCCTCGGCGGTTCGGTGGCGCTGCTGGTGGCGGCGGAGAACCCGGAGGTCCGCGCGGTCGTCGTGGACGGTGCCTTCGCCCACGGCACGCTCGCGCTCGAGGACTCCTCGCAGCGCTGGGCGCGCCTGCCGCGCCGCAGCGCCCGTCTCGCGCGGCTGCTGGGCCGCCTGGTCACGGGCCGCGACCTGGGCGAGGTGGACGTCGAGTCCGCGGTGACCCGGCTCTCGGGCCGGCCGCTGTTCTTCATCCACGCGCTCGAGGACGACCGGCTCTCGAGCGCGAACGCCCACCGGTTGTGGCGCGCGGCCGGGGCGAAGGATCCCCTGTGGAACATACCCGACGCGGGCCACAACGAGGGTTGGAGGCGCCACCCGGCCGAATACGAACGCCACGTCCTGGCGTTCTTCGATCGTCACCTGCTCGGCCGTGACGCCGTGTTGCCGGCGGGCGAGTTCACCTGGCCCGAGCCGGCCGCGGCCGGCTGAGCACGGGGAAGGAGGGAGCATGGCCACGATCCATATCGGCACCCAGGGCTGGTCGTACGCGGACTGGGTGGGCTCCTTCTATCCGCCCGGCGCGAAGCAGGAGGACTGGCTGCCGTTCTACGGCCGCGTCTTCGACACCGTCGAACTGGACACCACCTTCTATCATCCGCCGCGGCCCTCGGTGGTGCGCTCCTGGGCGCGGCATTCGCCCGGGGGTTTCCGCTTCACCGCCAAGGTGCCGCAGCGCATCACCCACGAGTTTCGGCTCTCGAACCTGGGCGAGCGCTTGAAGGAGTTCGTGGACGCGCTGGCGCCGCTGGAAGAGAAGCTCGGTCCCCTGCTGGTGCAGTTGCCGGCCGAGTTCGCGCGCGACCCGGGCACCGTGGGCGTGCTCGACCGCTTCCTCGCGTCGGCGCCCCGCGACGTGCAGCTCGCCGTCGAGTTCCGGCACGCGTCGTGGCACGTGGCGAAGACCTGCGATCTGCTGCGCCGGCACCACGCCGCGCTGGCCTGGACCGAGTGGCGCCACCTGCCGCGCGTGACCGAGGTCACGGCCGAATTCCTCTACCTGCGCTGGCTCGGCGATCGCCGCGAGATCGACCGGTACGACCGGGTGCAGGTGGACCGCAGCGCGGAGTTCGGCGCGTGGGAGGCGGATCTGAAGCGCGCGCTGCCCGAGGTGCGCGAGGTCTACGGCTACTTCAACAACCACTGGGCCGGACATTCCCCGGCGAGCGCGAACGAGATGAAGACGCGGCTGGGACTCGCGACCGTGAATCCGAGGGGCTTCTGGCCGCAGGGGGAGTTGTGGTAGGGAGTCCGGGGGCCCGGACCTTTGGACCGGCGTCGCTGACTGAGATCCCGCCGGCGGTTGCGCAGGCGTCATTGACGGGAGGGGCGGCTCCTGTAGTGTGAGCCGGTCTCATTGGACCACGTACCGCTGCGGGCCCCGAACTCGGGGGAGAGCCGATGCTGGCATCAGGCACGACGCTCGGACCGTACAGGATCATCGCCCCGCTCGGTGCCGGCGGCATGGGGGAGGTCTATCGCGCGCGCGACACACGGCTCGGCCGCGACGTGGCAGTCAAGGTCATTCCCGCAGAACTGGCTCGCGACCCTGAGCGACTCAAGCGCTTCGAGCAGGAATCACGCGCGGCCGGGGCGCTGAATCATCCCAATATCTGCACGATCCACGACGTCGGCACGCACGACGGCGAGCCGTTCGTCGTGATGGAGCTGCTCGAGGGCGAATCGCTGCGCGCGAAACTGGGAGCGGGCCTCATCCCGCTGCGCAGGGCGCTCGACTACGCGGCGCAGGTCGCCCGCGGGCTGGCGGTGGCGCACGAGAAGGGGATCGTGCACCGGGACCTCAAGCCCGAGAACCTGTTCGTGACGAAGGACGGGCGGGCGAAGGTGCTGGACTTCGGGCTGGCGAAGCTGACCCGGCCGGATGCCCTGCTGTCGGCCGGCGACCCTTCGATCTCGGTGGCGGTGACCGGAAGCGGGACGTTCCTGGGGACGGCGGGCTACATGGCGCCGGAACAGGTGCGGGGGCAGGCAGTGGACGCGCGCTCGGACCTGTTCGCGCTGGGCGTGATCATCCACGAACTGGTGAGCGGACGGCCGGCTTTCAAGGGCGGGTCGTTCGTGGAGACGGCGCACGCGATCCTGAACGAGGAACCGGCGCTGCTGTCGTCGCTGCGCGCCGAGGTGCCGCCGGCGCTCGATTCGCTGGTGCGGCATTGCCTGGAGAAGGAGCCGGGAGAGCGGTTCCAGAGCGCGCGCGACCTGGCGTTTGCGCTGGAGGCGGTCGCGTCGTCCGGTCCGCAGGTTCCGGTCCATGCGGCCGCGAACCAGGGTGGCCGTGGGGCCGCGAACCGGTGGAGCCGCGCGGCCGCGGTCGTCGCGATCGTGTTTCTCGGATTCGCGCTCGGCTACCTGCTGCGGTCCCGCACCAGGCCGCAGGCCCAGTCCCCCTCGTTCCGGCGGCTCACCTTCCATCGCGGGACGATCTTCGGGGCGCGCTTCGTCCCGAACGACCGGAGCATCGTCTACGGTGCCTCGTGGGACGGCGACCCGGTCCAGGTCTATTCCGTGATCCCGGGCAGTCCGGAGTCGCGCGCGCTGACCACCGACGGTGCGACCCTGCTGGGGATGTCGCGCCTGGGCGACATGGCCCTGGAGCTTCGTCCACGCCGGCGCAATCCGATCGAGACGAACGGCACGCTCGCCCGGGCGCCGTTCGCGGGTGGCGCTCCGCGGGAGATTCTCGAGGGCGTCATCGCGGCCGACTGGTCTCCCGACGGCGCCGCCCTCGCGGTCGTGCGCCGGGCCGCGGGGAAGGCCCGGCTCGAGTTCCCCGTCGGCAAGGTCCTCTACGAGACGACGGGCTGGATCTCGAATCCACGGTTCTCGTCGCGCGGAGACCTCATCGCCTTCATCGATCACCCGTTGGACGGAGACGAAGCCGGCTCGGTCGCCACGGTCGACCGGGCGGGGAGGAAGGCCGTCCTCTCGGGGCCCTGGGGCGCTGTGGTGGGGCTGGCGTGGTCGCCGCGCGGAGACGAGGTCTGGTTCACGGCGGAGCAGGGAGCGGTCGCCCGGGCGCTCTACGCGGTGACGCTGTCCCGCCGGCAACGCCTGGTCCTGAGGCAGGCGGGTCCGCTCACCCTCCACGACGTGGCGCCGGATGGTCGGGTCCTGGTGAGCCAGGACAACACGCGCATCGGGCTGGTCGGCTTCGATCGATCGATCGGAAGGGAGCGGGATCTCTCCTGGCTGGACTGGTCGCTGGCCGCGGACATCTCGACCGACGGCAGGACCATCCTCTTCACCGAGCTCGGGGTCAGCGGCCGTTACATTGCCTATGCGCGCCGGATGGACGGCTCACCGGCCGTGCGGTTGGGTGAAGGCTGGGCGGCCGGGCTCTCGGCCGACGGGAAGTGGGCCCTTGCCATCCGCCGGGCGCCCGCGCCCTCGCTCGTGCTGCTCCCGACCGGGGCCGGCGCCCCGCGGACTCTTCCGCTGGGGGGCATCGAGGAGATCTTCTGGGCGAGCCTGTTCCCCGACGGCCGGCGGTTGCTGATGGCCGGTCGTGAGAAGGGCCAGGGGGCGCGGCTCTACGTGCAGGATCTCGATGGTGGTGAGCCCCGGCGGTTGGGTTCCGGGGAGGTCAGGGGCGGCCACTTCTGGAATCCGATCTCGCCGGACGGGCGGCACGCCGTCGTCCCGGGTGCGCGCGGTGAGTTCCTGGTCTGCTCGCTCGGCCCCGATTCCGCGACGACCACGTCCGTCCTCGAGGCGGACTGCGTCCCGGTCCGCTGGACGCTCGATGGTCGCGGCCTCTACGTATACCGGGAGGCCGGGAGGCGCGCGGAGATCGAGCTCCTCGACCCGGCCACCGGGAGACGCACTCCAGTTCGCGAGGTCGGGTCCGAGGACCCGGCCGGGCTCTTCCACATCGGTCCGGTGCTCATCACCCCCGACGGGCGCGCGTACGCCTACAACTACTTCCGGATCCTCTCCGACCTGCACGTGGTCGAGGGGCTGAAGTAGAGGCCACGCGTACCGGACGCGATGCTCGTTGGCGTAACGGTGGCTTCGCGCGTGTGTCAGCGCGCAACGCGACGGTGCTGACGGATGGATGGTGGCGCACGGCGTTCGAGGTGCTCGTGCGCCGAGGGCGGCAGGTCGCTGGCGCCGCCGAAGGATACTTGGCAGTAGGGGGAGTTGTGGTAGTGAAGGGTTTCACGGCCGGGAACCGGCCGCGTTCACGGGCCCGGAGAGCCGCCAGGGCATCGCTCAATCGCGCAGAGGAACGGATCCACTTCGAGGAATGACGACATGACCCCGCTACGCCTGGCCGCGGTGACCACGGTCACCACGGCGCTCGTGTTCTACACCATCGGTGCCTTGAAGGAGTTGCGCGCCCGCCACGCCACCCGCGGCGTGTGTGGCACCTTCGCCGCCGGCGTGGCCTTCGACGTCACCGCCACGGTGCTCATGATCCTCGCCACGCAGCGCGGGGGCCTGACCGTCCACGGCGTGCTGGGTTACTCGGCGCTGGCCGGCATGGCCACCGACACGTTCCTGATGTGGCGCCACCGGCTCCGCGCGGGTGTGGAGCCGCTCGGGAAGGGCCTGCATCTCTATTCGCGGATCGCCTACGTCTACTGGGTGGTCGCCTACTTCACCGGCGCCGCACTGGTGATGATGAGTCGCGGGGCGGGGTAGGGGCGGGAAGAAGGTGGACCGCATGTTGCGGGAACTCTCATGAGGGAGATTGCATGGCCTTCGAGCTGAAGAAGCTGCTGACCGACGTGTTCTGTACCGAGCAGGGCGAGGTGGTGCTGGTGGCCTGCGACCTGCCCCAGGGTTCCATCGCCGACAACGCGAAGTGGAAGGACCGGCGTGACATGGCCGCCGAGTGGCGCGAGGCCTTCGCCGAGCTGGGCCGCTCGGGCGGCTTCGAGGTCCGACCCCTGCTGACCTTCGCGGCCACCGGCGCGAACGGCGCCGACCTGCCCTCGAGCGGCACGCTGGGCGGTGCGGAGGTGGCCATGGACCAGGCGCTGCTGGGGTGCAGCCTGGCGCTCTTCCTGACGGAGTTCTCCGCCACCGCCGCGCTCGACGGCTACTGCCGGAAGAAAGAGGACTTCCGCGCCGCCTCGCTGCCCGGCCTGGAGCGGCGCATGGAACAGAGCGCCCTGTCCGCCGACTATGGCGAGGTGGCCCGCCGCTGCGCCATCCTGGAAGAGGTCCTGAAGGGTGCCGACCTGCTGGAGGTGCGTTTCTCCACCGGGCAGCGCTGCTCCTTCGACCTGCGCTGGCGCAAGGCCGAGGTGGACGACGGCTACCTGCCCCGCGGCAAGAAGGGCGACCGGATCATCAACCTGCCCTCGGGCGAGACGTTCATCGTGCCCTACGAGGGCGAGAAGGCCGGCGAGATCTCCCGCACCGAGGGCCAGTTGCCGGTGGAGGTCGCCGGCGAGCTCGTGGTCCTCTCGGTCGTGGCCAATCGCATCCAGAAGGTCGAAGGAAGCGGACCCGAGGCCGGGAACATGCGCGCTCTCTTCGCCGCCGACCCGGCCCGCGCCAACATCGCGGAGGTCGCCTTCGGCTGCAATGACTGGGCGGTGGTCACCGGCAACGTCCTCGAGGACGAGAAGGCCGGGTTCCACTGGGCGTACGGACGTTCGGACCATCTGGGGGGTGTGGTGGGTGTGAAGGCGTTCCTCAAGCCCGGGAACGTCGTGCACCAGGACATCGTCTACGCGAAGGGCAACGCGATCCAGGTGGCCGAGGCCGTAGTGGTGGGTCCAGCGGGCCGGAAGTTGGTCATCCGCGACGGCGCGTACCTGGTGTTCTGAGGCTTCCATCCAAGCGTGAAGCCCGCAGCAGGCACCCCGCTGCGGGCTTCGTCATCTCCGGACGGCCGGGACTCGCTGCCGCCCTCAGCCCTTCGGCGCTTCCGTGCCCTGGATGGTCTCGAGCCCGCGCAGGGCTCCGTCGCGCGCGGCGTCGATCTCGGCCTCGGAGCCCGACAGGTAGAGCCGGCCGTAGGCGCCGAAGAGCTGCGCGTCGATGAGCTTCACATGCGCCGCCTTCAGGGCCTGGTTCGCGGCGAAGGCGATGTAGGCGGCGGGCTCGGTCTCGAGGATGAGCAGCGATTCGCCCGAGAGCAACTGGTCCCCGTAACGGATCTTGTTGATCAGCTGCGCGTGGTAGGGCTCCACCGAGCGGATGATCTGGTCCGAGACGACGCGCGGCTTCATGCGGTCGTGCTCCTCGAGCTTCAGGTAGTCCAGCACGGCCTGACCGCCGGTCTGCACCTGGCCCTTGTCCCACTCGTGGATCTCGAGCAGGCCGAAGGCGCGCTCGACCACCATGATGGCGGGCGTGCAGCTCGTGGCCTTGAGGGCCTCGTCCATGAGCCGGTTGATGATGAGCCCCGGGGCGATCTCGATGAACAAGGAGGCCACGCCGGCCACGGGCAGGAACCCCCGGGCGGTGGTGCCGATGAAGGCGGCGAGCTGCGGCTGCAGATCGTCGAGGAAGATATAGGAGCGCAAGGTCACGTCAGCCATGGAACGGAGACTATCCCGGCGGGCGTGGGGGCGTCAACGGGGCCGCGGCCTCCCGGCCCCCGTGCCCCGGCGGCTACGTCACAACTCGCCGAGCTTCTGCCACAGCGATTCCACTTCCGCCCGCAGGCGCTCGTAGCGGGTGACCAGGTCCCGTGTCCGGGCGCCGTCCTGATAGACCTCCGGATCGGCGAGCTGGCCCTCCAGCTCCCGCATCTTCGTCTCGCGGACTTCGATCTCGCGCCCGAGGCGCTCGAGCTCGCGCGTGCGCTTGCGTTCGACGGCCTGCGTGCGGCGGGCCTGCTCGTGCGCGGCCGCCCCGCGACGCTCCTCTTTCGCCGGCGCCTGAGCGACTGTCGCCGCGGGTTCTGCAACCCGGCCGGGTGGCAGGGCGGGGGCCTCGCGTGCCGTGGACTCGGTCCGGGCCGGCTCCTTCGCGCGCGCCAGCCGCGCAGCCTCGTAGTCGTCGTAACCGCCGGGGTAGAGGGTCACGCGGCCGTCGCTCACCTCGATCACCCGGGTGGCGAGCCGGGCCATGAGCGAACGATCATGGGTGACGACGATCAGCGCGCCGGGGTACTGGACCAGGGCGTCCTCGAGGACTTCCTTGCCGGCCAGATCGAGGTGGTGGGTGGGTTCGTCGAGCAGCAGCAGGTTGGCGGGTTCCATCAGCGTGCGCGCCAGCGCGACCCGCTGCCGCTCGCCGCCCGAGAGGATGCGCACGAACTTGAACACGTCGTCGCCGCTGAAGAGGAAGTTGCCGAGCAACGAACGCAGGCGCGGGCGCCACTCCGGCGGCGCGATGGCCTCGAGCGATTCGAGCGCGGTGGCCGAGCCGTCCAGAGCTTCGGCGGCGTGCTGGGCAAAGTAGGCCAGCCGGGTGTGGGGCGCGGTCTCGCATTCCCCGCGGCGGGTCGCGAGCTGCCCGGCGAGCACGCGCAGGAGCGTGGTCTTGCCGGCGCCGTTGGCGCCCACGATGGCGAGCTTGTCGCCGCGCTCGATCTCGAGCGTGGCGTCGGCGAAGACGTCGGGACCGTCGTAGCCGAAGGCCGCTCCGCGCAGCCGCACCAGCGTGCGGCCGCAATGCGGGGGCGCGGGGAACTGGAAGCGGATGCCGCGCGGCCGGCGTGGCAGGACCACGCGCTGGGTCCGCAGCCGCTCGATCTGCTTGCGCTTGCTCTGCGCCTGGCTGGCCTTGGTGTTCTTGGCGCCGAAGCGCTCGACGAAGCGCGAGAGCTGGGCGATCTTCTTCTCGACCTGCTCGTTCTGCGCCTCGATGCGCTCGCGCCGAAGCCCGCGCTCCTCGAGGTAGCCGGTGAAGTTGGTGGCGAAGGTGGTGAGCTGGCCGGCCTCGAGCTCGCGCACCTCGTCCGTCACGCGGTCGAGGAAGACGCGGTCGTGCGAGACCGCCACGAGCGCGCCGTGGAAGTCCTCGAGGTAGTCCTCCATCCACTCCATCGCGGGCAGATCGAGGTGGTTGGTGGGCTCGTCGAGGAAGAGCAGCGTGGGGTCGGTCAGGAGCAGTGCGGCCAGTGCGGCGCGCATGCGCCAGCCGCCCGAGAACTGCGCCAGTTGCCGGTCCTGGTCGCGCAACGAGAAGCCGAGCCCGGAGAGCACCCGCCGCGCCTCCGGCTCCAGCGCGTGCTCGTCGGCCAGTTCGAGGTGGTGCTGCAGCTCTCCGGTGCGCTCGAGCAGGTGTTCGAGCGCCGGGTCGTCGGGGGCGATGCCCGCGAGCCGCTGGTGCAGCGCGTCGAGTTCCTCGCGCATGGCGAGCAACCCCTGGTACGCCTCCATGGCGCGCTCGATCACGGTGCCGTCGTAGCGTTCGGCCGCCTCCTGCGGCAGGTAGCCGACGCGCGCCCCGCGGGCCAGCACGCGGGTCCCGGAATCGGGGGTGAGCTGGCCCAGCATGAGACGCAGCAGCGTGGTCTTCCCGGTGCCGTTGGAGCCGACCAGGGCGCAGCGGTCGCCGGGGGAGAGGACCCAGTCCACATCCTCCAGGAGCAGGCGCTCCCCGATGGAGTAGCGCAGTCCCTGCAACTGGATCACGGGCTACGCCCCGAGCCTCTCGGGGTTCAGCCCCTCCAGCTCGGGCACCACGAAGCGGCCATCCTTGCGGACGAGCTCGCCGTCGAACCAGACCTCGCCGCCGCCGTACTCGGGCCGCTGGATGAGCACCAGGTCCCAGTGGATCTGCGACTGGTTGCCGTTGTCCGCAGCCTTGTACGCCTGTCCCGGCGTGAGGTGGAGCGAGCCGGCGATCTTCTCGTCGAAGAGCGTGTCCTTCATCGGGTCGAGGATGAAGGGGTTGAAGCCCAGCGCGAACTCACCCACGAAGCGCGCCCCCTCGTCGGTGTCGAGCAGGGCGTCGAGCCGGTCCTGCGGGTCGCCCGTGGCCCGCACGATCCGGCCGCCCTCGAACGTGAACGAGATCCCGCCGTAGGTCGTGCCGAGGTAGAGCGAGGGCGTGTTGTAGGTGATCGTGCCCTCGACCGAGTCGCGCAGCGGGGCCGTGTAGCACTCGCCGTCGGGGAGGTTCCGCCGGCCCTCGCACGGCACCACGCCCATGCCCTGGATGCGGAAGCGCAAGTCGGTGCCCGGGCCGGCGATGCGCACCTGGTCGGTGCGCCGCATGCGCTCCGCGAGCGGCACGATGGCCTCGGCCATGCGGCCGTAGTCGAGGGTGCAGACGCGGTAGAAGAATTCCTCGAACTGCTCGGTGCTCATGCCCGCGAGCTGGGCCATCGCGGCCGTGGGGTAGCGCAGCACCACCCACTTCGTCTGGTTCACCCGCCAGTCGAGATGGACCGGCTGCTGCAGCAGCTGGGTGTAGAGCTTGAGTTGCCCGGCCGGCACGTCCCCGAGCTCGGAGACGTTGTCCGAAGCGCGCAGCCCCACGTAGGCCTGCACCTTCTTCATCTGGAAGAGCTCGACCTCCGCCTGCAGGCGGATCTGCGCCTCGTTGCCGTAGACGAGCACCTGGCGGATGACCGGGTTGGTGCGGAGCTGGACGAGCGGGACGCCCCCCGCGCGGCAGGCCTCCTCCACCAGGTCGTGCACCAGACCGTCCTGGAGGTCGAAGGCCTCGATCAGGATGGCCTCGCCGGGCTGGAGCCGTGTCGAATGGTGGACGATGACCTGGGCCAGCCGGGCGTTGCGCGGGTCACGCATGGCGTTCCTTCGGGTGGGGTGGACGGGGCGGGTTCGAACGGAAAGCGGCCTCAGCATAGCACGAGCGCCCGCGGCTGCGGCCCTGCCGCCGCGGCGGTTGGACCGGTGCGGTGAGCCTTCGCTATACTGCAGCCCGAACGCAGCGCAACGCATCGACCGGACGGGGGAGGTTCCACCATGGCGGATTGGGACGTCATCGCGAAACAGCGGCTGACCGAGGACTGGGCCACGCTGCGCGCAGCCTATCTGCCGCTGAACCAGGCGATGCGTCGGACCGTGGACTTCCTCGACAAGGACACCGGCACTTTTTCGGACCTGTTGTCCGTGGCGCGCGAGCGGCTCGACGGAACGCTCAAGAACCTGAACGCCCTGTGCGACCGGCGCTCGCCCTGGGTGCGAATCGAGGCGATCCGCAACCTGCGCGTGCTGGCGACCGGACTGCGCGGCGCCGCCGACGACGATCCGCGGGCCCTGCTGCGCTACCAGTTCGCCGTGAGCGAGTTGTTGATGAACGTCTGGAAGGACGCCCCGATCGAGGCGCGTATCACGGAGAACCTGGTGCTGAAGGGCGAGCTCGAGTTCTGGTTCGGCTGCGATTGCTGCGCGGTCGGCACGCTCGTGCCCGCGCGCCCAGACGACCCGCCCGATCTCACGCGGGGCCGCGAAGTGCGCCTGGTGTGGGAGGTGGATGCGCTCTTCGCCTGGACGCTCGACGAGTTCGAGGACTACCTGGCCAGCGAGCGCTACGCGTTGCCGACGACCTCGAAGATCGCGGCCACCGCCGAACTCGACGTGCCGGTGGTGGACATCCCTTCCGAGTCGCTGCGCCGCGGCGGCGAGTTGTTCGGGGGGCCGGGTGGCGGGCTCTTCGTGCCGCTCGACCTCAAGTATCTCGACTTGAGCTGAGCGCCGCCGGGCGTTCCTCCGGTGCATCCGCACCCTGCCCTCTGGGGGGGGAGCGCTGAATCTGAAGCCCTCCTCCGCTCTTAGCGGCGGGGGGCTTTCTTCGCGGCGCGGGCCTTGGCGGCCTTCTTGCGCGCGGCCTTGCGGGCGTTCTTGCGGTGCAGGCGATGCTTGAATGAGGTCATGGTTCTCCCGGGCGTCAGAGGTTCCCTGCTTCGAGTTCGGACGGTGAATCTAACCGAGACGCCCACCGCCCCGCAAGCCGGGCACTGGAACGTGTGGGCCCCGGAGCGTGGGCGCGAAGTGATCGGGCGTTGAGAGAGCGGGTGCCGGGGGTGGGGGTGGGCGAGCGCACGGTGCCGCAGCG
>Ga0315273_10005389_pt1 | contig 15799 bp, 15 predicted proteins | sample YL17G02_0_MG_FD_205753 | JGI IMG/M metagenome (GOLD analysis project Ga0315273, IMG submission 205753) | Sediment microbial communities from Yellowstone Lake, YNP, Wyoming, USA - YL17G02_0 | ecosystem: Environmental > Aquatic > Freshwater > Lake > Sediment | place: USA: Wyoming | collected...
CTGCCTGTCCGGCTCGTGGTGCGGTGACTGCGCGCGCATGGGTCCGGTGCTGCGCGCGATCGAGCAGGCGAGCCCGAACCTCGTGCTCCGCTTCCTCGACCGCGACGCCAACCCCGACCTGCGCGACCAGCTTCGCATCGCGGGCGCCGGCCGCGTGCCGAACACCGTGGTGCTGTCCGAGGACTTCTTCCTCGTCGATCGTCTCGGCGACCGGATGCTCGCCACCTACCGGCGCATGGCGGCGGAGAAGCTCGGGCCCTCGTGCCCGATCGGCATCGGCGCTCCTCCGGCCGACGAGATGCGCGCCATCACCGACGAGATGCTCGACGATCTCGAGCGCGCGCAGCTCGCGCTGCGCCTGTCGCCGATGCTGCGCGAGCGCCACGGCGACTGATGCGCGGGGGCGCTCCCGCGCATCAGTCGCGGCCTCACCGCCAGTCGTGTGCGAAGCCGAGGTTCCAGTACACGCCCGAGAAGTCGGTCACGAGCTTCGGCTCCCAGCTGCTCTCCTCGAGCTTGGTGTCATCGACCTTGGCCTGGCGGTAGCCCACCTGCGTGCACAGGGACCAGCGCTTGCCGAATCCCCATTCGATCTCGCCCTGTCCGTGGTAGCCGAGCCCGGAGCCGGTCAGATCGCCGTGTGACCCGAGGCCCTTCACCTCGCCGGCGATGTCGTACCCGCCGAGCCCGGCGCCCGCACCGAAACGCCAGTGGCCGGGTTGCGCGAAGAACCATGTGGCCGTGAGGGTGGCCGCGACGGGGCTGGTGTCGTAGGTGGCCTCCCCGAACCCGCTGCTGGTGGACTCGACGATCATGGTGTTGAGGCTGAAGCGCAGCAGCAGTTGCGGGTTGGGCCACACCCGCAGCGCGAGGGGCAACCCGGTGCCACCGGTGATCTCACCGAAGTTCGTGCCGAGATCGCCATTGACCTGCTTCAGCATGTCGTTCACCTGATCGGGTGCCATGCTGTTGAAGCCGAGCCCGAACTCGATGCCGACGCAGGTGGCGTGGGCGGGGGACGCGAGCAGGGCCAGCACCAGGGTGCATACCGCGACAGCGCTCCGATGGACGGACCGCATGACGGACCTCCTTCCCGATGGAACCGACGGGCGGAGCCGCTCCGCTGCGCCAGCGCGCGCTCCTGTCGGAGTGGGAGGAGGATCGCGCGCGATCGGGCGCGCGGCTCGTGGCAAGTGAGGGTTGCGAGCCACGGGTGAAGCGAGTCTCCGCTCCCCTGGAGACCAAGTCAATTCACCCGGGCGGGACGGATGCCGGCCTCCGCCAGGAGCCGTGCGGGCCGCTCCCGGGGCGGCGGGGCGCGGCCCGGACGACGCCCGGGCCCGGGGCCGCGATCGTTCAGACGGCGTCTTCCACCCGCGATCGGCACCACGCGTAGAGCGCGTCGTAGACCGGCAGCTCGGCCTCGAGCTGGGCGTGGTCGTCCGCGTAGGCGAGCGAGAACCCGCGCGCGATGGCTTCGAGTCCGCGCGACTCCGGGGTGAGGTCCTTGTCGTCGGTGTCGGCGCCGCGCACGATGCGCGCCAGCCGGGCGAGCGCGGGATCGGTGAGCGCGTAGCGGGCGAGGATCGCGTCGAAGCTGCAGCGTGGGCCCTCGTGGCCGAGCTCGGCCCCGGGCACGTCGTACGGAGTGGCGCCCGTATCGGCCGCCACCTTCATGACCTGGTCGGCGGGCACGAACAGGAACTCCGCCGCCGGATCCACGAACCGGCGGATGAGCCACGGGCAGGCGATACGGTCCACCTTGGGGCGTTCGCGCGTCACCCAGCGCATGCGGACCTCCTCGGGGCATGGCGCCCGGCCGGCCATCCCGGGCATCTGATAGACTCGGACCATCTCCGACTCGCCAGCCCCCGGCCGCGGGGGCGCCCCTTAAGCCTAGACCGAGGACGCGCATGTCGAAAGTCGCCGTTCTGCGCACCACCCCCGAGACCGTCGTCGAGGACTACGGCCGCCTGATGGACATGGCCGGTTACCGCGAGGCGCTGCCGTTCGACAAGCCGACGTGCCTGCGCATCAACATCTCGTGGCACGTCTACATGCCGGCCTGCTCGACCACCCCGTGGCAGATGCACGGCGTGATCGAGAAGTTCAAGCGCGACAACTACGACGTCTCGCGCGACCTGATCGCGGCCCAGAACGACACCGTGGTGGTGAGCTGCCGCGAGGGTACGGTCGCCAACCACCTGGCGCCGGTGCTCGAGAAGTACCGGGTGCCGATCCAGTACCTGAGCGAGCCGCCCACCGAGTGGGTGCGCTACGAGCCCAAGGGCAAGATGCTGGTGCTCGACCGGGTGTTCGAGAAGCACGGCATCCAGATCCCCAAGATGCTCATCGGCAAGAACGTGATCCACATGCCGACGGTGAAGACCCACATCTTCACCGGTACCACCGGCTCGATGAAGAACGCCTTTGGCGGTCTTCTGAACCTCAATCGCCACTGGACGCACTCGGTCATCCACGAGACGCTGGTCGACCTGCTGCGGATCCAGAAGGAGATCCATCCCGGCATCTTCGCGGTGATGGACGGCACCATCGCCGGCGACGGGCCGGGGCCGCGCTGCATGCGCCCGCACATCAAGAACTACATCCTCGCCTCCAGTGACTGCGTTGCGATCGACGCCATCGCCGCCAAGATGATGGGCTTCGACCCGATGACCGATCTCAAGTTCATCCGTCTCGCGCACGAGAACGGTCTCGGCGTGGGGCGCCCGGAGGAGATTGAGATCGTCGGCGAGGACATCCGCAACGTGAACTTCGGCTTCCGTGGCAGCCTGAACGAGAACACGCTCGCCTCGCGCGGCCAGAAGCTCATCTACTGGGGACCGCTCAAACCGCTGGAGAACGCGCTGCTGCGCTCGCCGATCGTGCCGTGGAGCTACCTCGCCTCGCGCGCCTACCACGACGGTTTCTGGTACCCGGTCAACGGCAAGCCCCGTGTCGATCAGATCCTCAAGACCAACTGGGGACAGTTGTTCACCGCCTATGGTGACGGTCGGGCGCTGCAGCGGGCCTGATCGATCCGCCGGACACGAACGCGCGCCGGAGTCATCCGACTCCGGCGCGCATCGTCCTTCCCGGTGATGCGGCGCTTCAGCGCACGATCGCGAAACGCGCGATCGCCGTGGCGCCCGCGGCGGTGACACGCGCGAAGTAGAGTCCTGCGCCCGCCCGGCCCGCCGGGGTCGAGCCGTCCCATGACAGCATCACACTGCCCGGACCGGCCGCGCGCGCGTCGTCGCTCCACACCCGGCGACCGGCGAGATCGTAGACCTCGAATCGCACCTCCGCCGCGCGTGGCAGCGCCAGCGCGAACCGGATCCCCGAACGCGTCGGGTTGGGGTAGGGGTTCGATAGCGACAGGCACGGCGGGGTGGACTCGTTCACGGCGCTCAGGCCGTCGAAGCGGATGTGGTGGATCAGCCCGGTCGCGAGCGCGATGTACCACAGGTCTCCGTTCGACGGATCCGCCGCGAACGCGACCGGCGCGTCGGACTCGGTGGCGAAGTCGTACAGCGCCACGAACTGGTCGCTCGAGTTGGTGGCGAGCACCTTGATCCAGCCGTTCATGAAGTCGCCCACGAACAGGTTGTTGCGATAGGCCGGGGGATAGCGGGTGCCGGTGTAGTAGATGCCGGGAACGATGCATGCGCCGGCCACACCCTTCGGGGTGCTCAGGCTGTCGCGGGTGTGGTGGATGGCGAGCAGCGGCGCGCTCGCGAGCGCGGGGTTGGACACGGTGCCGAGAGTCGCGCAGCCGCAGGCGCTCGGCGTGGCGGCCTGGTACTGCGGCTGGGTGAGCTTGCCCTCGTAGCACGGCCAGCCGAAGTTCTTCCCCCCGCTCGCGGCGACGTCGATCTCTTCCCAAGTGTTCCAGCCCACGTCGCCGACATAGAGGGTGCCCGGCGCACCCGCCGACATGATGGTGGAGCCGGTGCCGGGCTTGAGCGCGAAGCGGAACGGGTGCTGGAACCCGTACAGCCACACCCGCGAGCGGTTCGATGCGCCGTTGCCGTCCCAGTACGGATTGCTCGGCAGCCCGAGACCGGTGGCCGGGTCGATGCGCAGGATCTTGCCGTCGAGACTTGCGAGTTGCTGCGCGCGGAAGCTGCCGATGTTCTGCGCCAGGTCGGTGCGGCCGGCGGTGAACAGACCGGCATCGCGCCCCCCGGCATCGAGCGCGTCGTCGTGCGCGCCCTCGCCGGCGCCGATCAGCAGGCTGCCGTCGTACGCGAACAACAGACGTGCGGCGACGTGCTTGCCGCTGCCGTCGGGGAAGCCGTGCGGCCAGTCGAAGCCAAGCAGGATGGTGCGCGAGGCGGGATCGATCGTGTCCGGGTTCGCCGCGCTCACCTGGTAGCGCGTCAGACGCGCGAAGGTGTCGTCGTAGTTGTCGAACTCGACGCCGTTGGAGTCCGGGTCCACGCTGTAGAGGAAGTAGACGTATCGATTGACGTTGAAGTTCGGGTCCACGGCGATGCCGAGCAATCCGCGGTCGTCGGTATCGAGCACTTCGAGGTTGCCGTCCCACAGCACCGTCTGGGTGTTGGCGGTCAGCGCCAGCACCACACCGCCCTTCTGGGCCACCAGCAGCCGGCCATCGGGCAGGAAGGCGAGGTCGGTCGGCACGTCGAGCGTCCATGGCAGCGTCTCGAGCGCGAACCCCGATGGCAGCGTGACGGCGCCGGCGGGCGGTGCCGGGGCGGCGAGCACGAGCACGAGCGCGCCGGCGGCGAAAGCGACGCGGAGATGTCGGAAGCATCGCGTGGCGGACATGAGGATCCCCCGGAGCCCCGCCGCCGCCGGCCGGGTGCCGTGCGCGGGACGGGCTACCCCGGGGTTATCGGCCGCCTGGAATCGGCGCTGAAGGGCACCTCCGCCGGCCGGATCCCGCCCGGGGATCCCCCGCCGACGTGCCCGCGAGGGGGGTGCTCCGACAGGACCTACGTGAGTCGTTCGCGGATGGCGCGACCCACGGCCTCGGCGACGCTGTGCACCTGGAGTTTCCGGTAGGTCGCGCGGATGTGCGTCCGCACGGTGTCGATGCTGATCCCGAGCCGGTCCGCCACCTGCTTGTAGGCGAGACCCTGCACCAGCCCGCGCAGCACGTCGCGCTCGCGGGTGGTGAGCCCGACCTCGACGCCGGATGCGGAACCCGGTTCACCCTCGGGCGCGCGCACGAGACCGAGCACGGTGCGCGCGACGCTCGCGGTGAGCGGGGCGCCCCCGGCCTCCACCGCGCGCAGCTGCTCGAGCAACTCGGCCGGCGGCGTCCGCTTGAGCAGGTAGCCGTCCGCGCCGGCGCAGATCGCCTCGAGGATGATGGCGGGCTCGTCGAACACGGTGAGCGCGACCACGCGTGCGTCGGCCCGCCGGCGCTTGAGCTGGCGCGTGGCCTCGATGCCGCTCATGCCCGGCAGATCGATGTCCATCAGCAGCAATGGTGCTCCGGCGACGCCCGCCAGGGTGTCGTCGAGCGCGGCGAGCGCCTCGACCGCCGAACCGAACGCGGCGAGGAGCCGGAATCCGGGCGCATGGGTGAACAGCGTGCGGAGTCCCTCGCGATAGCGCGCGTCGTCCTCCACCACCACCACCGGGATCGCCGCCGCGGATTCCATCGTCACGAGAGCATCGCAGGTCCGTGCCCGCCGCACTGTCGCACGTTCATGCGACCGTGCCCCGCCGTCGCCCGCCCGGCTTCGCGGCGGGATCGAACATCAGCACCACGCTCGTGCCCGCCCCGGGTACGCTGGTGAGTTCGAGAGTGGCGCCGATGTCGTCGGCGCGGCGCCGCAGGTTGCCCAGCCCGTGACCGCGCGCGGGCTCGGGTTGTCCCGGCCCGTGCAGGCCGCAGCCGTCGTCCTCGACCCACAACCGCCAGCGCGGGCCGGCGTGCGCCAGCCCGAGGGTGACGTGCTGCGCGTGCGCGTGGCGCGCCGAGTTGTGCAGCGCCTCCAGCGTGATGAGCTGCAGCTGACGGCGCAGCTCCGGCGACAGTCGGATGTCGGGCCACTGTTCGGGGAAGCGGCTCGCGAACGCCGGTGGGGATTCGGGAAACAGCCGTCCGGCCCGCTCGGCGAGTCGGAACGCGAACGCCTCGAGCGTGTCGGCGTCGGCGCGCAGCGACCACACGATGTCCGACAGCGCGCCGCCGAGCTCGCCCGCCGCCTCGGCGATCTGCCCGACCAGCTGGCGGCGGGTGCGCTCGTCGAGATGCGGCTCGCTCGCCAGCCCCGCGAGGATGCCGATGCTGCCGAGTCCCGAGCCCATCTCGTCGTGCAGGTCCATCGCGATGCGCGTGCGCTGGCGCTCGAGTCGCAGCAGCATGCCGACACGGACGCGATGTGCGCTCCACAGCAGCGCCACGAGCAGCAGCGCGAACAGCGCGAGCGCCCACCACTGGCGCCACCACGGCGAAACGACCGAGAAGCGCACCCGTGCCGGCGGATCGGTCCAGCGCGTGCCGTCGAGCGAGGCACGCACCGCGATGTCGTAGTCCCCGGGCGCCAGGTCCACGAGGTGGATGTCGGGGTCGAGCGAGTTGGTCCAGGGCGATCCCTGGCGGAGACGGTACTGGTAGTGCAGCAGCGAGGGATCGCGGTAGCTGAGGGCCGCGAAACGCAGCTCGAGCCGGTTGCGCCGCCACGGCAGGCGAAGCTCCCCGTCGCGCGGGAGTGAGCGCCCGTCGCAGAGCTGGTCGACCATGGCCATGGCGGGGGCGCGCTTCTCGGCGTGTCGGGCCGAAGCGGGCATCTCGACCACGCCCGCGAGCGAGGCGAGCCAGATGCGCCCGTCCGGCAGCTCGACCAGCCCGCCGGTCTGACGGCTGGGCGCACCCTGCCACGAGGTCAGGTCCTCGAGCACCTGCCAGCCCTCGGGACGATCGGTGCGTTCGCGCACCCGAAGGATGCTGCCGTCGGCGAGCACCCACAACCCTCCCGTGGGCGAGCGCGCGACATCGTACACGCGTGGCGACGCCAGCGAGCGGCTGCCGGGGACCGGCTCCCAGCCGCGTTCGCCGTGGCGCCAGATCCCGCCGTCGCTGGTGGCGGCCCACATCGCCCCGCTCGGCATCTCGGCGAGCGCCAGAGCGTAATCGGTGCCGGCGAGCCGGTCGACGTGCCATGCCGCCGGCAGTCCGGCCGCGACCGAATCGGCGGAGGCGTATGCGACCTGTTCGTCGTGCGTGATCCACACCCGGCCGCGCCGGTCCAGCGCCACGGCTCCGATCCAAGATTCGGTCCACGAACCGCCGAACTCGCGTGGCGGCGGCGCGGTGATCGCGCGCGGCGCGCCGTCACCCTTCGGCGTGATGAACAGACCATCGTCGGTGGCGAGCCACAGCGTGCCGTCGGCGCGCGGTGCCGCGGCCGAGAGCCGGTGCAGGCCGGGGCGCGACAGGAAGCGGTCGATGCCTTGCTGCCGCCGCATGAAGCCGTGATCCATCCACGACCACCACAGCACGCCGTCGCCGTCGCTGAAGAAGCCGCCCGGCACCAGTCCGAGCGGCCGGGCACGCCGCGGCGTGCCGCGATCGGGGATCGCAACGGCGCCGAACCAGGTCGAGACCCACACGCCCTCGCCGTCGTGATGCACCATGAACGCGTGGGTCGGGCTCGGCAGGCCATCCCGCTCGTCCCACACCACCGTCTCGGGCTCGGGGAACTGCAGCAGACCGTGGTAGCCGCCGAGCCACAGACTGCCCTCGCGATCGACCAGCAACGGGCGCCCGGTGGGGGTCGTCACGCTCGGCGCGACGGTGTCGGGCGGGGCGCCCGGGGCGAGGCGGAACACGTAGCGATCCATGGTCGCCCACAACACGCCATCGCGCGACGCGAGTGCGCTGGCGCGCTGGCCCTGCATCAGCTCGTGCGAGCCGCCGGCGTCGAGGATGCCGAGCCAGCCGTGGCGGGTGAGCACGGCGACGCGGTCTCCAGGCAGTCGCGCCACGTCCTGCACCTGCGGGAGCGCCGCCACGCGCTCGGGCAGCCCGCGCGGGGTCATGCGCCACAGCGCCGCTTCGGTGGCGACGAACACGGTGTCGCCCGCCCACGGACGCACGCGGAAGAACGCGCTGGTGTCGAACGCGGTCGAGTCCAGCATGCGCCACGCGCCGGCCGTGTCACGCACGCGCAGCATGCCGCTCGACACCGTCCAGGCGTCGCCAGCGTGATCGAGGGTGGCGTGGACCCAGTCGGTGATCGGTGCGCGGTCCGGACCCTCGAGCACGCGCACGCCACCCGGGGTGACGAGCCACAGGGGCTCGTCGGCGGCGGCCACCAGTACCTGCTCGCCCGGTCCGCACGACACCGCGCGCACCACGTGGTGCACGCGGTCGGGCGCCCACGGACGCATCTCGCGTCCGTCGAAGCGAACGAGTCCGCCCGAGGTTCCGACCCACAGGAAGCCGGTCGAATCCTGCGCCAGCTCGACGATCTCGGAAACGTACAGTCCGCTGCGCTCGTCGAACGCGCGCATCAGCCGGTCGTGTGCATGAGCCGGCGCCGCCGCGAGCAGCGCGGCGAGTGCGAGCGGCAGCGCGGCGAGCGCACGGCGTGCCCGCCGCACGTCAGGGCTCCGGGCGCCTGCCCGATGCGTCCTGGCACAGCTCCACCAGCACGCCGCCGAAGCTCTTCGGGTGCAGGAACGCCACCAGGGTTGCGTGGGCGCCGCGACGCGGGGCGGCGTCGATGAGTTGCGCGCCCGAGTCCTTCGCGCGCGCGAGGGCGGCGACGATGTCGTCCACCTCGAGACTCACGTGGTGAAGGCCGGGGCCGCGCTTCTCCAGGAACTTCGCCACCGTATGCGAAGCGTCCTTCGGTTCGAGCAGCTCGAACGTCACCGGGCCGAGCTTGACGAACACCACCCGCAGCGCACCCGAGTCGAGCAGCTCCTCGGAGTCACGCACCGCGCCGAGTGCCTCGCACAGAGTGGTCGCGAGCGCGTCGGCATCGGCGGTCGCGATGGCGACGTGCGAGAGACCGGTGACCTGCGCTCGATCGTTCATGCACCCCTCCCGGGCCGGTAGACGCCGAACACGCCGCGCATCGTGTCGCACACCTCGCCGAGTGTCGCGCGCGCGGTGAGCGCCGCCAGGATCGGCGGCAGCAGGTTGTCGGTGCCGCGCGCCGTGCGCTCGAGTCGTGCCAGCGAATCGGCGCAGGCAGGAGCGTCGCGCTCGGCGCGCCAGCGCGCGAGCTGGGTCGCGCGCTCGCGCTCGACCGCGGCGTCGGGGCGGAAGGGGGGGGCCGAGGGCGGATCGCCTTCGACGAAGCGATTGACCCCCACGATCACGCGCTCGCCGCTCTCGACCTCGCGCTGCCAGCGATACGCCGCGCCGTGGATCTGGTCCTGCACCCAGCCCGACTCGATCGCGGCGAGCATGCCGCCCATGGCGTCGACGCGCGCGAGCAGGGCGCGGGCCTCGTCCTCGAGACGTGCGGTGAGCGATTCGATGAAGTACGAGCCGGCGAGCGGGTCGACGGTGTCCGTGACGCCGCTCTCGTGCGCCAGTACCTGCTGGGTGCGAAGCGCGAGCAGCGCCGACTCGCGGCCCGGCAGACCGAGCGCCTCGTCGAACGAGTTGGTGTGCAGCGACTGGGTGCCGCCGAGCACGGCGGCGAGTCCCTGGAAGGCGGTGCGCACCACGTTCACCAGCGGCTGCTGTGCGGTCAGCATCGAGCCCGCGGTCTGGGTGTGGAAGCGCAACTTGAGCGCCTCGGGGTCGCGGATCCCGAAGCGCTCGCCCAGCAGGTCCGCCCACAGCTTGCGCGCGGCGCGGAACTTGGCCACCTCCTCGAACAGGTGGTTGTGGGCGTTGAAGAAGAACGAGATGCGCCGGGCGATGCGGGTCGCGTCGAGCCCGCGCGCGCGCGCCGCCTCGAGGTAGGCGAGTCCGTCGCCGAGCGTGAACGCGATCTCCTGCACCGCGGTCGCCCCGGCTTCGCGCATGTGATAGCCGCTCACCGAGATGCTGTTCCACTGGGGCACCTGGTCCGCCACGAAGGCGAACAGGTCGGTGATGAGTCGCAGGCTCTGCTGCGGCGGGTAGATGTAGGTGCCGCGTGCGATGTACTCCTTGAGCACGTCGTTCTGCACCGTGCCGCCGAGCGTCGCGCGGTCGATGCCACGCGCATCCGCCACCGCGACGTAGAACGCCAGTAGCAGCGGTGCGGTGGCGTTGATGGTCATCGAGGTGGTGACGCGGTCGAGCGGGAGCTGCTCGAGCAGTTGCTCCATGTCGGAGAGGCACGAGATCGCCACGCCCACCTTTCCGACCTCGCCGCGCGCGAGCGCGTGATCGGAGTCGTAGCCCATCTGGGTGGGCAGGTCGAACGCGACCGAGAGCCCGGTCTGGCCCTGCTCGAGCAGGTAGCGGAAACGCTCGTTGGTCTGGCGTGCGCTGCCGAAGCCGGCGTATTGCCGCATGGTCCAGGCACGCGCGCGATACATGGCGGCGTGGATGCCGCGGGTGTAGGGCGGCTCGCCGGGCCACGGCGTGCGGTGCGCCAGTTCGCGCGGCAGGTCGCCGGCATCGTAGACGGGCGCCAGCGGGATGCCGCTGGTGGTGAGACGCGCCGGGACGTCGGGCTGGGCGGTGCGAGACCGCGCCGCGCCGGATGTCGGGTTCACTCGACGCTTCGCGCCGGATCCGGGAGTCGCTCGAGGCTTCGCGCCGGATCCGGGAGTCGCTCGAGGCTTCGCGCCGGATCCGGGAGTCGCTCGAGGCTTCGCGCTCGCGGGATCCCTCCGCGCCGGCTCCGCCGCCTTCTTCACCGCACGCTTGGGGGTCATGCGTCCTCCGGACCGATGCGGACCAGCGGGGTGCCGGCGGCGACCGAGGTGCGCTCGGCCACCAGGATCTCACGCACCACGCCATCACGCCGGGCGGTGAGTTCGTTCTGCATCTTCATCGCTTCGATCACCACCACCGCCTGGCCGGCGGCGACGTGGTCGCCGGGCTTCACTCTGATCGCGACCACGAGCCCGGGCATCGGAGCGGTGATGGTCTCCCCCATCGAGGCGCCGGCGGTCTCGTGCGTGGACAGCAGCAGCTTCTCGAGCGGGTGGCGCACCTCGACCGGGATCGTCGCGCCGTCGAGCGTGACCTCGAGCAGGCCGGCTCCGGGCGCGATGCGCACCTCGTGCGACCGGCCCTCGATCAGGAGCGAATACACCTCGCCGTCGGGCAGCCGGCGGAAGTCGGCTTCGAGACGGCGCCCCTCGACCTCCAGCCACGCGTGTTCACCCTCGGTGCGGAACTCCACCTCGGCGTCGCGGCCCTCGAGGGTGACCCAGAACCTCATCTCGTCCTCCCGCCGCCGGGGCGGCCGCCCCACTTCCACACCGACCGCCCGCTCTCCCGGGGCGCGGGCAGAGCGACACGATCCTGCTCCCCGCGCGCGTGGAGCGCGGCCGCGAGCAGCGCGGCCTCGGTGGCCTCGGGGCCCGGAGCCAGCGACTCGGGGCGGAAGTGCTCGTCGATGAAGCGCGTCGACAGCTCGCCGGCGGCGAAGCTCGGGTGCGCGGCGAGCCAGCGATGGAACATCAGGTTGTGGTGCACGCCGTCGAGCGCGAACTCCCCGGCGGCGCGCAGCAGCCGGCGCCGTGCCTGCTCGCGGTCACGCCCCCAAACGATCAGCTTGCTGAGCAGCGAGTCATAGTAGAGCGGGATGGTGTAACCACGGTAGAAGCCGGCGTCGTTGCGAACGCCGGGGCCGCTCGGGAAGCGCACGCGCTCGATGCGCCCGACCGACGGCATGAAGTTGCGAAGCGGGTCCTCGGCGATGACGCGCGCCTCCATCGACCAGCCGCGCGGCTCGGGCGGGGTGTCGCCGAAGCTGAACGGCAGGCCCTCGGCGATCCGGATCTGCTCCTCCACCAGGTCGAGCCCGGTCACCATCTCGGTGACGGGATGCTCCACCTGGAGCCGCGTGTTCACCTCGAGGAAGTAGAAGTCGCCGCGTTCGTCGAGGATGAACTCGACCGTGCCGGCGTTGCGATAGCCCACCTCGCGTGCCACGCGACACGCCGCTTCACCGAAGCGCGCGCGGGTGGCGGCGTCGAACGCGGGCGAGGGGGTCTCCTCCAGCAGCTTCTGGTGGCGACGCTGCACCGAGCATTCGCGCTCGCCGAGGAACACCACGTTCCCCGCCGCGTCGGCGAGGATCTGGGCCTCGACGTGACGCGGTCGCTCGATGAAGCGCTCGGCGTAGACGCGATCGTCGCCGAAGGCGGCGCGCGACTCGCCGCGCGTCAGCTCCCACGCCGACACCAGCTCCGTCTCGCTGCGGATGACGCGCATGCCCTTGCCGCCGCCACCGGCCGCGGCCTTGAGCATGATCGGGTAGCCGATCGCGGCGGCCACCGTGCGCGCCTCCTCGAGCGACGCGATCGCGCCGTCCGAGGCGGGCACCATCGGCACTCCCGCCCGCTTCGCGGCCGCGCGCGCCATGAGCTTGTCGCCGAGACCGTCGATGGTGTCGGGGCTCGGGCCGATGAACACCATCCCGGCGGCGGCACAGGCGCGTGCGAACCCGGCGTTCTCGGCGAAGAACCCGTAGCCGGGGTGGATCGCGTCGGCGCGTGCGCGCTTCGCGACCCCGAGCACGCGTTGCTGGTCCAGGTAGCTCTCGCGTGATGGTCCCGGGCCGACCGGATACGCCTCGTCGGCGAGCAGGACGTGCAGCGCCTCGCGGTCGGGCTCGCTGAAGATGGCGATCGAGGTGATGTCGAGCTCGCGCAGCGTGCGGACGATCCGCACCGCGATCTCGCCGCGGTTGGCGATCAGCACGCGGCGGAAGCGGGTGGTCGAGGCCATCATCCCTCCAGCACCACGCAGGCGACCGCGATGCCGCCGTCGTGCGTGATGGAAAGGTGCGAGGCGGTGCAGCCCAGTGCCTGGTATCGCTCGAGTGCCACGCCATGGAACTCGAGCGTGGGCACGCGGCCGCCGGGCTGGACCACCTCGATCTGGCTGAATCCGACGCCGCCCCCCATGCCGGTGCCGAGCGCCTTCGAGGCGGCCTCCTTGGCCGCGAATCGCGCGGCCAGGTGCGGCAGGGGATCCTTGTGTCCCCGGCAGTAGGCCAGCTCGGCGGCCGTGAACAGTCGCGATTCCATGCGCTCCCCGAAGCGTTCGAGGCTGGTGGCGATGCGCTGCACCTGAGTGACGTCGATGCCGATGCCGCGCACGGCCATCGGTGCCTCCGGGATGCGTTCCGCTCGAACGGGAGAAGGCGCGGGCCCGCGCGGCCGGCCGGGGCGCCCAGCATGGGGAAGATGTCCGGCGGAGCCTAGGCACCCGGGTCCGGAGGGTCAAGCGCGCGGGACGGCAAGCGCTTATGCTGCCGCCACCTGCGGGAGTGGTTCCGGGGTTGTGGTGGTGCCGGCTCCGGACCCGCGGAGGGGCTCGTGGCACTCCCCGCCCGGCTCGCCGTCGCCCGGTGAGGGAACCTTCGACCGCCTCGTTCGTCCATACCGATGAAGGGGGCCGACACTGGCAGACGCCGACGAACGCGAACTCATCGCGCGGCTCCGCTCCGGTGAGGTGGGCGCGCTGGCGACGCTGCACGAACGTCTCGGCGGCGCGATGTCCACGCTCGCCGCGAGCATGCTGCGTGACCGGACCGAAGCCGAGGACGTGGTCGAGGAGGCGCTGGTGCGCGTCCACGGCGCGGCCCGGAGCTTCCGGGGTGAGCGTGGGCTCCGGACCTGGACGCTCCGCATCGTCGCCAACCTGTGCCGGGACCGGCTCAGGCGCCGGCGCTTCGCGGGTCGGTCGATCGAGGAGTCCGGGGAGCACGAGGCGCTCGCGTTCGACCCGGTCGCGGGATGGGACCTCGCGCTCGACCAGAGCGTGGTGGCGGCCGCGCTCGGGCGGGCGCTGACGCGGTTGCCGGACGAGCAACGCGAGGCGGTGGTGATGCGGCACCGGATCGGGCTGTCGCACGAGGAGATGTCGGAGACCCTGCGGGTGCCCGTGGGCACCGTGAAATCCCGCATCGCGCGCGGTCTCGCGGCCCTGCGAAAGGAACTGGAGGAGCGGCTGTGACGGATCCCGGGCACGATCGATTCGACGACGAGCGGCTGGCGCGCCTGCTGGGCGCGAGCGCGGCGTCGTCCGACCCGGCCACACTCACCCGCGCGATGGCGCGGGTGCGCGTGGCCGGGCATGAACCGGCCTGGCTCGGCTGGCTCGAGCGTCCGGCTGCGCTGGTGGCCGCGGCCTCGCTGCTGGTGGTGAGCCTCGGCGCCGGCGTGTGGTACGGGCGCGGCGCGGCGCTCTCCGAGACCACGGTCACCAGCGGAACGGCCACGACGGACTCCGACCTGCTCGGCTCGCTGCTCGCCGGCGAAGCCGGCGCCGACGCGACGGGCGGCGGTGTCATCGACAGCGGAGGTGTGCGATGAGCGGGTCGCGTGGACTGGTGCTGGCCGTGGCGGCAGCGGCGCTGTTCGGCGCCGCGTGCGGCGTGCTGGGCGGCATCGGGGTGGTGCATTTCGTCGCGCGGCATCATCCCGGCGCGCTGACGCGCTTCCTGCATGGCGGTCCCCCCCCGATGGGCCCGCGTGAAGGCCGCTTCGGCCCGCCCATCTCCCGGCTCGAACGCGGCCTTCATCTGAGCGAGACGCAGCGCACGCGGATCGAATCCGAAGTGGAACGCACGCGAGTCGAGAGCCGCGCGCTGCGCGAGAGCCTGCGCGTGCGCATCGAACGCGAACTCACCCCGGAGCAGCGCTCGCGCTTCCGCGCGCTCGCTCCTCCACCCGATGAACCCGGACCGGAACACGGGCCATGGCCCCGCCCGGACCGGGCGGAACCCGGACCAGAAGGAGAGGGACACCGATGAGCAAGACGTGGTGGTGCGCGATACTGGCGGTCGTGATGTGCGCCGCGCCCGCGATGGCGCAGGCACCGCAGGGCGCGGTGCCGCGTGACGTGAAGGCGCCGCCGGCGGCGGCGGGGACGGGCGAGGAGGACCTTCAGACCTTCGCCGCGCTCGATTCCGAGGACCAGGACCTGTTTGCGGCCGAGCTCGGGCCCGGCGGTCCGCACGAGGCTCCGATGGGCGACGCGGGCTGGAGCATGGCCGGCATGCACGGCCGGCGGCATCCGGGCGGTCCGATGGACGGCGGACCCGGGGGCATGCGCGGCCCGCAGCGGATGCGCGCGCACATGATGATGATGGCGGAGGAGCTCGAGCTCACCGACGCTCAGCGTGAGAAGATCCACGGGATCATGGACCAGCAGATGCGGCGCGGGATCCAGGAACGTGCCGACATCCAGATCGCGACCTTCGATCTTCACCAGCTGATGCGTGCCGATCAGCCCAACAAGACCTCCATCGACGCGCAGGTGGACAAGCTGGCCCGGCTGCGCGCGACACTCGCCAAGGAGCGCATCGGCAGCCTCCTGCAGGCCCACGCGCTGCTCACACCGGAGCAGAAGACGAAGCTCCGCCAGCGGCACATGGGCGGTGGGATGCACGGACCGCACGGGGAGGACGACGGCGCGGGCCCGCAGGGGCAGGGGCGGCACTGACGCGGCGGGGCGCGACGGATGATCCGGGCGATGGCCCCGCGGCGGGATGCCACGGGGCCATCGTCGTGGTCCCGGGTGCTCGTGCCGCCGGGCGCAACCTCACCTGGCGGCGCGTCGGGGACAAGGGCGCGGAACCGGCTACCCGCTCGGCTCCCACGAGTCGACGATGAGCGTGGTCTCCACCACCTCGCCGGTGAACTCCCACTCGCGATCCGCCAGCGCCTCGAGTTCGGGATC
>Ga0315273_10005390_pt1 | contig 15796 bp, 12 predicted proteins | sample YL17G02_0_MG_FD_205753 | JGI IMG/M metagenome (GOLD analysis project Ga0315273, IMG submission 205753) | Sediment microbial communities from Yellowstone Lake, YNP, Wyoming, USA - YL17G02_0 | ecosystem: Environmental > Aquatic > Freshwater > Lake > Sediment | place: USA: Wyoming | collected...
TCAAATTCTTTCAAGAAAGTTGATGCTATTGAAAGAGCTGACAAAAATTACTTCGTTTCTTTGACGCCAAAACGAAACACAATAGCTGACGAAGCTATTAAAAATCTATAATTTCTTTGTCAAAATTTTAGGGGCTGAAATTGATCTACTTCTAGCATATTTGTCAATTATTTCATCTGGAGTTCGCCCATTGAATAGATCTTTGCATAATCCTCTAAGATATCTCATAATTGCCCACGTACCTGCCTTTAGAATTCCATACATGAATACTTTCATTGGAGGACCATATGTTTTGTTTCTAAGAATAATTGGAATGATGTCATTAATGACACGAAGATTATTTTCCCAACATTTCCAAAATAGTGTAAACTGTGCCTCATTTAAATTTCCAAAATGCATGGAATTTTTTTCACTGAAATCTTGATAAAGTAAAGGTGCAACTAATCCTCTAAAATTCATTGCTCTAAAATCGCTCATCATGTCAATTGTATATTGAACATCGTCTGGAGTCTCATCTGGCCAACCTATGATGATTGTTGCAGCTGGAAACCAGTGATTTTTATTTAAAATTTTTGCTCCTTCTATTACTACACTTCCCCATTCTTCAGATGCAAATGGCCTTGTTTTTACGCCGAGATGTTTTTTTACCATTTTTGGTGCAACCGTTTCAATTCCCAAGTTCGTTGCAAGCCATCTTCCAGTTTCATCTTGTTTATTGATGGATGAAATCTGTCGCATTAATTCTGGATCTGCTGCAACAGCTGAAAAAGTCATATGTGTTGTTCCAATAAAGTTAGCTCCTAATCCTTTAAGACCTCTCCAAAGTTCTGTAATTGCATCTCTGTTTGGAATAAAGTCTCGATTATCACATCCATAAAGTAGCATCTCATCAGAATGTAACCAAATAGAATCAAACCCATAGTCTAAGTTAATCTTTGCTTCGTGTTGTAATCTTTCTAATGGTAGATCTTTCTTTGATCTCTTATTTACGTCGCAAAAGTCACATCCTCTTCCACATCCACGCATTGCTTCTATGAGGGAGTTTATTGTAGGTCCTTCAATAACTGGGATGTTTTGTATATTTTTTACAAAACAATGCATTAATTCTGGAGCGTCACCTTTTTCTAAATCATGAAACAAATCTAATGCCAATTCATCCGCTTCTCCAACTACTACGGTGTCAATTCCATGAATTTGCATTCTATCTGATTTTGCTAGCTCCCAAGCCCCATTTCCACCAACTACAACGTGAAAGTCATATTTCTTTTTTAGTTGAATAATGTTGGCACACATTTTTTTAAATTTCATTGCAACATATGATAATTTTTCAGGTGACATAGTTGTCGTAACTGGCGCCATCCCAAGAGGATCCATTACATTTATTCCAACTACTTTGGTATCTGGACCAATTGATTTTTCCAACATTTCAGGATTTGCAATAAAAACTTCATCACGTCTGTATCCTTGTAGTAGTGCACTCTCCACTCTTCTTAATCCCACTTGAGCAACTTTTGATTCACCTGTAATCGGATCTGTTTCAACTGGCGGACAGAAAACTTTGTCAAATACCCATTCTGGAAGAACTTCATATGGTCCACATGCAATAAATCCATAAAGAAAATTTCCTCTGTAATTTGTCATTAAACTACGATCTGCAGTTAGAACAATTCTCTTCCCAGTCAATGTTAACAAGATTCGATCTTGTATGGTATATATGATTTACGAGGTTGATCGTACTATCTCTCAAAATTTCAATCATTATCTAACTATGTTTTACTTTATTTTTTCGTATCGCCCTATTCGCAATATTTGCAGCTATTGCGCCAGCTGCAATTCCATTATCTATGTTGACTACTGATAATCCTAATGAACAACTTTGTAGCATAGATGCAAGAGATGCTATTCCTTTTCCACCATAACCATATCCCACTGAAGTAGGTATTCCAATTACAGGAATGTCTACTAGTGAAGAAACTAGAGTTGCTAGTGCCCCCTCCATTCCAGCGGCCACTATGATGCAATCTACTTCTTCTTCTATCATTTCTTTTAAAATTGGAAATATTCTTTGAATTCCTGCAACACCGACATCATATCTTGAGATGCATTTACAATTCATAGCCTCACACATCAATCTAGATTCTTCAGCAACTCCTATGTCTGAAGTTCCAGCGGTAAGTATTCCTACTTTTCCACCCTCAAATTTTATCGTCTTTTTAAAAAGTAACAGCGATGATGAATTTTTTCCAGTCCTAATTTTAATTTTTAATTTTTTTGCAAATAATGTGATTTTTGAATAATCTTCTTTATTGATTCTTGAAACAACCACTGAGTTTGTTTTCTCTAACGTTTTTTTGATAATTTTTTTAATCTCGTCTAATTTTTTACTTTCTGCAAAAATTACTTCTGGTATTCCCCTCCGTTTTCTTCTATTGATATCTATTTTGGCAATCCCCCCAATTTTCTCAATAGAGTAAAGAGATAACATTTTTTTTGCATTATTTACAGAAATTTTTCCTTTTTCCAATGATTCTAAAATTTCGTAAATTTCCAATGATTCTAAATCTATATTTGAATAATAAAATGCTTAGATTTGTATGCTGGAAATTGCACTTTTCACACTCAGTACGCCCATTTCAAATGCATGTTTTTCTTCCACATTTAGATCTAATTCAATTATTTTTTCTACACCTCTCTTTCCAATTACTGCGGGAACTCCCAATGTTACATCTGAATGGCCGTATTCTCCATTAAGATATGTTGAAACAGGAATGACTTGTTTTCTATCCCTTAGAACTGATTCGACCATTGCAGAAATTGCATTTCCTGGGGCATGTACTGTTGCACCTTTTAATTCAATTACCTTGGCTGCAACTTGTTTGGTGTTTTGAACAAGTTCATCTAATTTCTCTTTTGGAAGAAATGATGATAGCGGAATACCTGAAACTGAAGAGAATCTTGGAAGGGGTAACATGTTTTCACCATGTTCTCCAATAACAAGTGCCCTAATTGAATCACGAGAGTGACCTGTGGCCTCATGGATAAATTGTCTGAATCTGGACAAATCTAGCATTCCTCCCATACCAAATACTCTGCTTCTATCAAATCCTGAAACTTTGTATGTAATGTATGCCATTGGATCCAGTGGGTTGGTTACTGGAATTATTATGGAATCATCAGCAAACTTTTTGATATTTTCTACAACACCCTTTACAATCGATGAATTGATCTTTAAAAGATCCATTCTGGTCATTCCAGGCTTTCTTCCAGAACCTGCTACCATTACTACTATGCTAGATCCTTTCATATCTGCAAAATTATTAGAGCCTTTTACTTCAACATCTATTCCTTGCTCTGAAAGCATGTGATTGATATCCATTGCTTCTCCTTGTGGAAGACCTTCTACAACATCAAGTAACAGTATTTGATCATCCAATTGTTTTAATGCTGAGAATAAAGCTGCATCTCCACCAACTTTTCCAGAACCTATTATTGTAATCATAAATCAACCTGTTGATTTTCATTAATTAAATCTAATGAATTTTTTTCTATTTAGACAGAATTTATATGCATTTTTGCTAATTTTTAATCTATGGTTATAGTAATAGATCCTCAAATTGCAGGTGTTTCTGGAGATATGATCCTTTGCGCTTTGGTCGATTTGGGTGCAAATAAAACTAAAATTATTGAGGGAATAAAGTCATGTGAACAGTTTCTACCGAATTCAATTATTAAAAAAATTGATTTTAAAAAAATAGAGAAACAAGGAATAGATTCTTTAGAGATAATTTTAGAAATCGATGAAAATATTCATGAAAGAAAGGGTGTTGAAATAAAAAAAGCAATAATTGATTCTACAAAAGAAATTGGTCTTTCTACTAAAGCGAAAAGTTTTGCAGTATCTTGTATAGATACACTGATTTCCTCAGAATCAAAAATTCATGGAATTCCAGTAGACTCGGTTCATTTTCACGAGACATCTAGTATTGACACCTTGGTAGATATTGTTGGAATTGCCATTGCCATGGATGATTTGGATCTATTTGCTGAAGAAATTATTTGTATGCCTATTGCTGTAGGGGGGGGACATGTGAAATTTTCACATGGTACTATGTCTAATCCGGCAAGTGCCATTCTTGAAATCTTAAAAAATTCTAAATTATCAATTCATGGGGGCTATGCAAAAGATGAGCTGACCACTCCCACAGGAGCAAGTATTCTTGTAAATCTTTCAAAGACTTCATCGGATTTTTATCCTTTAATGGAAATAGATTCTGTTGGATATGGAGCGGGGCAAAAAAACTTTGAAGAATTTTCAAACGTATTAAAAATTGTAAAAGGGACACAAAGAAATGAATTTCAACTAGATTGTGTTAAAATCCTAGAGACGAATGTTGATGATGTTTCAGGAGAAATTTTGGGAAACCTAATTGAAAAAATTATGAGTAAAGGTGCCAAAGATATTTCTATATTTAATGGAATCACAAAGAAAGGACGACCTACAAATCTGATATCAGTAATCTGTGATGATGATTCCATGAATGAACTCATGAATATTTTGGTAACTGAAACTGGAACTTTAGGAATCCGTGTAACTACCTCTAATCGTTTTATCGTTCCAAGAACAAGCCATGATGTTAAATTGATTCTTAATGGAAAAGAGTTTGTAATTAAATACAAAGTTTCATCTTTCAAAGGAAAAGATAATTTTAAAATTGAATTTGATGATTTAAAAAATGTTTCAGATGCCTTAAACAAGTCAATAAAGGAAACAGAATTATTGATTAGAAAAGAAATTAAACAATTAGATGCATGATATGACTAAACTTCAAAATCTCATTGATTGGTTCGGAGATAAAAACAAAGTAATAATTGCTCTTTCAGGTGGGGTGGATAGTGCTTTAGTAGCATATGCTGCATTTCAAAAATTAGGAGATTCTGCAATCGCAGTTACCGCAGACTATAAAACATTATCAAAAGAAGAACTTGAAACAGCAAAACAAGTCTGTTCAGAGATTGGGATAAAACAAATTCTCTTAGATTACGATGAACTTCAAAATGAAGAATTTGTTAAAAATGACTCAAATCGCTGTTTCCATTGTAGGATGGAATTAGGTGATCATCTAACTGCTTTGGCAAAAAAACATAATGTCAAATTTATTGTAGATGGAACCAATTTAGATGATCTAGGTGACTATCGACCTGGAATTGAAGCCTTGAAAAGAAATGGAATAAGAAGTCCATTAGTAGAAACTGATTTTACAAAAAATGAAATTAGGAAAACTGCAAATATGATTGGACTATCTGTGTATGACAAACCATCTAATTCTTGTCTGGCTTCACGTATTCCTTGGGGACAAAGAATTACATCTGAAAAATTAACTCGAATTGAATTAGGTGAAACAATTGTTAAACAAATCACAAAATTAAAACAAGTACGAGTTAGAGATCTTGATGGAATCGCTAAAATCGAAGTAGAAAAAGATAAAATTTCAGTTTTTGAAGATGAACTTTTCAACGAAATCAAAACCAAGTTAAAAATACTGGGATTCTTATCAGTTGAAGTTGATCCAGATGGATACAGACCAGGAAAAATTAATGTGATTGTAGATTGATTTATCTAGATAATGCAGCTTCAACACAGATTCACCAAGATGTTTTAGATGCGATGTTGCCTTATCTTAAAGAACAATATGGAAATCCCTCTTCTATACATCGTTATGGGAGACTTGCTCATAAGGCTATAGAAAAAGCTAGGAGACAGATTGCACTTTTAATTAATGCAGATCCTTCTGAAATTTTATTTACTTCTGGTGGGACTGAATCAAATATCACTGCACTTTATGGAATTAGTGGAAAAAATCCACATTCTACCATTATCACTTCTTCTATTGAACATGATGCAATAACTGAACCTTGTAAAAAATTAGAAAAAGACGGATTTCATGTAATTTACTTACCTGTTGATAATTATGGATTAATAGATACAACCGTTCTAAAAAATACTATTTCTAATAATACTTGCCTCGTTTCAATCATGTTTGGAAACAACGAGGTAGGAACAATCGAACCAATTTCTGAAATTGCTCATTTGTGTAATAAACATAATGTCCTATTTCACACCGATGCAGTTCAAGCCGTGGGAAAAATTTTCATTGACGTAAAAAATTTGGGAGTAGATCTACTCTCAATATCTTCTCATAAAATCAACGGTCCAAAAGGAATTGGGGCACTATACATTAGAAAAGGGATCGTCATTGATCCACTTATGTTAGGAGGTGGTCAGGAACATGGATTACGTTCAGGTACTGAAAATGTAGCAAATATTGTGGGATTTGGAAAGGCATGTGAAATTGCCAAAACACATTTATCTGAAAATATCTCTCATATGGAAAAACTTCGGGACAATCTAATCTCTAATATTCTTAGAGAGATTCCAGGCGTTACTCTTAATGGACATCCTAAAAACAGGTTGCCCCATAATACTCACTTTACTTTTCTTGGAGTTGCAGGTGAAGATCTAATTATAAAATTAGATGAGTATGGGATAGCTGCGTCAACTGGTTCTGCCTGTTCAATGCATACGCAAAAAGCATCACATGTTTTACAGGCCATGGGTTTTTCACATGAACAGATTACGGGTTCGTTAAGATTGACCGTTGGTCTGTTCAATAACGCGCAAGAAATAGATGAAACAGTGTATACCCTAAAAAAAATAATTGATGAACTTCGTTTGGTTTCACCATTTAAAGAAAAATATGGATTTCTATCTAAAACCTAACTATGTTGTGAAATTTATTTTTTGTAACTAGTATTGTTGTTATAATGCCTATTATTAGAATCGTAATTGTGATTCCACCAAATTCTGGAATTACGGTGGTGCCTATTATCTTAATATCTGAATTACCTTGTTCAAAATTGATCGTAATTTTTCTTGAACTAGAATTTATTATCTCTTCATCATACAGAATTTGAACTTCATTTACTAATACTATAAACTCTATATCTGATTTATCTTGTTCTTTTGCATCTAATGCTTCTCTTGGAATCTCTAGTAACAGAGATCCTTTTTCTGTAGATTCTACAGTCACTACTAACGTATAATTATCCGGCTCTATTTTTATGTCCTTCACTATTCCCCCTGTTATACTATATCCTACATCAAATGTACCATAACTGCCTGCGTTCACTTCAAATATTTTTGTTTTAGGAGACTCGCCTATTTTTTGTAAAAAATTAAATGTTGTTTCTGCAATATTTCCTTCACCAAACAATACTCTGATAGTATATTCACCAGACTTATTCCATAAAGGGCCCTCTGCATTTATTGTAGTTGAATAACTACCGTCCTGTGCTACTGTGATCTGTCCAATATCTATTAAATTACCTTGATTGAAAAGCTGCATTGTTACCGGAGTTCCAACTATTACTGTTTCTACTTTACCTGAAACTATTATGATGTCTCCTTCATTATATGAACTACTATCTGTCTTTACCGAAATTAGTGGAATTTCTTCCGCAAAAGTTGGCAATGTAAAAACAACCAAAAAAACTAATAATCCAAAAATAACATGACTTTTCACAAAATTCATCTTTGTATGATTGTATATTTCTCTTACTATCTTAAAATGAAAAAATGAAAAAAAGTTGTGAATTTAGTATCTTGGCAGAATGCTTAGTCTTGATTTTGCAGAAATTGCAACTATTGATATTATTGCTACTGCTAGAATCATGGCTGCTATCGCACCAAACTCTGGGATTACCTTTGTACCTATTATTTCAATTTTTTCAGTACCTGCTGGAAACATTACGGTTACTTGACCGTCACTTATTTCTACATCATCCCACTGTTGTCCATCGACAAGTACCATAAAAATACCGTCGAGAACTGATTTTGCTGGGGTTAATGTGAATATTCCGTTTTCATTTGCACTTATTCTAACAATGAGTGAATTACTATTGGAATTGACGCTTACGCCAATTACTTTTCCACCTGAAATACTGTATGGTACACAATTACCTTCTACATCTATTTCTGAAGAACCACAATTGGATGAGCCTGTTGAACTTTCACCTGTTAGTTCAACAAATACTTTGTTACTTTTTCCAGCAGTTCCATAATTGACTTTAATGGTGTAGGTGCCGTTTTGTTTCCATATTTCACCTCCTGTGTTGAGAGTTGTTCCAAAACTGCCGTCTTTGGCAACATCTAGTTGGGCAATCGTGACGACAGAATGTATTGGACTCACAACTGTAAGTGTTACTGGAAATCCAGAAACATTTGCTACTCGACCGTATATTGTAATTGTGTCATTGTGATCATAGCTTGTTTTATCTGTTGTAATAGATACTGGAATATCGGTAGGTAGCATCTGACTTCCTACAATTATCCCGTTGTCTCTAGCAGATTCGCCAACCATGTCTTGAGCATATGCTGATGACATAACTAAACTGCTGACCGTAGTTAAAATGGCCAGTAATACGAACGAAGTACGGTTGTTCATCATGATTGCAAATTAAATCCGTCTCTATTTATGTATATTTAAAAAATGAAAAAAAGTTGTGAATTTAGTATCTTGGCAGAATGCTTAGTCTTGATTTTGCAGAAATTGCAACTATTGATATGATCGCTACTGCTAGAATCATGGCTGCTATTGCACCAAACTCTGGGATTACAACGCCGTCTTTTATTCCAACTTCAATAGAATGCTTGTATCTAGGATCATCACCTTGCTGGGCTACAATTGTGTAGTTGCCATCTTGTTTCCATAATGGACCTCCAGTTTTAATTTCTTTTACAAAGTGACCGCTTGGATCATTTGGATCTGGATAAAATTGGTCAACAACAACTACATTTGCATTTGGTGATATTACTTTGAATGTAATGGTACCATCACTGTCCGTAGTTCCTGCTATTTTAATTATATCGGATCCTGCTATTGAATTTGCTTCTTTAATGAACAAGCCCTTGTTTACTGTAGGTTTTGGTCCTAAAAATTCAACTCCTAAACTAGATTCAGATGTTGAAGTTTCTTTTGTCATACCATTATTCACTTCAACGCGAACTGATAGAGTGTAGATTGAATTAGCGTGTATGCTTTGCATTGCTTTAATTGTATAGAACCCATTTTCTACCCATGTTGGACTTATTTTTAATTCTGTAGCAAAATCGCCTTTGGCATCAGGTGTTACTTGAGCAACAGCAACTACATTATTTCCACTCGGAGATGTGACTCTAAATGTAACATCTGTAATTTGTGATGCTGTATGACCATTAACTGATATGGTATCTGATCCTTCTGATGCTATAGCTGAAATTGCCATTCCTCGACTTTGAGCAAAAGCATCCTGTTGAATTGAAGTTATTGAAATTAATGACAATGCCATTAGGGCAAGTGCCATCGATGTTGTCGAAGGTTTAAAATTCATCCTATTTCAACACCAACTTTCTTGTTATTTATGTATATTTAAAAATAGAAAAAAGATGAATTTAGTATCTTGGCATAATACTAAGTCTTGATTTTGCAGAAATTGCAACTATTGATATGATCGCTACTGCTAGAATCATGACCGCGATTGCACCAAACTCTGGGATTACAAATGTGCCGATTATCTCGATCTGCTCAGCACCTGCCGGAAATTCTATGTACAGTGTTCTATCTGTATCTGTTGTTTCTGTTTCCTCATATACAGATGCCTCTTCACCGTCAACTAAAACAATGAATGAATCGTCTTTATCTCCCTTCTTTGCATCGATCACAGATCTTGGTAATGTAATGGTTAGTGACCCGTCCTGAGTTGCATTGATTGCTATGATCAATGACTTTGAGTTTACATCAGGTGTGATGCTAAGAAGCTTTCCACCGGTTATTTTGTAGTTGACCATTAAGTCAGAGCCAGTAACTTTTATTGAAGTTCCATGTGATGCTAGAACTGAACCTGGGAATGTAAACGTAGTTTGAGCTGTACGGTTTTGAGTTCCATACTGTACTTCAATGGTATATGTTCCACCCATTGTCATAAGTGGGCCGCCCAAAGTTAATTCAGTACTGTATTTGTTGTCTGGACTAATTTCAATTTGTTCAATTGTTACCACGTTGCCATTTGGTGCTATCAATGTGAGACTAATAGGAAATCCTGAAAGAAGCTGTGTTACTTCTCCAGTTACTAAGACTTTATCACCGTCTAAATATGATGTCTTGTCTGTAGTAACCGTTACTGGATTTGCTACCTGTCCAAAAACTGGTGATATTCCAATACTTGCAATAATAATTGCAGATAAAATAAACACCGATAGATAGGTTTTCATCATTTTTACGCCTAAATTTAACCTATTTAAGGTTGTGAAAAATATTATTGACTAAAAACAAAAAAGACTGATTTTTTTTGACTGAATTCAGATTAGATATATATTAACCTGAACATGATTTTTTTCAGTTTGTGTGTATTGTTTACTGTTACATTTGATGTTCTTCATGGATGGTTTGTAAATGGCAACTAAGAAAAATCAAGTTCTTGTACCTGATCATATCTATGTTCCAAAACATGAAATAATTTCAAAACAAGAAGCCGAAGAAGTTTTAAAAAAATATAATTGCAAACCTACTGAACTTCCATTAATTTTTGTTAATGATCCTGCAATATTGGGATTAGGTGTTAAACCAGGTGATATGATAAAAATCACCAGAAAAAGTCCAACTGCTGGTGAGAGCCTTTACTATCGATATGTGGTGGAAGTTTAGATGGCAGATCCCTCAGTTAAACGCTGGCCTGTAATTCAGGATATATTAAAGCGTGAAGGTATTGCGCGTCAACATCTCAACTCATTTGATGAATTTTTAGAAAGAGGCCTTCAAAGTATTATAAATGAAGTTGGACAAATAGAAATTGAAAATGCAGAATATCCATACAAAATTCAATTGGGTAAAGTTAAACTTCAACAACCTCGAATGATGGAACTTGATGGTTCTATCACTCATATTACACCAGCTGAAGCTAGATTGAGAAACGTCTCTTATTCTGCCCCTGTTATGATGGAGGCAAGTGTTGTAGAAGATGGAAAAATCTTAGAATCTAGGTTTGTCCATATTGGCGATGTTCCAGTAATGGTAAAATCAAATGCCTGCATTCTACATAATTTTTCAACCCAAAAACTAATTGAACATGGAGAGGATCCAAATGATCCTGGTGGATATTTTATAATTAATGGGTCTGAAAGAGTTATTGTAGGACTGGAAGATCTTTCGTACAACAAAATTATTGTTGATAGAGAGGCTGTTGGAGGAAACACAGTTTTCAAAGCCAAAGTTTATTCTTCTATTGTTGGTTATCGTGCAAAATTAGAACTCGTTATGAAAAATGACGGTCTTATTGTAGCTAGAATTCCTGGTTCTCCTGTGGATATTCCAGTTGTTACTTTAACAAGAGCTCTTGGATTAGAATCTGATAGAGAGATTGCAGCGGCGGTTTCACTTGTAGATGAAATACAAAATGAGTTAGAAGGTTCATTTGAAAAAGCAGGGGATGTACCTACATCAAAAGATGCTATTGTTTACATTAGTAAAAGAATTGCACCTGGAATGTTAGAAGAATTCCAAATTAAACGTGCAGAGACACTTTTGGATTGGGGACTATTGCCACATTTAGGTAAACATCCTGAAAATAGAAAAGAAAAAGCCCAGTTTCTAGGTGAAGCTGCATGTAAACTGTTAGAGCTTAAACTTGGTTGGATTTCTCCTGATGACAAAGATCACTATGGAAATAAAGTAATTAAATTTGCAGGACAGATGTTGGCAGATCTTTTCAGAACTGCTTTTAGAAATCTGGTTCGAGACATGAAATATCAACTCGAAAGATCAGGACAGAAAAGAGGCATCAACGCAGTTGCTGCGGCTATCAGACCTGGAATTATTACTGATAAATTAAACAATGCTATCGCAACAGGAAATTGGGGTAGGGGACGTGTCGGTGTAACTCAATTGCTTGATAGAACAAACTATCTATCTACAATCAGTCATCTTAGAAGAATTCAATCCCCGCTAAGTAGAACTCAACCTAACTTTGAGGCAAGAGATTTACATGCTACACACTTTGGAAGGATATGTCCAAGTGAAACTCCTGAAGGCTCTAATTGTGGTCTTGTGAAAAATTTGGCACTTTCTGGAATTATTTCTGTAAATGTTCCATCAGAAGAAATCGTCGAGAAACTCTACGAACTTAAAACAATTCATTTCTTTGATGCAAAAGAAGATGTGAAAAAAGATGGGGCTAGAATATTTGTTGATGGCAGATTAATTGGTTATTACAAAGATGGCGAGCAACTAGCTCAATCACTAAGGGAACTTAGAAGAACTTCAAAGATTCATCCTCATGTAGGAATTTCATTCCATAAATCAGACATTGAAGGATCAACTAAAAGACTGTACGTTAATTGTAACGCAGGACGTGTCTTACGTCCATTAATTATTATCAAAGATAACAAACCATTACTGACACAAGATCTTTTGGATAAAATCTCTAAGAAATTACTTTCATGGACTGATTTATTGCGTATGGGTGTATTAGAAATGATTGACGCTAACGAAGAAGAAAACTGTTATGTTACATTAGATGAAAAAGACGCAAAGAAACATACTCATCTTGAAGTATTCCCACCAGCAATTTTGGGAGCAGGTGCTTCTATCATCCCATATCCAGAACATAATCAATCTCCAAGAAATACATATGAATCTGCAATGGCAAAACAAAGTTTAGGATTTTCAACACCGATGATGAATACTAGTACTTATGTGAGACAGCACTTGATGCTATATCCTCAAACACCTATTGTTAATACAAAAGCAATGAAATTATTGGGATTAGAAGACAGACCAGCTGGACAAAATTGTGTTGTGGCAGTATTACCATTTGACGGTTATAATATTGAAGATGCTATTGTACTTAGTAAAGCATCAGTTGATAGAGGTTTAGGGAGAACTTTCTTCTTTAGAATTTATGATGCCGAGGCAAAACAATATCCTGGTGGAATGCGTGATACTTTTGAAATTCCTAACGCTGAAGATAATATCAGAGGTTACAAAGGAGAAAAGGCCTACAGGTTATTGGAAGAAGACGGAGTTGTTGCATCTGAATCTCCTGTTCATGGTGGAGATATTTTAATTGGAAAAACTAGTCCACCAAGATTTATGGAAGAATACCGGGAATTCGAATCATCTGGTCCTTACAGAAGAGATACTTCAATTGGAGTAAGACCATCTGAAACTGGCGTTGTCGATACAGTTGTAATGACACAATCAAACGAAGGTGGAAAAATGTATAAGATTAGAGTAAGAGACATGAGAATTCCTGAAATTGGTGACAAATTTGCATCAAGACATGGACAGAAAGGTGTTCTCGGAATTTTAGCAAAAAATGAAGATTTACCATATACTGCAGATGGAATTTCACCGGATGTATTGATTAATCCACATGCATTTCCATCAAGAATGACGGTTGGAATGTTCATGGAATCGATTTGTGGCAAAGCTGCTGCATTGCGGGGAAGCCAATTTGATGGCTCTGCTTTTGTCGGTGAAAAAATGGATGAAGTTAAAATAGTAATGGATGCTAATGGTTTCAAATATTCTGGAAAAGAAACAATGTATGATGGTAGAACTGGTAAATCATTTCCAGTTGAAGTGTTTATTGGAGTAGTATATTATCAGAAATTGCATCACATGGTAGCAGACAAAATTCATGCAAGAGCTCGTGGACAAGTTCAGATGTTGACAAAACAACCAACTGAAGGTAGAGCAAGAGGTGGTGGATTAAGATTTGGTGAAATGGAAAGAGACTGTTTGATAGCATATGGAGCATCAATGATACTTAAAGATAGATTACTTGACGAATCTGATAAATCAGATATTTTTGTTTGTGAGAGATGTGGATTGGTAGCTTATCATGATGTTAAACAAAGAAAATATGTCTGCAGAGTTTGTGGAGACAAAGCAAAAGTTTCGTCCGTATCTGTTGCATATGCTTTCAAACTTTTATTGCAAGAAATGCAAAGTCTGAATATAGCCCCAAGATTGTTAATCAAGGAGAAAGTATAATGTCAATTCAAGCAATAAAAGCAGTCGATGGAATACGATTTTCAGTTTGGTCTCCAACAGAAGTTCGAAAATACTCCGTTGCAGAAATCACTGCTCCTGAAACATATGATGAGGATGGACTTCCAGTTCAAGGTGGTTTAATGGATGGAAGACTCGGTACACTTGCACCTGGACAAAAATGTCTAACATGCGGAAATACTGCTGCTCGATGTCCAGGACATTTTGGTCATATCGAACTTGCTGAACCTGTTTTACATATTGCATTTATCGACAATATTTACAAGCTTTTACAATCTACTTGTCGTTCTTGTGCAAGACTCAAAGTTCCGCAAGAGGATCTAGATGAATTTAGAAAAATTAAAGAAAAACATGCAGCATATACCGTAATTTCAGAAAAACGTATTCCTGAACAAATTATCGAAAAGGCAAAAAAAGCAAAAGAATGTCCTCATTGTGGGAAAACTCAGTATGAATTAATTTTTACAAAACCTACTATCTTTGTTGAAAAAACAGAAATCGGTGAACATAGATTACTTCCAATCACAATTAGAGAAAGATTTTCACAAATTATGGATGACGATCTTAATCTTTTAGCCTATGATCCTGTAACTGCAAGACCTGAATGGTTTATTCTACAAGCTTTACCTGTTCCACCAGTAACCGTAAGACCATCAATTATTCTTGAAACTGGAATTAGATCTGAAGATGATCTGACACACAAAATGGTAGATATCATTAGAGTTAATCAAAGACTAAAAGAAAGCAAAGAAGCTGGGACTCCTCCATTAATTGTTCAAGATTTAGTAGATTTGTTACAATATCATACTACCACATATTTTGATAATGAAGTCTCAGGTATACCACAGGCGCATCATCGTTCAGGGCGTCCACTAAAGACATTAACTCAAAGACTGAAAGGAAAGGAAGGAAGATTTAGGGGATCACTTTCTGGAAAGAGAGTTGATTTTTCAAGTAGAACTGTAATCTCTCCTGATCCTAACTTGGACTTGTCTGAAGTTGGAGTTCCAGAACAGGTTGCCATGAAGCTAACTATTCCTGAAATTGTTACTGAATGGAATATTGAAAGAATGAGAAAACTGGTGATTAATGGTCCAAACATATTCCCAGGTGTAAATTACATTGTTAGGCCTGACGGTGTAAAAATTAGATTAGATTTTGTTGAAGATCGTTCTACTATAGCTGAAACATTGGAAATTGGATATCTTGTAGAAAGACATCTTGCTAATGGTGATATTGTCATGTTCAACAGACAGCCATCTCTTCACCAAATGTCAATTATGGCCCACTATGTACGAGTACTTCCAGGAAAGACCTTCAGATTACATCCATCTGTATGTCCTCCATACAACGCAGATTTTGATGGTGATGAAATGAATCTTCATGTTCCTCAAAGTGAAGAAGCTAGAGCTGAAGCAATTCTGTTGATGAGAGTTCAGGATCAGCTGATCTCTCCAAGATACGGTGGACCTATTATTGGGGCACTAAGAGACTTTGTTACTGGTGCCTACCTTCTAACAAAAGATGATACCACTCTTACTCCACAAGAATTTTACAATTATGCTATGCTTGGTGGATTTACTGATAAACTCCCAAAACCTGGAACAAAAACCAAAGATGGACCAGCATATACTGGTAAACAACTGTTCTCATTATTTCTACCAAAAGACTTCAACTATGTAATCACATCA
>Ga0315273_10005391_pt1 | contig 15796 bp, 15 predicted proteins | sample YL17G02_0_MG_FD_205753 | JGI IMG/M metagenome (GOLD analysis project Ga0315273, IMG submission 205753) | Sediment microbial communities from Yellowstone Lake, YNP, Wyoming, USA - YL17G02_0 | ecosystem: Environmental > Aquatic > Freshwater > Lake > Sediment | place: USA: Wyoming | collected...
CGCGGACGGACAGTCAGGCTGCAAATGCGGGTTCTGGATCCCAGACAGCTGGGCTGGTGCAGGGAAGCGAGGCGGAGTCGAGGATCACCGCGGCGCAGAGGGCTATAAATACGCTTATCACTTGGTCCCCTTCCACGCACTTCCCAGGCTCCGGGAACGGATCAAGGACCGAATGCCCCCGCGCTATCGCAGCCTGTGGGACGGGGCGCGCGAGCTCATGCCGCTGCTCCTTGCCCAGAAAAAGGATCCCGGGCTCTTCATCCGCCGGCAGCTTCCGTGAGTGCCATGGCCGACTACACCTGGCACCGCGTGTGCCGCGCGGATGAGATCGATGAAGAGGACGTGATCGGCATCACGGTTGAAGGCGCGGTGTACGCGGTCTACCGGCTGAAAGACGGATTCTACGCCACGGAAGGACTGTGCACTCACGAGCAATCCCCGCTGGCAAGCGGCTACGTGAGCGGAGACGTTATCGAATGCGGCAAGCACAACGCCCGATACCACATTCCTACCGGCAAGGCGATGCGAAGGCCGGCTCTTCGGGATCTGGCCACCTACCCCGTGAAGAGGGAAGGGGACGACCTCATGATCGGCCTGCCCCGCGCGGACGAAGGCCCGTCCCCGTAGCCCGGCGGAGGGCGCATCGAGGGCCTGCTGCGCCGAGGAGGCGGAGGAAGGTTCCCGCCGATGCTTCCTCCCGGCTACACGTTGCACAAGACGCGAGGCGAGTCCTCAAGCCAGGAGGCCGCCCATCAGATCCTTCACGTTCCTTTCGAACCAGGCTTTCACGTCATCCCAGACCAAAACAGAGAGCATGCGTGGAGGAACGTCGCGTTCCGCATCGTCGAAATACACCAGGGACCGAAAGATGTGATAGGAAGGGTAGGTCAGATCCGGATATTTGCGCGGCAGCCGGTGCAGGAGATCCTCCAGGGGATAGCCCTGGGCGCAGATGGCATGCAAGTCGACAAAGTCGCGCATCCTGCCCCGCTGCCCGATGGCGACGATCTTCATGAGGGCGATGTCAGGCAAGGAAGCGATCCTCGCGCCCTCCAACTCCGCGAAAGGTTCCAGGACGGGGTAGGGATAGGCGAAAAAGCTGATCTGTACGCCCTGAAGCGCGGCGACAAGAGTGCCCCGCCCCTGTTGCTGGATGGTGAGTGGTCCGATCCGGCGGAGTGATTGCTGTAAAGGCTCCGGCTCGTAGTCGTCGTTTTCCGTGAAGAAATCCAGATCCACGGACACGCGGTGCCCGAGATGGAGGGCCGCCGCGCTTCCGCCGGCAAGATAGAATTCCGTCGCTGTCCCGCTTCGGCTTATCGCGCCGAGAAGGCCTTTGGCGTCATCCGTGAGCGTGTGGACAAACACAGGATCTCCCCTTCCGGGATCCCGAGCACCAGGGACCATAGTCGGCCTGTGTTGCGGGACAGACTACGGCTCGAGCGCACGGTATCGGCGATGGCCCTGCCAGGCAGCTCCCGGACGATCCATCGGATGGCATCGTCGTCCCCGTACTCCAACGCCCGTTCGATGATGAAGGATTCATGGTGTTCGGGGTCTATGGAGGCGAACTCGACATCCCAGAAAAGCGTACGCATGGATTCGGGAAGCCTTGCCGGCGTTTCCTTCATTGCCTTGATTCTATCTTGAAAGGCATGCGGCAGCAAGCTCTTGATTGCGTTTGGCGCGCATGGCACGGGCATGGCACGGGCTTGACAGCCTTCGTGGTAGTCTGCACCCGTGAGTTGGGGGTGGATGGCCGTAAGGTGTGGTGGCGACTCGGCGGCGGCAAGCCACTTCCAGACCCAGTTCATGGAAGGCATGACCGGTTCCGTGCGAAAGGGGTAGTGAAATGAGACTGTCCGAGCTGAAGGTCCTTAGCAATGAGGAGTTGGCGCTCATCGACCGCGCCAGCCGGGACATCTTGAAAGAAGTCGGAGTCAAGATCACGAGCAACGAGGTACTGGCTCTGCTCGAAGACAAGGGGGTCAGGGTTGACTACGACCGCTCGGTGGCGACGTTTGAGCCTGACGTGGTTCAAAAGGCCATCGACCTGGCCCCGGCAGAAGTCCGGGTCTACAATCGGGACAGATCGTACAGCCTGCGGATAGGCGAAGGCCACCCGGCTCGATTTGCCTCCGGCCACAATGCCGTGTTTACCTGGCGCGGCGCGGCCGCTTCCCGGACATCGGCGACCAAACAGGAGGTTGGAGAGTTCGCCAAGCTGGCGAACTACCTGGAGCAGATCGATGTGGTCAGCCCGCAGGCAATGCCCCAGGACGTCCCTGCGCCATCCTCGCTGCTGCACGGCGTCGATGCGGTTATCAACAATACGGTGAAGCCTATCCTGTTCTCGCCCGAGAACGATCGCGAATTGTCGGCGATTGTTGAAATGCTCAGAGTCGTCTCCGATGGCGGAAGGGTCGGCGAAAATCCGATCGCAATCTGCCAGTTCTCACCCTCGAGCCCCTTGTTCTGGAGCGAGGGAGCGGTGAAGGGGTTCGTCAGTGTTGTAGGTGAAGGACTCCCTTGCACCATCCTGCCCGGGCCCCTGGCCGGAGCAACCTCGCCGTATTCCCTTGCCGCCAACCTGGTGCAGAAGAATTGTGAAGTCCTGTCGGGTGTCGTGATCGCCCAACTCATTCACCCCGGGGCCCCGCTTCTATGCTACAACGGTGGTGGGCAATTCGATATGCGCTCCATGACCGCGCTCCTGGGAACGCCTGAAGTCACCCTGATCTTGATCGCCGGATCGCAGCTGGCCCACTATTACAGGTTGCCTACGCATGCGTGCATCCCGGACTCGGACAGCCATGAGTTGGACGTACAGCTTGGCATGGAAAACATGCTGCACGTAATCGCGGGCACGCTCGGAGGAAGTGACCTCATGGTGAACGCCGGCATGTTCGCGACGGGCGAGACCGCGGCGTTCGAGCAGCTTGTGCTCGACAATGAACTGTTCAAGGTCGCGCGACGCATGGCCCAGGGAGTCTGTGCCGATCTGGAACACTTGTGCCTGGATGCCTTTCGCCAGGTGGGCCCGATGGGAAATTACCTGGAAGATCCATCAACCATGAAGTTCCTGAGATCGGGGGAATGGTCGACTTCGCAGATTTTCACGCGGGAGAAATATGCGAATTGGAAAACGAAGGGTTCGAAATCCGCGGTTGAAAAGGCAGCGGATCAGGTGCGGATCTTGAAGCGGCGCGATGACGTGCCCCTGGAGCCGGAAAAGAAACGAGAGATAGCGGCGATTATTCGTTCTTTTGAGCAATCGTCCGATCGGCGCCACACATGAATACATTCATGATTCCGATTTCTACCGCCCGCTCGTTGATCTGCGGAAGGACCGCAAGGGAGCGAGGGGGATACAACAACGGGCTCTACGGTTTCGAAGAAAGAGACGAAGGGACCCTCGCGCGGATTCGCACCGCTGCCGTGGAGGGATTCCAACGCGTCCTGCGGCCGCTTGCAGAGGGGTTGATTTATGAACAGCCTCTACGATGAACTGTCCGAGAAGCTGAGGAAGGAACCGAGCTTCACGAAGAGAGGCGGCCCGAGGGCAGACATCGGCATGCTGCTCTTCTCCGAACGAGACGCCCTTCGCGACCTTTGGAGGGCGGCCGATCGGCACGTCCGACTTCAGGACCCCCCAGTGTTGTCCGACCTTCGCGCTGTCGTTGAGAAACTCCGCCCTTTGTTCGGAGAGAGAATCGGGCCATGATCGCGCCCCCCGCACGGGGCAACGAGCACGAGCCGATCATCTTTCGCCATATGTCACCTCTCTACCTTTTGGGGTCTTCCACGAGAACGCCATGCACTTCACGCGGACCTCGATATTCTTTCAACACCGGTCGGGGCGTGTGCTGCCATAGCCACCCTTGCCACGCGCCGTGCCAGGGCCAGGATGGTCAGGATGGGTGGGTTGCCGAGCGAGCGGGGAAACAACGTTGCATCGGCAACATACAGGTTCGCCGGCAGGCGGCGCGCATGGAGCGTTTCAGCGTCCGCGGCGGTGAGCGGCAGCATGCCCCCGGGGTGCCCGGCGTTCAAAGTCCCCAGGAAAATTTCCTCCGGTCTCACCCCGAAGCTCACGAGGATCCGCCTGCACAGGCGCGTCGCCTCTGCAAGTCGATCATGGTCCCCCACGCTCAGCCTTTTGTCTACGGCCGCCCGGTGCACGGAGACCCTTCCGCGCTCGCTGTCCGCGAGCTTGATCATGAGGCCAAGCACGCCATCCGCGTTATGGCGCCATTCCGGGTTGAAGAGAAAGCTCAGGTGGTCGAAATAGGGGGAGATGATGTACCCCGACCTCTGCACCACGAAAGGCATGGGAATCTCCTGATGTTGGCGGCTTCCCGGCCACGGGGCCGCAACGCACAGGACGGGGTCGACAAAGAGCCGCGGCTCGCAGCGGATGCCGGAACGCTCCAGGATGACCGGCGTTCCCAGGCCGCCGGCGGATAGGACCACCAGGTCTGCCGGGAAGAAGACGCTGCGAATCCCAACCCGCGCCCGGACGCCGATCGCCCGCCCGCCCCGGATCACGACCTTCGTGACCCGGGAACCGCAGACCAGTTCCGCCCCCATCCGAACGGCGTCGTTCAGAAAGCGGCGGCTGTCCCACTTGGCTTCGAATGGGCAGCCCAGGACGCACCGGCCGCATCGACGGCAACGGGTGTCGTCGACGAGCTTCGGAGTGGGGCGGGGCGCCAGCCCCTTCCGAGCGCAAACCTCGAACAGCCGCCGTGTCGTGGTGGACCATGCGCGCTGGTGGGCTGTGCTCACGGGAACCTCCCGAGCGAGCTCGGCGAACTCGCGGTCCAGGTTGATGCCGATCTCCCGCAGGCAGCCGTCCACGCGCAGGGCATTGCCTGCGGACAGGACGGTGGTGCCACCGGTGGCAGAGCCGTTGACCATGACCATGCCCTCCGGTGTCCGGCGGACCCGCATGGCGGGGAACACCACCCGGATCATCATCTCGTTGAACAGGAGACCCCAGTTTCGCAATCGCTCCATCCATGACATCGACAGGGAGAGAGGACGGAAGCTCCGGCCGGCCTCGAACACGGTCACTTGAAACGTTCCCTGCAGCTCCAGGGCTGCGGCGGCCCCGCCAGCCCCGCTCCCCACCACGATCGCCCGCGGTATATGTCCATTCGATTTCTTCATCATGTCCCTTCCCTGAAACATGCCCGGCAGCTATTGGCACCTTCCGTGATCCTCTGGCGGAACTCCAGTGCCCCACCCCCCGTCAGCCCCGCCAGGAGCCCACGGTCAAGAGCGGACATGAGTGCGCAGACCCGAGGGGTGTAGACCGCCGCGAAGGCGCATCGCCGGATCATGACCGTTCCCTCGGCTGAGCCCTTGAAGTCGATGCCCAGATTTCGGTAGATGAGCCGGGCAGCCGCCATCGCATCCCGGGTGCCGCGTACCTTCAGTCGGAAACGGTAGCCGATGCCGAGAGCCCGTGCTGCTCCGAACAGGCGGCTGTCCACGGTCCGGAGTTCTCCCGCGCCATCGAGCGCCGCTTCCGCGCACTCCCGGGTGAAGAGGGCATACTCCCGCAGCCGGCCGCGAGCACCATGCGCGCCCCTGGGCGGCACCGGGCTGTAGAAAGCCGCTGCCGTCCGGGCAAACAGCTTTTCGATCTCACGTCGCCGGGCACCTGGTGTGAGGAGCACGCGGGCCGCAAGGATGCGCAGGTTCGTGCTTTCTGCCGGCCGGCGGGAACCGCGGTTCACGCGCACTGGCTTTCCCCCACGTGAAGGACGCCCGGGATCCCCGGCTCCCGGCCGTCGGGCGCTGATCGACTGCGCCTGCTGTAGAGCATCTCCACCACATCGGCGCGCCGCGCAATCACTGCGTGGCGGCGGATCTTCAAGTTGCCCGTGAGCTCTCCGCTCTCGATGGCCGGGCTTTCCGCGAGGACCGCCCAGCGCTTCACCTGTTCCGGGTGGGAGAGCCCGTCGTTCACCACGCGCACGGAGCGGTCGATCTCCTCCATAGCCGCGGGAGTGGCGGAACCCCCTTTGAGCCAGAACAGCGCGGACAGCGAAGGTCTGTCGTCGCCGATCACCACCGCCTCAGCCATCCCGGGGATCTGACGGAGCATCCCTTCGATCTTCGCGGGATGGATGTTCTTGCCGTACGAGGTGATGAGGATCTCTTTCTTCCGCCCGCGGAGCACGAGGCCGCCTTCCGGGGTGAGATCCCCCAGGTCTCCCGTGTGCAGCCAGCCACCTGGGGATGGCTCCGGGGAGCCACCGAACTGGCCGGCGGTGACCTGCGGCCCGCGCACCAGCACTTCTCCATCCGGGGCAATCCGTATCTCCGTTTCGGAAAGCGGCAAGCCCACGGTGCCCAGCCGGTTTTCGCCGTGCCTGTTCAGCGTGACCAGCGGCGCTTCGGTCAGGCCATAGGCATTGTGGATCTCTATGCCAAGCTCCCGAAAGCTCTCAAGCATGCTGTCCAGGCATGGGGCCGAGCCGGCGATGAGCTGGGCGCACCTGTTGAGGCCCGCGCGTCTGAGGAGTGATGCCCGGAGAAAAGGCCGCATCGTCCTCCGCAAGACTCTTCCGGACCCGAGTTGCGGCAGCGAGAGGTACAACCGGCCCGCCGCGCTTTCGGCAAAGCGATCCCACACCTTCTCGTAGAACCGGGGCACGGAGAAGAAGACCGTCGGCCGGACGGACGGCAGGGCTCTTGCGAGTGCGTGAAAATCCTCCAGGAAGAAGATGTCCACCGGAGCGGGCATCCAGGCCGGCGCATATGTTCCGAGAATTCCCTCCACGACATGATTCATGGGCAGAAACGAGAGATACCGCGCCGGAGAGGTCCTTGCCCTCCATGGCAGCAGGGAGGCGACGGTCTGCGCAAGCCAGATCACCTGGTCATGGCGGAATATGACGCCTTTCGGCGCGCCGGTTGTCCCGGAGGTGAACCGGAGAGTGGCCAGGTCCGAAAGGTCCACCGGAGACTGAAGGCCGGACTGATCGGCCGGCGCAGGGCCAGCGGCGTCCGAAACCCCGGAGGCACCCATCGCAAGAAAGGACTCCCAGGTGATCACCCGCCTGGTGAGCCCACCTGGCAACGGAGAGTTGCAGAAAGAGGCGATAGTCACCGGTGAGCGGAGCTCCGCCACGCGGGCGAGCACTCCCGGCGCTCCGACGAGCAGCAACCGCGCCCCCGATGCTTCGAGAATCGCCTCGATCTCCGCGACAGGTGCGGTGTAATACAAGGGGACGCTCACCGCTCCCGAGAGACCGATGGCCGTGTCCACGGAGAGGAATCGGCTGGAGTTCAGGCCCACTAGCGCCACACGGTCTCCGGGTCGGATCCCGAGCGCCTGGAGTGCCGCCCTGGATTCACGGATCTCCTGGATCATCTCGGCGCCGCCCCGCTGCCGGGAGCTTCCGTCCGGGGCAATATCGTGGACCCGGATGGGCAGGCGCCGGCTCTGCAGCCGCTGAACCACCTGCTCGTGGGCCGTCCGCCCCGTCCGGCGCAGGAACCCCCGTCGCGCAGCGTAGTCGAACAGCCGGGGCAGGATGCCTTCCCAATCCGGAACATAGCGTCCCAGGAGGCGTTCCACGTTGTCGCGCCGGTAGCTGCGGCTCTCACTGAAGTACGAAAGCAGGGAGGCAGGCACACCCAACTTCCCGGCGCTCATCCGTCCTGCAAGCCTCTGGAGGGGGACGAACCGCGCGCGGGGAGGAGCTTCGCCCAGCTTGTCCGCGGCCCATGTGCGGGCGGAGTCCAGCAATTCCCTTGTCCGAGGGAGGTGCTCCTGTGCCACCGTGAGGTGAAAAGTCAGGCCCGCGGCCCGCGGGTCAAACGCAAGGCGGGCGATTGCACCGGCGACGTAGTCCACGGGCACGATGTTCAGCGGCATGTCGGGCCGGGCTGGAATCAGCTTCAACCTGCCTGTGAGGTACAGCCGCAGCGGGACATACACGGTGTTGAATGATTGAATCTCCCCGGTCAGGGAATCGCCGACCACCATCCCCGGCCTGAAGACCGAAACGGGGAACTCGGTCATGGCCTGTCTCACCAACGCCTCGCCCTCGAACTTGGTCTGCTCGTAGGCGTTGGAAAACCCGTGACTATCACGGAGGTCCTCCTCTGCCACTTCTCCCGTGCGCCCTCCCGCAACGTACGCCGTGGACACGTGAGCGAAGCGCGAAAGACCGTGGTCCGCGTGTGCCGCTCGAGCCAGCTCGAGGAGGCTCGCCGTGCCTTGGACATTCGTGCGGCGGAGGTCCTCCACTGAGCCGTCGAGCTGGAGCTCCGCGGCTGCATGAATGACATGGGTCAGACTGCGGACCAGGGCGGAATACTGCGCCGGCGCGATCCCCAGCCGGGGGAGGGACAAGTCCCCACGAACCACCTGGACGCGTCCGCCGACCGCGTCGGCCGTCTCGGCCCAGTCGCTCCAGAAACGCTTGAGCCGGCGTTTTGCATCAGCCTCGTCCTGTCCTCGCACCAGGACGGCGATCCCATGGTCTGTAGCCTTGAGGAGCAGGCGGGCGAGCTGGGACCCCAGGAATCCCGTGGCGCCGGTGAGAAGGATCATGCCACCCATTCTGTATCTCCTTTGGACACCGCCTCCGGAAGATTACGGGCGATGAAATCAGCCAGAAGCCGTCTGTTTTGCCTCGCCCGGGCGAGGTGTTCGTCATGCCCGCGCCGGAGGCAGTCCTTCTGTAGACATGGGTTGGCAAGGAGCAGATCCACGCGCTCCCGCAGCCCTGCGAAGAGCTTCAGCGCGGGAACGGTGCATGCCAGGCTTCCCCCTGCGCACGGATCCAGGAACCATCTCTCTTTTAGGCCGAGATCCCGGTAGAGGGTGGCGAGCCGAGTGTCATGGCCCACCGCCACCTGGGGCACCCCCGCCGCCAGGGATAGCACCGACGCGTGAAACCGGGATGTGACCAGGAGGTCCAGGCCGCGGAGCAGGCAGGTCATCTGTGATGCGTCGTGCTGACGCGCCGAAAAAATGCGGGCGCTTTCCGGATGCCGCATGCGCCGGCGCACCTGCCCGGCCAGAGCCTCGTCCAGCTGCTCCATGCAGATGAGCGCCACGGCCTTGCCCGTGCGCTCACCCACGTGGTCTGCCAGAGCGGCATACCCGCGTGCCAGCATCTCGCGGGTATGCTCGCGCTCCGGAGAGTTGGACAGGTAGTAGGGCCATTTATAGCAGCGCTCGCGGGGCCCCCAGGGCCGTATAACAGCGGGGAACAGGGTGAAATCCACCATGGCGAGCCCCACCGTTCCGGTGGACCGAGCCTCCGGCCAACAGCGGAGCAGCCACCCATCGTCCACATCCCGCGGCTGAAACGTGAATGCGTTGTCAGCCGTGCAGGCCATAGGCGCCGTCACGCCCATGCCGCGGAGCCTCTCGGCCGCGGCGCGGTTTCGCGTGACGATGAGGCCCGTTCGGCTGGCGATGCCGCGGACCCGCCGCCGGTTGGCGGGCGAGAGGGTGCCGGCGTCCACGGCGTATGCGAGGCAGGGTATGCCCATGTCCGCCGCGCACGTGGTTGCCCACAGGAAGGCCCACAGGAGCGGGCTGCCCCACGTGTCCATGTAGGTGGAGCCTTCCACCAGGAGCACCAGATCGCTGTCCTTCACCATCCGCCGGATGGCTCCGAAGAACAGCGTGGGCATTATGGCGATGGCCAAAGTCGGGCTTTCCTTCAGATAGCGGCGCAGGTTCGCTTCGTTCAAGGTGGGAACGGTGATGCGCGCATCCGGGCCCAGCACCGCCCGGACGTCGTCGATGTCCGACTGGAGCAGGGCTTCCGCCCCCGTGTTGTTGGCCCCGTTGTACCCCAGCATGAGAACCCGCGGTCCCGGGGAAACAGCCTGCTTTTTCATCTCACTCTCCTTTTTCCCGCGATCCCATCGCGGGGTTCACCGAGATCAGCGTCAGGTTCAGGTCTCTCAGCCGGGCCAGGAGCCCGTGCAGTGCGGCCTGGTCCACCACGGTGCCCTCGAGCACCGTCAGTCCTTCCCCCTCCTGCCGCATCTTCATGCCCTCAAACCAGTCTGCCCAATCCGGGCCCAGGGACCCCTGGATCCGGATCTCATATCTTTCCGCCTTCACGCCGCATTCCCCCGACGCGCCATGCTCTTCGCGACCCAGTCGAAGACATTGCCAGCGGCCGTCTTCAGCACACCCAGGCGCGTTGAATAGTAGTAGTCGGATTCGAACCAGCCCTTCTCCGAGTAGTGCGCGTAGTCACGGCTGCCGCCATCGAGCATGAGCTTCATGCTCGTCCGGGACAGCCTGAAGGCCATGAGCTTTATCAACGCCGGCGCCGGAAAGGCCGGCTTTTCCAGTCTTTCGTGGAACCGCCTGCTCTGCCGGGCAAGCGCACTGTCGATCTTCGCTTGAGCCTTCTCCGTCATCGGCTCGAGGGTCCTCAAGCAACTGCCCTTCACCGTGTTGAAGCCCAGGCCGTTGCCCACGAAATCGAAGTACTTCACGATCGCGCCGCCGCCGTAGATGCCCTGGGTGACGATGCTGGTGAAGGTCTTCCCGTGGAAGCGCGGGCGATGAAATACGAATCCGAGCCTGTCGAGGAATGTTTTCATGAGCCCGGAGACGTGGAACGAGTAGTTCGGGGAGGCGAAAACGACTCCGTCGGCTGCCTCGATCTTCCGAATGAGCACGTCACGGTCATCACGCAGGGGGCAGGACTCCTCGCCCTTTTTAAAGCATGAGCAGCACCCTCGGCACGTCTCGAGCCGATAGTCATTCAAGGCGACGATCTCACACTCCACGTCACCAAGGGCCTGAAGATTTCCCAGGAACTGCTGGACTGCCTTGTGTGTGTTCCGCTTGCGGGCGTTTCCGACGAATGCGACGATCTTCTTCACGTTCTTTCCTCCTCCATCCTTCTGCACCAACTGTAAGGCGCCTCCGAGAAGAGAACGTCACGTGACGCGATCAATGACCGATAAAAAAACGTTCAATGCGGGCCGCGGCTTGCTCTGTATGGCAAGCGCGAGTACAATGCCCGTCCATGAAGAAGGTAAGCGGGCCTCGCGTGAGGCTCTGCTGGCTCGGTCATCCCCACATCGAGCTGTCCGGCAGCAATGTGCGGCTGGAGACGCGAAAGACCACCGCCCTTCTTGCCTATCTCAGCCTGAGCGAACATCCCCAGTCTCGTGAGAAGCTCGCGGCGCTCTTCTGGCCGGAATTCGACCCCAGCCGCGCTCCCGCGAATCTGCGGCGGAGCCTTGCCTCACTCCATTCGAGCCTCTCTGGAGACTGGCTCGAGGCAGAGCGGGACAGTATCAGCCTGCGGAAGGTCACAGAGGTATGGGTCGATGTCCTCGCGGCGCGCCGGCTCGTCGCAGAAATCAAGGCCCACCCCCACGCAGAAGGGGATGCCTGCCCCCCGTGCCTCGACCGGCTTGGAGAGGCGATTCGGCTCTTCCAGGGCGAGTTCCTCGAAGGCTTCACCCTGCCCGACTGCCCCGGGTTCGATGACTGGCAACTGACGGAAAGGGAGGGCCTGAGAACCGAGCTCGGGTGGCTTCTCGAGAAATCGGCCCGCGGTCAGGCGGCGGCCGGGCGCTGGGATGATGCTCTCCAGTCGGCGAAGCGCTTGCTTCAGCACGACAGGATGCACGAGCCGGCCCAGGCCTTGCTAATGCGGATACTCGCGCTTTCCGGTCAGCGAAGCGCCGCCATCAGGCAGTACGAAGAATATGCCGCGGCGTTGAAGGCGGAGTTCGGTCAGGAACCGGAAAAAGGAACCCGGCATCTCTACAACCAGATCCTGTCCCGTGAGATCGGACCAGGGGAAGAAGCGAGGAACGCCTCACGAGGCGGGCCCGAGGAATCGGCGGCGCGGCTCGCCGGATCGGACGGGCCGCGTGCGACGCAGTCGGCCCCGCGGAGCGCGGATCTCATACCGGGGCTGCTCGGGACCAAGCTTTCCGTTCCGCCCGTTCGCGAAGGGTTGGTCAGGCGAATCAGGCTCATCAACCTGTTGGAGAGAGGCCTGAAGCGCGGCCTGGTCCTTGTTTCCGCCCCGGCCGGTTTTGGCAAGACGACCATCCTTTCCGAATTGGCTGCACAGGCCGGGATGCCTGTCGCCTGGCTCTCCCTGGATGACGGCGACAATGATCTCCAGCGTTTCCTGCTCCACCTCACCGCCTCCATCATGGGGACCGGGGAAGGTGTCGGGGAGGAGGCAGGGCAGATGCTGCAGGCCATGCCCCCCGCCCCGGCAGAAATGGTCATCACCGCACTGATCAATTCCATCCAGGAGATCGGGAGGAGCATCGCCCTGGTGCTCGACGACTACCAGTTCATCCAGGCATCGGAGGTGCACGCGACGGTGCGGTTCCTGATAGACCACCGGCCGGCGCCACTTGTCATCTTCCTGGCCACGCGTGCCGACCCGCCTTTCCCCCTCGCCCGCCTGCGTTCACAGGATCGCGTTGCGGAGATCCGCGCAGAAGACATGCGCTTCACCCCGGCGGAGGCCGGGCAATTCTTCGAGCAGGCGATGTCTCTGTCTCTCTCGGAGACGCAGGTCGCCCTCTTGGAGAAACGGACCGAAGGCTGGATTGCGGGACTGCAGATGGCGGCCCTCTCTTTGCGGGGGCGGGAGGACGTGGACAGCTTCATCGCGTCATTTGGCGGAACCCACCGCTACATACTGGATTACCTTGCGGAAGAGGTGTTTTCCCGGCTGGACGGTGACATCAAGCAGTTTCTCCTGGACACCTCGATCCTGGCGAGGATGAGCGCCGGGTTGTGCGATGCGGTGACGGGGCGGCGCGGCTGCGAGGAGACCCTGCAGCAATTAGAGCGGATGAACCTGTTCCTGGTCCCGCTGGACGAGCAGAGGAGCTGGTACCGTTATCATCACCTCTTCGCCGACTTGCTTCGGCACAAGCTGGAGCACGAACGGCCTCCCGAATATATTCGGGAGCTTCACGTAAGATCGGGTGGCTGGTTTGCCGGAGAAGGGGAGTATGTGGAGGCCATCCAGGAATTCCTAGCGGCCAAAGCCCATGAGAAGGCCGCGGATCTCATCGAGGCACGGTTTTACGATATCATCAGCCAGGGCGCGCTCAGCCATCTCCAGCGTTGGGGAAAGGAGATCCCCTCCGAGGTGATGGAGAAGCAGCCGGGATATCGGCTGGCCGCTGCCTGGGCACTCGCATGGGCGGGCCGGCGGCAGGAAGCGGAGGCCTTGCTGGTTCAAGTGGAGACGTGCGTTTCCGGAACGAGCTCCGACAAGGATTCCGACGCCGTACGGGTCCGCGAAGGCATGGTGGCGATCATACGGGCCATTCTGGCCGACACGGTGGGGGAGACCGCGGGGGCCGTCGCGCTTGCGCGCAGAGCGCAAAGTCTCCTGCCCCCGAATGACGACCTTCCCATGACGGTCATCCTCTACATTCTCGAAAAATCCTATTACTACCAGGGAGAGCTTCAAAAATGCGAGGAAGGCTGTCAGGAGCTTCTGCGCTCGTGTCACGCCACCGGGAGCATCTGGTCCATCTCCTCCGCGGTACTCGAGCTTGCGCGCCTGCGCGGGCTCCAGGGCCGGCGCCGCGAAGGGCTTGCCCTGCTCGAGGAGTTCGACGCGCTCGCCGCGCGGCGCCGGGTCCGCGGGAGAGGGCCTATTGCGAAAATATACTCCGTGATGGCCGAGTTCAAAAGGGAAAAGGGCGAGTTGGACGATGCCCTGAAGCTGGCGGAGCGAGCCGTGAAGGACGCGGAGGCGTGGAGCCTGCCCTCAGACGTCTATTTGACCCACCAGTACCTGGCGCGCGTGCTGTTGTCATGCGGTCAGCCCGAGCGGGCTCAGGAGGAGCTCGAAAAGATCAAGTCGATTCCCGGGGGCGTGCTCGTGTTCGCATCCATCATGCCGTCCTTTGAGGCGGACAGGGTAAAGATACTTCTCGCGCGCGGGGACCTCGCGTCCGCGGAAGCGTGGATCCGTGAGTACAATCCGGGGAAAGCGGAATCTCCCGTGAACCGGGAAGCGGAGCTGGTCGCCCTTGCCCGCATTCGCCTTGCGGCTGGCGGGGCGGATGCTACAGGCCTGGCCGAGACAGCGGGCCTTCTCAATGACCTCGCTTGCTCAGCGCGGTCAGGAGGACGCATCGGTCCCCTCATTGCGATTCTGATCCTCCAAGCGAAGGCCAAGGCCAAGCTTTCCGCCGCGGAAGATGCCCTCACTGCCCTAAGCGCGGCTGTACGTCTCGCTCAGCCTGAGGGATACCTTCGGATCTTCGTAGAAGAAGGGCCTCAGATTTTCGAGCTGCTCCGCCGCGGCCAGAAGTCTGGGATATGGAAAGATCCACCAGTGAAGGAATACGTGAACGGCCTGGTCGCAGCATTCAATGAACCCGAACAGGGCGGGGGTATGAGCGACACCGGATTTGAACCTGTGACTTCTACCGCGTGAAGGTGCTCAGCCTTCCCGTCGCACCGGGAGGGGCAGGCTATGGGTCTCCGAGCCAGAGAATCTCCGCCGGCCTGTGAAGAGAGAGGACGAGGGAGGGGTAAGACGTTATGATCGGCCTGCCCCGCGCAGACGGAGGCACCTTCCCGTAGACTGTCGGAGGACGCACTGAAGGCCTGCTGCGCCGGCGTCTCGACCCGGGCGCGTGCTCCTTGGTCGGCGCCACACACGACTACATTGACAATACTTTTGTCATACATTAGTTTCAATGTATGAAGACCATTACAATCAATGTAAGTGAGCCAGTCTACCGCGATTTCCAGGAGTTTGCGCGCCGGCATGATCGAACCGCTTCGGAGATCATACGCGAGGCGATGGAGGATTACCGTTTCCGGAAGATCCGCCAGCGGACCAGCTTGAAGGACATCCGTCCGGTTTCCGTCGGCCGCGTGCTTCGCCCGTTCACAGGAACAGAAGACATACTTGAGGAGCTGGCCGGTGATCAAGGGGATTGATACGACATTCCTCGTGCAGCTCGAGCTTCGCGAGACCGACGGGCACGAGCGTGCCCAAAGGTTCCTCGAGCGGGAACTGCTCGCGGAAGGGCACACGCTCGCAATAGCGCCGCAGGTGCTCGAGGAGTTCATCCACGTGAGCACCGATCCCCGGAGATTCGAGCGGCCTCTTTCCATGACGGAGGCGCTCGACAAGACGGACCTGTGGTGGCGCGCATCAGAGGTGCAGCAGGTGCTCCCCTCTCCGGATGCCTTCGCGCTCTTTGTCGAGTGGATGCGGGGGCTTCGTCTCGGCAGGAGACGCATTCACGACACATTCCTGGCCGCCACGCTCGTGACGGCCGGGATCTCGGAGATCGTGACAAGTGACCGTGAAGGTTTCGAGGCATTCGCCGGGCTCCGTGTCTCCGACCCCCTCGCCTGGTCGGGCAGGGATCCTGCAGGCCGCTGATTGCCCGTGCAGGCTTGGAAACGCAGAACGAAGGCCGCTCACGGCCCTGAAACCGGCGAGGGATTCCCTTTGCGCTTGAAGTGCTGGATCGCCTTGCCTCCAATGATTCAGGATAATTCAGGCTGTCCCGCAACCGGCCAGCCGGTGTCCCCTTTCTTGGCTGAAATCGACTAGCGCCTGAACTTCTTTGGCAGGAATGCTGGTCCGGACCGGTTCACCTAATACAGCTCATGTCCAGGAGCTCGGCTTCCGCCGTGCTCCTCCGCTCCTCCGGCCCGTCGCTCCGTTCTTCATGCCGGTGCCAGTATTTCCGGACTCCTGTACTTGATGATCTTGGCGAGGTTGGTCGCTATGCGGATCAGCAGAAATTCACCCCTGGCCTTCGCCAA
>Ga0315273_10005392_pt1 | contig 15796 bp, 13 predicted proteins | sample YL17G02_0_MG_FD_205753 | JGI IMG/M metagenome (GOLD analysis project Ga0315273, IMG submission 205753) | Sediment microbial communities from Yellowstone Lake, YNP, Wyoming, USA - YL17G02_0 | ecosystem: Environmental > Aquatic > Freshwater > Lake > Sediment | place: USA: Wyoming | collected...
CGGCCGATGCCGCCTCGCTCGAGGAGCTCGCCGCCAGGATCCTCGCCTTCCAGGTCCGCTTCGAGGTCCTGGCTCAACCGTTCGAATGGAAGTTCACCAAGGCCGACCTCACCAAGCTCCTCGAACGCCTGGCGATACGAGGCTCCGGCCGGCTGTCCAAGGCCGCGTGAATACATCACCGAATATCCGTGCTACGGCACTAAGTACGGAGCCTTCTGAGTGGGGAGAACATGTGTTCTACTCCGGCATGTGCCGGCGTTGCGGGTGGCGGCACGAGCATCCCCCTTCCCAGCAATGGACTCGAGGTCGACAACGCACACACTGATGCCCAGGCCACGGGATGGACAGTAGCGCGGCGCGGATAAGGAGAATGTCAGTCCAAGGAACTCGCTTCCGAAAGCGCAACCAGGGTTGCACTTTGTCGGAGCTCGAATGTGCGGGCCCGAATGCTTGCTCTGGCTTGACCTTGGGGGGATGGCACAAGGGTATTCGCTCGCTACACACAAGCCAATGCACTCTGATGGGCGGCAGCATCGGCCCATAACCTCGAAGGCCCAGCGAGAAGAGCTGGGCGATCTGTTTCCCCGCACCGCGTGAGAGAGGGAGGATGCTTTGAAGCGCAAGACCACCGTCGTGGTGTTGCTAGCTCTGATTATCGACGGAGGAACCTATGTGGGCGCCCCGGCTGGAGGGCAAACGGCGTTCGAAGGCGCGTGGGAGGGGCCCGTTGATGTGCGCGATGACAGCACCAAGGGCTGCGGATCACCAACTCCGCTGGGATGCACGATGTCCTCGACCATGATGCCCTGTGTTCAGGCTGCACGGGAATCGTAGGAGAGGGGCCGCCGCGAATGGGCATCGCGAGCGCGAGACCGGCCGAGCCGGACAGGCTGTACATGGACGCCGAAGTTCTGACCCGTCTATGGCTGGAGGGGCCATAGCTCCTACTCATAAATTGCATGTGGTCATTCATGGTGGAGGGCGCCAAGTCCCTAGTCGACGACTATGCCAACATCTGGGAGGCCTCGAACCACAAGAAGCCGGAGAGAGTGATGCGGCCTCCACCGATTGCGGTGCCCACGCCGACGCCAACTCCAGCGCTGGACGTAGAGAAGATCGTCTTCGTGACAAGCGGGACGTTTGACTGAGCATTCGGCCACGTGGAGCAGATGGACCGGATCTGCCGGTCGAGCGGGGACGCGCTTGGATTGCCGGGCACTTGCATGGTGAGACGCCAGGTTGAATGGCAGAGACGGTAGTGCCGCTTGGGTCGACGCGGTTGTTAGGGGAGTGCGACAGGCGCGGGAATTGGGCGGCGAGCTGACACTCGGTTGGGTGGCCTCCGTCCAAGAGTGCTACCGTGGTTGCACTTTCCGGCTTTCAGTGTCGGCGCTTCACCCGGGCGCGGAGCAGGCCGGCTAACTCGTCGAGGAGCGTGAGCGTCGCCTCGGCGTCCCCCCGGACCACGAGCTCATCGGCCAGGTCATCCATCACTCGCTGATGGCTGCGGGGATTGGCTCGTGACAGCGCCTTGGCGAAGCCCCGGATACCGCGGAACGCTGCATCGGCCGGCTGGAGTCGGCGGGTCACTGGCGAAGGAGATCCGCCGCCAGGCGCGGGCGGGGCCGGCATGTCGCCGGCAATTTCCTCAATGTCCTTCGACGCCAATGCATTGCTGATGGCGGCATCAAGCAACGGCTCCCACTTGTCTGGAGCCTCGGACAGGATCGCCCGCAGGACGCGCTCGGGTACCCGGTAGCGGTTCGCCTTCTCAAGCAGCGCAGACGGCATCGCCAGGAGCCCGAGCAACTGCTCCATGCGCTGACGCGAGACCTGCATCAGCGGAACCATCTTGTCCCACAGGCCGCGGGGCATGCGCGGGATCGCCAGGGCCTGGCGGAAGTACTCGTACGGGTCGGCGATGTCAGCCATCGGTTGAATCCCGACCTCTGAAAGGATCAGGGCGGCAACCTCGCGAGCCTGGCCGACGGCCGAAGGCTCCTCGGCGTGCCGGTTCTCGAGGATCTGGCGCTGGCGTGTTGGATGTGCCACTACCTCGACGCGTAGCTGCGGCTCCGTGGCTCGAGCCTCCCGGACATACTGAATACAGGCGGCCCAGAACCGTCGCTCCCCAGTTTCGATTTGGAAGACATACTGCGCGTCGCGGCCAGCAACCCACGATCCGGTAATGGGCTTGATCTGGCCGTGGTCGGTGAAGCTGTCACCCATGGCTACGAGCGTGTTGACCTGGCGGCGAATGCCGGGATCCGCTTCGGCCATGCGTAGCCACTCGGCCGTGGCGGCGTAGCAGTCGATCGAGCCGGTGAAGAAGCGCTGGGCGATCTCCATCGGAAGGATCGGTCGAGGCTGGAAGCGATCCGGGCGCATCTGGGTGGGCGCCAATCGCTCGATGCGCTCGACAGCCAGCTCAGGTTCCGCCTTCGGCTGAGGCCGTTCCCTGGCGGGAGCGGCGTTGGGGTCGACGAGGGGAGTCACCAGCGCAAAGGGATCCTTGCGGGCACGTTCCTCGCGGCTTGGTCTGCGCTCGGTCATAGACGCGCTTCTCCTGAGGCCGGACGTCTGGAGGCGGCGCCGGCGGGTGAGGCCTTGTAACCGGTGCGACGCAGGACCTCTTCAACCAGGGCGGCGTACTCGCGCGTGGCACGCGAGCTGGATTCGATCCGGTTGTCACCCCGCGCCTTGGGCGGCTTGTAGGTGAAGACGTCCATCTGGGCGGCGTGGGCATAGGCCAGGTCGGTCGAGCGGTGAATGGGAGCCAGGGTGGCGTCCCCGTAGAGCGTCTTGAGCTGCTCGAGGATGGCATTCGCTTCCGCGCGCTGCTCCTCGAACATCGTCGGGAGATAGCCAAGGATCTCCAGATCGGTGCGGCCGTATTCGAGGCGGACCTCATTGATCGTGGCGTGAAGACCGGTCAGACCGACAACGCCGAGATAGCTCGTCTCGACGGGGATCAGGACGTGGGTGGCGGCGAGCAGCGCATTGGTGAGAAGGCGCCCGGGGTTGGGCGGGGTGTCAATGATGATGAAGGCGAACGTTTCGCGAACGGGTGCCAGCGCCCGGGCGAGCCGCTGATCGGGATTGACCAGCCCGGCCAGGCGGCCGGCGGCCTCGGCCAGGGCGGGCGTGTTGGAGGCGATGACATGCAGGTTGGGGTGGTACTTTGACGGGCGCAGCATGCCCTGGATCGAGGGCGGGGGTGTCTGCGTCAGCAGGGCAGGCAAGGACTGGTCGGGCGCAGCGTTGTAGTGGTCCTGGGCAATGGCCATCAACGCGTGAGCCTGGGGATCCGTGTCGACCAGCAGGACCCGGGCGGGCGAGTCAGTGTGGTAGCGCAGGCGCAGCGAGATCCCGGCCGCCAGGTTGACGGCCGTGGTCGTCTTGCCCACGCCGCCCTTCTGGTTGGCGATCGTCAGGATAGGCATTGACCCCTCGGAAGGTCAGCGCTCGGCTGCCCGCCGGGGAAGTGCAACCACGGTAGCACTCTGGCTGCCGAACTTCTGGCGGTGGTTATCAGGCCGACCACCATGGGTATGCGTGTGTTCACAAGACCTCGCCTGCGTGATCCCTCTTGGGGGATTCAACACCGAAAGCCAATGGTTGTCAAATGCCTTTGGGCATTATCAGGCGGTTTGGGGGGCCTATATGGCATGATAACCCCTTTTTGCCTGACCATATTGCATTGTCCCCGTCTGGAGGCTATAATACGCCATAATCAGGCAGGAATCAGCCCGGAGTCGGCGATCGCTCATGCCACAGCCCAAAAGGACAACTTACCGCGGGCCGTTCACGGCGGAGAACCTGGCACGCCTGGGATTGCGCGAACATCCCTTCCTGCCCACCGCGGACCCACGCTTCCTTTACCTGTCCGGCCAGCACACGGCCGTGCTCGACCGCGCCCAGGACCTGATCAACCTGCACGAAGGGCTGGGCGTGGTCGAGGGGCCGATCGGCGTGGGCAAGACCCTGCTCGCCCGGCGCCTGCACAGCATGTTCGACTTCGAGGATGGCTACCGGCCGGTGTTCATCCACACGGCTACCTACAACACCCCGACCGAGGCGGCGCGGGACATTGCCAATGCCTTCGGGCGCCCTGCCCGACGGGCGCAGATCGATCAACTGCGCGACTTCGAGAGCTTCCTGGTGGACCTGCGGCGCCAGGAGATCAACGCCATCGTGATCGTCGACGATGCGCAGAAGATGTCACCCGCCAGCCTGGATGCGATCCAGAACTTCCTCAACTTCGAAGCCCGGGTGCGACTGATCCAGATCGTGCTCTTCGCCCAGCCCGAGATCCACGGCGTGTTTGCAGCCAACGAGGCTGTGCTTTCGCGGGTCGTCAGTTGGCAGCGTCTGTCGCCCCTGCCCGTGGCGGAGTCCGTCTCCATGCTGCGCTTCCGCTGCCAGGTGGCGGGTCGTTCAGAGACGCTCTTCAGCGAGGCGGGCGTGCTACGCATCTATGAGGCCGCCGAAGGTGTCCCCCGGCCGATGATCACGATCGGCGCCGAGGTGCTGCGCATTCTGCTTGAGGCCAATGCCACCACGGCCGAGGTCGAGCACGTGGACGCGGCCATCGCCGCCTACCGGCAGCGCAACATCGAGGCCGCCGGCTAATGGCTCCCAAGAAGCGCAGCTTCCCCTGGACCGAGCTGTACAACCTGGAATCGCAGCTCGGCCAGCGCGTCCTGCCCGGGCTGCGTCGCCGAGGGCGACCGCCGCGGCCCTTCACGCGTGAGCGCGTTCAGCTCATGATGACCGACGAGGAACAGCGGATCCTGAAGAGGATCCGCAATATGCTGGAGGAAATGCTCGACCCTGCCAAGGTCAACCGCAGCCAGGTCAACGGCCTGGCGCTTCGTCTTCTGGCCATGCGGCTCGAGGATGCAAGCCTTCCGGAACGCGTCGAGAGCTGGTCTGAACTGATGGAGATCCTAGCCGCTGCGGAGGCGAAGGAATAACTGTAATAAAGTATTACAGGAATGATGATCGAGAGCGTAGATTGCGCGGGCAGGGGGCCCGGGATACTACACATAAAGTATTAATCATATTCGGCCGGTCAGAGGCCGTCACCGGGGCGGGGGGCAGGCAAGGCACGATGGGCAGGACATGCACACCTGTGGTGACGGTGGGGGACATGGGTCTGCATGCGGGACCAAGGATGATGCGTCTTGGCACAGGGACGCATCACGCCGCACGCGGTTGCCAACATTGGGGCCTGCCCAGGTGACGAGATCTCCTGAGCACGGCCGTCGGGCGGTGTGCTGCGAGTGGGCAATGACACGCCGGTCGGGCGCTTGGCGCATGGTCGGGAGACCATGGAAGACGGGCAGTCGATGTCCTTAGACCACGGACCTGCGCATGTATGGCAAGCGGTGCTGGAGAGCCTGAGGGCTCAGCTGCCGTCGTCCACCTACCGCACATGGGTCGTGGCTGCGGAGCCGGTGGCCTACGAGAACGGCGTCCTGACGATCGGGGTTGTCAACTCGTACGCCCGAGACAAGCTCCTGTCCCTGGACGAGATCCCCCGCGCTGCAAAGCAGGTCCTGGGCCGTGAGGTGCGGGTGGATGTCGTTGTGCCGGGCGAGCCGCAGCCCGCGAGCCCGCGCCTCGCCAACCTCGAACGGGCAGACCAGGAGACAGGCTCATCGGCGTCGGCCGAGCGCAATGTCGCTGTGGCACCCAGATACCTGTCTCGCTACGACGAGATCGTCCGACCCGAACGCGTCGTCTCGATCCCCCGCTACTACCTGCGCTGGATCCCATACCTCGGCGTCGACCTGGCCTGGATCCCGATCGGCTTCCGGCAAGTGGCCTACTTCCGGGGCCTGGGCTTCGAGGCTGGCGACGAGTTCCAGTGCTCGCATCGAGAACTGGCCCTCTGGTCCGGCATGAGCGAGCGCAACCTGTACCGGAAGATCAACGACCCCAGGCTGGGATGGTTCATCCAGCGGGCGGACCAGGAGATGGTCTGGTCGGTGGGCAAGGACGGTGCACCCCACCGGGAGGCTCTCTCCTGGGTGGTGATGATGTCGATGCCGCTCACCCCGGCGGACCAGGTTTCGCTCGAGTGTTACCTGCGCCAGGCTGTGGCTTCGGGGTTGAGCAAGCGAAGGGCGCTGCAGGCAGCCTACGATGCGCCGCTGGACGAGCTGCTGCCGCGGGCCGATGTCGCCGAAGTGCCTGAGATGGCGGCCCCGCCTCGAGGGGTGGAGCAGGTCGTCGAGAGGGCACTGGGCAAAGACATCCTCCAGCCGGAGACGAAGAAGCTGGTGGCGGCACTCTCGATGAAGATCGGGGGCTACGGCGAGTCGCTCGAGATCACGCACTACTTCATCCGGCATCACCTTCCCCGGCCATGTATCGGCGCCGGGCGGGGCTGGCTGGTGCAGCTCCTGCGGGCACTCTCGCAACAACAAGGCTACCCGCCGGAGACAGTCGTGCGAGGAGGCCACGGGGCGCTGGGAAGGCTACTCGGTGTCAATTCCGGCACCGTGCGGCGTTGGATGGGGGAGACAAGAGCCGGGGAGGGTGGGGAGGCTGGGCTCGAGTCGTTCATCCAGTACCGGGGGGTGGTGAAGTACGCGGACGGCAGCGTGGATCTCGTGGTGCGGGTGGCGCGAGATGAGCCCGTCCTGCCGGAGCACGAGAGGGCCACGGAGAGTGAGGCGTCGTATCCGGATGTGGGTACGGACCTGTTGGATCCCTCGGGCGGTGGTTCGGGCGCACATCCTGTCAGCATTGAGGCGGGGCCAGACGCACAGGTTGGCAGCATTAGGGGCGACCCTGCCGCGCAAGCTGTCACGCTTAGAGGAGGCACCGGCGCGCGATCTGTCAGCATTGAGGCACAGGCGGGTGTGCATTCTGTCAGGAATGAGAAGGCTACCCAAGCGCGCAGCCTGTCAGGACTTAAAGGTGTTGGTGGATCTCCACATTCAGAATCTCTAGAGATAGAGACCAACACCTCATTTGATGATGACACGATCGAGGGCGACACGCAGTCTGGCAGGGATGGAGCAGGAAAAGCGTGGGACCTGGAAGGCCTCCTCCGGCAGGCATCGGTGCATCCGGCCACAAGGGCACGCTTGCGGGGTGCGTCACCGGTGGCATGGGTGTCGTGGCTGCTGTACTGGGCAAGCCCGATCGGAGAGCGATTGCTCGAGCCAACAGGGAACGCGGTCAGCCGGCTGAAAGAGGCCCCGATGGCGCCGATGGCAGGTGCGTTCGAGCGATTGGCTGCGCTGGGGCCGGATGGTCTGGAGGAGATGATCGTGCCAAGGGTCCTTTCTCGGTATGGCGATCACCCGTCCAATCGGGACTGGGAGGACGTGATGAGCGGCGCGCCGGAGGATCGTCTCCGGCGCCTCGTCGACCTCTTCGGCTTCGACCTGGCTGTATGGCGGGAGGACGATGTGGACGGCGGCAACGGCCAGCTCGACGACTGACATCGGCGGGCGCCTCGGCAGCGGAACACGACTGCGTGCCGGGCTCCTGGCGTGTGGTGGAACTCAGGGTCGCGAGGGGAACCGACCAGGAGGGTAGGTGGCTGCAGTCGACGCAGCCGCAGACGTAGTGCAGGTAGAGGCAGCTCCCTACAGCCAGGAGGCAGAGGAAGCTGTCCTGGGTTCGGTCCTAATCAACCCCGAGGTCTTCTTCGACGTCGCCCCTTTCCTTCCCGCTGGGGACTTCTACCTTCACCGCAACCGCTGGATCTGGGAGGCCTTTCTCCGGCTGCAGGACCAGCGTCAGCCGATCGATATCCTGACGGTCTCGGAGGAGTTGGAGCGGCAGGGGAAGCTGTCCGAGGTAGGGGGCGAGGCCTACCTGACGGCACTCATTACCAGGGTGCCAACCTCGCTTCACGCAGAGGCCTACGGGCGGCTTGTGGAGCGGGCCGCAACCCGGCGCAGGTTGCTGGCGGCAGCCGGCCAGGTGGCTCGGCTGGCGCACCGGTCCGAACTCTCCGTTGAAGATGCTGTCGAGGATGCCGAAAAGGCGATCTTCGCCGTGGGGGAGCGTCGGCTGCGGCATGAGCTCCAGCCGATCAAGCAGGTCCTGAGCTCCTACTACGACCGGCTGGACTACCAGGCACGCCATCCGGAGGAGTCGCTCGGCGTCCCCACCGGGTTCATCGACCTCGATCGTTTGCTGGGCGGCATGCAGCCCTGTGACCTGCTGATCATCGCCGGCCGGCCGGGGCAGGGGAAATCTGCCTTCTGCCTCTCGGCAGCCTACAATGCCTCCCACCTCCACAACAAGCACGTGGCCGTCTTCTCGCTCGAGATGTCGAACGAACAGCTGGCACAGCGCTTGATCGCCCAGGCGACGGAGATCGACGCGCGCCGGCTGAGGCTTGGCGAGATCCACGACGAAGAGTGGCCGGCCTTCACCCAGGCGCTGAGTGTCCTGAGCACGAATCACATCTACTTCGACGACACGCCGGCGATCACGCCACTGCAGCTGCGGACCAAGTGCCGTCGCCTGCACGGGGAGGTGGGGCTCGATTTGGTGATCGTGGACTACCTGCAGCTGATGACCGGCGACGGGCGGATGGAGAACCGGGTGCAGGAGGTGTCTCACATCTCCCGGAGCTTGAAAGCCCTGGCGCGCGAACTGGGGATACCGGTTCTGGCAGCGGCGCAACTCTCGAGGGCCGTCGAGCAGCGGGCGGACAAACGGCCGGTACTCTCTGACCTGCGCGAGTCCGGGAGCCTGGAGGCGGATGCGGACGTGGTCATGTTCATCTACCGGCCTGATACGTACGACGCGAGCACGCCGTTGCAGAATGTGGCGGAGATCATCGTCGCCAAGCACCGGAACGGGCCGACACATTCGGGCATCGGACTGGTGTTCCGGCGCGAGCTGGCGAAGTTCGAGAACGCGGCGAGTTGGGGAGTGGGTGGCTCTTCTCAGTAGTCGGACACCGCTCCCTGCGCTCGACGACACTTGTCTAGGGGCACGACTGCCTGAGTCTGGTAGGGAGCCATCTTGCGGCCGGCCGAATGCCGCAGGGGGGCGGGATACCCGCCAGGCCAGCCCACCAGGATAGTGGTGCTACAAGCATAAAGTGGCCGTTTTGGCCACCTTATGCTTGTTTTGCATCGCGCCCACTCCATGCTTTGCGGCGCTCGGCCAAAGGAGGTGCCTTCGGAGGAGCTCCCCGCGCGCACGATCATGCCGTAGCAGCTACCCCCACCAATGATCGTGGCCGGCAGGGAACAATCCCGAACGGGTCACCAGGCTTATGCACAAGTTGTGAGTGCACTTGAGGGGAGCATGAGGGGGTGGCAGCCCAGTGCTGGTGGATGCCTCGATGTGGGTACTGGGGTGTCGATCTGGGGGTGCGGGGGCTCGAACCCCGTTCGGGCCGGCGCCCGCCGGGGCGAACGGCCCTCGACCTTACGGATGTGAACTAACCCGCTCGCAACCGCTACTGCGGACCTTACGGTACGGCCGTCTTGATAGCCATCGCGACATCGGACTGTCTATGGCCGTGAGGCCTGAGGTGGATCCTCAACACCCCTATCTGGGATGCACTTGATGATGCGAATCGGGCTCGATAAGCGCAGACTACCGGAACTTGTCCGCGCAGGCAATGGGATGGAAGGCGGAGGTTAGGGATGTAGTCCGGAGTGCAAGGATGGGCAGCAAGATCCACTAGCTTCTCGCGGAGCAGGTCAGTCCGAAGGCCAGTACCCCGCTGCGCGCGATCGCAGCGCTTGGCTGTTTCAACACAATCGGGCGGCTATGTCGCGAGGCGACCCAGCCCCGCGGAACTGGCCTTTTGACGGCGGTGGTTCGGGGGGCAGGAACGCACCCCAGAGGCAAGCCGGGACCTAAGCCTCGGTTGGGCGCGGTGATATGATTCATGCGGGGTTGCCCGCCGGAATTGGTGGTGGCGGAGGGACTGGACCAGTGCAGCGCGGTTCCCTAGTGGAGTGTGGCGGACCTCGGCGGAAGGCTGAGACCACACGGTGGTCAGCGAGGTAATGACCTCCATTTCTCTGACCACGCGGCAGCGCGCCATTCTTCGAGAGATCCTCGTATCTGAGGGCACATTCACCACGCACTACCTCGCCAGCAAGCTGGAGCTTGGCCATCGTATCCTCCGCTACAACCTGCCAAGAATAGAAGCCTGGCTTCGGATGGCTGGTGTGGAGATCATTCACAAGCCGGGCGTGGGCACCGCGATCAAGGCGCCTTCCACCCTGCGAATGCGCCTGATGGCGGAACTTGCCGGGGAGAGCGCTGGCGGGCTTGTCCTCACGGGTGATCAGCGAGTTGGCGAACTGTTGCTCGAATTGCTGGCTAGACTTGGCCCAATTGCATCGGCACGAATCGCCGCCGATGCAGCCGTAAGTCGCCAAACCGTTCTGACCGACATCGAGGCCGCGGAGACATGGCTTCGCCGGAATGGACTGCAGCTTATTCGTCGACCGAGGGTAGGCACCTGGGTTGTCGGTCCAGAGATCAACCGTCGAATTGCCCTTCTCCGATTCCTGGATGAAGTCCTCCCGCTCAAGACATGGTTGGACCTTTGGGACATGCCAATCCAGAATGGCGTAGGGGCCGAGGTGGGAACGCCTCACTTACGAAGCCTGCTGGAACGGCTACCATTGTCGGATGGCCGGTTCTTCGTCGAGCAAGCGGAGCGCGATCTCGATATTGCCTTCACCGCGCGATCAAGGTGTGCGCTTCAGCGCTATCTGTCAATCGCCATCGATGCCATGCGGCAAGGCCGTTTCATTGCGCCATCGGCAGGAGCGCCGCCTCGCTGGACACGCGAGTGGTCAGCCGCGAAGGGGATAGCGCTTCGCATCGATGAGCAATTCGCGCTCACGCTCCCTGAGGATGAGATCGAGATCATTGCCGGCCAGCTGCACTGTGTTCCCCGGGAAGGGTGGACGGCTCCGGTGTCGGTTGACGATGCGATTGCGGCAGGACTGGACGACCGGTACATTGGATTGGCCCGCTCGTTTGTGGCGGAGGCGTCGGTATACCTTCATCCGTGGTTGCGTATTGACCCGAGACTCACGATGGATGTAGCTCGCCACTTGGGGTGTCTGGTTCCTCAGCTGCACTACGGTCTTCCGCTGTGGAATCGACTGCTGGCGACGGTCCGGGACCGATATCCTCAGGTGTTCGATGCGGCAAAGCGATCTGTGGCAGAGATCGAGCGAGAGATAGGCGGAGTGGTCGCGAACGAGATCATTGGCGCTCTCAGCATGGATCTGACGGCTGCTCTTGAACGTCTGCGAAATCCTCGCCGATTTCGGCGGGCTTTTGTAGTTGGGGATAGCTCCATGGTGGGGGGAACGGAGCTGCTCATCAGCAGGCTAAGCGCGGAGTTCCCGAATCTGGAGATCGTCGGCCTCGGCCTCGACAGAATCCCTGAGCAAGAGCAGCTCATGCAGGCGGAGTTGGTCGTGAGCGCGGTTCGGGGTCTGAGGCCTGCGTGCCGTGAGGTGGTCGAGGTCAGCCCCTTCTTGGATAGGGAGGACGTAAGAGCGATTCTGGAGCGCCTGTACTGGGCGGAACGCCAGGATCACGATGCGCAGTCGGCGGGCTTCGATAGGCCGAGCCTGTCAGACCTGCTCCGGCCTGACTGCATCACGCTGGATGGTTCGGCACACGAATGGCGTGATGTCGTGGACCTTGCAGGGAAACCCCTGGTTGACGCCGGCCTAGTCGAGCCGCAGTATGTCCGGGCGATGGTAGACATAATCGCATCCAACGGCCCTTACATGCTGCTTGCTCCCGGGGTGGCCCTCCTGCACGCGAGGCCGGCGGACGGCGTCAACGCATTGTGTATCGGCGTGCTGGTGCTTGCGTCAGGTGTCCGGTTCGGCCACGACACCTTCGATCCGGTTGACATTGCCTTTGTCCTTGGCGCCGAAGATAGCACCAGTCACCTTACGGCACTATCCCAACTTGCCGGCCTGATACGGGACGATGAGTTCCTATCGACGCTGCGCGAGGCGAGAACACCCGCCGAGGTGCTGGGGCTTGTCTGGCGCTTGCAGACACCTGCTGCCTCCGGCTGAGGCGCCTCCCTCCGGGCGGGGCGGGCGCTGGTCAGGCTCCTGGGCCCAGATTGACTGCTCGCTCAGGTCATTAGTCCACTATTGTCGCAAGTCCCTCTGACATAGTCCACCGCATCGGCCCGTCGGATTCTCACATATAGTCCTTATGAGCACTGTTGCAGCGGTGCCCTTGCGGGGAGACTGAAGCGGGGCGAGCGAGCCAGGGGTCGAGTTGGCGGTTTGGCAATCCAGGTGGTTGGCAGCGGGGGAACAATCCGGTCCGAAGGGGAACGCCATCTTCGTTGCGTCCCCGCCTTTGGTTCGAGTAGACCGCCCACCCAGGACAAGGGCCCCACGGCGAGAATCGCAGCTTGTCTGATGAGCTGGTCTGGAGCCAACACCCGTTGGCGCCCGCGGCCGCCATCTTCGCCTCACTGTGTATGGAGGGGAGACCACGCTGCAGTTTTCCAGTGTCGTGGATGGTCTTAGCGATCGCTCTGGGTTTGTCCCGCAGGAATACACCTTCCAAGCACATGATCGCCAGCGGGAACGGGGACGGGAGCGGTCAATAGCCAGCCATCTTGCTGCGTGCTTCAGAGGGAGAGGTGATGTCTGATCGCCCCGTCGCTCATGGAGGGGCAAGGCCACCTGCATCTCCGCGGATCTGGGTGGGAACCCGGAAGGGAGGAGGATGCGGGCAACAGACAAGCAGCGCGTAGCGTGGCAAGCCGAGGCTGGGTTCGCATCGGGTCACATATCGTGGGAGGGTCGTCATGCCTTCAAAGAAGGTAGCCATCATCTGCGGATGCGGGGTGGCGACAAGCACTGTGGTTCGGATGAAGCTCGATCAGTTGTTCAAGACGAACAAGCTAGACGTCACCATTTCCACCGGATCGGCACCGGAGGCAGCGACGATAACCCACGGCGCCGATCTCATCATCGCCATCACCCCGATGCCCCGGGATTTCGGCATACCGGTGATCAACGGGGTGCCGTTCATTTCGGGAGTGGGAGAGGAGGAGACCGCCCAGAAGATCGTGCTCGCGCTTAGTCAGGGCTAGAACACCCCGCCTTCTCGTCAACTAGGAGGAACGGAAATGGAAGCCATTCTGCAAGCCATCAAGGCCTTCTTCGACTGGTTGATCTCATTGAACAATTACGTGGTGATGCCGGTCATCATCTTCCTGTTCGCCTGGCTCTGGTTCAAGGCGAAGATCGGCGATGCATTTCGCGCCGCCCTGCGGATCGCCATCGGCTACGTCGGCCTGAGCATGATCATCGGCTTTCTGATCAACAACCTGGGACCGGCGACAAATGATCTGGTGAAGAACCTGGGGCTAAACCTGACGACGGTTGACGTGGGACTTTCCACTTCGCTGTTGATCAGCTTTGGCACGCGGGTGGCCCTGACCTACATCCCGGTCTGCATCGTCGTCAATCTCATCATGCTGGCGTTCAAGTGGACCAAGACCATCAACATCGACATCTGGAACTTCTGGCACTTTGCCTTCATCGGCGGCTTGGTCTTCACGGTCACCCAGAACTACTGGTACGGAACGATCGCGGTCGCTATCAGCGCAGCTCTCTTGTTGGTTTTTGCCGACGTGACGCAGCCATTGGTCGAGGGCTTCTTCAACATCCCCGGCATCAGCATCCCGCACGGCACCACAGCCCCGCTGTTCTTCCTTGCGTGGCCCTTTGTGTGGCTCGTCGACCGAATCCCGGGCCTCAAGAATGTCGAGATCACTCCCGAGAGCATCCAGAAGAGATTCGGGGCATTTGGTGAGCCGCCGGGGTTGGGGTTGATCGTGGGTGTTCTGCTCGGGGCTCTGGCTGGCTGGCCCGTTGCCAAGGTGCTTCCGCTTGGGGTGGTGATGGCCGGTGTGTTCTTCTTGCTGACCCGCATCGTCGCCATCCTCGTGGAAGGCTTGATGCCGGTGGCGGAAGCGGCCAAGGTGTACCTCAAGGAACGCTACAAGGGCCGGCAGATCTTCATCGGCCTGGACTCCGCACTGCTGATCGGAAGCCCTGCGGTTATGTCCGTCGCCCTGATCATGATCCCGATCACCCTTGGGCTGGCGGTCATCCTGCCGGGGAACAAGTTCCTGGTTTCGGTTGACTTGGTTTTCTTCCCGTTTGCCTTCCCGTTCATCGTCGCGATGTGCCGAGGAAACATCCTGAAATCGGTCATCGTCGGCGTGTGTGTGATGGTCATCACCCTTTACCTCGCCACCTGGATAGCCCCCGTGTTTACGCAAGGCGCGCTGGCAACCGGTATGCCTCCGCTGCCGGCAGGGCTGCTCGGGAGCAATATGTTCGACGGCGGGTTCCCGCTTCCGTCGATCTTCACGTTTCTCGCTGGCCTCTTGCCGCACTAGCACGATATAGCTGCCTCGGTGTGAAGGCGTTGCGGCTGCTGCAGGTGACCGCAACGCCTTCACACCAGCACTCAAAGGGCGAGATCGACGGTTGAGTCAAGACCCTGGAGCACCCGCAAGTAGGTCTCGTTGCTGAACAGGATGGGGCGCCGAAGCAGGCTCTCACCTCGACAAGGGCATCTGTTCGGCAGGGGGAAGGACCGGAGTGGGTTGGTCCTCGGTTCCCATTGGATCGGGCCTGTGTGCGTTGGTCTGAGTATGCGCCGAGAGCCATCATGGAGAGAGCATGGGGCAGGATGGACGAGAGCGGACCGAGTTGTTCGGAGGGATGGCCTTTGGCGAGGCGCTCACACTCTCCGACCTGGAAGCCGCAGACGCAGGTGACGCTCTGCGCTCGCTCACGGCATGCCTGGAGCGTGAGGGGTGTATTGGCGACGGATTCCTGGATGCGTTGGTCGAGAGAGAGAGCAACTTCCCAACGGGCTTGGCAACGAAGACCACATCGGTGGCTATCCCCCACGCGGACCCTGCCTTTGTCAAGGTTCCCGCGCTGGCCGTGGCGAGGCTGCGCCGCCCCGTCAGTTTCCGGGCCATGGACAACCCCGAGCATTCGCTAGCAGTCCAGCTGGTGTTCCTGCTTGCACTCAAAGATCCCGAAGTCCATGTCGCCTTCCTGAAGAAGTTTGCCCTGGCGATCCAGTCGGGGGACTTCCTCTCCAGGCTGATGGGCTGCGAAGGGCGAGCCTGCTTGTGCGAGGAGGTCGTCCGGGTGCTGGGGAAGCCAGCCACCGAGAAAGTCCCGCCTGAGTGAGACGGCGGATCCCTAACCTCGGCTCGGAGGTTGCTGAAGTTGGGCGCTGGAGCGCTCCTGTCGGAGAGGCTCCAGTCAGTGGGGGCCGAATGGGAGGGGAGTCTCGAAGAGCTCGCGGATGGTGACAGCTGCCAGACTGCTGGCGGGGGGCGATGCCTGTTCTCATGCAGGGGGCGCCTCACTCGGAGCGGAAGCAGCGGCGCTGGCTCGGCATCCCGCCTGCTGGAAGATCGACGATCGAGAAGACGGGGTGCATTGGTCTCTAGCATCCGATGCATCCGCATGCAAGGGCAACGATCAATGCTGGAGAGAATTCGAAGGACTGCGACGCACTCATCTGCCGGAGACGGGAGCAGGGGCTCAATCATTGTCTAGGGCATCGGAATGTGGCCAAAGAGGATTCTGGAGGACGCACCAATGGCCGAGAGTGTTCTGGAGCGATTGCAGATGACCAACCCGGATGCGGAGATCTGGTGGGACTCGTCTCCCCTGATCTTCGACGGGTGGGTGAAGAAGAACGTTGACGCAGCCGCCCCGGGCAAGAAGAAGGATCTGGAAGCCCAGCTCAA
>Ga0315273_10005393_pt1 | contig 15796 bp, 19 predicted proteins | sample YL17G02_0_MG_FD_205753 | JGI IMG/M metagenome (GOLD analysis project Ga0315273, IMG submission 205753) | Sediment microbial communities from Yellowstone Lake, YNP, Wyoming, USA - YL17G02_0 | ecosystem: Environmental > Aquatic > Freshwater > Lake > Sediment | place: USA: Wyoming | collected...
GCCGCGTCCCTGGCGGAGACGGCGGGCGCGGCGCTCAGGCGCGACGGGATCGGCCCCGACGTCACCGCCGCCAGCAATCGCGCGGCCGACGGCGGCGCCACGGGAGGCCGGACGGACCGCCGCACCGCCGAGGGCAGAGCCGCCGGACGTGCCTCGCCGTCCTCCTCTACCCACGGCCCGGCGGCCGGATGGCGGGCTGGCTCCTCTGGCGCCGCACCCCCCCGGCCGTCATGATGGACGCCGGCGCCGGGCTGCCCGCCACCTCCAGCACGAACGTCTCCCACGCCCCCACCGCCGACCGGTTCACGTTCACCACCGACCCGCCGCCGTTCTCCGCACAGGCGTAGTACCCCCCGCTGCTCAGCAGCGCAATCGCCGTCCCGTTGCCAATCGGCGCCCCGGGTTGGTCCAGATTCGCGATCGTGAACGTCTCCCACGCCCCGACCGCCTGCGCCGGCGCCAGCATCGCCTCGCCCCCGCCCGACACCGCCTGCAGGTAGTAGCCCGCACTCGTCCGGAACGCCACCGGGTCGCCATCCTGCAGGACCCCGCCGTTGAGGTCTTCCAGCGTCAACGTCTCCCAACTCCCCGGCACCCACCGGTTGGCGTTGACGAGGTCGCCGCCGCCGCCCTCCGCCACCACGTACTGGCCGCTGGCCGCCTGCAGGTGCACCGCAACGGGCGCCGTCAGCCCCACCTGCAGATCCCACGACAGGTGCGCCCACGCCCGCCCCAGCGCTCGTAGCACTCGTAGCGCAACGTGTGCGCGCCGGCCAGGTCCATCTCCGCCTCGTGCGGCACCGAGCCGTTCTGGTCCCACCAGGCGTCGATCCGGAGCTGACCGTCGACATACAGCCGGCTCCCATCGTCGGTCTGCACCCTGAACCGGTACCGGCCCGCCGGAAAGGTCACCGTGCGCGTGAAGCGCGCGGAGAAGTTGTCGGCGGGAAGGCCGGACGGGGCGCCGTTGGCCCACCAGTGATCAACGAAGCCCGTGCCCTCATCGACCGCGCTGGTCGGGGTGCCGCTGAGGGTCGCGTTGCTGAAGTGCTCCGCCTTCCAGTGGTCCGCCGGGGGCGGGACCGTAGACAGCCAGGACACGCCGTTCAGGTCGAACCGGCCCCCTGGCGTGGTGGAGGCCCGGACCTGCCAGAAGTGATCACCAGGCGCCAGGCCGTCCCACGTCAGCGACGGCGTCGTGGTTCCCCGCCAGCGGGGCAGGCACACGGTCGTGATGGGCGCATCGGCCACGCAAGAGTCCCTGGATTGGACACTCACACATCCTCCATGGTATGTCTAGACATATGAGGACGACCGTACGGCTCGATGACGCGCTGCTTTCGCGGGCGAAGCGCGAGGCCGCTCGACAGGACGAAACGCTGACCGCCCTGATCGAACGCGGTCTCAGACTCGTGCTCGCCAGGCCCGAGCGGCAGGTCCCGCGCAAACCGGTGACGCTGCCGGTCTGCCGGGCGGGCGGCGGAACGCTGCCGGGCGTCGACCTCGACGACAGCGCGGCCCTCCTGGACGTTGTCGAGGGCCGGCGATGATCCTGCCGGACGTCAACGTCCTGCTCTGCGCCTTTCGCAGCGACGCGCCGAACCACGCCGCGTACCGCAACTGGCTCGGCGACGTCGTCAATGGGGATTCCGCGTATGGGATCTCGCCGCAGGTGCTCTCGTCGGTCATCCGCATCGCCACCCACCCGCGGGTGTACGCCAGGCCCAGTGCCCTGTCCGACGCCTTCTCGTTCGCGCGGATCCTGCTGGCGCAACCCCATTGCACCGTCGTGACGCCCGGCCCGCGTCACTGGTCGCTGTTCCAGGACATCTGCGTCCGCGCATCGGCATCGGGGAATCTCGTCCAGGACGCGTGGGTTGCCGCCCTGGCGATCGAGTCCGGCTGTGAGTGGATCACGACCGACCGGGACTTCGCACGATTTCGGGGACTTCGCTGGCGCGTGCCGTTCTGAGGCAGAGGGACTCGGCACCAGGCCGCCTTACTCCCGCAACGTCCCCGAGTCGGGCCGTCAGATCCCGTCACAGCTGTCGTTGCTCGTGCTGTCCACGCAGACCCAGCAGCCCGTGGTTGGCGTCGCGCTTCAGATCAAGTTGACGGTACAGCCGAAGCCGATGGTGGCCCAAGCGCACCCACGTGCGTCAAGTGCGGGGGCGCATTGACCTGGTTGCTATGCGTGGTCAACGGCAGCGTCTCTGCGTTCGCTTCAAGAATGACGCGCATCTGCGGCGCGGCTCTATCATCGTCTCAGCAGCTCGCACTGCAGGGTGCTCGTCCGATTCTGCAGGGTGCTGATCAAGCCGTCGACACTTCCGCACACCACGTCGGCCTCCGATGCCGCTTTGCCGCGAACGTACACGCAGACGTTGACGGCATAGTCAGGACTGGCGAGGGCGTCCAGTCGCTTCCGTGGCACCCGGATGCGGATGTTAACGGCACTCGTCGATCCGGAAGCATGGATGACGACGACGGTCCCTTTCTCGATCTTCAAGACAACGCCTGTATGTGTGATTGCCTTGCCGATTCTCCAGAAAATCGCGTCACCAGGTTTCGCATCGGTGATGTGCGTGCCGACCTCTGCATCGCCAGCTGCGGCCGCCTTGTTCAACTGATCCCATTCGTTGCTTGCACCGCCAGTCAATACGACTGTGTTATCGGGATCCCTCTTGAACACCTCTCGGACCAGACCGGAGCAGTCCAGACCGCCCGGGCGTCCCTTCGTCGGGTAGTGGATCGGAGGATCGGCGTTCATCAAGGTTGTTGCTGCCTTGATCCGATCGTGTGCATCCAAGCCGTCGGGGTCCTCGAAGCGCAGGGGATTGCTGAGCGCATACGCGTAGCGATTCCACCGCTGGGGTTCGTCCGTTTCCCCGTCGAATGGCTGCACCGGGTGGAGGTAGTACTGGACCTTGCCCTCCTTCACTTTCACCGCGCGCAGGTCGTCGGCGTCGTACCGGTGTGTCACCGTGAGGCCGCTCGTCAGGGTCGCCGTCGCCGTCGCCATCAGGCCGGTCGGCGTGTAGGCGTACGTCCCGCGGGCATCCGACCCCGTCTCGCCGACCGCGTTGTACCCGAGGGGACGTCCACGATGAACGAGTGACGCTGGTTGGCGGCGCGGTACGGCTGGCCGGCGTGATCGGCCAGGTCGATGCCCAGCCGCACCGACGCCCACTCCTTGTGGCTCTCGTTCGTGATCTCGAAGGTGGTCTCGACCACCGCGTAGTCCTGCCCTTTCCGATGGACGATCCGTTGCACCTTGAAGGAAGGCGCGGCGATGAACAGGTGCCCGCCGTCGATCGGGATCTGGATGCGTTCGGCCCGAAGCGAGACATAGGCGAGGCCGGCAATGATGATCGCCAGGGCCAACAGCCCTGCCAGGCGGAATCCAGCGTGCCGAAGGGACGGAAGCATGAAGCCGTGCGGAGCCATGTCGAATCCTCCCGTCAATCTCAGAGGCTTGGAGCAGGACGGCAGCGCACGGCGGAGGCGGTGGGGTCACGCGGGGGATGGACCGCGCCTGGCACGAGCGCTCGGCGAACTCTGCCAGACAGACCGGGGGGCAAGCGAAAAGCGACAAGCGGCGAGAGATTTCACAAATGTAACGGTTTCGTTACATTTCGGTCGAGCACGTGCCCGCGTCGGCCTGCGAGATGCGGGGCACGATGGCGGGGTCGTCGCCCTGCGTGCAGGGGACGCCGCCGAGAAGCGGCCACGCGATCAGCGCCGCGGCGAGCGCCACCGCGGTTCGTCCGTGGAGACGTCTCATCCAGCTTATGATAGCTGCCAGATGCGCTGCCGAGTCACCACCCGCCCGCCCCGTCCGCCTGTCGCGCTGCCGCCGGTCGCCACAGACGCCGACACGCTCCAGTCGTTCCTGGAAGATGCCGCGCACTATCACGGCGGCCACGCGGCCGGCGTGGCGTTTCCGCGATCGGAAGGCGAGGTGGCGGCGCTCGTCACCTCGGTCGATCGCCTGCTGCCGATCGGCGCGCAGTCGTCGCTCACCGGCGGCGCGACGCCCATGGGCGAGGTGATCGTGAGCACGACGCGCATGGCAGCCATCGGCCCGATCGATCGCGACACGGTGCGCGTCCAGCCGGGCGTGGTGCTCTCGAGCCTGCAGGAGTCGCTTGCATCCGCGCGGCGCTACTACCCGCCCGCGCCCACCTACAACGGCGCGTGCGTGGGCGGCACGATCGCGACCAACGCGTCGGGCGCGGCCACCTTCAAATACGGCAGCACCCGCCGCTGGGTGAAGGCCCTGACGGTCGTCCTGGCGACCGGCGAGGTCGTCGACATCGAGCGCGGGCAGGTGGCCGCCGACCCGCGTGGCTTCTTCGAGATCGACGGCCCACCGGGCCTGCGGCGGGTGATGGTGCCCGCCTACGTGATGCCGGACGTGCCGAAGCGGTCCGCGGGGTACTTCGCCTCGCCGGGCATGGATCTCGTCGACCTCTTCATCGGCTCGGAAGGGACGCTCGGCATCGTCGTGGACGCGACGCTGGCCATCGTGCCCGACCCGCCGAACACCTGTCACGCGCTCGTGCCGTGCCCGACTGAATCCGGCGCCGTCGCGCTGGTGGGCGCGCTGCGCCGCGCCTCCCGCGAAACCTGGCGCGCGCGCGATCCGCGCGGCCTCGACGTTTCGGCCATCGAGCAGATGGACCGCCGCTGCCTCGCGATGCTGCGCGATGATGGAGAGGACCGCAAGCACCACGTGCACGTCCCGGACGGCACCGCGATGGCGCTGCTCGTCCAGATCGAGCTGCCGGCCGACGTGACATCCGAGCGGGCGTTCGAACAACTGTCCAGCGCCCGCGAGCCCGGGGCGCCGGACACGCCGCTGGCCCGGTTCTGCGCGCTGCTGGACGCATCGGGCGTGCTGGATGACACGCAGATGGCGCTGCCCGGCGAGCATCGGCGCGCCGAGCAGTTCGTCGCGATCCGCGAAGCGGTGCCGTCGGCGGTGAAACACCGGATCGGCATTGCCAAGCAGACGATCGATTTGTCGATCGAGAAGACGGCGGGCGACATGATCGTGCCGTTCGAGCGCTTCGAAGAGATGCTGGCCGTCTACCACGAGGGATTCGGGCGGCGCGGCCTCGATCACGCGATCTGGGGCCACGTGTCGGACGGCAACGTCCACCCCAACGTGCTGCCGCGCACCGTGGAGGAGATGCACGCCGGGCGCGAGGCGATCCTGGAATTCGGCCACGAGGTGATGCGCCGCGGTGGATGCCCGCTGGCCGAGCACGGGGTCGGCCGGAGCCCGCTGAAGCAGGCGCTGCTGCGCCAGCTCTACGGCGACGCCGGCATCGACGCCATGCGCGAGGTGAAGGCGGCGCTCGACCCGGACTGGAAACTCTCGCCGGGGGTGCTGTTCCCGAGGTCGGGCGGGGCTTCAGCCCCGCCGTGAAGCCGGGGCGTCACCCTGCTTGGTTCATGAACGACTGCGCCGGATCGTGATTCGGGCACGTGTAGGGCGAGGCTTTGGCCTCGCCGTGTACGCGGGGCCTTCAAGGCCCCACGCACACGGCGGACCTGAAGGTCCTCCCTACATGCGCACGTCGGAACGTGCGCATCCGGTGCCAGAACGTCCCGCCGGTCACAACGGGACCGGTTTCAGCGGCACGTCCCAGTGCGCATCGAGCAGTTCGAATCGGCGCTGCTCTTCCTTCTTGAATCGCTCCTGGTCCGGGAAGAGCCGCCGCGCGATCTCGCTTTCGTCCACGTGCGTCAACGCCGCCGCGAGGTCGGGATACGTGATGGCGACGACAAACGTCCAGTCCGCCCGCCCGTCGCCGTGGTACTTCGGTTCGCAGGCGGTCACCGCCGTGAAGCGGCCGCCGATCTGCGCCTGGAGCACCGGGTAGTGATTGCGCCGCCACAGGTCCACGAACTCCCCGTGGAATCCCCATCGCACCTTGTAGAAGTACCAAATCGTCTGCTCACCGGTTGCCATGGCCTGGTCTCCTTGCGATGACGCCGAGCAACTCGAACATGATGTTGGCCGCCAGCAGTGCCGTGATCTGCCCCGGACCGTCGAAGAGCGGCGACACCTCGACCACGTCGCAGCCGACGATGTACAGGCCAGCCGGGTGCCCCGGGTCTCGGCACCCCAGCGCGGCTGCCGCGCCGGGGACCCCGCCTGAAGACCCGGGGCCCACAGCTGAAGACCCGGGGGCCACACCCGAGGACCCGGGGGCCACACCCGAAGACCCGGGACCCACACCGGCGGACTCTGAAGCCCCCGCCAGGCCTCGAACGAGCCGCAGCGCCTCGTCGCTGGTCAGCCCGCCGACTTCCGGCGTGCCCGTGCCCGGCGCGAACGCCGGATCGACCGCGTCGATGTCGAACGTGACGTAGCACGGTCCGGTGACCACCTGCCGGATCTCCTCCGCGATGGATGCGACGCCCCGCTCCTTCACCTGCGTGATGTCGCGCACCGTGACGGCGTGTTCGCGGTGGAACGCGAAATCGTTCTCGCCGTACATGGGCCCGCGGATGCCCACCTGGATGAACCGCCGCGGATCGATGGCGCCTTCGCGCACCGCGTGCCAGAACGGCGAGCCGTGGAAGTAGGGCGAGCCGAAATCCTGGTCCCACGTGTCGATGTGCGAGTCGAACTGCACGAGCCCGAGCGGCCCGTGTGCGCGCGCCAGCGCCCGCAGGACGGGCAACGAGATGCTGTGATCGCCGCCGACCACCATCGGAACGGCCCTCGCCGCCGCGATGGTCGCAATCCGATCCTCGATGGCCCGGTAGGCGTCCTGGAGGTTCACCGGCGACGCGTCGATGTCGCCGGCGTCGATCACCCGAAGGTGCTCGAACGGCGCGATCTTCTGGAAGTAGTTGTAGGGCCGGATGAGCGACGACTGGGCGCGGATCTCGCGCGGCGCCATCCGGGCGCCCGGCCGGTACGACGTGCCGCCGTCGAACGGCGCGCCGACGATGGCCACGTCCACGCCGTCGACCTCGTCGCGGTACGGCAGGCGCATGAACGTCGCCGGCTGCGAGAAGCGGGGCGACGAGAACGCGTCGCGAGGCTGGAAGGACATGCCGCGATTGTAGCGGGGTCGGGTCGTGGAAAAACTGTTATTTCAAGACCCGACCCCGGTCGTGTAATCTGCGGGCCATGCACCGCGCATCGCCGGGCCTCCGGCTCCACCGATCGCTCTCGGGCGTCGAGTACTTCGCCTTCGGCTTCGGGTCGATGGTCGGCGTCGGCTGGCTGGTGCTGATCGACGACTGGCTCGGTCGCGGCGGCCCGCTGGGCGCGATGCTCGGCTTTCTCGCCGGCGGATTGTTGCTGCTCCCGGTCGCGAAGACCTACGGCCGCCTTGTCACGCGCATCCAGGACGCGGGCGCCGAGATCGCGTACACCGAGGGCGTGTTCCCGCCGGGCGTCGGCTTCGCCGCCGGCTGGACGATGGTGCTGGCGTACGCGATCGTGTGCCCGTGGGAAGCGGTGGCCATCGGCAACCTGCTGGGGCGGGTCTTTCCCCAGTTGAACGCCTGGCCGCTGTACGAAGTGGCCGGCAAGACGATCTTCGCGCCGCGCGTCGCGCTCGGCCTGCTCCTGACCGCGCTCATCACCGTGGTCAACCTGCGCGGCATCAGGCCAAGCGGCGTCTTGCAGGACGTCACCACCTTCGGCCTGCTGGCCGCCTTCGCCGTGTTCGCGTCGCTCGGCTTCGCCCGCGGATCGGCCGCGAACATGCAGCCGCTGTTCGCCCGGCCGGGCGCCGGCGGCGCGTGGCTATCGATGCTGCTCATGCTGCAGGTGGTGCCGTACTTCATGGCCGGCTTCGAGTCGGTAGCCAAGGGATCGGAGGAAGCGCGGCCCGGGTTCGACACGCGCGGCTTCTCGCGCGCCATGATCGCCGCGGTCCTCGTCGGCGCGTTCTTCTACGTCACCGTCATCGGCGCCGTGTCGTTCGTGTATCCGTGGCGGGAACTGACGTCGAGCCACATCGGCACCGAGGCCGCCTTCGAGCGCGCGTTCGGCTCGCGCACCATCGCCAACCTGATCGTCTTTGCCGCGTTCCTCTCGCTGCTCAAGGTGTTCAACGGGAACTTCGTCGCGGCCACGCGTCTGCTGTTTGCCATCGGGCGCCGCGGCCTCGTGCACCCGTCGCTCGCGCGCCTCCACGCCGGGCACGGCACACCGGTCACCGCCATCCTGCTTGTGTCCGGCGTCACCGTGGCTGCGTCGTTCCTCGGCGACGCGGCGCTGGTGCCGATCACGGAAGTGGGATCGCTGGCGGCCGGCGTCGGCTGGCTGTCGGCGTCGCTGGCCTACCTGTCGCGGCGAAGGACGGCGGGAGAACGGGGACTGCCGCTGGCAGCGTGGCTGGCCGTCCTGGTGAGCCTCGCCATCATCCTGATGAAGGTGCTGCCGGCGGTGCCCGGCTCCTTCAGCCGGGCGGAGTGGAGCGCGTTCGTCCTCTGGTCGCTGCTGGGCCTCGCCTTCTGGCGGGGACGCCGGCGCTGAGCGGGCCGGACCTGCCACGCGACGTGCTAGAATCCGTACTGTCAGTTTTGCCTGCCTTCTCTCCGGAGCGTGAGCGATGACCCGGCTCGCCACTGCTCTCCTCGCCGTCTTGTTCCTGCTGCCCGCGTGCGGCGCGCTCTCCGACTCCGCGGGCCCGTCGGCCACGATGTTCAGGATGATCGGCAGGAGCTGGCTGCTGGCCACGTCGAAGGTCAACGAGTCATCCCCTGGCATGGCCGTGGTCCGGGACCAGGCGACGTGGAACGCCTGGATGGCCGACATCCGCGACCTGAGGCCGCCCAGCGGCGACCCTCGCGACGTCGTGCCGACCGTGGACTTCTCCACCGAGAATGCGGTTGTGCTGTGGCTCGGCGCCCGGGGCGACACCTCGTACTCGGTCGACGTGGCGAGCGTGAGCCTGGCGCGGCCCTCAAGGCTGACGCTCCAGGCCGTCGAGACGCAGAGCTGCGGCGGGGCCGCACTCGTCATCACCTATCCGCTCGCCATCGTCGCCGTCCCGAAAGGGTTCGAAGTGCAGGCGGAGTGGTCGCGCACCGCGCCGTGCCGGTGAAACCCCGTTTCAGAACTTGAAAAGGTCGTCGAACGCGCTGCGGGCCGACGCCGGCGCCGTCGAGCCGGTCTGGCGCTCGATGGTCGTGCGGACCGCAAAGAGCGTGCAGGTGTTGCGCGCGTCCTTGGGCGCGATGCGGACCGGGATGGTCTGCATACACTGAAAGCGGCTGCCGGGATCGAATGACGCGCACTGCGCGCAGGCATGAAGATCGGCGCCGCACTTCGGGCAGAGGCTGTCGAAGCCGATCTCCGGTGAGACGCGGTGCCCGCACAGGCTGCACTTGAGCACCTCGTGGGCCGCCATGAGGTTGGGCGTGCGCGGGCCCTCGGCGTGATCGCCCCGCTCGCGCGGGCCCCGCGGCTCCTGCGGTCCAGGCTTCTTCTGTTGCGGCTGACGATCGCGGTCGTCGTCCTGGTAGCCGCGCTGGCGGTATTTGCGGTCGCTCATGACGGCACGATTGTCGGGCCATCGAGGGGGGTTGTGCAAGCGCTTCGTGGAGCGCGGGAGGACGGACGGCGTCCGGCGCGGATGGGGGCCGTGGCTCGCCGCCAGAGACGTTGCCGCGCAAAAGGCACGGGTGCACGTCAGATTTGCGCGGTAGGCTCACGCGGCTTCTCCGTGGGCCCGCGCTGATCGTCGTTCCCAGAAGTCCTTGAAGCGTCCGCTGAGCTGGCAGCACCGCAGCGCGACGATCGCGTCGGCACCTGCGACGGTCCAATGCATCCCGGCGCGCGTGAGCCGGGTGCCGATGGCCACCTTGCCCCAGGCTTCGACGACGCCGGACGAGACACAGAGGCCTTGGGTGCGACCATGCGGTGCTCGTCAGCGGCGATCTCGCGGCCGAGCGCGTCGGTCGGCCGCTCGACGTGCGTCGTCGGCACGTCCACGCCGGCCAGTTCGTGCAACAACCCATGGCCCTGGGCGAAGCCGACCATCGCCGCCACGAATCCGACCATGCGCGTGACCGCCGGCGACAGCGACGTGCCGTCCAGCCCCGGCGTCGCGTCGCACGGACAGGCCTGCGCGTCGCAGGCCGCGCAGTGGTAGTAGGCCCGGACCAAGGTGAGGTCGCCCAGCACACTCTGGAACGTCCGGCCTCGAGGGGCAGACCTCGTCACCGCCGCCGACGAACTTCGAGCGCACGCCGATCGTCACGCCCGACGCCTGCGACTACGAGAACCAGGAGACTCACGTTGGCTGAAGTCGCGTCGCCGCACGAATCGCCCGGGCACGGCGCGGGCCGCGACCCGAACCTCGCGCACCACTTCGACGACCTGGAGCAGCAGCGCGAGGCCGCCTCGCCCGGCATGTGGGTGTTCCTCGTCACAGAGCTGCTGTTCTTCGGCGGGCTGTTCGCGGCCTACATGGTCTACCGCGTGTGGTACCCGGCCACGTTCGGTTCCGCCAGCCGCGCATTCAACATCTACTCGGGCGCCGGCATGACGGTGGTGCTCATCACGAGCAGTGTGACAATGGCCATGGCCGTGCACGCGGCGGCCAAGGGGAAGCCCGCGCGCATCATCGGCTTCCTGGGCCTCACGCGGGTGAGGGCTGATTACTCTCGACCCCATTTCAGCAGGCGGACGTCGCGCTCGGCGACGCCTTCGAGGTCCTTGTTGGCGGGGACCGTTCGGCGCAGCAGCAAGTCCATGCCCGCCTGCGGCGCGAACGGGCGCTGGGCATCCGCGATGAGGACCGTCGCGCCCCGGCGCCGCGCACGTTGCAGGAAGGCGAGCATCCGCTCGGACTGGCCCTTCTCGTAGAACATCTCCGCCACCAGCACGACGTCCACGGGCGGCGGCTCGCCGCCGAGCAGATCCGCGTCGGTGACGTCGAGGGCGAGGCCGTTGGCCGCGGCGTTCAGTCCCGCGACGTGCCCCGCGACCTGGTCGATGTCGCTCCCGACAACCGCGCGGGCGCCGGCGCGCAGGGCCGCGAGCGCGGCGGCGCCGCCGCCGCAGCCGAGATCGAGGACCGCCCGGCCGGCGACCAGTGGCGCATGGTCGAGCAAGTACCGCGCGAGCACGGCCGCGCCTGGCCACACCACCGCCCAGTACGGCACGGCGCACGGCTGCCCGCAGTCCGCCTCCCACCGGCGCCACAACTCGAACACGTCGGCAGCCTGGTGGGCGACGAGGGACTCGCAGTCATGGATGGGCGCGAGCGGGGCGAGTTCGGCGAGCAGGCGGGGTTCGGGTGTGCGGATCATGCCTTGTGATGGCCGAGCATAGCAGGCGCGGCTCTCGTGGGGGCGTGGACCGTCAATCGGGTATGATTTCCCGATGCCGTCCGCCGAAACAGCCGAGTTGTCCCGTCCGGATCTGGAAGCGCGCGTCGGCGCCATCAGGTGGTGCCATCCCATCGACCTGGGCGGCGGCCTCGTGACGCGCTCCGAGTGGCACGTGCGGCAGCGCTTTGCGCGCCGCGTCAAGTTCCTGTCGCTGCCGGAAGACCTGACCGGCAAGACCGTGCTCGACATCGGTGCCTGGGACGGCTTCTTCTCGTTCGAGTGCGAGCGCCGCGGCGCCGCCCGCGTGCTGGCCATCGACACCTACGCGTGGGACGTGCACGGCAAGGACGGGTACCTTCTGGCGCACTCGGTGCTGAAGTCGAAGGTGGAGTCCATGCGGCTGGCGGCCGAGGACCTGGACCCGAGGGTCATCGGCGCGTTCGACCTGGTGCTGTTCCTCGGCGTCCTGTATCACCTGCGATCGCCGATCGCGGTGCTCGAACGCCTGCGCGGCGTCACGCAGGGTACGCTGGTGTGCGAGACGCACACGCTGGTGCCGGCGATGCACGCGAAGTACCCGCTGATCAGCTTCTTCCCCGGTGACGGCCTCGAGAAGGGGGCGAAGTACGAATTCACGGCCATCCCCACCATCGAGTGCCTGCGCCAGATGCTGGTCGCCGCCGGCTTCACCCGCATGGACGTGAAGCGCGGGCCCTCGCTGCGTCCACTGAAGCAGTTGAAGGCGCTGGTCACCAACCGCCCGCAGTCCGGCCGCCTGGTCGTGCACGCGAGCTGACCCGCCTCCCCGCCCGCGAAAATGAGACTGGGGTGAGAAAATGTGCCAGACCCCATTTCGGCGGCTATAAGTACCTGAGGGCGAAGGCTTTCTCCTCCAGGCCCGCGCGGAATTCCGGCGCGGCGACGTCGATGAGCGCCCGGCTGCGCTGGCGGATCGTCTTGCCGTACAACTGCGCCGCCCCGTGCTCGGTCACCACGTAGTGCACGTGGTTCCGCGTCGTCACAACCCCCGCGCCGGGCTTCAACATCGGCACGATCTTGCTCACCGACTCGCCCCGCGCGACCGCCGTCGACGGCAGCGCGATGATCGGCACCCCGCCCTTGCTGCGCGACGCCCCGTAGATGAAGTCGAGCTGGCCGCCGACGCCGCTGTAGATGCGCGTGCCGATGCTGTCCGAGCACACCTGCCCGGTCAGATCCACCTCGATCGCCGAGTTGATCGCCACCATGCGGTCGTTCTGCGCCACGACGAACGGGTCGTTCGTGTAGTCGCTCGGGTGCATCTCGACCACCGGGTTGTCGTGCACGAAGTCGTAGAGGCGCCTGGTGCCAATCAGGAACCCGGCGATGATCTTGCCCGGGTGCAGGCTCTTCCGCTCGCCGTCGATGACGCCGCTCTCCACCAGGTCGATGACGCCGTCGGAGAACAGCTCCGTGTGAATACCCAGATGCTTGTGGTGGGTCAGCCGCTGCAGGACGGCGTCGGGGATGCCGCCGATGCCGGTCTGGAGCGTCGCCCCGTCGGGAATCAGCGCGGCGATGTGCGCGGCGATGCAGCCGGCCACCTCCGACGACTCGCCCATCCTCGCCTCGGTCACGGGGTAGTCCACCTCGACGACGGCGTCGATCTTCGAGACGTGGATGAACGCGTCGCCGAGCGTCCGCGGCATGCGCGGGTTCACTTCGGCGATGACGGTCCTGGCCGCCTGCGCGGCCGGCTTCGTCACGCCGACCTCGACGCCGAACGAGCAGAAGCCGTGCTCGTCGGGAGGGCTCACGTGCACCAGCGCCACGTCGAGCGGGAGGCCGCCTCGCAGCAACGCCGGGATTTCCGACAGGAAGCACGGCGTGAAGTCGGCGCGCCCCTCGTTCACCGCGACTCGCACGTTGGAGCTGACGAAGAGGTTGTTGACGCGCAGGTGCCCCTCGAGCTCCGGCGCCACCACGGATTCGTCCAGCCCGATGGTGAGCACGTGAATCAGCTCCAGGCCCACCAGCGATCGCGCCCGCTCGAGCAGCGCTGCGTGCAGGAACCTGGGCACCGAGCAGTTCCCGGTGACGAAGACGCGCTGGTGGGAGTCGATGCGGGCGACGGCCTCGTCGGCGGGCACCACCTTGTTCCGATAGGCGGTCATCCAGTTCACGGCGTCACGGCTCCCATTCCCAGATGAGCCGCCAGCGTCATGCTGACCACCTGCCCGTCGTGCGTGGCCACGCCACGCCTGAGCGCCGGCAGCCTGGCCATCGCGTCGTCGAGGCCCGTGCGCGCCACCTCCCACATGAGCGGCCACATCGCGTTGTTGAACGCGTGCGTTGCCGTTCTCGCAACAACCGCCGTCAGGTTCGGCACGCAGAAGTGGATCATCCCCTCTTCGACGAACGTGGGATCGCGGTGCGTCGTCGGCCGGCTCGTCTCGACGCAACCGCCCTGGTCGATGGAGACGTCGAGGATCACCGAGCGCGGTTTCATGGACCGCACCATCTCGCGCGTCACGACGATGGGCGACCGTGCGCCGGGCACGAGCACCGCTCCCACGAGCACGTCGGCGAACCGCACCACCTTTCGCAGGTTGAACGGGTGGGACACCATCATCACCGGCCGGGGGCCGGGCCCGCAGGAATCGTCGATCTGCTGCAGTTTCGCCAGGTCGCGATTCAGCAGGTACACGGTCGCGCCGATCCCGAGAAACGCCTTCGCGGCCGCGCGGCCCACCGTTCCGGCGCCGATGATCACGACCTCCGCTGGCGGCACGCCAGGCACACCGCCGAGGAGAATGCCCTTTCCGCCGTGGTCATTCTGGAGCACGCGCGCCGCCACCTGCGGCAGCATGCGCCCAGCCACCTGGCTCAAGGGTACCAGCACGGGCAGCGTGCCGTCGGGTTGCTGGATCGTCTCGTACGCAATGGCACTGATGCGCTTCTCGATGAGGATGTCCACGATGGCGCGGCGACGCGCGGCGAAGTGCAGAAACCCGGCGACGATGGCGCCCGGCTGCAGGGAGGCGGCCTCCTCTTCGCCGATCGGCCCCACGCAGAAGAGGAGGTCGGCGCGGCCGTGCACCTCCTGCGAGGAGTAGACGATGCGCGCGCCGGCGCGCTCGTAGTCAACGTTGGAGAAGCCGGCGCCGCGCCCGGCGTCGGTTTCGACCGAGCAGAAGTGCCCGGCGGCCGTCAGCAACTCGACGCCGGCCGGCGTCAGGCCCACCCGGTGCTCGTCCACGTGCCGCTCGCGCGGTACGCCGATGTGCATGGCGCCTCCCTGGGGGTCCCCCTGGGTCTGAAGACCCAGGGGCTACAGGCCCCAAGACCCAGGGGCCACAGTTCTGAAGGACTACGGATCTGTAGCCCCCGGGTCTTCAGACCCGCGGGACCCGCCAAGCTTCACCTCGGCCTGCATCTTCAGGCGCCTCGCGCTGCGCAGCGCCTGGCGCAGCAGGAACTCGATCTGCCCGTTGAGGCTCCGCAGGTCGTCGTTTGCCCACACCTGCAGAGCCTCGAAGACGGCCGGATCGACACGCAGGAGAAACGATTTCCTCTCGGCCACGATCTACTGGTGCAGCGTGCCGGCGTTCAGCACCGGCTGCGCGCCACGCTCGCCGCACAGCACGACGAGCAGGTTGCTCACCATCACCGCGCGGCGATCCTCGTCGAGCTTCACGATCCCCTTCTCCGACAGCATGGCGAGCGCCATCTCGACCATGCCGACTGCGCCTTCAACAATGCGCTGGCGGGCCGCGATGATCGCGCCGGCCTGCTGCCGCTGCAACATGGCGCCGGCAATCTCCGGCGCGTAGGCCAGGTGGCTGATGCGCGCCTCGAGCGCCTCGACGCCCGCCTTGGCCAGCCGGTCCTGGATCTCCGTCTTCATGTGCTCGGCAATCGCCGCCGTCTGGCCGCGCAGCGACATGATCTGATCGTCGTGCGCGTCGTACGGGTACCTGGTGGCCAGGTTGCGCACCGCGGCTTCGCTCTGGATGTGGACGTAGTTCTCGTAGTTGTCCACCTCGAACGCCGCCTCCGCGGTATCCACCACGCGCCACACGACAACGGCGGCGATCTCGATCGGGTTGCCGTCCTTGTCGTTCACCTTGAGGCGCTGGCTCTCGAAGTTGCGCACGCGCAGCGAGAGCCCCTTCTTGGTGTAGAACGGGTTGGCCCAGTGCAGGCCGGGTTCCTTCACCGTGCCCTTGTAGGTGCCGAACAACTGCAGTACCTTCGCCAGGTTGGGGTTCACCATGAAGAAGCCGGCCATGGCGAGCGCGTCGAGGACGGTCAGGACGATGAACCCGATGAGCAGAGCGACGAGGCTCCCTGCGGCGGGCGCTCGGTGACCGTCGAGGGCAATGGCCGTGAAGATGATCCCCAGGACGCTCAGGATCAGGACGGCGATGACGACGACGAGCATCAGGATGCCGGACAACGTGGACCGTTGGAACTCGCGGATCATCGAAGTTCACCTCCA
>Ga0315273_10005394_pt1 | contig 15794 bp, 11 predicted proteins | sample YL17G02_0_MG_FD_205753 | JGI IMG/M metagenome (GOLD analysis project Ga0315273, IMG submission 205753) | Sediment microbial communities from Yellowstone Lake, YNP, Wyoming, USA - YL17G02_0 | ecosystem: Environmental > Aquatic > Freshwater > Lake > Sediment | place: USA: Wyoming | collected...
AGCAAAGCTGTCACCTTCGAGTGGGATACCGAGTTTGTATCGGAGGGGAAACACCGGTTGGCTGTGGAGGCGTACGACAAAGACGGGAAATACGGCGTTGATACATGCGATGTGGTGGTGAGCCAGCCTCCTGCTGCACCATCCCCGAAGTTGAAAGTTACCAGTCATCAAGCCACTCGAAACAAGAACTATTTCAAAGTTACTCTCACCGTAGAGAACGTTGGCGGCTCGGACGCAATGAATGTGGTGGTTCAGGATTTCCTGCATTCCTTACAACCGATTCCCGGATACACCTACTTCGCCAATGTAGAAGCCAGATTCACACCTTCCACTATGTATGGAGACGCAGTAATCACCAGCATCATCAACTTCGCACCAGGGGCCTCTGCGACCTACGACTATATAGCCGTGCCGGTTCTGATTTCTCCCAACCCGCCCACGCCGTCCATCGGCGATACGGTTAAGCTGTGGTATGAGGATGCTGACGGCACTCAATATTCCGAAGATGTCAAAAGCCCGGTTATCCAGACCACGACCGGTGAGAGCTTTGCAGCCGCCTATCTCAGTGCCCTCAAGTCAGCCGACTATCTGCTGGTTACCAATCCGCAGAGGCTCTTATGGTGGAATAACAGCGCTGACACCGATGCTCTGTTGTGCTCCGTGGCGGAGCTGGCTCGTTACAAGAGCGGTGTGCTAGGCTATCTGGATATCTACGACAATAATGCTTTCCGCAATCTGATAAAGCAGGGCGGCGACTGGAGCAGCAAGCTGGCAAATGGCTGGGATGCCAATGGTTATCTGCTCATAGTTGGGGAGACTGAGATAGTTCCTTCGTGGGTTCGAGAGGTGGCAACGATTCTGACCACCCATGGCGACAGAACCTGGAAGCCTCTCACTGATTATCCGTACGCCAGCACCTACGGTGACGACCTGAAGCCCGAGTTGAGCATGGGGAGAATTATAGGGAACGATGCCAAGGCACTGGCGAAGACGATTGTGGTCAGCCTCAATGTCTATTTGCAGACAACGGGCTACGGTTTCGACTGGTCGGATGTGCTTCTGGCAAGCGGCTACTCCTGCGGCATGGGGGGAGGTTCGGATTGCATGGATTTCAAGGGACAGGTTAACACTGTCTCGGGCGAACTGAGCAAGAAGAACCCATCTGGCGTGCAATCTAAGATACATACCCAGGATTACACGCAGTACTCCCCCAAAACTGGCAAGATAGACATCAACTACTCGAAGATGGTCATACAGAGCGTCTTCTTTAGCGCTACCAAGAATCGCGACATTATTTTCCTGGCGGGGCACGGGAATGCCTGGGGCTGGGAAGCCCTCGATGTGGGAGCTGTTCTGGCTCAAGCCAAGCCTTTCGGCTCTATCAATCCCTTCATCTTCGCTTCTTCGTGTCTGGCGGGCACGTATTATGATTTTCATAGCCCTCAGGGCAAGCTCTTTGGAATCGCAGAGGCGTTCTTAATCAAGGGCGCTGGCGGTTACCTCGGGGCTACCGACTCGGGGGGATGGGAATCCCAGGCTAAGAGGTTTTTCGAGAAGTGGGACAAGGGTGAGCCTGTGGGACAGGCTGTCAAGCAGACCAGGAGAAGCCTTGGCGATGGCGACCTCGACAGGATATGGGCAGCGATTTACCATCTGTACGGAGACCCGAAATACGGAGCGTTCCTAACCCTGCTCCCTGATTCGGGAGATTCTACACCGCCATCACAGGGTCAACCCGTCTCCTCGGCTGCAGTACTTATTCCGGGCTATCGGGTGAATGAGGTCGAGGGCGCGGACTATGTGGAAATCCCGGGTGGCGATGTCCTGTTTGAGGTAGGCAAGCCCATGATTCCTTTCTACAGGGTGTTTTACGATTACCCCGCTGGCTATCAGATACAGGACGTTGTCCTGGCTGGCGTATCCCAGCCGACTACAGCCATAGGGCTCGAGATACCCAGTCCTGCTGCTATCCCGCTCGCGGGGAGCGAGATTACGCTGACTGCGTCAAGCGCAAGCGGCACAGCGTGGTATCCTGAGAAGATGTTTGAATGGGCGGTGTTCGAGAGCCCTGAAGCCACTACGCTCGCAATAACAATCTATCCCTTCAATTATAATCCTTCGAGCGCCGAGGCTAAATTCTACAACAGTTTCAACTTCGATATAGAGTACATAGCATCCGATGTGGAGATAACGAAGCTGTCTACGAACAAGGATGTCTATGCACAGGGCGAGCAGGTGACGGTTGAGTATGAACTCAACAACGTTGGGATGGCAGCGAAGGATGTGGTTGTCAGCGCAGCGATAAAAGAGGAAAGCACAGGAGATATCGTTAGCAGCTTGCCTCCGCGCACCCTCAAGAAACTAGCGGGCAAGGCTTCGTACACCACCACATGGAGCAGCAATGGATTGGAGCCAGGTTGCTATATAGTGGATGCTGAGTTAAGGGATGCGCAAGGTAATCTGCTGGATCGGAAAACCGAGAGCCTGGAGATGGGCATATCTCTGGGCGAGATAACTGAACTTGCAGCTACGCCGCAGCATTTCAGTGTTGGGGATGACGTTGCGATATCGCTGAGTTTCAAAAATACGGGCGAGAAAGATATTTCTGGTGGGGTGGTAATCAGGGTGAGGGATGGAGCTGGCGGGCTGGTCGGGGAGTTCACGCACGGATTGACCGACCTGGCTCCTGCTGATACTGTTTCCTTCGATAGTGTCTGGGATACTACCGATGTTCCGGATGGCTCCTACGATGTCATCGGCTACGTGTTATATGATGGGAAATCTACCGACCCGGTGACGGTTTCCCTGAGCACAGAAGGCACGGGTGAAGGAGAAGGTACATCCTCGCTGTTGTGGGTTGTTGTGGGGGTAGGGGCTGCGATCCTCCTTGTGGCTGGCGTTGTGCTCAGGCGTCTCCTGGCTCGACCTGCGTAATCAGTAGGTTCTACTGAAAGCTTTCACTCCAGTTGTTGCGATACTTCACGCCACGTCTTATAATCAGCTACGACAGGCGGCTGCGATGCGAGTTCGGAGAGCCGTTTAAAGTAATTCGGGGAGGTGAAAGATGCGTAGAAAAGCTCTTCTATGCGTGTTGGTGGCGGGCGTGCTGGTTCTGCTGGCTGGTTGCGCTTCTGGTGTCTCTCAGGAGCAGGGCCCCGGGCTATCCGAGCAACCAGGCGAGACGGAGGACATAGGTGGAGCAACCCCTCTTGCTTATGATATGTACCTCAAGATAGGGGGTATAGCTGGTGAAGCGATTGCTGCAGGGCATGAGGACTGGATTGAAATAGAGTCTTACAGTTATGAAGTTGTGGGAGCTACGCCTACCGCTGGTTTGCTCAGTGGCAAGCCTGATTTGGGGGAATTCATAATCGTGAAGCTGATGGATAAATCGTCCCCCAAGTTGTTCGAGTATTGCTGTTCGGGCAAACAGATACAGGAAGTGAAACTCGAGCTGTGCGAGGCAGGCGGTAGCCAGAACGTTTTTGCGAGATACATTTTGAGGGAAGTGATACTCAAGAGCTACGATTCAGCATCCCCCAAGCTGTTCAAGGAGTGGGACACGTCGTCTCCTAAGCTCTTTTCGTTCGCTCCCGGCGAGGGTACTGACGATACCGTTACCAAGCCCATTGAGGTAGTATCGTTCAGCTACGCCAAGATACAGATGGAATACATCAATCAAAGCGGACAGACGGCTGCAGGCTGGGATATAACCGCAAACAATAAATATTAGGGCGCTCGTGTGTTTACGCCTCAGCCCTGCCGCTATTTCAAGTAGGGGCGAAGTCTACTTAGAAGCTGTTTGCCGAAGAATCCCGGGAAGAGGTCGTGGAATTCTATGAGGAGCTTGTAGCTGGAGGGCACGATGGTTACGAAGCGCTCCTTTTCTATGGCTTCTTTGATTTTTCGGGCAGCTACCAGTGGGGGAGTCTTGCATTGACTCTGATAATATTTCGCCAGCTTGGTTGTGGAGTTGTCGAAGATGCCGGTGCGCGTGCCCCCGGGCAGGACGATGCCTACGTGTATTCCCCTGTCCTTCAGTTCGTAGTGCAGTGCCTCTGAGAAACCCTGGAAGGCTGCTTTGCTGGCAGCATAAACTGCGGTGCCGGGGACAATCAATCTGCCACCCACTGAGGCAACGTTTATTATCACCCCTTTGTCCTGCTTGTGCATGATGGGGAGGACGGCCCGTATGAAATTCACGCCCCCGTGGAAGTTGATATTCATCTGCCTGTTGAACTCGTCCTGTGACGTTTCCTCGAAGGGCTTCACTAGCATGATGCCAGCGTTGTTTACCAGTATGTCTATCCTCTCGTAATTCTCTGTTACCTTCCGGACAAGTTGCTTGATTTGTACGGCATTGCTGATGTCGCAGACCTCCGCAGATGCATCGGGGGCATACTTGAGGATTTTAACAAGCACCTCGACGAGCTTTTCTTCCTGGATGTCAACCAATATAGGAGTACACCCATGCATTGCCAGGAGAATAGCGGTAGACCTCCCGATGCCACTGGCTGCGCCGGTGACGATGGCTATTTTGTTTTTCAGGTTCATGTCAACCCCCAGCGGGAAATTCTAAATCCTAATTTCTAAAAGATGGAACAAGCTATCAGCTTCATTCTATTGTTTCCACTTTGAGCATGTTGGTGGTGCCTCGGACTGCCAGTGGCAGCCCGGCTGTGATTACGATGAGGTCGCCTTTCTTAGCTACGCCGCTTTCTTTGCTCACCTTCGTGCCCTCTGCGAAAAGGTCGAGCACTGAAGGCGGGTCAATTATTTCGTAGGGATACACTCCCCAGGAGAGCAGGAGCCTTCTTCTCTGTTTGGTGCTCGGTGTGGCAGCGAGGATGGGGATGCCGGGACGGTACTTGGCGACGCGTCTGGCGGTACTGCCCGAACTGGTGAAGGCTACGATAGCTGCTGCTTTAAGCTGGTGGGCTGTATGGCAGGCGGCGTAGGCTATGGCGTCGTCGGTCTGAGGCAGGAGGTCTGCTCCTTTGTCCTGAAGTATCTTGGTGTAGGGAAGGGTCGCCTCTGTGTTCAGAGCTATCTTCATCATCACCTGCACAGCCTCTACCGGGTAGCGTCCTACAGCGGTCTCACCCGAGAGCATGATGGCATCGGTGCCGTCGAAGATGGAGTTGGCTATATCGGTGACCTCGGCGCGGGTGGGTTGGGGTGAGCTTATCATAGATTGCAGCATCTGCGTGGCGGTGATGACGGGCTTGCCGGCGTGGTTGCATTTCTTGATAATCTCTTTCTGCACCAGGGGCACTCTCTCGATAGGGATTTCGACGCCCAGGTCGCCACGCGCCACCATCAAGCCGTCCGAGGCTGCTAGAATCCTGTCCAGGTTCTGCCAAGCTTCCCACTTCTCTATCTTGGCGATGAGCGGGATATCCGCCCCGTTTTTCTTGAGTAACCTCCTGACACGGAGCACATCCTCAGCTTCCCTGACGAAGGATAACGCTATGAAATCAACCTCCTGCTCTATGCCGAAGAGGATATCTGCGAAATCCTTGTCGGTGAAAGAAGGTATCTTCAGGGTAATGTCGGGCAGATTGACGCCTTTCTTCCATGCCAGCGTACCCCCCACAAGGATGCGGCACTTCACATCTTTTGAAGTGGTGCTGGTCACCTTCAGCTTTATGGCGCCGTCATCGAGGAAAACGATATTGCCAGGCTTCACGCTTTGGGGAAGCTCAGGCAAATTTATGTGTACCTTGCGCTCATCGCCCACAACATTTGATGTGGTGAGGGTGAAATCCGAGCCTTCTTTGAGCTTAATCTCCTTGTTTTTGAGCTTGCCGGTGCGAATTTTAGCCCCTGCGATGTCTTGAAGTATGGCTACGGGTGTATCCAGCTTTGCTGCTGCCTTGCGGATGTTTCCTATGTAAGCTGTATGTTCTTTATGAGTACCGTGGGAGAAGTTGAGGCGCGCCACGTTCATCCCCGCCTTGATTAGCTTCTCGATGGCGGGGGGCGACCCGGTGGCGGGTCCGATGGTGCAGATTATCTTGGTTCTCTGTCTCGGTTCCATTTTTTTACTTCAGTGTGCAGGGTTGCACCTATTATATCAGCACTGCCTGCTAATGCCATCACCTGCCGCGGAACACGGGCGGGCGCTTTTCATTAAGTGCCTTTATCGCTTCCTGGTAATCATGGGAGGAGATTAACAGGGATTGGACATCGGTAGCCTCCTCCAGACCGGCTTTGATGTCCTTATGCTGGAAGCTTCTGTTGATGAGCTGCTTGCCTATTCCTACCGCCAGAGGTGCCTTTTGAGCCATCTTGAGGGCGATTTTGTTAACCTCGTTATCGAAGGTTTCGCGAGGGAAGACGCGGTTGACCAAGCCCAGCTCCTCCGCCCTCCTGGCGCTGATACTCTCTCCGCTCAATATGAGTTCCTTGGCTCGCGCCGGTCCGATGAGCCAGGGCAATCTGACAGTGCCTCCGGAGTCGGGAAGGATGGCGAAGTTTATCTCCGGCAGTGAGAAGATGGCGTCGTCTGTGGAGTACCTCAAATCACAACAGAGGGCAAGTTCCAAGCCACCGCCGATGGCTGGTCCGTTCAGGGCTGCGATGGTGAGCTTTTGAATTTCCTCGAATTCGTTGAATACCCTGTTCCAGTACTGGCGCTGCCGCCAGCGGAAGGCAACCGGCGTCATGGTCCTCACAATATCGAGGTCTGCCCCTGCGGAGAAGTACCTGCCTGCTCCTATCAAAAGGATAACCCGTACCTCGTCATCGGTGATGATACTCTGGAGGATTGTCCAGAGCTCCTCCAGCATATCGAAGTTTATGGCGTTGAGCTTATCAGGGCGGTTGAGGGTTATGATTCCCACGTTGTCGGATTTGTCGTAGAGAACGGTTTTTCTTTTCACAGGAGCACCTCCGATATGGGTTTTTAGGTCTCGGCATAGCGTGGTTCCGAACTACCGGGTCTCCGAGCGAGAGCCAGGGGCATTGTAACACAGCGCTGCGGCCAACGGAAGCACGAGATGAAGGGGCTTTTTGAGTCAAAGTTACTTGGTGGGATAGTTGCGAAGCGGAGGTTGGATGGAGTACACTGCCTAGTGAAAATTCGGCGGGGGCTTAAATGACCACAACAGTTCTTTTAGTGCGGCATGGGCAGACCAGGTCGAATGTAACCGGCTACTATATGGGCTGGTCTGAGGAGGGTCTCAACGAGGTGGGCTACACCCAGGCGCGCAAGCTGGCTTCCCGGCTGGCGGGGTCGCCCACCGACTCAATCTATACCAGTCCTCTGAAGAGGGCTTATACTACTGCGTCCATTATAGCCGAGCCTCACGGGCTTGAGGTGAAGTTGATGGATGATTTGATTGAAATCAAGCTGGGTGACTGGCAGGGGTTGCACGAAGGCGAGATAGCGAAAAGGTGGCCCGAGCTGTGGCAGCAGTCTCGAATAGACCCATCGGGGCTGGCTTTCCCCAACGGGGAAAGCTTCGGGCAGGTGGCTGAAAGGTCGGTTAGAGCCTTCGAGATGGTGGTGGCTGCCAATCAGGGTAAGCAGACGATGATTGTTACGCACGATATCGTGGTCAGGATACTGGCTGCGTACGTTATGGGTGTGCCGTACAGCGTTTATCGCAGGCTGGAGATAGACAACGCCTCCTTGAGCGTGGTTCGCATAGAGGGTGGTTCGAGGCAGCTTATCACACTAAACGACATCTCGCACTATAAGGCTGCGCCATCTGAAATGTGATAATTTTTTAACTATTTACCTCGCCATTTTATGATTTCTCCATAGAGGAGTTGTTACTATAATCATTAACTGGGCGATTGGGGGTGTATAGATTATGCTGAAAGCTTACCGATATTGTTTAGAGTTTAGAAATTAGGATTTAGAATTTCTCAATGGAGGTACGGATGGAAGGCGATAGGATTTCTTACCACGAGTCTGTGCGCAGGGTGTATGAGCGTATCAAGAAGGATGGTATGGACAATATCTGGGACCGCTACGAAGCCCAGGGGCTGGGCAGCCCGGATAAGCGCTGTCCTTTCTGCCAGGCGGGCGTTCGCTGCGACCTCTGTTCCAACGGACCCTGCCGCGCCGACGCAGCCAAGGACAAGAAGGGAGTCTGCGGCATTAAAGCCGATGGCATGGCGATGCGCATGATGCTGCTCAGGAATGTCATGGGCGCTTCCACTTATCATTATCATACCGAGCAGACCATCAAGACCCTCAGAGCCACCGCCGAGAAGAAGACGCCGTTCCAGATTAAAGAGGCTGGAAAGCTCAGGGATTTCGCCAAGAGGCTCGGACTGAGCACAGCGGGGTCGCTCGAAAAAATAGCCATGGGCCTCTGCGATTTCGCGGAGGCTGATTTCAACAGGAAGCTGGATGAGCCCAGCATGATAGTTGAGGCTCTGGCTCCTAAGGAGCGCAAAGAGCGCTGGCGGAAGCTCGATATTTTCCCCGGAGGCATTCACGGCGAGATATTGTTCGCCACCAGTTCGTGTCTCACCAATGTCGATGGTTACTACCAGAGCCTGGCTCTGAAGGCGATGCGGCTCGGCGTGGCGATGGCGTACCAGAGCCAGATTGTCACTGAGTACTGTCAGGATGTGCTCTACGGGATACCCAAGCCTCATAAGATGCGCGTGGATTTGGGCGTGCTGGAGCCTGACTATGTAAACGTGCTGCCCAACGGACATGAGCCTTTCCTGGGCTTTGCCATGGTGCAACTGGCTCGCAAGCCGGAGTGGCAGAAGAAGGCAAAGGACGTGGGAGCCAAAGGGCTGCGGGTTATCGCCAATATCGAGACGGGGCAGGAGATGATTCAGAGATGGGAGATGGATAACACGTTCTACGGCTTCACGGGGAACTGGATTACGCAGGAGGCTGTTCTTGCCAGCGGCTGCGTGGACCTCTTTGCCTGCGATATGAACTGCTCCATGCCCATTGACCCGCTGTATGCCCAGAAATATAAATTCAAGCTGATACCGGTGAGCGAGCTGGTTGCCTTCGAGGGCGTCACCGAGCGCATCAACTACGAGCCTGAGAAGGCTGAGGAGCAGGCGGCGCGGCTATTGCAGATGGCGATAGATAACTTCAAGGTCAGGCGAGCCTCTGTGGAGCCGTTCGGACAGTTGCCCATGCGAGAGGCTGTGGTGGGCTTCTCTACCGAAAGCATACTGGAAGCCCTCGGTGGCAGCCTGATGCCGCTGCTTAACGCCATAAAGGTGGGCACGTTGCGGGGTGTAGCGGGACTGGTCTCCTGCACCACGCTGAGGGACTCGGGGCAGGATGTGCACAGCGTGAGAGTGGCAAAGGAGCTGATTAAGCGGGATGTGCTGGTGCTCTCTATGGGGTGCGGCAACGGTGCTATGCAGGTCGCGGGGCTGTGTAGCCCTGAAGCCAGGGAGTTCGCGGGTCCCGGTCTCCAGAAGGTTTGCGAGAAGCTGAACATACCGCCTGTTCTGAGCTACGGGACTTGTACCGATACAGGGCGTCTGGCTGACCTCCTGGCGGCTATTTCGGCTGCTCTGGGGAGCGTGCCTATACCCGACCTGCCTGTCGCTGCTGTGGCTCCGGAGTACATGGAGCAGAAGGCTACTATAGATGCCATATTCGCCCTGGCTCTGGGGCTATATACATACGTGAATCCTGTGCCCACAGTGACCGGCGCGCCGAATTTGGTGAGGCTCCTGACCCAGGACCTAAAGCAGATGACGGGCGGTGTGTTAAATGTAGAGACGGACGCGGTCAAGGCTGTAGATGGCATTCTTGCGCATATAGAGGCGAATCGGAAGAAGCTTGGCATCTAGTTTAGTCGGAGCATTGCCCGAACCAGACTTAGAAAATAGCGCGGGTGCACCCGCATTCCCTTGTAGGGGACAGAGCCCCTACACTATGGTTGCCTTAATATTGTTTATGATTTAGGAATTCGGATTTAGAATTTACGTAGGGGCGAGGATACCTCGCCCCTACGTGCTTTATGTGGCGGGGCTGATGTGCTTATCGGTTAGCATGAGACCGATGACGCCTAGCACAATTAAGGCTATGGAGCCTATCTTTATGGCGGTGGCGGGCTCTTTGAAGTAAAGAAAGCCGATTACAGCTATGAGTGCTGTGCCCACGCCGGACCAGATGGCATAAGCGATACTGACATCGATTTTCTTCAGGGCGAGGGTTATGAAGGCAAAGCTGAGCCCATAGAAGACGAACATGAGGATTGAAGGCACTAGTTTTGTGAAGCCGTGCGCCAGTTTCATGTTGGTGGTGCCGATGACTTCCATAGTGATTGCGATGATTAAATAAACCCAACTCATGTGACCCCCCTAGATGTTTGTATGCATTGAAATGATACACTCCAGAGGGGAACATATCAAGCGAGGCTCAAATGGCTAAGGGACTGTGGGGGTGAAGGCTACTTCCTGTTTTTGTGATTCAGGGACAGTGTGGCGGGCAGGTACACCTGGTTGGAGTATTCTTTCAACATCCTTCGTGCGGAGAAGTGGGGTAGAACAGTGCGTATCGCCTCTTTGACTACGCGGAGCCAGCCGTGAGGCACACCGTCTCGGTCGCGGTCGTAGTAGAGCGGCACTATCATTTCCTCAAGCAGGCGGTAGAGCGACTCTCCGTCCATCTTATCCTCTTCGCCTTGTCTGTAAGTTTCGGGTCCTTCGCCTATCGCCCAGCCGTTGGCTCCGTTGTATCCTTCATACCACCAGCCGTCGAGTATACTGAGGTTGGGGACACCGTTCAGTGATGCTTTCATGCCGCTGGTGCCACATGCCTCGTTAAGGCGGCGAGGTGTGTTGAGCCAGACATCCACCCCGTGAACCAAATAGCGTGCCGTGTGCATGTCGTAGTCCTCCACAAAGGCTATGCGACCCTGAAACTCGCGGGTTGTTGCCAGGCAGTACACCTGCTGAAGCAGGTATTTTGAGGGGAGATCCGCAGGATGAGATTTGCCTGCAAAGATTATCTGCACTGGACGCTGCGGGTCGTTGATGATTCTCTTGAGGCGTTCCATATCCTGGAAAATGAGCGCCGGGCGCTTATACTCAGCGAAGCGGCGTACAAAACCGATGGTTAAAACCCACGGGTCGAGCAAAGAGCCCATTGCCAGCACCTGCTGTGGCGCTACCTCAGGCTCGTTCCAGAGTTTCCTTGCCCGCTCGCGGATAGTGACCAGAAGATTGCGCTTCAGGAGCTGACGTGTATTCCACAGTTCCTCGTCTGGAATATCCGTGACGCGGTTCCAGAGCTTGCGGTCATCGTGTTTTTTCACCCAATCCTTGCTCACGTATTTTTCGTAGAGGCGGCTCATCTCCGGGGCAATCCAACTGGGGACATGGACGCCATTGGTGACGTGAGCAATGGGCACATCATCCTCGTCAACTTCCGGCCAGAGCACATGCCATATCTTCCGCGAAACCCTGCCGTGGAGCCTGCTCACGCCGTTGCATCTTTCAGACATTGCCAGTGCGAGTGCGGTCATATTGAAGGACTGGGGGTAGAGTCCGTCCTGCTGTCCCAACTTAATGAACGCTTCTCGATTTATGCCCAGGGTGCCCCAGTAGCTGTGAAGATATTTATCTATCAGTTGCACAGGGAAGACATCGTGACCGGCGGGGACCGGCGTATGAGTGGTGAAAACGGTGGTTGCACGTACCCTTCGAACCGCTTCGTCATAGCTTGCGCCCTGGGCTACTTCCTCCCTGACTCGTTCCAGCATCATGAAGGAGGTATGTCCTTCGTTAGCGTGCCAGAGGGCGGGTTTGATATCCAGTGCGCGCAGAACGCGCACGCCTCCGATTCCCAGCAGTATCTCCTGCTGTATGCGTAACTCCCGGTCGGCTATGTAAAGTCGGGAGGATAGCAGACGGTCTTCGGGGTCATTTTCCTCGATATTGGTATCCAGAAGATAAATGTTGACGCGACCGACCTGAACCCGCCACACAGCGAGGGATAGGGATTTGCTGTCCAGTTCTACCTTGGCTAACGCCCTCTGTCCTTTATGTGAAAGGACAGAGCATATGGGGGACTCGGTGAAATCAATCTGTCTGTATATCTCTTCTTGCCAGCCGTTTGAGGGTATGCGCTGGTGGAAATACCCTTGAGGATACATGAAACCCACTCCGACCAGCGGCAATCCCAGGTCGCTGGCTTCCTTGCAGGTATCGCCGGCCAGTATGCCGAGTCCGCCGGCATACATGGGCAGGGAGCTGTGGATGGCGAACTCCATGGAGAAGTAGCCTATAGGTCCAGGCAGGGCATCGGAGTACTCAGCAGCGTACCAGGTGTCTTTTGCGGACATGTCGGAGTCGAAAGCCGACATCACGAAATCGTACAGGGTGAGGAAAGCGGGGTCGTTGGCTGCCGCCTTGAGCTTCTCCGGTTTGATGTCGCGCAGCAGCTTGACGGGGTTGTGTCCGCTTGTTCTCCACAGGGGGTAATCCAGTATCCTGAACAGGTCGCGTGCCTGATGGTGCCAGCTCCACCACAGGTTATGGGCTAGCTCATCGAGCCTGTTTATTCGTTTGGGCAGTCTCGACCTTGTAGTCTGACTTACCATATCTTACTCCATCCCTATCCAACATAGCACACGCTCGATTTGCGAAAGTAGTGGTTTCTGCCACTTTTGGCACAGGGTTTTGCGCCAGTTGACTTAGGGAGAGGTACTAGTGACCTTCTTATGTCTATTGTGCTCGTGGAGCGGTGTTGAGAACAATCCCAATCATGTACTATTCGGGATGTACTTTCGTTGGAGGTACTTCTGTCCTCTGATGCTTTCTTTGCCAAGGGATAGTTTAAAGACTTCTTCAACCCCCTAAATCCGCCTTAGGCGGGCTTTGCTCTGCACCCCCCGTTCGAAAACGACCTCTGGCAATGGTGATTGACAAAGCCTGTCAGATATAGTATAAATATAAATAGGACTAAGTAGACCCACAATATTCTAAGAGATGTGAGGACATGGCATTTATAAGTAGAGGCGCCGAATATGCAATCAGGGCTATGCTGGATGTAGCCTCCGTTGAGGGCGGGGTTCCGGAGACGACACGTGAGGTCGCTGAGCACCAGGGTATCCCCAAGGTTTTCCTGCCCAAAATTGTTCAGCGTCTTGTGCAGGCAGGGCTGTTGCGCGCTCATCGGGGCCCGGCCGGCGGTATTGCTCTGTCCCGGCCCCCCGAGCAGATCAATATGAGGCAGATTATTGAAGTTATGGATGGTCCCATAGCGCTGAATACCTGTTTGATATTGCCCGGTGAGTGTCCCAGGCAGAGCATCTGTCCCGTCCACGAGATATGGCAGAAGGCGCAACAGAACCTGCTAGAGACGCTTGAAGGTATTACATTGGCTCACCTGGTAGCACGTGGAAAAGAGCTGGTTAGCCAGCAGGTTGTTTACTGATTGATAGGAAAGTGAAGGCGGGACTGTGACTGAGAATGTAAGAATCGTGGATAAGGAGAAATGCGCTAACTGCAAGACATGTACCTAAGAACTGTCCCATGAGCTTGGAGGTTAATGGGATGGTGCTGAAAGGCTCTATGGTGAACTCTGAGTGCATCCTCTGCGGCACCAGCTGATGGGTGTACTAAGGGGGTCATAACGTATTCTTTCAGTAGGCCGAAGGAGGGGTGAGTGGTGATACAAGATGATACATGAAACGTAGGAATCAACGCATCCGGTGGCTGAAGGACTCACAGCAATGTAGATGAAGGGGAGGAAGAATGTTAAGCAAATACATGCCACTATCGAGGATAGTGATGATTATGGCTGTGGCAGCTCTGGTAATAGGGGCAGTGTTCATTTACCAGGGTGTCTCCAAAGGTAATATGATAACGGAACAAATGCGTCAGGAGAATGTGTCTACGGCTGTCTTCTTGGGGGGTAATGCCACGGCTGGGGACATAATCGACTCCGCAGGTGAAGCGCAAAGAGCTGCTGACACTGTAAAGGAGCATCGCCATGGTCTTGCCGCGAGCTATGCGGCTCTCGGCCGCTATAATCCTGGAAATGCCACCCACTTGCAATACACACAGGCTTTGAACTTGGAAAACTATCTGTACATGGGGGTGTTGTCCCTTGGATTTACTCAGGCGGTTACGGTCATAGGCGTGTTCATGATTCTGGTCGGGATTGCCCTTTTTGCGGTATGGGGGGCGATACGTAAGAAGAAGGAAGCGCCGCTCAGGGTAAAATGAACCTGAGCTTACTGTTAGGCTCTTAGCGCGGTTCGAGCGGTTTCTGAAAGACCAAGCTGTGCTCGCTCCTTGGTGCGATGAACCTCCCACCTTGTGGGCGAGCCAGCTTGGCTATTTGGCTACAAAAGATTGGCAATACAAGTGATACTTGCTAAAGGGGGACTGGGTAAATGGCTAAGATTGCAGACTCTATTACCGAGCTTGTTGGGAATACACCGCTGGTCAGGTTGAGCAGGATAACCAAAGAAGCGAAGGCAGAAGTGGTGGCAAAGCTGGAGTCATTCAATCCATGCAGCAGCGTGAAGGACAGAATAGGCGTCTCTATGGTCCAGGATGCAGAGAAAAAGGGACTTATAAATAAGGATACCGTTATCATAGAGCCTACCAGCGGCAATACTGGAATTGCACTGGCGTTTGTGTGCGCTGCCAAGGGGTACAGACTCATTCTCACCATGCCCGATACGATGTCCGTGGAGCGCAGGCAGCTCCTGAGCGCTTTCGGGGCTGAACTTGTGTTAACGCCTGGCGGAGAGGGTATGTCGGGAGCGGTAAGAAGGGCGCAGGAACTGGGGTCCGAAACCCCCAATTCTTTTATACCTCAGCAGTTCAATAACCCGGCGAACCCTCAAATACATAGAGAGACCACGGCGGAGGAAATCTGGAGGGATACGGATGGCAGGGTTGATATCCTGGTCTCGGGTGTGGGCACGGGGGGAACAATAACCGGTGTGGCTGAGGTGATAAAGTCGAGAAAGCCAAAGTTTAAGGCTATCGCAGTGGAGCCTGCTGATTCTCCTGTGCTCTCTGGGGGCAAGCCTGGTCCTCACAAAATTCAGGGCATCGGCGCTGGTTTCGTGCCGCAGGTGCTGAGGATGGATTTGGTGGATGAGGTAATTAAGGTCACCAATGATAATGCTGGTATAATGGCGAGGAGATTAGCCAAAGAGGAAGGTATATTGGGGGGGATATCCTCGGGGGCGGCTGCCTGGGCGGCTATTGAAGTTGCGAAAAGGCCGGAGAACAAAGGCAAACTCATTGTGGTAGTCCTGCCTGATACAGGGGAACGCTATCTGAGCACGTGGCTTTTTAAGGAGTAGGAATAAGCAAGGATAGGGAGTGCTTGGCTTGTTTAAGACATTAAGAGAGGATATCAGGACGGTTTTCGCCGAGGACCCGGCGGCAAGAAATGTATTAGAAGTTGTTTTCTTGTACCCGGGATTACATGCTTTATGGTTTCATCGTCTGGCCCATTGGCTTTGGGAGCATAGGCTTCGTTTACTGGGCCGTTTGCTATCTCACTTCGCTCGTTTCTTAACAGGGATTGAAATTCACCCTGGAGCGAAAATAGGGCGTCGTTTTTTTATTGACCATGGTATGGGCGTGGTTATCGGTGAAACAGCGGAGATCGGAGACGATGTGCTGATGTACCAGGGGGTCGTGCTCGGTGGGACAGCCCTGGAGAAGAAAAAGCGCCACCCCACTATCGGTAACAATGTGGTTATCGGCGCAGCGGCGATATTGCTCGGCCCCATTGTTGTGGGAGACAGTGCCCGTATCGGCGCTAATTCCGTTGTTGTAAGGTCTGTGCCTCCAGGAGCTGTTGTGGTGGGGGTCCC